>Ga0208756_100102_pt1 | contig 55088 bp, 52 predicted proteins | sample LakWasMe73_LOW10_2_FD_183901 | JGI IMG/M metagenome (GOLD analysis project Ga0208756, IMG submission 183901) | Freshwater sediment methanotrophic microbial communities from Lake Washington under simulated oxygen tension - Sediment Metagenome... | ecosystem: Environmental > Aquatic > Freshwater >... | reverse complement strand
CGCTTCCGAAACAGCAAAAACCGGTGCGCGAAGCTTTTTATTCGGTCAATAGCCGGGCTGTAGTGGTTTTTGAGAACGGGGCGCGTTGATCGATAGTGGGTCGTGCGCATTGTTAACGTGGTTGCGGCATAAAGGCCTTCGGATCGAATCACTCGATAACAGGCGGTACTGCTCCGAAGTAAGGGATGAAGAAATTACAAAAATACCGTTTATTGATGCAAGACGTAGGGTGCGCTTATCCGTCCTACAATTAAATCGGTATGTTTGTAGATTCTCTCTCCCTAAAACGGTTCCAAGCCCTCCGGTCTCATAATCTATAATGTAAAGTCGTTTCGCCAAAGGGACTTCCATGTCTGAACAAAGCAATCCTTATGATTCCATTCCACATCCTTGTTCTTTGGCGGTATGGCTGACCAGTGCCGACCAAACCTTGTTGCTGCAACGACAGGCGGATGATCTTCGCTTTGCCGACAATGCCAGTGATTTCCCGGTAATAGCGGTGGATAGCGAACGGAAGTATCAGGTCATCGAGGGATTCGGATTTTCCTTGACCGGGGGCAGCGCGATGCTGATCAGTCGCTTGCAGGCTCCCGACCGTAGCGCATTGTTGCGGGAATTGTTCTTGCCCGACGGCGACGGCATCGGCGTCAGTTTTCTGCGTCTGAGCATCGGCGCGTCGGATCTGAGCGAGCGCTGCTTTACCTATAACGACAGGCCGGATGGACAATCGGACCCCGAGCTTGTCCATTTCGACATCGAAGCCGGCGACCTTGAAGTCATCCCCCTGTTGCAGGAAATTTTGGCTATTAATCCGGAGATCAGGATCATGGCTACGGCGTGGTCGGCGCCAACCTGGATGAAGACCAACCGGAGCTTCGTCGGCGGTAAACTGAGGCCGGATTGCTACACTGCTTACGCCGCTTACCTGACCAAATATCTGCAAGCCATGCGGGATCGAGGCATTATCGTCCATGCCATCACCCCGCAGAACGAACCCTTGAACCTCAAAAACGAACCCAGCATGATCATGGCGGCGGGCGAGCAGGCCGAGTTTATCAAAAATCATCTGGGACCGGCTTTGTCGGCAGCCGGGCTGGCCGGTGTGGAGCTGTTTTGTTGGGACCACAATTGCGATGTCCCGGAGTATCCGTTGGAAGTTTTCGCCGATGCAAAAGCGCGCCGTTATCTGACTGGCTCGGCTTGGCACCTGTACGGGGGCGACATTTCCACGCTTTCCGAAGTGCATCGGCTTTACCCTGAAATGAAACTGTATTTCACCGAGCAGTGGGTGGGATCGGACGGGCAGTTCGGCGGGGATTTAATCTGGCATGTGAAAAACGTGCTGATCGGTTCGATACGCAATTGGAGCCAAACCGTGCTCGAATGGAACCTGGCCTCCGACCCGTTTTGCTGCCCCCATACGCCCGGAGGCGAGGCTCGTTGCGTAGGCGCTTTGACCATCGGGGCAGAGCTGGTCCGCAACGCCGCTTATTATGTGATCGGCCATGCTGCGAAATGCGTTCGGCCCGGTTCGGTGAGGATTTATTCCGGCCAACAAGCGTTTTTGTCTAATGTGGCCTTTTTGACGCCCGCAGGCGACATCGTTCTGCTTGTACTTAATGACGGCACTGAATCATTATCCTTTACTATCCGATTTCAAGGGAAAAATGCACTAGCCACCCTGCCGCCAAGCGCCGTGGCGACTTATGTCTGGCGGGCGGCGTAAAGGTTTCTGCTATCAACTTAATCGGGGGTTAAGCCGTCGTTGTGAGCACTTCGGCCTTTGTCGAAACCATGAGCGGTTTAACCGTCTAAACTGATAATATCGTGGACGGAATAAGGCCGGCGAAACAAAATCTTATAAGTCAGACCTTCCAGGTTTTAAAAACCTGGAAGGTCTGCATATCGGGATGTTTCTCGCTAACGCTAGATAAGAGACTGTCGGAATGACGACAGCCCGGAAATACTACGTGTATAACGATGAGTGCTGGAACCTGGCAATGACAGAATAAATATTAACTACCCCGGAGACACGATGCGCACCTTAAAACACACAATTGCATTATGTTTGTCGCTGTCCATTCCCATTGCACATGCCGACGATATGGCCTACCTGCTCAACTCCACGCCGACAGAAAGAGCGGCATCGCAAACCCGCTTCATGAAAACAAAGCTCAATCTTTCTGAGGATGAGGTTGCCAAGGTTCAGGAAATCAATCAGGAATACGCGGAAAAAGTTGAACCCGTATTAAAAGGCTCAAGCATCGGTTTCTTTAAAATGCGTGACATCAAAGCCATTTTGGAACAGAAAGACGATACTTTGCGTAGCGCGCTGACAGCCGAGCAGTTTGAGATTTACACAAATGCCAAAGATGAATTGAAGCAAGCCTTGCGACAGGATCTGGAGCATTGACCATCGTTATACTGTAGGGCAATCTGTGTACTCATCCAAAGCGCTCGCTGATCATGCTAAGAAGTAAGGGTTTCAAGATAATTCCTTTTGATTTTAGGGGGAATATAGGATATAAATCATAAGTTGTTTCGGTTCGCCCCTGACCCCGGTACCGAATTTTTGAGGCTTAGAATACGCTTATAAACAGCCCGCGATGGCTTACTTTGATAAGCGGGAATCGACGAAGAATGTCTAAAGAGCAGGGGACGCGCGTGTTCAAACAGATTGCAATTTTCTTTTCCGGTCAATATCGTCACTCCTTGATTGATTCCAGTGTTTCACGCCTATTACTCGTCGACGTCAGTATGACTAACGTCCATCAATCGAAGGCGCTTCTGAAAACTGTTCTCCTTGATAACCGTTGGATACCAGTCCATACCACACGGCCTCTTTGCGGCTAGCTATAGCTGCCTCATTCTCCACGTTTCAAGCTCTATTGACTTCATCAAGCTAAGATTTAATACATGATTAAAAAAGCGGTTATGTTCACTAGCGAGAATGGAAGGGTAACCTCCTATGGCTTGGCGTTAGCAGGAGGCCTGATCTGCGTCGGTCATGTGTCCTCGAGTGCCCTGATTGTGCGGTCTTCGCGGGTTGACTACTTTGTCCGGTGTCAAAAGAACTTACAACTTCACAGGATCTATTTCCAGTTTTGAATAAAAGAATATCTCATGAAAATTAACATGCCGATTACCAATGTTGAATATGTCCTCACGGATACTGATTCCATTGTCACCAAAACCGACTTAAATGGGAAGATTACCTATGCTAGTGACGATTTTATCCGAATCAGCGGATTTACCAAGGAAGAGCTGATTGGCGCGTCGCACAATATAGTGCGCCATCCGGACATGCCGACAGAAGTTTTCCAGGATTTGTGGCGTTCTATGAAAAAGGGCTATCCACGGAGCGCACTGATCAAAGACCGCTGTAAAAATGGCGATTTTTTCTGGGTGTGGGCCAATGTTGCTCCCATCTATGAAAACAACGAGCAGGTTGGCTATATATCGGTACGTAACAAACCCAAGCGAGAACAAATTGCAGAGGTTGTCGATGCTTACCAAAAATTTCGAGAAGGTAAAGCCGGCAATTTAAAAATCAAGGACGGAAAAATCGTCAAAAAAACATTGTCAGGACGATTACCGCCCATAGAAAACATTAGTGTCAAAGTCCGCATATGGATGATCATCGTCGCGGTGTTTACGCTGTTGATGGTTATCGGCGGAATGGGACTCTTTGGCATGAGCAAGGATAGTGAGGGGTTACGCACTGTTTATAAGCATCACGTTCTTTCCTTGAACCAGACGTCTCTAATTCAGAAATTGATGCTGGTTAATCAAGTGCGTCTTAGCGCCTGTTTATTAAGCCTTGATTCTGCGTTGATACAGAAAAATATTGCAGAAGTGGAACAAAATACTGCAATTATTAGCAAGGCCTTGGCTGCGTATTTTGAAACTTCGTTGAGCCCGGATGAAAGGACTATAGTTAACAAGCTGGTCAGCGACAGAGAACGCTATTTAATAGAGGGTGTGCAACCCGTTATTTCCGCATTGCGCAGCAATGATGCCGCGCTTGCCGCTAAGCTTGTCAATGGCAAGGTTAATCTTCTTTACGAACCGGTCGCGGAAGATATTCAGAAATTGTTGCAAGCACAGGTTGATGATACCAGCGAGGAGTTAGATGCAAGCGTGTTACGCTACTACAGCACTCGAGAGATCGCCGGCGTCTTGATCGTTTCAGGCATCTTATTGGTCCTGTGGTTAAGTTTCTCCCTTTTGAACTCCATTGTGCGTCGGCTTAAAGACACCATCAACCATTTTGGTCAAATCGCCCAAGGAAATTACAATACCCTTATCGACATCAGAGGCAGGGATGAAATTAGCAAGGTGATGGCGGCTCTTAAGGCAATGCAAATCAAGCTGGGCTTTGATGTAGCGGAAGCTAAACGCATTGCCGATGAGAATTTGCATATTAAGGTAGCGCTGGATAACGTTAGCACCGGCGTGATTCTTGCGGACAACGACCGCAACATTGTTTACGTCAATAAATCGGTGGTCAACATGTTTGGCAAAGCGGAAGACTACATCCGTGAGCAGTTGCCGAATTTCTCCGTTGTCAATCTGGTGGGCACCAATCTTGATAGCTTTCACAAGATCTTTAAACACCAGTTGCTACATTCCGACTCCGCTACCGGTTCTACCACTGTCGATGTTAGCATGGCGGGTTCCTCTATGGAGGTCGTTGTTACTCCTGTGATCACTACGGAAGGCAAGAATATAGGTTCGGTAGCCGAGTGGTTGGATCGCACTGCCGAGGTTTTGGTGGAGGAAGAAGTGGCTATTATTTTGGTTGCTGCTGTTATGGGGGATTTCAGTAAACGCATCGTCATGAAAGGCAAAGTAGGCTTTTTTCGTGAGTTGAGTGAATCCATCAACCAGCTTATGCAGACCACTGAGTGTGCTATTAATGAAGCGACCCGCGTATTTAAGGTCCTGTCACATGGCGATCTGGGGGTGAAAATTACTAATCCCTATACGGGGACGTTAGGGGAGCTTAAGGCGGACGCTAACACTATGGTGGATGACTTGAATAACATTATCGGTCAAATCAAGATTGTCGCCGAATCAATCCACACTGCGGCTAAAGAAATCGCAACCGGCAACACATCTTTGTCGCGGCGCACTGAAGAACAGGCTGCCAGTTTGGAACAAACCTCCGCCAGCATGAAAGAGCTGATCTCAATTGTGCAGCAAAATAGCGCTAACGCCAAGCATGCCGGCGAGCTTGCCGTTAGCGCTTCGGATACCGCCGGCAAGGGTGTTATGGCAATTGGCCAGGTTGTAAAAATGATGGAAGGAATTAATGAGTCTTCCCGCAAGGTTGTCGAAATTATTTCGGTGATCGACAGTATTGCCTTCCAAACCAACATCCTCGCGCTTAATGCCGCAGTAGAAGCGGCTCGGGCAGGAGAACAGGGCCGAGGCTTTGCCGTGGTGGCTGGCGAAGTGCGCAGCCTCGCGCAACGCGTTGTGTCTGCCGCCGCAGAAATTAAAAGTTTGATTGGCGAATCGGTTGAGAAAGTTGAGGATGGCGGCCAACTCGTTACCCAAACCGGAAGAACCATAGAGGATATTGCTAACTCTATTCATGGCGTTACCGCCATCATGTCCAAAATCAGCGCTGCTTCCGTAAAGCAAACTTCCGGTATTGAACAAGTTAATCTGTCTCTTGGTCAGATGGACGAAGTAACCCAGAAAAATGCCGCCTTAGTAAAACAAGCGGCTGCCGCAACAGACTCGCTCGAAGAGCAGACACAACACCTGACGATCACGGTTGCGCACTTTAAAATGGACGGTGAAACTGACTTGGCAAACGGCGTTGAAAACTTTCCACTAGAGAGCGTGTTTTAAAAGTCCGCTAGTCAAGCCGCTTCAGCAACGGTGTCATTCCAGTCGTTCGATTTTAGCGCCGGCTGTCTCTATGTGGTGTTTCAGGGCGGCTATACAGGGTTCAAATCTGTGGCTAAATCCACTTGCCGCCATGATCCGACCTAAGAACGTACGCGCCAAAGCTTCTGCGTGACGCCAAGTTTCGTTAGATACACTGCCGAGAATCGTCGCTTCGGATAAGGTATCAGGAAGCCCTCCACCACTGCGGGGAGCGAAAGCCATTGGGGTCATATCATAAGCGGGTGCAATGCTATAGGGTCGACCCTGTTCGGGTATAAATGATAAGTTTCCGTTGTGCATATCCGAATTGCCGATTAGCGTACCAAATGCCCATAGAATATTAGCGCTGTCCGCTGCTTCCTGATGAATTTGACGATCATCGGCAAGGATGCGAGTAATAACCGGCCACCCGCCTGTCCCTAACCCTGCAAACTCAGCATCAAGCGCGGACAAAGAATGTAACGCACGCCGTCCAAGGCTGCCGATACGATCAAAACGCTCGACCTCAAGAAAGCGCTGACCACCGTGGTCTATTATTTGCGTTTTAGCAGCAGGAATGCCGCCTTCGCGCAATGTCTCAAGCGCAAGATTTTCGGCCAGCAGCAGATCACGCCAGCGCTCGCTTACTGGGCCATCTTCCAGTTCGCTAAATTTCACAATAACATGACGCTCCCCATCCGGTGTCGTGGCATAAGCGGTAAATTTTGGTTGTTCGCCACCGGCCGATGATCCCGGTGTCTCACCGCGAGCCGCTTCAAGCGCCAATCGGGCATATTCCTCAGTCTTCCGACTCAACGAAATCGGTTCAGGCATAGGGGTAGCGAGAAAACGATCCCTTGCATTTTCGCCTAGTAGTATATTTCCGACTATGTCATGCCCATGCATCAGCAGCGCCCACAAAGCGTGGGTATCTGTCCAATCTTTAAGCCGATCCGGTAGTCCCAGTTCAGCACCATGCCGAGCAATATACGCCCTCCCCAAATATCCTTGTGGGCGCATGTCGAACAACCACCACGGAAGTCCGTCGCTGTGAAGGGTCGTACCATCCTCTTGCCGCATGATAAACCCATCCGGCCGAACTGGAATAAGCGTTCCCAATTGCCGAATAGAACCTTCTGCATTAACCCGATAGATCGGGATGTCCGGTAATCTGCGAGTGTTATCGCGTAGTGTGTAGTGAATGGATCGCGCAGCTCCAAACCGTACTATTTCACCACCAAGCTCAGCCAATGCACGAGACATTGTCGGCTGACTAATACTTAGCTTTCCGCGCAATTGCGCCGCCGACATCGGTCCTCCGGATAGTTGCATACGGATGTGATCAGCGTGCAGTGTCATTGAGTGAATTAATTCATAAATAAATTAGTGAATAGATATTATAGGTCTTTTGAGGTTTATTTGGAAAAATTTCAGATCAAGGCTGTCTGTGGTCGACTCTAGGCGTATATGTATCAGGTTTGGGTCGATTAGCCCAAAATAGGTTGCATTGATTTGCTTTTTACTTCAATGAGTCACCCGGCGTTTCTAAACGGAACTACCAAACCACCGGACTTTAAGCCTTCCGGATAGTCGGCCCAGGATTGCATCATGCGCCGGCGTTCATCAAGATACTGCGCCCGGTTGTACGCGTATCTCTCTGCATGTGGCAAAGTTGCCGCTCAATTGCATCCGCGCCCCATCCTTGTTCATTAAGCAAAGTTGATGCTGTTGTCCTGAATCCGTGAGCGGTCATTACATCGCTGTCATAGTCTAGCGTTTTAAGTGCGGTTCTGATGGTGCCGTTTGACATGGACCGGCCATCACCACGGCTTGACGGGAATACATAGCGACCATTCCCGGTTAGCGGCCTGATGTCTTCCAACATGGTGGTCGCCTGAGTGGATAAGGGAACGATGTGCAGCACCTCTGTTTTAGTAACAAAGTAACGCCATTCTTTAGCGTCTAAATCAACGTCTTTCCATTCCATTTGCCTGATTTCGCCGGCGCTGGAAGGGCAGGGGGATAACCCGAGCGGGCATTGCGCCACAAAAGCATCTTGATAGTGGAATATGTCGCGTAGTAGTTGTGCCAAGTCTTGAGGTTCTGTCAGTGAATCCGCGCTATTGCGTAGAAAGCGGAGCTGATTCCACTGTGTGCGCGGTGCGCAGTCTCAAGTCCTTTTTTAGAGCGGTATCTAAGGAGAGGCATGACGGTATTTTTTTGACGGTTAAAAATGTACCGTCAGGAAGAGCTGGATGTTAACGGATTCTATTGCACTTCACCGGACAATAAAAAACCCGCGAAGCCTTGCGACTTGCGGGTTTTCGTAGTTCTTTGCACGGCTCTGAACCAATGTTTGGTACGAGGGCCGGTCTCTAATTGTGTTGCAACGTATTGAAAATTAAATATAAATAAAAATCATGTTTTAAAGTTACTGTAAAAGTTACTGCTTCTTTTCTTTGTTGCTCTGTTTTTACTAAAAAGAACAGAACATCATTACATCTAATTTTTTTTGTTTGTTTGAGGATAAAATAACCGCAACACTTGCCGAATTTTTAGGCATAAAAAAACCGCCAATATTTAGTTGATTTAAAATAGATGCAACACCTTGCCGATCAAATTAATAATTCACAAAAGACAACATGAAAATTGTTACATGGAACTGTAATGGCGCGTTAAGAAAAAAGCTCCATGAAATTGATCATCTTGATGCCGACGTAGCTATAGTTCAAGAATGTGAAAATCCGGCGGAATCGACAGAAGCAGCCTATCTTGCATGGGCCGGTGATTATTTATGGATTGGTTCATCAAAAAGCAAAGGCATTGGTATATTTCCAAAGAAAGGAAATACAGTTAAAGCGTTAGATTGGGATGGCCGATTTTCTCTTTCAGGAGTAGAAAGCAAAAGTAACTCACTCCACTGGACGACAAAAGATTTGAAGCTTTTTCTTCCTTTTGTTTTAAATGATGCGGTAACAATACTAAGCTGCTGGACTAAGGGCAGCGAGGCTGAAGTCTTTGGCTACATGGGCCAGTTTTGGAAATATCTTCAGATTCACCGTAATGAACTTAAAAATGAAAATACGCTGATACTCGGCGATTTTAATAGCAACAAAATCTGGGATAAAGCGGATAGATGGTGGAATCACTCGGATGTCATAGCCGAACTGAATGAAATCGGCTTAGACAGCCTATATCACCACCAGCACGAAGAAGCGCAAGGCGAAGAAACCACGCCAACTTTTTTTCTTCATCGAAACACGAATAAGCCCTATCATATTGATTACGTTTTTGCTTCCAGTGATTTACTCAGAATGAGCAGATTGGAAGTTGGCACTTCTGATAAATGGTTACATATCAGTGATCATATGCCACTATCTGTGGAACTTAGTTAAAAAATAACAAATATTTAACACTAGAAACCCTACGCTAATGAATTCAATTAAAGCGCACTGCAATATATGTAACGGGGAAAAAAACCACGAAATACTCCACCAAGAAAAAACATATTGGGATGACTACGAATGTGGTATGAAAGGCGATGACACATACGAAACACTCAAATGTATGGGGTGCGACAACATCAAATTACGACACGTATCCTTTTTGTCTATCAAGGCGAAAGGCCGGAAGAAACAATCAACTATTTCCCGCCCAAAATATTTCGGCCAAAACCAAACTGGATCAATCAGATTTGGCTTTTTGACCATTTCGTAAAAACGCTCATAAATGAAATATACATAGCCCTACAAAACGACTTACCTAATCTAGCGGCAATGGGTGTACGGTCACTAATCGAAAAGGTGATGATCGATAAAATTGGTGACAAGGGATCATTTAAAAACAATATCGCCGAATTCGAGAAACTCGGCTACATCTCAAAATATCAACGAAACCATCTTGAGGCAGTTATTGAAGCAGGCCATGCGAGCATTCATAGGTCATACTCACCAACAACTGAAGACGTGATAACCCTAGTAGATATTACAGAACACATAATCAAAACCATCTATCTTCACGAAAACAAAATTGAACAACTAAAAATGCGAGTACCTTCAAGAGTACCTAAGAAAAAAAACTAGCTCATCATTACCAATCAAGAAAAATAGATTTCGCATAATGCCCCCAATGCAAAAAAGCCCTGTGGTCTCACGATCTTGAACCGTTTTTCTACATAGGACTTGTTGTGAATCATTCTTAAAAAAGGAAAATAACTATGACAGAAAAAAAAGAAGAAACACAAAAAGAAGCAGCTCCCTTCAAACTTGCAAGCCTAATATTATTAATAATTATAATTTGGTTATGCACTCTTATCGGGGTATGTGCTTCATTTGATAGTTGGGCTGAACGAGGTCAGTTTGGCGATCTTTTCGGTTCGATCAACGCATTATTTAGCGGTTTAGCTCTAGCAGGTATCATTTACACAATATATCTTCAAAAACAGGAGCTGTCATTGCAACGAACAGAACTAAGATTACAAAGAAAAGCAATGGAAGCATCACAAGCAGAACTAGCAAACCAAGTTAAAGTACAAAAAGATGCGCTTAAGGTTGCTATCAGTCAAGTCAAAGTAGAAGCAGAAAAAGCTCTCATAGAATATTGGAAAATGGAGGCAGAAATCAGCAGAAGAGAAGAAGAATTACACATTAAACGTGACCCTAGTAAAGTAAGCAATATATGTGTAATGGAAATAAAAAATAATGGAGAAAACATTTTAGAAATTGCTAATAAATTAAAAACAGACATCGAATAATGCGCCCTATGCAAAAAAGCAGTGTTAGTTTCGGCCTTTTAAAGTCAGGTTTTTTCAACCTGTTTGACTTCGCTTTTTCTTTTCACAAAATCCATTCAATGCCGAACGCTTTTTCCCTTCCTCTGTCTTTGGGCCGGAACTAAGCCCGCCATGCCACTTGCATCGGCCATTGATATAAATCGCCTTTTGCTTGCAAAGTGTCCCGGCTCTAGTTTTTGCACCGCACCGCAAGCTTTTTAAATCAATCGGCAGCGGTTCTATTTTTGGCCGTTGGTGAATATCACCATGCGCCAGCCATTCGGCATACATCACATTAAAATTTGTGTAATACGCTTTCAGGCGTTTTCGTTGATCTGCTGTACTCAATTTTGGTCCTATTTTATTGAAAACCTTACCGTAAACTAGGCGTTCTATGACTTCGCTTTTGTTACGCGTTCTATTTTTCCTTATTTTATTCCGGTAGCCTGTCCCAAGCCTTAACGCAATCCTTTAATAATTCAACTAAACCAAGGCCGGGGTGTGTGTCGCCACCATAGGCGGCAATATAAGGCAGTAACCGGGCGAATAACTCAGGATCGAGGGATATATCCAATCGACGATAGCCTTTCTTTCTAAGCCTTTCCCGGCGGGTTCTTTGTCGTTCAGCTTGCGTGGGTAATATCATCCGAAAGTCAGTAATAGTAAGGGTTTTAACTTGCCAAAAAGGCTGCTCACAAAGCTTTTTAGCCATTGTGAGAAAAGCCTTGCCGGATGCTATGCTTTAATTACAAAAAACCTCCGTGTCATTTATTTTTTCTGTAGTGCTAAATTCTCTAAGCGAAGGATTCAAAACCGATAAAAACGAAGAAACCGATTCGGTTTTGATTTTCTCAATTTTCCAGCGCACCGAATTTGTTTTTAAACTATCGTCGATAACCAGCCTCATACCGTTGACCACGCGGCCTGAATGCCGTTTTATCCACCACCCCAGCCGTTTTTTATTAATTGAGCCATCGCGCTCGGAGGCAATTTCTATAACAACCTCTTTCAAGTCCTCATAATTTGGTTTTCCGCAACATTCGACGATCTGTTTGACTGACGTACTATGTTTTGAAAAATGGCGCTCCCATACTTCGAGAAACGCTGATAATTCTTCACGGTCTGGATCGTGCACCATGGTTTCAAATACGCCGGTTGCCGGATCGGCAAGGCCAAGCCAGACTAAAGGATGTCTGCATAACTCCGCCCAATCGCCGTATGAATTGAGCGATTTTAAATCGGTTTTCGGTCTGCCAGAGACAATCCATGCCCGCACTATGATTAAAGCGGCAGCGATATACTCACCGCGCTTTTTATGCACTTCATCAACTGGATTTTTATTAAATTCTCGTGTTGCCGGGATTTCACATTTAGGATCGAGCCTGATTGTAATGACACGCCGGGTCATATCGCGAATGGGTTCGACATTGTTCCCGGAACTTAAAAACAATGTACGGGTTCCAACTTCTGCGGTTTTACTTTGGCCTAAAATACGCCCACTCATATGTTCAGAGGTTAAGGCCGTGCATAAAGAATTATGCGGCATCAGGTCGGTAGTTAAATTGTCGAATTCGATAACGGCAGGAGCGGTTAGTAACTCAGCCAATAAAAGCTTGCGCATTTCTTCATCATCAGCCGGAAAATTATGAGGAGTCGATTTTTCAGGTGTTGCAAATAGCGTTATTAATTTACACAAGTAGCTTTTGCCGCTGGCAATTTGTGCCGCTAAAACATGAAACATCAATGCCAAGCGCAATGATGGTCTAATCACCGCCGTTAATATCGCGGACAGTGCGGCGGCTTCATCATGCGGTGTTTTGAACTCAAACTCACTTATCAATTCAGTTAATTTTGATAATGCCGCTTGAGCCTGCGCTAAGGTTGGATTTTCCGGCACGTTATATTGACGCGGATCGAATACGCCGAACATTCCGGTTTTTGCATCGTAGCCTGACAATGTAACTAAACTGCCATCAGGTCTTAAATAAGGTTGCCGTGCAATGCCGTTTAAAATCGGCAAGTGTGGATATTGCATCGCATCATGTAAAATTTTTATATGCCGTTCGGGCGGATCGCACGTTAACCAATCCATTTCACGTTTATCGAAACGATGCCAGATAGCCAGTCCGGCTAAAACACGGGTCAGACTCGGCATTGTTAGCATTTTTACGGTTGTGGCGCGTGTAGCCGGATCAGTTGAAATAGTGACAATAATCCCGCCGCGTTGATAATGACGAAGTGTTTTTGCCAGCTCGCTTTCAGCTATATCCACGATGCGGTTTATTTCACCGGGCTGTATGCGGATGGTCGGCAAATGTTTTGCTTCGGCTTTTGATATATTTAAAAATTCATGCAATTTGCTAACGCGTCTATCGGCACAGTGGCCGTGCTGGCATTTGAAGCCACCAATGGGATACGTTTCAGACGGTTCCCAATATGCTGTGCCGCCGTCTACTTGGGCAGTATGTTCCGATACCCAAGGACAGGTTATGTCATGCTTACCGTCGCCTAGCGGCTGCTTGTAAAGCCCACGCTCTAATAATGCAGTGATGACAGGATTTTTGTCGGAACGCGGCGTGTGAACATCGTCTTGGTCTTCCGGCTCTGCGCGCCCTCGCTTCTTTGGGCTACGGCTTGCTTTATCTTTTAGCTCAATTTGTAAGCCATCAACAATTTGTTGAACAGTATATCGAAGCTCAGGTTTCCATTGGACAAGTCTGCATTTAAAGTCATACTTTCCATTTACCGCAACCGGCAACCGTCCGATTCTTGCACAAGCCCCATTTGCGCCGGGATCGCATAAGCCAGCGGCTATAATGGAATCTAGCAAAATCGTTGCGTCATTCGCACTGCATAACGGTTCGGCCAATATATAACCGTACTGATGATTACCCGATGAAGTTTCGATTATCCAGCTCGGTGCAAGTGTCACTCGCTCAGCGGCAACTTTAACGCCTACATCGTCCAGCATGACTGCGTAAAGAGCTGCAAATTGTGCTTTTTTTCTGCGGTATTGGCCTTCGCTATCCGGGGTGAATATTGCAAAACTCACATAGTTATTTGCGTCGCTGGGTAATGTGGTTTTGCCTTTTATATAAGCCTGCCCAAACCATGCGCTATTTTTTACGGTGGCGGGATTACCTTTGAAACTAACGGTTATAGGGCGCTCTAACGTCAATTCGCCGAATATTCCATTGATAAAATCATCGTTTGAAATTTCTGAATAATCGGTTGTATCGGTTATTTCGGTTTTACTCTGCTCATTTTGTGAATTTAGCAGAACATTTTTTTCTTTGGGGTGATTATTCATAAACTTAAGCCCCCAATTCGTCGATTAATGCGCGGATGTCGGAAACGCGCCAGGCGGTTGTTCTGGGGCCAAGTTTGACCGGCTTAGGAAAACGGCCATCTTTGACGCCTTGCCACCAGGTAGATTTGCATACGGGTATAACGGCAGGGATTGGCGGTTCGGTTTTAGGATTGCCGACTATTTGCGGAAGGCGTAAATAGCCGGTTTGTGGTAATTGGTGCATCGCAGATTATCTCCGTTTGATTAAAAACGAGGTAATCTTGCCTGCTCCATTAAAAGGTTAGGCCGAATTCGGTTACAACTTAACCGAATCGGTTTTGATTCGCGCCGGTATTGGCTTTGCGGGCTATAACAGTTCTTTTGCTTCGGTTAAATACTTCCTAATGGTATCGGCATCAATGCTGATACCGTTTTTATCAAGTGCAGCTTTGATGCTGCCGCTGTTCTCTCCGGTGGCTTTGTTTTTGGTTGCCTCTGGATCATAACCATAGGCATCTATCGCCATGCCAATGATTAGCTTTAGCATGGTTTGGCGTTCAGTTTCGGATAATCCAGTTTTGATAAGCGCATTCGTTCTGGAGTCATCAAACAAAAATGCTGGTCTATCCCCTGTTGGCAAGTTCAAAAACCAATCTCGCAAACTGTCTTTTTTTAGCCGCACTTGGTCTTTACGAATAAGCTCCTCAAGATTAGCGCTGTACCATGCGTCTGAACTGCTTACATAGTCAAGCTCGCCCTTGTATAGGCTCCACTCTATTAGCTCTCGTTTAACATCCATGCAGTTTGTTGAGAAATTCAAATTTCTAAGCTGGCTAGGTTCAACATCGCACCAAAGAGCAACGGCTGCATCTATAGGGATATAATCACACAGATCCCAATAATGAAGACAATTTTTATTTGAAGTTGAAACCATCAATAACACCTCATTAGAATGTAAATATTACGAAAGGATTAAGCGCCTAGCAAAAAGTTAACGTGTATTTAGAGCCTAATCCTTGGCCGATTTCATCAATAGCCTGTTCAAGTTCGTCCGGGCTAAAGGTTTTGTCTATTTAAGCGGTTTGTCGGAATGGAATTACTTCTGCGCCATTTTTCAGCGCGTCCAGATAATCGGCCCAGGCTTGCATCATTCGCCTACGTTCTTCAAGATACTGCGCCCGGTTATAGGCCGCTCTAATCTGATCTCGTGGCATGTGGCAAAGTTGCCGCTCAATTGCATCGGCACTCCATCCTTGCTCATTAAGTAGTGTTGATGCTGTTGTTCTAAATCCGTGCGCCGTCATTACATCGCTGTCATAGCCTAGCGTTTTAAGTGCGGTTCTAATGGTGCCGTCTGACATTGGCCTACCGTCGCCACGGCTAGACGGGAAAACATAACGCCCGTTCCCGGTTAATGGCTTAATCTCTTCTAATATGGCGACCGCCTGAACTGATAAAGGGACAAGGTGCAATACTTCTGTTTTGGTGACGTAATAACGCCATTCTTTGGCATCCAAATCAATATCCTTCCATTCCATCTGCCTGATCTCGCCGGGGCGCTGAAAGAGCAGAGGGGATAACTTTAATGCGCATTGCACAACAAAAGTGCCTTGATAATGGAATATGTCGCGTAACAGTAGCGCTACATCTTTAGGCTCTGTCAGTGCTGCTCGGTGCTTTACTTTTTGTGCTGGTATTTGTGCGGCTACTGCTTGCGCCGGATCATAATCAATAAATCCGTGAGCAATGGCGTAGCTGAACGCGGCGCTTATTTCGCTGTGTAACCGGTGTGCTGTTTCCAGTTTATTATCTACAATAATAGGTTTAATAAGGCTGTAAATATCCGGTGATTTGATTTCGCTAATAGCTTTGCCGCCAATGCCGGGAAATACATACAGTTCAAAACGCCTGATTTTCTTTTGGTGGGTAATATCTCTAATCATGTGAGATATTGAGCTTAGCCATTCTCGGGCTACATGTTCGAAGCTGTTTATAATAGGTAAGCCAGCATCAAGGCGCTGTTCGTTTTCTATCGCAAGCTTCTTGGCCGCCTTTGTTGCCTTTCTTGTGTTGCTTGGGTTTGTGCCGTTGGCAATATTGGTACGAGCTTCTTCTGCTTTGCGTCTGGCATCTGCTAATCCAGTAGCAGGATAAACGCCAAGTGATAATGTTTTGCGCTTGCCTTCAAAGCTGTAATCGAATCGCCACCATTTAGCACCTTTTTGTGTAACTAATAGATAGAGTCCGCCGCCATCGTTAAGCCGTTTATCCTTAATATCGGGTTTGGCGTTTTTTATTGTGGGGTCTGTCAGTAATTTTTCAGCCATTGCAGTAACTCCGGGGCAGTAATTTTGCAGTAACTTTTTTTACTGCTTTAAAACTACTGTAAATGTTACTGCATAAACTGTCGAGTGTTACTGCATTTCTTTGTACTTCACCGGACAATAAAAAACCCGCGAAGCCTTACGACTTGCGGGTTTGTATACTTCTTTGCACGGCTCTGTACTAATATTTGGTACCGAGGGCCGGAATCGAACCGGCACGATGTCACCATCACCGGATTTTGAATCCGGCGCGTCTACCAGTTCCGCCACCCCGGCAAAGAAACGATATTATAGTCAACTTTTATCAAAAAGGCTAGATTTTTTTAAGGTGTATTTAAAAAGCCTAACCTGATAATATCACCTGCTATGAAAAAAAATGATTTTAACTACCAGTTACCCGAAGCGCTAATTGCGCAAAAACCCTTGGCAGAGCGCGATGCAAGTCGTTTGTTATGTATGGATCGCGACATCGGACGGATAGCCGACCGACAATTTATCGATTTGATCGATTTGATCAATGAGCGTGATCTGCTGATTTTTAACGACACCAAAGTGATTCCGGCCAGGCTGTTCGGCACAAAACAAAGCGGCGGCAAGGTCGAGATTCTTATCGAGCGCATTCTGGATGAGCACCGCGCCATTGCTCATGTCAGAGCAAGCAAATCGTCGAAAGCCGGTACTGTGATAGAGTTGGATAGAGGCTATTGCTGCGAAGTGTTGGGCAGAGTTGATGATCTGTTTCAGTTGGAATTTAAGGGCGATAACAGTTTACTCTCTATATTGGAGCAAATCGGCCATATTCCATTACCGCCTTATATTACCCGTGAAGACGATCAATCCGACCTGACCCGTTATCAAACGGTTTTTGCCAGAGAGGCGGGAGCTGTTGCCGCGCCCACCGCAGGGTTGCACTTTGATCAAACCATGATCGAAAGACTTAAAGTCAAGGGTGTGCAAAGCGCTTTTGTGACGTTGCACGTCGGTAGCGGCACTTTTCAGCCGGTCAGGGTGGAAGATTTATCCGAACATTTAATGCACAAGGAATATTTTGCCGTGCCGCCGGAGACGGTAGCGGCCGTTCAGCAAGCCAGGGCGAGGGGAGGGCGGGTGATCGCCATAGGCACTACGGCGGTCAGGGCGTTGGAGTCGGCATCCAAAAGCGGCCGGCTTGAAGCCGGTTTTGGCGATACCGATTTGTTTATTACTCCCGGCTATCAATTCAAATCGGTCGATGCGATGCTGACCAATTTTCACCTGCCCGAGTCTACCTTGTTGATGCTGGTCTCGGCGTTTGCCGGTTATGAGCATATTATGAAAGCCTATAGCCATGCTATCGATCAATCTTACCGATTCTTTAGTTACGGCGATGCGATGTTTTTGGGATAGTGGATTTATTTATAGGAGTGATGCGTTTTACGGTAGCCGAACAGGCTGCCTATCAATGAACAACATCAGCCCTGCCTGGAAAAATTCAGGCAGGGTTCTCAAGCGTTAAAACATGCAGGCGAAGAAGGCATTGCACGCTCTCTATACATATTCCAACCCGGTTGTTGCAAGACCGACAAGATTTATATTGTTCGCATTTAAATCCAAATTAGCCGCCATGACGGCCAAGGAAATCTGAGAGTACAGGCCTGAAGTGATGGCGTCTGTCCAGTAGTTAAGGTCTGCTGGGGATGGTAGAGAAGCCACGAGATTTTGGTAAAGCAGATTGACTTCACTTGCATTAGAAAAGCCGTTACCGAGTTTTGCATTCAGGGCCAGTTGTAACAGGTCTTGGTAGCTCATGCCTTCATCAAGATATTTCAGGCCGATACCAGCGTATGTTTTGTTCGATACGGATTCCTTGCCAAAAACAATACCGAGGATTTTGGCTGTTGATCCGGCATGGCTTTCGATATCGAGAGCGACAGACATATCGGAAAATTGTAGTCGTTCCACGCTGGTGAGCGTATCAAGGCCGTCGCTGCCGCTATTGTTGATCTCAAAATGAGCGGCGCTGAAACCGATTGCGTACTGAGAGCGGGTCTGCGCGTAAACGACGGTATCTGTCCCCGATCCGCCATCAATAGTGTCGTTATCAGCGCCGCCACTGATCGTATCATTTCCGGCTCCGCCGATAAGGGTATCATTGCCGGCTTCGCCTTTCAGTAAATCATTGCTGCTGCCCGCTGTTATCAAGTCTCCGTTACCGGTACCTGTCCAATAGCGCCCGCCGCCACTTGAACCAATGCCGAGTGCGCCGCTTAATCCATCTCCGCCATAAATCCAGTTTAATGCTGCTACATCGTAAGGATTAAACGAGGAATAAGGGCCGCCATTCGATGTATACGACATTAATGTGTTGGCAGTGGTATCTTGATTGCTTGGCAGGGTCGAGTTACCTTCAAAAGGATGTTTTAAGCCAAGCGCGTGTCCCATTTCATGCAACAGTGTTTGGTAGCCATAGCCACCGGGCGTAAGGTTGCTATTTTGCGCAAGCCACTCAACATTATCCAGATAAACATAAGCCTCGGCGGTATAGCTGGTAATCGTATTGCTGCCATCATAAGAATAACCCGAATGCCAGCTGCAAAGGCCGGATGTCGATGCGCCGGTGATATTGATAAGGCAAAAATGAATGCCGGCACTACTGCCGTTGGATGTTTCAGTAAAGGCAATGCCGGTCAAATTGCTGATATAGCTCAGTGCCTCTTGTGTCGCATTTTTTTGCGCATCACTAAAAGCCTGCTGATTGCTAACACCCGATTCATTGCCCGAGGCAATTGAGAATGTATAGGAAATAGCATGGGTGGCGGGCGTTAAATAATTCCATCCGGGACCGGTATCAAGCAGTGCATCAATATGAGTTAATCCCGAAGTTAAAGCATTTGTCACATCAGATACTTGAGGCATGGTCTCTATTCTCTTTAAATTTATCTATCTGAGCATCACAAAGAGCGATCATGGATGGCTTAAGCTAATTTTGCTTGATAATTTGTAGATTGAACTGGAATATCGCCAGCTCAATCTACTATGCCCAATAGTTACAAGAAACTATTCGCTAACCTGGGCAATCCAGTCTTGCAGGTTGTAATAGTTAGTAATGCGAGCCACTTTGTTGTCGCGGATTTCAAAAAAAGCACCGGCAGGCAAGCGGTATTTTTGTCCCTGTGCAGTAGGCAGGCCTTCGTCGGTTTTAATGTATTCACCCAGCACTATAAATTCGGCAGCCGCGCGTTGGCCGTCGGCTGTCGCCATGATGACCATATCGACCAGCTGTTCTTTATAATTGTTGTTCATGCAGGCCATGAACTGGGTGAATGCTTCCTTGCCGGTTTCGCGTTTGCCTTGATTGATGTCGTGGATGACATCGTCGGTCAGCAGGTTAAGAAAAGTATCCATGTCACCGCCGTTAAATGCGGCATAGTATTGTTCTATCAGGTTAATGCTGTCTTGGTTCATAGTGATTTCGCGGTTAAGTTTAAAATGAAAAATGTTAGCCGAGTAGGACGTGGATAAAATAATGCGGTCAATCTTTTTCCCAGTTATCCCGTAGGGTCACGGTGCGGTTGAAGACCAGTTTGCCGTTAACGCTGTCTATCGCATCAAAGCAGAAATAGCCGGTGCGTTCAAACTGGTAGCGGCTTTCCGGTTGCGGATCGGCCAGACTGGCTTCCACCCTGCAATCGGTCAGGACTTCCAACGAATTAGGGTTGATGGCGTCCAGGAAGTTAGGTTCATTGTCAGGGGCTGGTACGCTGAACAAACGGTTATATAGGCGCAGTTCAGCAGGTTTCGAGTGTTGCTCGGAAACCCAGTGGATTACGCCTTTGACTTTACGGCCTTCGGGATTTTTGCCCAGCGTGTCCGGGTCGTAGCTGCAACGCAGTTCGGTGATGTTGCCGTCGGCATCCTTGATGATTTCGTTGCATTGGATCACGTAAGAACCGCGCAAACGGACCTCGCCGCCTTCCACCAAGCGCTTGAATTTCGGCGGAGGCGCTTCGGCAAAATCATCCCGTTCGATCAAAATAACTTTGGAGAAAGGCACGATGCGTTTGCCCAGTTCGGGTTTCTGCGGATGATTGCTGACTTCCAGTTGTTCGCATTGGTCTTCCGGATAATTGTCGATGACTACGCGCAACGGTTGTAAAACCGCCATAGCCCTGAGCGCATTGTCGTTTAAATCTTCGCGGATGCAGTATTCCAGCACGCCCATTTCGATCCATGAATTTTGTTTGGTCAGACCGATGCGCTCGCAAAAATCGCGTATCGATTTCGGCGTAAAACCGGCCCGGCGGAGTCCTGCAATGGTCGGCATGCGCGGGTCGTCCCAGCCGTGGACGTGTTTTTCCATAACCAGCTGGTTGAGTTTGCGCTTGCTGACGATGGTGTATTCCAATTGCAAGCGGGCAAATTCGATTTGTTGCGGATGGCAAGGTGTTTTGAGTTGATCCAGCACCCAGTCGTAAAGCGGGCGGTGGTCTTCAAACTCCAGCGTACATAGCGAATGGGTGATACCTTCCAGCGCATCGGAAATGCAGTGGGTGTAATCGTACATCGGATAGATGCACCAGTCGTTGCCGGTGCGTTGGTGATGCACGCGGCGAATCCGGTACAGCGCCGGGTCGCGCATGTTGATGTTGGGCGAGGCCATGTCGATTTTGGCGCGCAGCACGTATTGGCCGTCGGCAAATTCGCCGGCGCGCATGCGTTTAAATAAATCGAGGTTTTCTGCGATAGAACGGCTGCGGTCGGGGCTTTCCTTTCCGGGTTCGGTCAAAGTGCCGCGGTAGAGCCTGATTTGTTCGGCGGACAAGCTGTCGACATAGGCTTGTCCTTGTTCGATCAATTGCACGGCGTAGTCGTAAAGCTGCTCGAAATAATCCGATGCGTGGCGCAGTTCCGACCATTTAAAGCCCAGCCACTGCACGTCGCGCATGATTGATTGCACATATTCGTCGCTTTCTTTTTCCGGATTGGTATCGTCAAAGCGCAGATTGCAGGCACCGTTGTTTTCGGCGGCGATGCCGAAATTCAGGCAGATCGATTTTGCGTGACCGATATGCAGGTAACCGTTAGGTTCAGGCGGAAAGCGGGTGACGACTTTGCCGTTGTTTTTGTTGTCTTTGAGATCGGTGGCAATGATCTGGCGGATAAAATTTGATGCTAATGGAGTATCGTTCGTGGACATTGGGTTTGTTGGTAAAGTGGATTTGCGGCAATTATACCTTGAATCGGCATTATTGAGGTATCGCTAGAAAGGCAATACAGGCATCCAGATGATAAGGATATTTTTAGGGCTGCGATCCCAGGCTTCCGGGTTTCGGCAATCCTTGCAGGAACAATTTGTTCTTTTAACTTAATGGCGTTGGGGAAGTTTTCCCTGAATTTAATGTAATGACATTGTCAGTGCGCTTTGCTATAGTAAAAAACACCTTTAATAGGAGAGAAAAAGCATGTTGAAATCGAACGAAACAGCCAATAAACGCGAGACGCTGAATATCCGTATTAAGCCTGAAGAACGCATGCTGATTGATAGTGCAGCTAAAGCGAGGGGAAAGAATCGCACTGATTTTATTTTGAATGCCGCACGGTTAGCGGCCGAAGAAGTGCTGCTCGATCAGAAGATCATTACGGTGAGTCCTGAAATTTATGCGGAATTTATTGCCAGATTGGACATGCCGCCTAGTTCCAACGAGCGGCTGCGCAAGACCCTGCAAACTCCCGCTCCTTGGGACAATGCGTGACGCTTTCGCCTCCTGAGCCGTTGACTGTCCATCACGATACCGAGGCGTTTGCCTCTGGTGTAGAAAGTCTCGATACTTGGCTCAAGCGTCGTGCGTTGAAAAATCAGGCTACGGGAGCATCACGGACTTTTGTGGCCTGCGAAGGTAGACGTGTCATAGCGTATTACGCCTTGGCTACGAGCTCGATTACCGTTGATGATGCCTCCGGCCGCTTCAGTCGCAATATGCCAAATCCTATCCCCGTCGTGGTGCTCGGCAGGCTGGCAGTAGACCGGTCATTGCATGGCAAAGGACTGGGGCGGGCGTTGGTAAGGGATGCAGGCCTCAGGGTTATACAGGCCGCCGATACCCTTGGCATTCGAGGAATAATTGTTCGAGCGCTTTCGCTTGAAGCCAAGGCGTTTTATGAGCAGGTGGGTTTTGATCCGTCACCGCTGGATCCGATGCTGCTGATGGTAACGCTTGCCGACCTGAACTCAAGCCTCAGTTAAGCCGGGCAAAATTATAATCAAGAAAAAGCCCCGTAGGGTACGCTGTGCGTACCTTTTAACTTTATGGGTACACCTAAGGTACGCACAGCGTAAGAATCTTAAAAAAGAAAATACCATGCAGGCAATGACTGACGTTAGATATTTTTTTGTTTCGCTAAAGGAATAATGCTATCTTGCCGCCACCTCGTATTAATACGTAGGTTAAGCCGCTCGCCGGTTGCAACGCCAAAATAGGATGTGCCGACGCCAGGAGGCGCATCATTCGCATAAAGCGTAAATAAAGGGATCAGTCCATTGACCCACTATCGCCGTATTTACACGCCGGGCGCGACATGGTTTTTTACCGTGAATAGTGCCAAACGACGAAATAATCGGTTATTGGTTGAAAACATAGATGTACTGCGGACGGTCTTTTATGACGTTAAAAACAAACACCCTTTTCGCATTGAAGCGGCGGTTATCATGCCCGACCATCTTCATTGCCTATGGACATTACCGCCGGGTGATGCTAATTATTCAATGCGTTGGGGACAGATCAAAGGGCGCTTTTCCAGTCACATCGATACCGGCGAAAGCATTTCTAAAAGCAGGAAAAAACGGCGCGAGCGCGGACTCTGGCAACGCCGTTTTTGGACGCATTTAATAACGGATCAAGATGATTTCAATCGTCATGTCGATTACATTCATTGGAACCCGGTCAAGCACGGTTGGGTCTGCCAAGTTGCAGATTGGCCGCATTCGAGCTTTTTCAAGTTTGTAAAAATGGGTGTATATCCCATGACCTGGGGCATTCGGGTGAGTTTGATTTTGATGCGGGTGAGTAACCCGAATGATGCGCCTCCTGGCATCGGCACATCCTATGTGGCGCATCTTATCGCGTTCTGATCCCAGTTATTCCCCGTCCATGTCACGTTAAATGAAGAATGAATCATATTCAAAACAAATACATTTCAAATCTGTTTATATTTCAATTAGATTTTATAGTCTTTTAAGTTTCAAAAAAATAAATGAGCCTTTAAATAATGAAAAATATTAAATTAAAAAATGCAATTAAAAAAATAATTGAAGATTATGAGAATGAAGGATTAAATAAAGCTAAAGACTCCTACTGGACTGAAGAAGGTGTGGCTCCATCCTTTGTAGCCAAACATAAAGATAACAAGGATATCTCAAAGATAATTTCACTTGTTAAGCCTGAGTATAATGTTGGAAAAGAAATTTTACGAGTTACTGCACTAGTTAAATATAAATTTTCTACAATAGACAATATAGCTATAAATAGAAAAACAGAAGAAATGCTATTGGAAGCTTTGGGAGAAGTTAAAACAGAATTTAATGACTTATTTGAAGATCCAGATGGATATGGAGTTGGAACACTTCGTGATATCTCAAATAAAATATCTGCTGTTTTCAATTATTTAAGTTACTCAATTGAAGTTAATGAGCCCAGTATTATCCTTTACACGACAGAGGAAAAAGATACTAATTTATATATGTTAAGACTAGCAGTTTATAGCTATTTTATTTTTTCAATAGATTTTACCATGAAATATTCAGATTTAATTATTGAAGTATATTTTGGTAAATACAAACAGGTAGCTAAAATATTTGAAGAGCTTAATATCCGTTATGACTTATTTTGCAGTGAGCGAGAAGATGAAAATGATATTATTGAAATATTTTTTAATAGAGTTGAGTTAGCAATTGAGTATGCTCGTTCTCTTAACAATGTAATTTCAGACAAAAGTTTTTTACTAAGAATGAAATACAGTCCAGAATTTGAGTCACATTCAGCATTACGAAAATTATTAAAATTCGAAGAATCAAAAAATAGTAGTAGTATATTTACCACTAAATTATGCATGTATCTTTCATTGGCTTCATTAGATGATGATATTGGTGATGTTTCTAAATATGCTAGCTTTGGAATTGATAGAACTGATGTAAATTATTTAAAAAGAGATTTACTATTATTTTTAGGTATTGCAACTGATGAAGAAAAATTGATTTTAGATGCAATCGAAATTGAAAAAAAAGTCGTTTTAAAGGATATATATGAAAATAAACAAAACAAAGTGCATATAAATCAAAATTATGCTAAACAGCGAATGATAATGCGACTTATACATAATAATTTAGAATGTCGCAATCTAGAGATTTTTTCTTATATACTAGAAATGCATTATACAAATGGAGACTTCTCTATAGATAGTGTAACTAATAGGATAAATTCACTTGACCCACAGACATGTTATCTTGAATATTTCAGTGCACATAAATTTAATAATAATACTTATTCATTTTCCCCATATGATGAAAGTGAATATAGACTTATTTTAGTTACTTTCATTGGGGGGGATGTTTCTTCATTAAAAATTAAACTACTAAATGATAATCGTGATAACTATTTAAGAAAGATATCCTATTTTAGAAGTTTGGTAACAAAACTTATTAAGCCCGAATGGAGATATATTGCATTAGCTCCAAATATGGAAACTCAACAAATTAAATCTAAAGGCCCAGTGTCGGAAATATCGGATCATGATGTTACAAGATGGGCAAATAAATTAAAAAATTTATTTATATCTAGTTATATATCATTAGATAACTTATCTCTTTTAGGGGTTGATAGTCTTAAGATTTTTTCCAATTTTGATATAAATAGGATACCTTTTGAAATTTTTCCTCTACACGATAATGAAGACTCATGTACTTTTTTAGGAGAACGGTTTGAATGTTCGTATGGTGTTGCTTCTTCGATGGTTAAACAAACATATGGCTCAAAAACTTATAATAAACCGATAAATACTAAGCCTGTTGTTATTGCCAATCCAAACTTTAATGCCAAATTAATAAGGGAAGAGAAAGTACTTATAAAAGAAATGTTTAACTATTTCCCAAAGATTGATGAATCTAAAAAAGAAGGGGAAATTGTTTCTCAATTAATTAATGCAGAATCATTATTTGATGACAGTATAACTAAAGAAAATATAGTGAAGCTTAATAGTCCTCATATTCTTCATATCTCTACACATTCTTTTTGGCAAGATGTTAATTTCTATCATCAAATGACAATTTCTACGCGTCTTGAGGAAACAATATGTTTATTTAAACAAAAGAAACAAAGTTACAACCATGGATTAGCATTGGCTGGATGTAATTTAAATTTAGAGATAGAAAAGGATGGTGCTATATTTAATAAGCATGGTTTTTTGACAATAGATGAAATAAAAAACCTAAACTTAAAAGACACCTCATTAGTATTTTTATCATCCTGTGAGTCAGGGTTAGGGGAGGTTAACTCAGACAATTATTTTGAAAGTATTGCTTCTGCATTTTTAATTGCTGGTGCTAAATCAGTTGTAGGAAGTTTATGGAAAATTCCAGATACGACTGCAAAAGAGTTTGTCTCTATTTTTTATGAAAATTTTAAAGATGGGCTAACAGTATCTAAATCTATGCAAAAAACAAAATATATAATGAATAAAAAAAAATATGAACAAGAAGATTGGGCTTCTTATATTCTGTATGGCTCGACAGAAACTAAATATGAAGGATAATTATGTGCAAAATTGAAATTACTAGAGAACGTGGTTCTTTAAAAGAATTAAGTGAGCAACTAAATGAAATAATAGGTAATAAATTAGAAATTAAAACTGAAATAATAATAAAAAAAAATTACCGTTCTATTTCTCCTGAAATTTTAGTAGCAACTATAGGTGCATCTTCTTTGATTTTAAGAGAACTAATAAAAGGACTGTTTTCTCTAAGAGAAAAGCTTGCTGAGCAAAGAATTGTTATGAGTTTTAAAGATGGTGAAAGAATAGAAGTTCCTGCAGATATTGATAAAACTGAATTAACTAATTTGTTGGATGAAGTAGATAAAAGAGGTATAAAGAAGGTGGATTTTAAATATTAAAGTACATATTATATTTATAATATGTAGCACCAATAATTAATGGTTAGCAATAAATTAAATATAGAGCCGTTGGGGTCAGGTCTTTCATTGTGCATTTTTCGAAAATAAAAACCAGATCATGCTCAATAAGAGATACTTTTTTGTTCGTGTGAATCAATAGAAAGCAGTGCTGTTGATTTTGTTGTTTTCCATCCCGTCATCTGTATTGCAATCCGGCAGTTATCCGGCCTGATTCGATTTAAACCAAACGCACTTCCAATCTTTTACCCACGGCAGCGGCGTATTTGCGCAAGGTCTCGATAGACGGCGAATGTTTGCCCGAGACCAAGGCGCTTTCCAGGCGCGCCACCGCCGAGGCTTTTGTGCCCATGCGTTCAGCGACTTGCGCTTGGGTTAATCCGGCTTCGCGTCTGGCGCTGAGTATTTCGTCGAGTATGGCGTATGTTGTGATGTTGGCGTCATAATCCGCTTTTACCGCCGGATTACTTAATAATTGTTCGCGAAATGCGGCATCGTGTGGAACGGGTTGGTAAATATCGTTATTCATGGTTAACCTCTTTTAGTCGTTTTCTGGCAAGCTGTAAATCGGCAGCCGGCGTGGTGTTGGTTTTCTTGACTAGGCTATGCAAAATAACAATTGCCTGTTCAATTTGTGTGCAATAAAACACGCGCCCGATGCCTTCTTTGCCTTTGGGGCGCAGTGCCGTAGGCTGGGTTGAATACAATGAAACCCAGCGTTATTCGCATTTAATCTGGGTTTCGCGTTGCTCTACCCAGCCTACGACACTGCGGAGTTCCGTCCGGCAACATCTTTTCGTTGCCCGACCTTTTGTGTATGTTGATGTCGGGCATAAACAGCATGCCCTATCACCGGACTCATTTTTAATGTCTCCTGTAGCCATTCTGTCCGTCTCATCCTCAACTCTCGCTGGTGTTTTGAAACCGGACAGTTTATTTGTTCCTGACACCAGCCTTGGTGTTGTTTAAGGAATAAATTACAATAAAGCTCTTCCTTAGGAGAATGAACCCATGACCACCTTAACCTTTGATACCCATGACATCATAAAAAAATTCAGGGAAAAAGGCTTAACTGAAGATTTGGCGGAACTGCAAGTGGAAGCGATAAAAGATGTCGTTAAGCAAGCGCTGAGTCAAGTCCAAAACGATTACCGCTTGGATGACTTAGTCACCAACAAAGACCTCGATTTACGCATAAAAGAGACTGAACTGAAAATAGAGGCGGTAAAGTCAGAGCTAATCCGTTGGGTAGTCGCCGTCGGTGTCCTGCAAATCACCATCATTACTGCGTTATTGATAAAACTGACCGTCTGAATGTAAGGCGTAGGGAAAAAAATCAGTGCCGTAGGCTGGGTTGAATACAATGAAACCCAGCGTTATTCGCATTTAACCTGGTTTTCGCGTTGCTCTACCCAGCCTACGACACTGCTGAGCTATAAAATAATGATATGGATGACCACATTATTGAATGGCTGTAGCGCGGCAGGATAGAACGCACGCTGAGCCTTCAGTTCTCAGCAACCAGCGTCTGTATCCGGTAAGAGCCTTCGCCGTTGTGGCCCAGCGCCTCAGCCAGCCAAGGCAAAACCTGTTGCATTTCAGCCGCCAATGTCCACGGCGGATTGATCACGATCATGCCGCTGGCGGTCATGCCGTGTTCGTCGCTGTCTGCGCGTATGCCCAGCTCAAATAATTGCACATTTTTGATACCGCTGGCCTGAATGGAGCGCTCCAGTTTCTGGTTGCGCTTGCGCTCAATGACCGGATACCACAGCGCATATGTGCCGGTGGCGAAACGTTTGTGCATGGCGGCCAACGTTTCCACGACCTGTTGGTAATCGGTTTTCATTTCATAAGAAGGGTCAATCAGCACCAATCCCCGGCGCTCGGGCGGCGGCAACAACTTTAAGCTGCCGGTTAAACCGTCGGCATGAAAGACGCTGATGCGCTTGTCTTTATGGGCTTCGGCGGTTAACAGCTTTATTTCGGTGCTATGCAGTTCAAATAAACACAAGCGGTCTTTGTCGCGCAGCAATTGTTTGGCGATTAACGGCGAGCCGGGGTAGCGGGCTAATTGGTCGGTGCTGTTGAAGCGTTTGATCAGGCTGACGTAGCGGGCAACGCATTCCGGTAAGTCTTTGCGTTGCCACAACTTGGCGATGCCGGTTTCAAATTCACGGGTTTTTAAGGCGTAGTCGCCGTCCAGTGCGTATTTTCCGGGGCCTGCGTGGGTATCGATACAGCAGAAAGGCTTGTCTTTTTTGCTTAAATATTCAAGATTTTGGATCAGGACGATATGTTTTAGTACATCGGCAAAATTGCCTGCATGAAAGGAATGTCGGTAGCTGAGCATGATGGGTTTAATTGTTTAGAGTATTTTGTCGAATATCGTCATGCCTATTTCAAAAGCAATCAGCCAGATAATGATCCATTCCAGTATTGTTGAATGCCGGTGTTTTTGCTCGTCCGCCAGCATTTCAAATAATTCATGGATGGTTTCCAGCTTTTTTGACAATACCTCGGTGCGTTGGGCTATTTCCAGGTATTTTGCGGTGACGCCGTAAAATGCCTCGTATTCGGGATATTCCCAAAAGAAATCAGGCGTATCCAGCAAATCGTAATTCAAAATTATATCGCTTTTGGTTAAAAACAATTGTCCGCGGATTTTTGCGATTTTATTGCGGCTTAATTTGATGGTTCCGTTTTCAGCCAATGATTTGGGGATATAGTTGGTGTTGTTGATGGTGGTTAGGGCGTTGCTTTCAAAAGAGGCCAGCTTAATCGATTGCGCCATGCCTTGCGATAACGCAAAGAGCAGGATGGGGTCCGATGACTCGATTTCAATATGATCTTCAATTATGCGGGTGCTTGGGCAATCGAGAGTAAACGTGAAGTTGTCTTCCTCAGGCGAGGTCAGCGGGTAAGCTGCATGCTCCAATAATAATTGATGCAGCTTGGCCTGCTGTTCCGAGCCGACATTCCAATGCACCACGGCGCCATAAGCAAAGACTATCGACCAGGAGTAATCATCCTCAATCAGTAATGCGCCTTTAATAATCCTTATCAGCGAGGCGTCGGATAACAATCTTGCCAATGCACTGATCTCAAAGCTTTGTGCCAAACAGTAGGCGACACATTTTTTAATAGATTGATTTTCAGACATCAAACTCTCCCAAAGGTTAAGGTCAGTGCATGAAGTAACTTGCGCCGGTTTTATTTTTAAACCATGAAAGATTCAAGTCTTCATGTCCTTCACGGTAACTGTTTGAATTTATTTAGGCGCTTTTTTATTGCTCGGCAATTTTTACCAGCCAGCCGTTTTCGCCATTGCATCGTGGAACTTTGGCATTGACCTTGATATTGATTCTTGCGGTGGTGTTAACTAACTCGGCGGGTAATTTACCTTTCACTACGTAAAAAGAATCTTTATCTTCGATAGTCACTTCAACGGGGATTGTTTTTACGGTGACTTTGATTTGCTCAGGTTTTTCCACATTGAATGCGTAAAAAGAGAATCCCGATCCCGGTGCCACGGTAGCTAAGTTGGCAGGCAAAAACTTGGTCAACTGCGGTTTTAAACAGCCGTTTTCACCGCCCCCGCCGCCACCGCTGCTTGCGCCGTGCCCGCTGTGATGTTCTGCGGCATTGACCGCACTGACATAAAAGCAGGCGACTGTAAAAAAGAGGGTTAGTAGTCTTAGTGTTTTCATCGGATTACCTTTTAATTATTATTTTTGTCGTGATCAATACCAGGCGATATTTTTACTATGCCGCTAAAGCTAAATCGCCCCTCTACCGCATAATTATATGCATAAATGGGTTTCATCATAAAACATTGGAATAGTCCTGTTCCAGCTGCCGGAAGTTCATTGACGACATGAAGCGGCTGAAACTCATCCAGGATGAAAGTCCCATCAGGTCCTTAAACTGCGGCGGCAGAAAGCGCGGCGCAATCACCGTGCCTTCTTCAACCAGGTCGACTAACACTTTCATATCTTCGATCATGGTTTTGCCGCAAAACAGCAAGGGGATACGATCCGGCTTGCCTTTGCTGACAGCCAGACGCATGAAGTTATAAGTCAGTACAAAGCCTTTGATGTAGGTCAGATCCTTGGTAAACGGCATGCCGTCCGAGCTGCTGCCTCTGAATACCCGGCTGCTGAGCATATAACTTTCTTCCTGGTCCAAGCCTTTGTCTCTAAAGAAATCGAATATATCCATAAAGTCCGCGCCTTCTTCGGCCAGCGTGATGGCGCGTACCCGGTTGATCAGGCGCATCAGCCGGTTCGGCGTGGAGCTGAAGGTTAATATTTCCATCAATACGGCCAGTCCTTCCTGGGTAATGGTCGCGGACGGCGGCCCTTTGCCGAGAAAGGTGCAATAAGGCTGGGCCAGGCCGTTCAGCGTAGTGCCCAAATGTACCCATATTTCGTGAACTTCAAGCACGCGCAGATCGCGCATGTTGAACAACGCATCGGCGCGCAATTTAATGTAATCGGTGCCGGCTGCGGCATCGGCGACGATACCGTCGCTGAGCATCGCACGCAGGCCGTCGCCGGGGAATACGGCCTCTATTTTTTCGTTAAGGATAGCGACAGCATCCGTCGCGTTAATGGTTTTGGGTTCCTCGTTCAAGAAATCCAGCTTCAGCAGTTGCGACAGGGTTTCTTCCATCATGCTGCCCAGATCGGCAATAGTCGGATCGCCGACATGAAAAACGTCTTGGGATGAGCCGTATAATTCCTGGGAAATATTGGAAAAGGTCGGTTTTCCTCTGGCTTCCAGCATACGCACTACGTCCAGGTATTCCTTGCAAATTCGGCGCATGATCACGCTGAGCGGGTTCAATTGGCCGAGTTTGCGCTTTAAATCGCGCTCAATTTGGTAAAACTCGTGTTTCTTTTCGTTCGGATCAAAACCCAGCGGGCGTTTTTGATAATAATCCGGCGTGACTATCGGCGACTTTTTGCAGTTGCCGTCAAAGAAAGTCTGCTTGATATTATCATCCCATTTGATCGCGTCGAGAATCCGGATTGGCTGTTGAGCTTTGACGATCCGGTCCGACAGCGTTTTGACTTCGGTCAGATAAGCGGAGGGTTTAATGGCTTTTTTGCGCATGAGTGTCGTCCGTTAGCGGTACAGCGTTGTAGGTAAGAAAAAAAACATTCACCACGAAGGACGCGAAGATCGCGAAGTTGTATGTTCTTCGCGGTAAATGAGAAATCTACACTTTTTTATTTTGTTACAAGGCTTCCGGTCGATTATTTACCTTACTAGGAATCAGTCGTACCAGCAGCGAAACCACACCCAGTATATCAATAGATTGGCAAAGCCCAAGGGAATTCCGACACGGGCAAACTCAAAAAAACCGAGGGTAGCTTGATGCTTTTCGGCATGTTGAATAATAATCACATTACTGGCGGCGCCCAAAATCAGCAGATTACCGGCGATAGTGCTGCCGGCTGCCAGGGCCATTAGCGATTCGGCGCTCGGATTAATCAGCATCGGCAGATACAGCGCGACCAGCGGCACGTTCGAAATCAACTGGCTGAGCGCGGCGCTGAGCAGCATGATCGCCGGAATGGTGGTCAGGTCCACGTGCAATGCATTAACCTGTTGCTGCATGACGCCGGATTGCCAGACGCTGGACATCAACACAAACATGGCCGCAAAAAATAGCAAGGTTGACCAGTCCAGGCTTTTTAATAACTGTAGCCGGGCAGAGCTGAACAAGAGCGGCGGCAATGCGGCGATAAGGGCGATATGGCTTAATTTAAGCTGTACCGTGCTGTGCATGGCGGACAGAATGACGTTAAGCGTTATTAAGCCGATCAACAAAAACAACGACGCTTGGGCCAACTTGGCCAGTCTTTTATCTAATAATTCGACCGGGTTATGGCTAAGCGGCATGGCGACAATGAATTGTTGCCGGTAAACCAAGCGCAACATTAAATAGGCGACAATCAAGTTAACCAGCGTAGGGACGGCGAGCGCCTTAAAAAAAGTCAGGAAGGGCGCGGGTAATCCGCCTTGACTGGCAATCAGGAAATTCTGGGGATTGCCGATAGGACTCATCACGCTACCGATGGTAATGGCGTAGGCCAGAGTCAATAACAGCAACTTGCTGTTGATGCGGTGTTCCCGAGCCAGGCGCAGCACTAGCGGCGTGCCGATGATGGCGAGCGTATCGTTCATCAGCAGCGCGGAACAAAAGCCCGCGCCGAACAAAATGCCGCAAACCAGTTGCGACACGGATGTCATCCGGTTAAACAAATGATAGGCGAGGGCGTACAGGTAGCCGCTGGCGACCAGCGCCTGACCGACGACAAACATGCCGAACAGGAACAGCATGACATTCAAATCGACGGCTTTTAGCGCATCGGGCCCGCTGATTTCCCCGGTAGCCAGTACCAGCAGGGCGCCGCAAGTCATTGATTGCCAGATCCTGATATTAAAGTGGCCGATTTTACGCACGGCGATCAATACAAATACCGCAAACAGCGTCAGTACCGATAGATTCATTGTCTTTATGAGGATGAGGTTGCATTAAAAAATAGCAATAATTTCATTATGTTGCGCCGTTTGCGTCGGAAAGAAGTTTTTGTTCGGAATATTTAAGCTTACTTAAGATTAATTTAAGATTAAATGCTGAAAATAACCCATCTGTATTAATACGTATTAAAGTATGAGCACGAGTGCAACCGACCATGAATGAAAGTGACATTATTTCATCTCGACGCAAGTTTTTAAAAAATATGGCTTATGGCTCCTTGCTGATGGCTGGGGGAATCGGAGTCGCAAACGCTAAAGTCAAGCATATAGCCTCTCATACAGTGCTTGCCCCACGCACGGCTCACCATAAGGCACGTGTCCATGACACGCTGCATCATCAGCACCCGGTTTCTCACAAGCCCTCATCCGCGACCAATACCCATAATCTATTTGCCCGGAACTCGCCTTCGCATAAGATGCTTGCGTTCCATAACACTCACACCGGTGATCAGCTAAACCTGACTTATTTTGAGCAGGGTCGTTATATCAAGGATGCCCTGCACGAAATTAATCATTTGTTTCGCGACTACCATGACGGCACCGTCCACCCTATCGATCCGGCATTGTTGGATCAACTGTATGATTTAAAACACACTCTCGAAGTCAGAAAGCCCTTTCATATCGTTTCAGGCTATCGGTCGCCGGCTACCAATGCCGATTTGCGAAAACATAGCGATGGCGTCGCCAAGAATAGTCTGCACATGGAGGGCAGGGCGATTGATATACGCATTGAAGGTTTGGATACTATCAGAATTAGAAATGCAGCGCTGGCGATGCAGCGTGGCGGCGTCGGTTATTACGAAAAATCCGATTTTGTGCATTTGGATACCGGTAGCGTAAGAACCTGGGGCGCCTAGGCCCTAAGAATAAGCTAAGGCCTGAATATAAGTTTCCAGCTCTTGTTTAAAGCCGGAGTGCAGGCTTTGCCTGCTTTGCAAGCAGAGCTTGCACTCCAAATATACCCGAAAACTTTAGCTCGATTACTTATACGTTTTGCACCAACTTTAAGCGACATTTGAACTGCCTTCTCCATTCGGGAGAGTGGGCTTTGCAATCTCCCCCTCATGCCACGCCGTCTCGGCAATAGCGCCTGCGTCCATGCAGTCGCCGACAATCTCCGCGTTTATTTGATTACCGCTTCCGGTGATGTCGAATTGGTGCTGATAAAAAGCGCCTGGTCAGACAGGTCGTCCGGTTTGCTTAGCGCTCCCAGTAGCACAGCGTCATGCCCATAAATATCCGGGTAAAACTCTAAATTATCATATTGGTCGAAAAAAGCCGTGGTGTAAAAAAACAGCACCGGTATCGGCTTTTTCAAAATGACGCGCTGCATTTTCGGCGTGTTCATGGCCATTTGTATCGTCTCGGCGTTCCAGTTGTCCTGATTCTTAAGCGCAAATTCGGCCAGTTTTTGGGGGTTGGCAACCCGCACGCAGCCATGGCTGAAATCTCTCCGCGACTTGCTAAACAAGGCATTTGCAGGCGTATCATGCAAATAGACATCGTCCTTGTTGGGGAAAATGAATTTCACCCGGCCCAAGGCATTTTTCCCGCCCGGACGTTGCCTGATTCTTAATTTGCCCTCTTTAAGCAGATTCATGGTTTCTTCGTTAAATGCCGTAGGCTTTTCTCCGTCACGGAAAACAGACACCATCTCCATATTTTCCTTATTAAGGTAATTGCTGTTGTGAATCAACTTGGGCAATATTTCATTTTTTATGATGCTGTAAGGCACATTCCAGTAAGGCATGAAATCGATAAAGTGCATTTCCGCCATCAACACCGGGGTTTGGGTTTTCAGTGCATTGCCGACAACGACCCTCATATTGAGTATATCGGCATTGGTCTGATCAATCGCATCAAACGCCCATAATTGAAAGGCCGGAATATTAACAATAATTGAGGTGCCGACATTGAGCTCCGGTAACCAGCGCAGTCTTTCCATGGCCAACTCAATTTGCGTTACCCGGTAGCTTAAGGGGGTGTTGAGTGCCGACGCAGAGCCTTTTCCTATGTGTCCGTCAGCAGTAAGTCCGTGCTGTTTTTGAAACTTCTTAACCCCGGCAGCGATAGCGTCGGTATATAGACTAGGGTTTTCAGCGTCATTAACCGTTTTGTCTTTAGGCAAATCGCCGATGGCGGTTAAAAATTGGCGTAGTTCGGCCATTTGCGGATGGTTTTCGCCGGGATGCAGGGTTTCTTTAATATCCAATTTAAGCGGCACGACATTCGCGGCAAGTTGGCGGTAATCAGTCAATGCCTGTTTTAACTTTTGGTATTGTTTTAACTTAGGTTCAAGCGATAGCGGTAATTCGCCCAGAGTGTTTTGCGCCAAGCTGTTTTTAATCATGCCGGGTAAATCAATCAGCTTTTTTTCTCTTAACTTCAAGTTAAAATTTATGCCCTGCGGATTGACCCGGCCATAATGCAGATCATGCAGGAAGCGCAGCAACGATATACTAAGCGCCGTATCGTATAGCGCTAATTCTTTGTAAGCATCCGCCTTGAGCTTTAAGGCAGGCTGTAGCTTTTGCCGTAGCGTTTCCGTATCGTAGTTTTTAGGCTTTAAGCCGTGAGCCGTCGCAGTCGCCAATAGGTCAAGGGCAGCGGTGATGTTCTTTTCCGCGTTTGCATTGCCCAGCCACAGCAACTGGTGGTTAGACAGCTTGTAGAGAGCGTCAAGATCGTCGGTACGATTGGGGAAATTGGACAGCATCAGGTAAGGATGCTGTTTTGCCGCAATAATGGCGGTAATTTCCGGTGCTATGCCGGGTTCCTGATTGACTGTTTCTTCGGCAGGCAGGGCCTGCATGGGCAGGGCCATGAAAAGAAATATCAGCAATCGGGGCATATAGTGGCTTATGGTCTTTTTCAATTTATTTCTTCGCTGAGTGTTCGTGACGGCAAGTTTTGCAAAGGGCTTACTACAAACTTGTTTTAATAAGATAATCAGTCTTTCAGTATGTATCTTGATAATAATATAATTTTAACATCAACTACATCGTTCGAGGAAACTTGACAACTGCCGAAGCGGTCATTTATTTATATGGCGACCTCATTTACTGAGTTTTATACACTATAAGGCAATGCAATGACACGTCTCACTTTTTTAGGCGCAACAGGGCAGGTGACCGGTTCCTGTTACTTGCTGGAAACCGACTCCAGCCGCATATTGCTTGATTGCGGGCTGTTTCAGGGGTCAAGAGAAACGGAAAAACAAAATGAAGCCGACTTCCCGTTCGATCCGGCCGGCATTGATGCCGTGGTTTTGTCTCACGCTCATCTCGACCATTGCGGACGCTTGCCCAAACTGGCTAAAGACGGCTTCAAAGGGCCGGTATTCCTGACCGAAGCCAGTTTTCCCCTGCTGGAATTGATGTTGATGGATGCCGCGCATCTGCAATTACGGGATACCGAATGGGAAAACAAGCGCCGGGAACGTGCCGGTAAACCGTTGCTCGAACCTTTATATAGCGAGGCGGATGTAAAGACCTTGCTGGCGCTACGTCGGCCGATAGCCTATGGCGTGGAAACAAACATATTTCCCGAGTTAAACGTTTCGTTCCATGAAGCGGGACATATACTCGGTTCGTCGATCGTGCGCTTGCGCATTGATGATAAAGATAAAACCAAAACCCTGGTTTTTTCCGGCGATTTGGGCAACCCGAATTCGCCGTTACTGCGCGATCCGACCGTTTTAACCGAAGCCGATGTCTTGTTGCTTGAGTCCACTTACGGCGACCGCGACCATAAACCGCTGGAAAACACGCTGGACGAACTGCGCGAAACATTGACGGAAGCCGCAAAAAGCGGCGGCAACGTCATTATTCCGGCCTTTGCGGTGGGCAGGACCCAGGACCTGATTTATTGGCTGGGTAAAATTCAGCGCCAGGGCGGACTGCCGCAACAGCAGATTTACCTGGACAGTCCGATGGCGATCAGCGCCAGCAACATCTACGCCGAGAATGTCCATTTATTCAATGTCGATGACCCCGAATTTACCCAAATCGCGCCCGGCGGTTGGCAAGCCTGGTTGCCGGGCTTGATCTATTCGCAGACAGCCGAAGAATCAATGGCCGTCAACCGCATCGCCGGCGGCGCGATTATTATTGCCGGCAGCGGCATGTGTAACGGCGGGCGCATTCGTCACCATCTTAAATACAACTTGTGGCGGCGCAATGCGCATATCGTCATCGCAGGCTTTCAGGCCGAAGGCACTTTGGGCCGGGCCATTGTCGACGGCAAAAAATCGCATTTGAAAATTTTGGGCGCTGAAATCAATGTCGCGGCCACCGTGCATACCTTGGGCGCGTTAAGCGCCCATGCCGATCAAAGCCAGTTGTTGCAATGGGCGGGACATTTTAAAGAACCCAAGCCCAGACTTTACCTGATTCATGGCGAGAAATCGGCGACGTTATCATTACAAACCTGCTTCAAGCGTACCGGCTGGAATGCGAATATTCCTCGGGTGGGAGAGAGGATTGCTATCTGATATGCGCAGTGTTCGCGAAAAGAACGACACAACAAGGGAACGATTATACGTAGCGAATGCCGCCTCATGACTTCAATTAAGTTGCGGTTGATTTTTTAATGGCAAAAAACTTTGCTGATACAATGTCGCACCCACAGGGAAACACCGGCAAGGGTTTCCCAAAAAATGAGAATAACTGATGCGCCTGAGTCCACAAAACATCGCCGCCTTACGCGAAGCCATCGGTTCCATTGCGCCGGATGCGACAGCGATACGCTTGTTCGGCTCCCGCTTGGACGATCAGGCGCGCGGCGGCGATGTCGACCTGATGATCGATTTCGACCATCCCGTTGAACATCCGGCAGCGCTTTCGGCGCGTCTGGCTGTACGGGTCTCGCGGGCGATCGGCGACAGACAGGTTGACGTCTTATTGCGAGCCCCCAATCTGACGCAAAGCGCGATACACCGGATTGCGCTGGAAGAGGGCGTACTGTTATGATCCGGGTTACCCCGCAGCAAGAAAGGCTGCTATTTCTCGCTAAAGTCGTCAGGCGCGAGATCAAACATCTGCAAAGCACCGATAACCGCTTATTCGCCCAGCCATTGACGTTAGCACTTATTGCGCAATTGAATAACGACGAAGATTTGGCCGAAAGAGTGGAAGCCTTCATCAGCCGGTTCGGGCGGCTTCAGGACACCTTAGGCGACAAGCTGCTACCCAATTTGCTTGCATTCGTCGGCGAGCGCGCCGCCACGGCGGTGGACAACCTGGACCGTGCCGAGCGCCTGGGCTGGATCAAATCCTGCGATAGTTGGCTGGAAACCCGAAAGCTCAGGAATCAAATGGTGCATGAATATATCGAAGCTCCGGAAGTGCTTGCCGACGCGATCAACACAGGCCATCAGCGCGTAGCGGATTTGGTTTACGCCGCCACGCAGATGTTAGCGGAAATCGATAATCGTATATCAGGCAATACCCTCTTTTAATTAATTCTACTTTGTCAGATTTCATGGTTACATGATTCAAGGTCGTCATTCCGACAGGGATTGCCTGACCCGTTAGAGCGGGTATGACGAGCTTACGTATAATCTGACAAAGTAGAATTAAAATACAGGCAGTAATAAGGCAGGCAGTATCTCTTCAATCAATCTCTACTCAACGAGTTCAATATGGCCGGTGCAAGCCTTTTAGTTTTACTTGATGACATAGCCACGGTCCTGGATGACGTGGCCCTGATGACCAAGATCGCGGCAAAGAAAACCGCCGGCGTCCTGGGCGACGATCTGGCGCTGAATGCCGAGCAGGTGTCCGGCATTCGCGCCGATCGGGAGCTGCCGGTGGTGTGGGCGGTCGCGAAAGGCTCGCTGAAAAACAAATTGATTCTGGTGCCGACGGCGCTGGCAATCAGCTGGGTTGCGGCTTGGTTGATCATGCCGTTGCTGATGCTGGGCGGCGCTTATTTGTGTTTTGAGGGCTTTGAAAAACTGTTACACCCATTGCTGCACTCCCATGCGGAAGATGAAGCCCGTCATGCCGAGTTGGCGGCGGCAGTAGCCAATCCTGAGATCGATCTGGTGGCGTTTGAGCAGGACAAAATCAAGGGTGCTGTTCGAACCGACTTTGTGCTGTCGGCGGAAATTATCGTCATCACCTTGGGCGCGGTGGCAAGCGCGGCTTTTTCGATCAAAGTGGCGGTGGTTTCCGGCATCGCGCTGATTATGACAATCGGTGTATACGGTTTGGTGGCGGTCATTGTAAAGCTCGATGATGCCGGACTTTATCTGTGCCGACAGCCGGGCGCCGGCCTATCGACGAAAATACAGCATAAAATCGGCCGAGTTTGCCTGTATGGCGCACCTTACCTGATGAAGCTGCTGGGGATTGTCGGCACTGCGGCGATGTTTATGGTGGGCGGCGGGATTATCAGTCACGGCATTCCCGTAGCGCATCACTTCATCGACTCTCTTGCTCAAAGCGCCAACGCCGTACCCGGTATCGGCGGCATGTTGGAAATACTGACGTCTTCGCTGCTCAATGCCTTGGCAGGCATCGTTTCCGGCGCGCTTGCGTTGGCCGGCGCGATTGTCGCGGGGCGCGTTTATCGGCATTTTAAAGAGTAGCGGGCACACCCTACGCAAGCTTCCTGCCGTTAACCGGCAAAAACAGTTTACAATATCCGTGCATATTCATCCCTCGTTGTACAATTTAATCTATGACAATCATTAATTTTCCTGCCGCTCAATCCAAGATTCATCCCCTGCTGTTTTTATTGTTTATTGCCGCTTTGAGTTCAACCGGCGCGTGGGCTAAAAGCGCGACGCCGAATGCCGAGCAAAAAAGCGCAGCGTTTGAAATAAATAAAGATACGCTAAAGGCCAAAATCGACGCCATCAATAGCCGGGAAGGCATTGATGAGGCGACCAAATCCAAGCTGCTGTCTATTTATCAGGCGGCCGGAGATAATTTAAGCAATATCGAAAAGTTTAAAGCCCAGACCATGGACTTTAAGGCGGCGCTAAAACAAGCGCCGGAGCAAACCAAAAAGCTGCAAAAGGAACTTGAGCAGGCCCTGCTGAAAGTCACCAAGCAAAAACTGGAGGATTTTAGCCGAATACCGGTCGAGGAGCTTGAGCAGCGGCTTATTCTTGAAAAAGGCAAGGTCAGTAATCTGGATGAGCAGATCAGGAAAATTGAAAGCGATCTGGCCGTGCAAAATAGTCGCCCGCAGTTGATTCGCGAAGAAACGGTCGCGGCACAGCAAGATATGGAAGCGGCGCAGAAAAAGCTGGAAGTTCCGATCGGTAAAGCGGATGCGAAATTGGAAGCCGAAGCCAGACAGGTGCAGCTGAAAACCTTGATCGACTCGCGCGCTGCCGAGCTGAAAATGCTCGATGTCGAAGCCATCAGCAATCCGGCCAGAGTGGAGTTGCTCAAAACCCAATTTCAGTTGCTGGATATACAAAAGTCGTCGTTAAATCCGGTTGTTACGGCCATCGAAAGTCTTACTTTCGAACTGCGCCAGCAGGAAGCGAAGCAAATGCAGGATGCTCTCAGCCAGGCGGAAAAGGCGGTGTCCGGCAAGCATTCCCTTATTCAGGACAGTACGCGGGAGAATATTCAATACAGCCGCGATTTGCAGGACATCACCGCCAAAATTGAACAATTCACTGAACAAAAAACTCAGGTTGAAGCGAAAGCCGGTGAAATTGAAACCGACTTTAAAAGCGCCGAAAAGAAAATCAGTCTGGCCGGTTTAAGTCCGGCCTTGGGCAAAATCCTGCGCGAGCAGCGGCGTAATTTACCGGTTCAGGATGAGTTCGAGCAGCAGTCCCAGACTATTCAGAACGAAACCGCCGTAACCAGTCTTGCGCAATTCAAGGTTGAAGACAAACTGAAACGGCTGATGGATGTTGACGCGGTGCTGAACGACATGATGAAACAGCAGGTCGACCAAGCTTTGCCGGTGGAACAACGGATGATGATACAGGCCGAGTTGCGGGTGCTGCTGAATAATCAAAAAGAGCTGCTCAACAAGTTGGCCGTCGCCTATACCACCTATCTGCGCACCTTGGGCGACTTTGATTTTGCCAGGCAACAGATGGGCGCTCAGGCCGGTAAATTCGCCACCTATTTGGACGAGCGTTTGTTGTGGGTACCCAGTTCAGAGCCGATTAACTTGAGTTATATCGCCGATTTGTATCATTCCACGCAATGGCTGCTGTCGCCGTTTAACTGGATGGCGCTGATTACCGATGCGCTTAAGCTGACTCTTTATCATCTATTTTTGACCTTTATTGCGATACTGAGCTTTGTCGGCCTACAGTTGAGCAGAAATTGGGCAAAGTTGCAGTTAACGGCTATAGCAGGAAAAACGGATAGTTTTTATTACACCTTGCAAACGCTGGCCTACAACTTAATACTGGTGTTGCCGCTACCGCTACTGCTCTACTATGTGGGCTGGTTTTTGAACAGCGGCATTCAGGTTGCCGACTTCACTAAAGCCGTCGGGGAAGGCTTGCGCGGCACGGTGCTGCCGTTGTTTTTCATACAATTTTTTTATCGCCTGTTTGCCGTCGACGGCATAGCGATTAAGCACTTTCAATGGCAAAAATCGACAGTCAGTCTGTTGCGCAAACAGATTGCCTGGATACGTTTCATCGTGGTGCCGGGGGTGTTTATTATCAGCAGCACCGGCGCATCGAAGTTTTCGGCGCATAGCGACAGTGTAGGCCGGCTGGCGTTGATTATTATCATGGTGGTAATGGCTGTATTTGCAGGCCGGGTGTTAAAGCCGTCCAGCGGATTATTGCAGGGCTATATTTGCAGAAATCCCGAAGGATGGACGGCTAAACTGCGCTATGCCTGGTATTCGGCAGCCATTTGCATACCGTTGGTTATTATCGGTTTTGCGGTCGCGGGCTATTATTTAAGCGCATTGGAGTTGCAGCAAAAACTCATCATTACCCTGCGGCTGATTTTTTTGACTATCGTCGTTCATGCGCTGGTGTTTCGCTGGCTAACGCTGGTTAACCGGCAGTTGGCTATCACCAATGCCAGGCAAAAGCGCAAAGCCGCGGCGCTGCCTGAAAAACATTTGGCAGGATCGGAAGACCCGGTGTTGCCGGTCGATGAACAACAAATCGATATTCCTAAAATAAACGCCCAAACCATTAAGCTGCTTAATGTCTTTATCGGTTTTACGTTGGTGATCGGTTTCTGGATGACCTGGAAAAACATTCTGCCCGCTTTTTCATTCCTTGATCGTATTGTGCTTTGGCAGCATCTGGTCAATATCGATAATCAGGACAGTTATCAGCCGATAACCATGACCAATCTGTTGCTGGCCGGGTTATATGTGTTTATTGCGGTGGTCGCGGTGCGAAATTTTTCCGGGGTGATGGAATTGCTGGTGTTCAGACGCTTGTCGATAGCGACCGGCGGTCGTTACGCGGTCAATCAGCTGGCTAAATATGTGCTGGTTTCGATAGGTTTTATCAGCGTCGCCAACGAACTGGGCGGCAGCTGGTCGCAGGTGCAGTGGCTGGTTGCGGCGCTCAGTGTCGGCCTGGGTTTCGGTTTGCAGGAAATCTTCGCCAATATGGTGTCGGGTATTATCCTGCTGTTCGAGCGTCCGATCCGGGTCGGCGACACCGTGACCATCGGCAGTGTCACCGGCAAAGTCAGCCGTATCCAGATGCGCGCCACCACGTTGATAGACATGGACCAAAAAGACCTGATTGTGCCGAACAAAACCTTTATCACCAGCCAGCTTATCAACTGGACTTTAAGCGATCCGATAACTCGCGTGGTGATTCCGGTAGGTATCGCTTACGGTTCCGATATTGAGTTGGCGCATAAAATCATGATCGATACGGTAAGCGCAACGCCGATGGTGCTTGCGGAACCTGAGCCGAGCGTATTGTTGGTCGGTTTTGGCGATAGCTCGCTGAATTTTTCTATCCGTATTTTTGTCAGTGAATTGTCGAATCGACTGCCGGTTGCGCACGATTTACATATTAGACTTGAAAAAGCCTTGCGCGAGCATAAGATAGAAATTCCTTTTCCGCAGCGGGACATTCATGTCCGTACTGTTGCGCATGATGAGGCGAATCAGGACGTGCAGCAAATTGCCGGCGGCTAAGAAACATGCACAAAATTATTTGAGTAAGTTGCCAAGCTTTGCCTGTAAGAGCAAGCAAAGCTTGCATGCCGACTGAAAATTTACGGCGCGAGTTGTGCAAATTATTTCAAGCTTAATGCTAAGCAGGATAATAAATTCGCAATGTCGCTGATAGTGCTATGATTCGAGCGCAGGGTTTGTTTTAAATACTCACCACACTTAAGAAAAGCCGATGAATTTAAATCTGGAAAAAATAAATGGCTGTACCGTCCTTTTTATCAAGGAAGAAAGGATAGATGCGCATAATTCCGGCGAATTAAAGGAAGCTGTTTTGCATCTGATAGAGCAAGGCGAGGTCAATATTATCGTCCAATTGGAACGGGTGCGTTTCATTGACAGCTCCGGATTGGGCGCTTTGCTGTCAGGGTATAAAAATGCCGCGGCCAAGTCGGGCAAGCTGGCCTTAGCCAACATGCAGCCACAGGTGTTATCGATGTTCGAGTTAACCCGCTTGAACAGGGTTTTTGATATTTACGCTGATTTAAATGAGGCCTTTGACAACGAAACCTAGAGGTTTTATATGTGTAATTCGATTATTCAGGTAGAGGTAATCATTCCGACGCAGACCAAATATCTGGATTTGATCGGAAGTATCGGCGAGCATATAGCGAAAGAACTGGACGAATTTTCCGGCGATCGGGAGGCGTTGGCTTATCATTTAAATCTGGTATTAACGGAAGCGACCGTTAATGCCATCAAACACGGGACGCTGACGAATCCGGGCGATACCGTCAGAATCACCATCAATATTCAGGAAAACGAACTGAACATCAAGGTCTATGATCACGGCCAGGGCTTTGATCTGGAGTCTGTGCCGTTACCTGATTTCGATCACCCCAAAGAAGGCGGCATGGGTATATTTTTCATCCGTACCTTGATGGATTCGGTGACCTATACCCGGCAGGGCGACTGCAATGTTTTGGAAATCATAAAACATCTGAGCTGAAAACGATCCCGCTAACAAATAATCATGTTGTAAACCTTCAATAAGGCGGATAAGCAATTGAACAGATCTACCAAAACCTGGCCGATTGCCTTGCAGCGTATCGCTGAAAGGGCTTTGGGCAAACAAGCCGGTCAGTCATTGTGGCAAAAATATCATGCCGCGTTTTCAGCCGAATATCGGGCGCTGGTTTCGCCGCGGTATGCGCTAAAAGATATGCTGAATCTTGAGCAGATTAGGACCTCAAACAATCAATGCATCAGCCTGCTTAATCCCGGCAGACAAGTCGAACACTACCGGCTGCATTTTTACAGCCGACAGCCGCGTTATCTGGACGAATATATTCCGGTTCTGGAAAATATGCATTTAAGGGTAATGGATCAGGTGCAATTTTCGATTACGGTTGATGGCATTACCCTGTTTATTAAAAGTTTCACCATTAAGGCGAAAAGCCAGTGCGCTTCTTTCGCCAAGTTAAGAAGCCGGATGCTGGAAACCATCCGAGTGATGATGGATGGGCAAGTGGAAAATGACGCGCTCAACAAGCTGTGCGTCCTGACTGGAATGGCCTGGCAGGAAATCGACGTGCTCAGGGCTTACCGGAACTGTTATTTGCAACTGGGGCATCGAACCACCCGAGCCAGCGTTCATCATGCCTTGATTAACAATCCGCAGGTTGCGCTATGTCTGTTTAATTACTTCGAAGCGCGCTTTAGACCGAATCCTGATTGGGATGATCCGGTAATCAGGGAAGAACAGGCTTCGTTTCCGTTACGCCTGGAATTGCTGGAGGGCATCGCCTCGGTTTCCGATATGAATGACGACCGGATTTTACGCACCTTGTTTAATCTGATTGATGCGACCATGCGTTGTAATTTTCATGTGCGTCGCGGCTTGGCGGATTACTTCATCGCTTTTAAAATTAACAGTCTGGGCATTATCGATATGCCCGCGCCCAAGCCGCAAAACGAGATTTATGTCCACGCGGTCGATATGGAAGGCATCCATTTACGTAGCGGCAAGATTTCCCGCGGCGGTATTCGCTGGTCGGATCGTCCTGATGATTTCAGGACCGAAATTCTGGGATTGATGCAAACCCAGATCAGCAAAAACGCCCTGATTATCCCGACAGGTGCCAAAGGCGGATTTGTCGTTAAAAAGAACGGCTCAAAGTCCTCGTTCCCAAGTTTCAGCTTGGGAACGAAAGAGGCCGGAAAAAAAGCCTACCTCACCTTGATACGGGGCTTGCTTGATTTAACCGACAACTATATCGACGACAAGGTCGTCAAGCCCCAGAACATCGTCTGCTACGATGATCCGGACCCTTATCTGGTGGTGGCTGCCGATAAAGGCACGGCGCAGTTCTCGGATATTGCCAATGCGGTTTCGGCAGAATATCAATTCTGGCTGGGCGATGCCTTTGCCAGCGGCGGCTCCCGCGGTTATGACCACAAAGCGTTGGGTATTACCGCTCGCGGCGCCTGGGAATGTATCAAACGCCATTTTCGCGAGTTAGGTAAAGACATACAAAGCGAAGCCTTTACCGTCGTCGGTATCGGCAGCATGGACGGCGACGTGTTCGGCAACGGCATGTTGCAGTCGCCGCGTATCAGGCTATTGGCGGCTTTTAGCGGCCGGCATATTTTTATCGATCCGAATCCGTCCGACAGCGATGCGGCATTTAATGAACGCAAGCGCTTGTTCGAATTGCCCGGCTCCAGTTGGGATGATTACGACCGGACGCTTATTTCCGCGGGCGGCGGCGTTTATCCACGATCGGCCAAAGATATTCCGGTTGCCGCCGAGCTGAAAAAATGGTTAGGCGTGCGTTACAAATCGCTGGATGGCGAATCCCTGATCCGTTATTTGCTGATGGCTCCGGTGGAATTATTATGGCTGGGCGGTATCGGCACTTACGTAAAAGCGAGTGCCGAAAAACACGAAGATGTCGGCGATCGGACTAACGATAACGTGCGGGTGAATGCGGCCGATCTGGGCGCCCGTGTCGTCGGCGAAGGGGCCAATTTGGGTTTTACCCAAAAAGCGCGCATCGAATACAGCTTGGGGGGAGGGCGCATTAACACCGACGCGGTCGATAATTCGGCAGGCGTCGATACTTCCGATCATGAAGTGAATTTAAAAATCTTGCTGGTCGGGCTGCAAAAGAAAAAGTTGGTTGCCGATTACCAGCCGTTGTTTATCAGCATGACTCAGGATGTGTGCCGGTTAGTGCTGGCCGATAACATCGCCCAAAGCCTTTGTTTATCGTTGGAACAATTGCGTTGCGAAGAAGGCCCGGCGGATTATTTGCAATTGGCCGAACGGTTGGAAGCCGCAGGATTTTTCGACAGGGCCGAAGAATGTTTTCCGCTAACCAAAGAAGTCATGTCCCGGCCCGGACAAGTCATTACCCGGCCCGAGCTTGCGGTATTGATGGCCGCCAGCAAAATGTACCTGACCCAAGCGATACAGGATCAATCCGCCTTGTTGCAGGAAGAATGTTGCAGCTGTTATCTGCATGCCTACTTTCCCGAGCAAATCAGCAACCAGTACGCAAGCCATCTGTCCGCGCACCCCTTGGCTCATGAAATTAAAGCCACCCTGATCAGCAACAAAATCGTCAACCAGGCCGGTTGCGGTTTTTTAAGCCTGGACGAAGGCAGTGACAACATCCTGGATCACGTCACTTGTTACCTGACCTTCGACCGGGTTTTAAATGGCGATGCCTTACGGCAGGCGATTAGCGGGCTGGACAATAAAATAGCGGCCGACAAGCAATATCGGTTATTGATGCAACTGGAAGAAACCTTGACCGGTTTTTGTCGCTGGGTCTTAATGCAAGGCAGGAAAATCCGGCCGAATGCACAGACCATTGACTGTTATAGCCGCCATTTAAAGGACTATGAACATTATTTCAACAGCGATTACGCCGAGTTTAGCGAGCAGCTGGAGCAATATCGGCAAGACGGCATTCCCGAGCAACTGGCGTTCAGTATGGCGTTTATAGCCAGCCTCAATGATTTTCCGCTGATCGTCTCATTGGCTGCCGAAACCGAGCGGAATTTCGTTGCCACCTTGAAGCTGTTCAGCGAAATAACCCGTTATCTGGGCTTGGATATAGTTAATGAACAGTTGGCGAAAATACCCATGCATAATGTTTGGGAACGAAAAGTACTGAATGAATTGCAAGCGGATATGAAGCGAGTGATCGGACGGGTCATTAAAGGCATCCTTGCAAGCAAGGCCGAAACCTGTGCCGAGTACTTTGATCAGCCTGATCAGCAAAATAAAATCAGCCGATACCGGAGTGATTACCAGGAAGTTAACAGCGTCTTGCCGGTTAGCTTGTTTCCGTACATTGCGCTGGCTAAGGAGCTGGAGCGTTTGGTTGATGGCTGTTTGTAAGAAGGCTGAAGCGGTAGAGACGCGATTTATCGCGTCTCTACGACGGGCGCACGAATCAGTTATTTCCCGAATAAAAATGCGCCGGGATGAGCGCGTTGGTTTTGCTGCTAAATCACGCTGCCGCCAAGGGTGACGATGACTTTCTTGCCCGTGGTGAAAAAACTTCATTAGTCTACACGAGCACAGCTACAGCGGATGATCCGGCTAAATTCTGCGATAGTCCGTTAGATTAATCCCATATTTTTTCAATTTGGCGTAGACAGCCCGCGATGTGATTCCCATGTCTTCCGCCGCTTTTTTCACATCGCCCAGATGCTGTTTTAACGTGTTTTCAAGAAACGCTTGTTCAGCCTTGGCAAGCGCCTGTTCTTTGATGTCTTTCCATGCCTCAAGATTAAGTGTTTTGGCCTGAAGCGGTAAATCCAACTCGGTCATTTCGTTGCCGGTGGCGAATAAAATGCTGCGTTCAAGGATATTTTCCAGTTCGCGGACGTTGCCCGGCCACGGATAAGCGCGAATTTTCTGCATGACTTCGCGACTGACCGATTCAACCGCTTTGTTATATTTCTTGCTCAGGCGCTGCACAATCAATTGCACCAGATACGGTAAATCTTCCGGGCGTTCGGCCAGCGGCGGGATGCTTAACCGAACCACGTTGATACGATAATACAGGTCATTGCGAAACAGGCCTTGTTTGACCAGATCTTCCAGATTGTTGTTGGTTGCGGAGATTATTCTCAAATCAACCGACAGCGTTTGCTTGCCTCCGACCCGTTCCAGTTCGCCTTCCTGTAGTACCCGAAGCAACCGGGTTTGCGCGGCAGGGGATAATGTATCGACTTCATCCAGAAACAAGGTTCCGCCTTCGGCCCGTTCGAAATAACCTTGATGCACTTCAATAGCGCCGGTAAACGCGCCTTTTTCATGTCCGAACAGTGCGCTTTCGATCAGGCTTTCTGGAATTGCGCCGCAGTTGATCGGGATAAAGGGTTTGTTGCAGCGGTCGCTCATCGCATGTATGGCGCGTGCGATCAATTCCTTGCCGACGCCGGTTTGTCCCTGAATCAGCACGGTTGCCAAGGTCGGCGCTATCACTTCGATGGCCTGCAATATTTTCTGCATGGTCGGCGATTTGGCGATAATCGCCGGAGGCTGGTGTTTTTTTGCGGGCTGTTTGCTTTGTTTGCGCCAGATTTGTTGCATGCTCTGTTCAATGCGCGAGTGCAGCTCGTTAATATCCTGCATTTTCTTGACGGGTGTGGTGTCGGTGTATTCCATGCCGGGGCGGTCTTTTGCCGCGTTCGGATTGGTGTAGACGCACACTTCGCATTGACCGTCCTGGCGGGCAATGCTTTGCTTGATTTCCACTTTGGCGTAACCGAAATTCCTGGCCGCGATGCCGCCGAAGACGCTGGATGTCATTCTGCACAATTCGGGAAAATTGGTGACCCGGTCGCCAAAAGGACAGCAGCTGTTGGTAACGGTAATGCAATCGGGATTGCCGGATGCCAGCGAAAATTTACCGCCGATGTTGTTTTTAAGGCCTAGGATCAGTTCGGTATAGCTTTCTTTGTCGAGCAATTCGCTGTTATGGGTTTCCTCCCGATAGGTTTCTTCAAAAAAACATCCGGCAGTCTTGGCGATGTGTTCGATCAATTGTTCGCAGTGCTTTTGTCCTTGTTGTTCGCTGGCATGCATCAGTTCAAGGATGAAGGTTTGCAGAAAAAAGACAGGCGTTAAATCGGAAAGGGAGTTATTGTTCATGGTGTTTTGTGAAGTAAATTTTCTCTAATTGAAGCACGGCTTCATTTATCTGGCAACGTTAAAAATCAAGTCCTTGTAATTTAATAGAAAGAGTGCTGATAATTGCTGGCACGACACTTGCTCTCATTGAAGTGTAACTAACAATGAGGAGTTGATAATGAGCCAAGATAAACCCCCTTTAGATCCGCATCCATTAAGTGAATATGTTGCCTGGGCCGGAAACCGTAACCGCGAACCGCTGTTAGGCGTTTTAAAAGAGAAACTGCCTAAAGATCCGGGTAATGTGTTGGAGCTCGCCAGCGGCAGCGGCATGCATATCAATTTTTTTGCACCGCACTTCGAGCATCTGCATTTTCATCCTTCCGATAAGGATCAAGCCGTTTTTGATAACATCAAGAAACTGTCCATCGATCACAAGAACGATAATATTGCCGACCCCGTTCATCTGGATTTAACCAATCCGGAAACCTGGTTTAATGCAGGCAAGCCGCATTCATTTGCGGCCATTTTCTGTATCAATATTTTCCAGGTAGCGCCCATTTCAATTGCCGACGGCATGATGAAATGCGCTTCACATCTGCTGGATAATGATGGTTTTTTGCTGATTTACGGTCCGTTCCAGGTGGAAGGCACATTCACCACCGATTCCAATAAAGAGTTTCATCAGACATTGAGTTCGGCCGGGGTTTCGGAATGGGGCTTAAAAGATGTAGCGGATCTGAAAAGGGCGGCGGCAAATCATGGCTTGGAGTTAAAAGAGCAAATCGATATGCCTGCCAATAATTTCTCGCTGATATTTGGCATTCGCCACGAATAACACGACGTTTTTGTTTTTACTTCGTGTCTTTATGGTGAAATTTTTGGCTAGTAGTGCGCCAAAGATAGCGTGACGGTTAAATTGTAGGGGCGGATTTATCCGCCCGGGGGCGATTGAAATCGCCCCTACTCGCCAAGTTTTCCTTGGCGCAGCTCGGGATATAATCTCAATCGCTCTATAAATCTAAGTTAAACCGGAGAATTAAGAATGGAGCAAAAATGTTCAGCCGTCATCATCGGGGTTGGTCCGGAGCAAGGCCTGGGCGCTACACTCGCCAAATATTTTGCAGCAAAAGGTTTGCACGTTTGCATAGCCGGGCGAAGTGAAGGCAAGCTTCAACAGGTGGCAGAAAAAATTCGGCAAAAGGGCGGCTCAGTCAGCATAGTGATTGCTGATGCAACAGTTGAACGCGATGTGGCGCATTTATTCAAAATGGCGCAACTGGATGGCTATAGTATTGATATTGCCGCCTATAATGTAGACAGTAATATCCCCGCGCCTTTGTTGGAGACGGATACGGAAACCTTTACCGCGCTTTGGAAGCAAAATTGCCTGGGCGCCTTTTTGTTCGGCAAGGAAGCGGTTAATGCAATGAAGGACAAGCAAAAGGGCACGCTGTTTTTTACCGGGGCGACAGCGTCACTAAGAGCGAAACCGCCGTTCACTGGATTTGCAGCGGCTAAAGCCGGATTAAGGGCGTTGGCGCAAGGCATGGCAAGAGAATTTTCGCCGCAAGGCATCCATGTGGTCCATGCCGTTATTGACGGAGTGATTGACGGCGAACGGGCAAGAAGCCAGTTTCCCGACTATGTTAAGGCTAAAGGTAAGGATGGCTTGTTACAGCTTGACGCCATCGCCGAAACCTATTGGGCCATTCACAAGCAACATCCCAGCGCATGGACTCATGAACTGGATTTGAGGCCGTTTAAAGAACCGTTTTAAGAGTGATATGTTAGAAAAAGCGGCAACTCCGGTCCTTTATTTTCCTGGAAAATTATCATATGAAAAATTGCGCCCTATTCGGGCTTTCGATTGTATTGTCCGCTATCGGCGGCATTGCTAATGCCACGAGCTATACCTTGCCGGAAAACAGCAATGACAGCGTCATCACTCAATTTCATGACGATGTGCCGTTAACGCGCGTAGAACAAAACGAGACCTTACCGGATGTGGCTAGGCGCTTTCTTTTGGGACAAACGGAAATAGTGCGCTTGAATCCCGACGTTGACCGTTGGCAGGTCAAAAAAGGTGAAATTGTGCGTTTATCCAACAGACGTATTTTACCGGATACGCCCCGCGAAGGGATTACCCTGAATATCGCCGAATACCGGATGTATTATTATCCGCCGACTCAAAAAGGGGCAGCGCCGCAGGTCATGTCTTACGCTCACGGCATAGGGCGGCAAGACTGGAAAACGCCTTTGGGTAAAACCAGCATTGTGCAAAAAGTAAAAGATCCGGCATGGCATCCTCCGGAATCTATCAGGCGCGAACATGCGGCTAATGGCGATCCGCTGCCTGCTGTGGTTGCACCGGGACCGCATAATCCTTTGGGCGCCTACATGCTGCATTTGGCCGTTCCCGGCGGCTATTTGATACACGGCACCGATATTGACAAGATTTACGGCATCGGTATGCAGATAACCCACGGTTGCGTAAGGATGTATCCTGAAGACATTGAGGCTTTGTACAATTCGGTTCCGCTAGGAACGCCGGTTTATATGGTTAAACAACCGATCAAGGTGGGCTGGTTGGACAATACGCTTTACATTGAAGCGCATCCCGATTTGGAGGGTGAGGAAACAACGCTGGAGCAGAAATTTGAGCTGGCGTTGAAACTTATCCAAAAAGCCAATGATAAGGCCAGGGATGGCGTGTATGCCAAAAGCCAGTCGGGAGCCGAGGCGGCGCAAAACCTGCCTGAGTTTGATCGAAAAGCGTTAAATCAAGCGCTTACAACGCTGGACGGAAATCCGGTGGCGATTTATCAAAGATTGCCGGAGCCAACATTGCCGGCGACAGGTCATGGTTCTCAGGGCGGGTATTATCATGGCGTTTAGGGCGGCTGCTGCCTTACTAACTCCGGACTCTAAATAACAACGGATGCTGCGCAATAGTTAAGAAATTTTCACCACGAACTTCCTCCGAGTCCGTTTTCCGGCCCGGTTTAAAACGTTTAGCGGCTGAACAAGGCCTGATAAGCCCGAGCCGATTGTTCAGGCTGATGGTCGAATAGCCCGCCGATCACCGCCAACAAATCGGCTCCAGCGGCAAGTAACTGTGCGCCATTGTCCGGCAGAATGCCGCCTATCGCAACAATGGGGATGGTAAGCTCAAGCTTTGCTTGCCGTAGCGTTTCGATCCGAGCCGGGGCCGCCAGCGGTTTTGACGAGGACGGGAAAAATCGCCCGAATGCCGCATAAGTCGCGCCCTGCGCCTGGGCTAAGACGGCTTGTTCGACAAAGTCGTAACAGGAAACCCCGATAATGGCATCGTTGCCCAACTGCTTTCTTGCCTGGGCGATAGCGCCGTCTTCACGGCCCAGGTGGACGCCGTCAGCGCCGACCAGCACCGCCAGTTCGATGTCGTCGTTGATCAGCAACGGCACGCTATGTCGATGGCATATTTTAACCAGCTCACGGGCAAGAAAGGGCGCGTCAATCGGGTTTTTGTCCCGGTATTGCACGACGGCAGCGCCGCCTTTAATGGCTGCTGCAACTTCGTTAATAATGGTGTCGCCGGATTTATTTTCGGTTTGGGTGATCGCGTACAGTCCGCTTGTTGGGAATTTAATCACTCTTCGTCCATCCAGAAAAATCGATTGGGAATGTGCTGGCCTTGGCCCGGTTGGTAAGCGTCATTTAATGAATTCCAGGTGTATTCCTGGGCTTCTATGACCGCTTGCAAGGGTTCCAGGCCGTGCGCTATCAATGCCGCAATAGTGGAAGCCAGCGTGCAGCCGGAACCGTGATAGCTGAACGGCAACCTGTCCCAGGCGTAGCTTTCCCAACTGCGTCGGTCATGGAACAGCCGGTTGCTGACCGAAGGCGTGTCTTCATGGCTGCCGGTAATCAGCACGTAGTCGCAGCCTTTTTCCAGCAACGCCAGGCCGCAGTCGTTCAAATCGGCAAGACCGGCCAGTTTGCGCGCTTCTTCGCTGTTCGGCGTTAGCACGGTAGTGCAGGGCAGTAGTAAATCAACAATCGTTGCGATGAGCCGTTGGTTCGACAGTTCAGCGCCGCCGCCTGCGGCCAATACCGGGTCTAAGATCACCGGAATGCTCGGGTGCTGTTTTAATATCGTATGAATTGCGGCTGCGGTTTCATGATGGCCGATTAAGCCGATTTTAAAGGCCTTGACCGGCAGGTCGTCCAGCAAGGTGTTGGCTTGGCTGATAATGGCTTCCGGGCTTTGCGGAATGAGCTTTTTTACATTCCGGGTGTCCTGTTCGGTTAAGGCGGTGATGACGCTGGCGGCGTGGCAGCGATGGCTGGCCAAGGCCTCAATGTCGGCCTGTACCCCAGCGCCTCCGCTGGGGTCATGGCCGGAAAATGCAAGCACAACGGGGCGGTTTAAGCTCATGATAGTTAATATGGCTGCTGCGGATAGGTTTGCTGCTGAGGGTAACTCTGTTGCTGTTGCGGGTATCCTTGCTGTTGAGGATAGCCTTGTTGCTGCTGAGGGTAGCTCTGCTGTTGGGGATAGCCTTGTTGCTGCTGAGGGTAGCTCTGCTGTTGGGGATAGCCTTGTTGTTGCTGAGGGTAACCCTGCTGTTGAGGGTAGCCTTGTTGTTGAGCTGCCCCTGCATTTTTATTGGCGACAATAGCCAGTTCGACGCGGCGATTCTGTCCGCGATTCGCTTCGTTCACATTAGGCACTTTCGGCATTTTTTCGCCCATTCCCTGCTGGCTGAGACGGGAAAGGGTTACGCCATGTTGGGACAAATAACCGGCAACGCTGGCTGCGCGTCGTTCTGACAATACCTGGTTATAACTGTCCGAGCCGACATCATCGGTATGCCCGGTTACATTGATTGTCGAATCGGGATATTGATTCAATACCTTCGCTACCGAATCAAGAGCGCCTTGGGCTTGCGGCGTTAAATTTGCCGAGTCGAACGCAAAAGTAACGTTACTCGGCATGGTCAGGTTAAGGGTGTTTTCCGCCGTTCTTTGCACTTCGATACCGGTGCCTTGCAGCGACTGCTGCATTTCTTGTTGTTGGTGATCCATATATGCGCCAACCGCGGCGCCGACGATACCCCCGGCTAAAGCGCCCAATCCGGCATTTTTAAGATCGTTGCCGCCAAACAGCGTTCCCGCTCCTGCGCCGACCGCAGCACCCAGACCGCCGCCCATGGCCGCCTTACCGAGACTGGATTGCCCGGTATAAGGGTCAGTGACGCAAGCCGTCAACAGGATTGAGCTTATAGCTATCGCCAATATTTTCTTTTTCATAGGAATATCTCCTTAAGTTGATTTCTAATGAAGTTGATTTAAGCGCTCCTGGTTTTAGAGGCTGTATTAACATTATATAACGCGCTTAATAAATTAAAGCTGAACAATATCGTCAATTTTGATTACGCGAGTATCGCTCCTATGCTTGGAGTGGCAATGCAATTAAATCAAGAACAATGGCGGCGTAGGAGTGTGCGAACGCTGCAAATCCGGTGTGCTATGCTTGCCGTCAATAAAACACAGGGTAAAAAATCAGTGCAACTGACAGAAACAGACAATCAAGCCTACTTCGATAAAAACAAAATCAGGGAGAAAACCTGTGCCGCTTGGTTAAAACAGCAAAGCAAAACCGTTCGTAAAACTATTTTATTTACGGCTGTCGCAGGCATTGCCAACGGCGTGTGCGTCATTGTCCAATCGGCATTGCTGGCCTTTATCCTGCAAGCTGTCATTATCGACAAGCTGCCGTGGACGTCTTTAATTACGCAGTTTATGCTGCTGGCCGCCGTTTTCGTCCTGCGTAGCGGGTGCGTTTATCTGCATCAAACAGCGGGATTCGAAGCCGGGGCGCAAG
>Ga0208756_100101_pt1 | contig 55107 bp, 62 predicted proteins | sample LakWasMe73_LOW10_2_FD_183901 | JGI IMG/M metagenome (GOLD analysis project Ga0208756, IMG submission 183901) | Freshwater sediment methanotrophic microbial communities from Lake Washington under simulated oxygen tension - Sediment Metagenome... | ecosystem: Environmental > Aquatic > Freshwater >... | reverse complement strand
CTTGCTGAAATTAACGCAAACTGGTTTACAAGGTGATGTAGCTCAGCTGGTTAGAGCACAGGATTCATAATCCTGGGGTCGAGGGTTCAAGTCCCTCTTTCACCACCAATAAAGACGCCCCTTTCGAAAGATTGGGGCGTTTTCTTTTGGGCTATAGCCCAATCATAGCCCAAGTCAGGGAGCAGGTCAGGCGAAACGCGCACCACCTGACAATCTCATAAACTTTAGGCGTCATTTCTTGGGTAACGTAACCAGACATGCATGCTTTTCAATTTTTCCGTTAATTGACTGAACAATATCGAATTTCTTTTTAGGGTTAAAGCCAATATTAGAAAACCAGCCCACTTGCTCTTCTGGGGAATCCCATCGGGTAACAAATGGATTGCCAGTAAAATAATCAATGACTTCATCACCGCTAAACCGGTTTGAATTTATATCTTTTTCTGTAGATATAGGGAAAGGTCTATTATCTTGCTCTAAGGTATATTTGAGCTTATAGCTGATTTTAGTTTGTGAGCTATCCCTATATTTTGCATGAAACACACCTTGCTTATCCCAACCAATATCTGCAACGACACTTTCACTAATCCCATTTTTTGCCCGAACATCATCAGACTTGAGTTTCACACTGCAAATTACGCTATTTCGTAATTCTTTAACACTATTTTGCTGTGCGTCACCTTGATTTTTATTCTTACCAACCAGGCTTAAAACCATATCGTTAACAAAATGCGTGTCAGCATAAACATTTGAATATAGTAGTGCGCAAATAATTATTACAACACTTTTCATTAGATAGATACCAACGCTTTCCTTACTATTTTTTTTAAACTTTGACCATTGCTTTGATTACCTTAGAAGCATGATCTCAAGAACTGAAGAAAATAATATGAAACCAAAATTATTTAATTTCTAAACATAAGGAATAGCGCCTAGGTTAGATTAACTACCTACTCCTTGTGAAGTGCAAAGTGGCAATAAACATAAAACCATTCATTATATTGTTAACATAGCAACCAAGTCTCATGTCACTCTAATATTAACAAATACTTCATTAGCTATTTTGCAGACTAAAAGGCTTTAGCATTGTAAATATTAGTTAAGCTGATTGTGGCGCTATGGCGCGACAAAAAAACAAAATACAGAGATCGTGCGTTTAGCACCTATCCTCCTGATTTACAGGTTAGCGCGAATCCAGTACCACTCAATCTTGAAACTACGCATATGCGCTTAATCAATGTGGCTAAATTCCATTAGCAGATGCAGGCTATAAAAAATCAGCCATGAGCTAATATAAAACAATTAGTTAACCATTTGAAATACTTTATTAATGATTCTTTATTAATATATAAACTTGTATTAATTAGCAGTAAAAATTCTCCAAATTTTAAAAGCGCTTTTGCATAAAGGCGCTATTTTTTTACCTATTCATCCAAAGCCATTTCCTCAAGTAACAACTACCTTTTCTTTACCCTTTCAGATTGCAGGTTTTTATCTTTAAGCGCACAATAAAATTGTTGTTTTCAATTTAATAAAGGGATTTTCGAGATGGCTACGCCAAGCACAAAAAAAACTAAAGAAGATTTATTAAAAGAAGCTGAAGCTAAAGTTAAGAATATTAAAAAACAAATTAAAGCGGAAAAAGCCAAAAAAGATGCAGCTTTAACAAAACATAGTGAAGGCATGGAAGTAGCCATCGCCGCTGTTGAAGCAGCAGCAAAGGCAAATAAAGTGAAAATTGCTGATGTGATTAGGGCAATTGCAAAAATAAAACGTGCTGGTCTAAAAATTGAAAGCACTCATGAAACCGGGCATTACTTTTACGATTAATTTTTACGCATATCAAACAACATTCAAAACGGCCCCATTTCAGGAGGCCGTTTTGCTTTATGGTTGCGGGAGCAATAACCACAACCAGACATCAATACATCAGGTGCACTTAAATATTGACCATCAATATCTAAAAGCGGAAGATAAAACAGGTGTTAAATTAGATATAAACCACAATGGAATTGGAAGAGCTATTTATGAATTCAAAGACAAAAAAATCTATAGTTTATTCCGCGACACTTGCTGCCCTTATATTCTTGTTTAGCAGCTTTGCTGTAGCAGATGAACAACCCGTAAATGATGTATCCAGGGGTAAACTGCTCTACTCTCTACACTGCATCTCTTGCCATAATGAACAGGTACATTGGCTTGCCAATAAAAAAGTTTCCGATTGGCCCAGCCTGATATTACAAGTAAGGCTCTGGCAGAGCATCTCCAACCTCAAGTGGGATGATAAAGATATTGAAAATGTAGCCAAACATTTAAACACCCAGTACTACCACTACCCTGTGCCTAATACCTTAGCACGTAAAAAATAAATTTTTATTTGCAAAAACTGAATATTTCACAGCTATATTTAGCAGAATGTTTCTCCACAAAATCTGTGGATAACTTTGTGATTAATTGCGTAACGAAACTGTAACTTACAGATTTATAACGTTTTTTTTGAATAGCACAAATTTTAAACTAAAAATTTATCGTTAAAAATCAATTACTTATTAAATTAACGTTGATTGGTAAGGGTTTTTTGGCTTTATTAAAGTGCTACTTTAACTGGTGTGCATAACTAAGTCAGTTTCAGCTATTGAAATTTGGCTTATAGCAAGTGTTTACGCCAATATTTCAATCTATTTCCTAAAAATAAAACAAGTACCATTCTTAAAATGATGCAATATTTCAATAATTGTTGTAGTATTGCTGCATGGATAAAAAAACAGCAACTACAATTTTTGAATCTCTTTCATCAGAAGTCCGTCTTGATGTGTTCAGACTACTGGTTAAAAAGGGCTTGGACGGCATGGTGGCAGGAGAGATTGCTACAGCATTGGATATCCCCAATACCAACTTGTCTTTTCATCTTAAAGCAATGACACATGCTGGCATGGTCACCGTAAAACAAGAGGGAAGGTTTCAACGCTACAGAGCAAACTTCCCTTTAATGCTTGAAACTATTGCTTACTTAACCGAAGAGTGCTGTTCCGGGAATCCGGATCAATGTGCAACGATACGAAGTGAATCTAGTTGCTCTCCCAATGTTCTGCCCACAATAAATCAATCTACAGAAGTGAATTAATATGAACGTATTGTTTTTATGTACTGGTAATTCCTGCCGATCCATTTTAAGTGAGGCTACATTTAATCATTTGGCACCGGCTGGCTGGCATGCAATGAGTGCAGGCAGCAAACCTACCGGTTACGTGCATCCGCGCTCACTGGCATTACTGGAACGCGAAGGCATATCAACTGAAGGCTTCCATAGCAAGTCTTGGAATAATCTGCCAACCACGCCAGACATTGTGATTACCGTATGCGGCAGCGCAGCTGGGGAAACTTGCCCAGCTTACCTTGGCCCAGTGATTCGAACGCATTGGGGCGTTGATGACCCTGCGCATGTGACCGGGACAGATGAAGAAATTGATGCCGCATTTGTAAAGGCTTACAGTATTTTACGCGCACGTATCGAAGCTTTTTTTGCTCTGCCGCTGGAGCAGCTTAAAAATGATAAGGCTGCTCTGAAAGCCGCGATGGATAAAATTGCCATTGAAATTGTTTAAAGGAGAATTAACATGAAATCCATACAAATATATGATCCAGCCCTATGCTGTAGCACCGGTGTATGCGGCACAGAAGTCGACCAGCAATTAGTCAACTTTTCTGCAGACGCAGATTGGGCTAAAAAAAATGGTGTGCAAATTGATCGCTTTAATCTGGCTCAACAGCCGATAGAGTTTGCCAATAATCAGGTAGTACGCGGATTTCTGGAACGCTCGGGTGCCGAAGCGCTGCCGCTAATTTTAGTAGACGGAGAAGTCGCTTTAGCCGGTCGTTACCCAAACCGCACTGAACTTGCACGCTGGGCTGGGCTAACAGCAGCGGTTGAAATTCAATCCGTTACCAGCTGCTGCAGCGGTAGAAAGTGCTGTTAATCACGCAAAAACTTCTTTGATATTCAGCTTAGGATAAACCATGCAATTTCTTGATCAGCCGCCACGTTTTCTGTTCTTTACCGGCAAAGGCGGTGTAGGCAAGACCTCTATTGCCTGTGCGACTGCAATCCAATTAGCAGAGGCTGGCAATCGAGTTTTGCTGGTGAGTACAGATCCAGCCTCTAATGTCGGGCAGGTGTTCGGCATTGCCATCGGTAACAATATTACTGCTGTTCCAGCAGTACCAAACTTGTCTGCTCTAGAAATTGACCCGCAAGCAGCAGCGCAAGGTTATCGTGATCGCATTGTTAATCCAGTACGCGGCATACTTCCAGATGATGTAGTTCGAGGCATTGAGGAACAACTATCAGGCGCCTGTACCACCGAGATTGCAGCCTTTGATGAATTCACCGCATTGCTCATTGATTCGCCGATTACCGAGAATTACGATCATATCATTTTTGATACCGCACCGACTGGGCATACGATTCGCCTGCTTCAATTGCCAGGCGCATGGAGCGGCTTTCTGGAAGAAGGCAAAGGCGATGCTTCATGCCTGGGGCCATTAGCCGGGCTTGAAAAACAACGCGAACAATACAAAGCAGCGGTTGATGCACTTGCTGACGGCAAACGTACTCGACTGATATTAGTCGCACGTGCACAGCAGTCAACTTTGCGTGAAGTTGCGCGTACGCATGAAGAACTCGCTGGCATTGGATTGAAACAGCAACATCTTGTTATCAATGGCATTCTGCCGAAAGTAGAAGCAGAAAATGATGGTTTAGCCGTTGCGATTTACCAACGTGAACAAACTGCACTAGATTCAATCCCAGATGTTTTGAAATTACTACCGCAAGATCAGGTTTCACTCAAAGCCTTTGACCTGGTTGGTTTAGAGGCTTTACGTCAGCTGCTAACTGACGCACCATATCAAGTCAGCGCTAATAATAGCTCACCGATTGACGTGGACAAACCCAGCTTGTCCAGCCTGGTAGATAGCATTGCAGCAGATGGCCACGGTTTAGTGATGACCATGGGCAAAGGCGGTGTGGGTAAAACCACTGTGGCAGCAGCGGTTGCTGTAGAACTGGCACACCGCGGGCTACCGGTGCACCTGACCACATCAGACCCGGCCGCACATTTGTCCGATACATTAAATGGTACGCTGGACAATCTAACTGTAAGCCGTATAGACCCGCATGAGGAAACCGAGCGCTATCGTAATCATGTTCTGGAAACTAAAGGTGCGAAGCTGGATGCGCAAGGCCGCGCCTTGCTGGAAGAAGACCTGCGTTCACCTTGTACTGAGGAAATCGCAGTATTTCAGGCGTTTTCACGCATTATTCGTGAAGCCGGTAAAAAGTTTGTGGTCATGGATACCGCACCAACCGGACATACCTTGTTATTGCTGGATGCTACAGGTGCTTACCACCGTGAAGTAGCCCGTCAAATGGATAAAGCGCACCTGCACTTCACAACACCGATGATGCAGTTGCAAGACCCGAAGCAAACCAAAATACTTATCGTAACACTGGCAGAAAAAACCCCTGTGCTGGAAGCTGCCAATCTACAGGCAGACCTTCGTCGTGCCGGCATTGAGCCTTGGGCTTGGATAATCAATAACAGCATTGCCGCAACAACAACTAATTCATCATTGCTGCATCAAAGAGCGCTTAACGAGCTGGTAGAAATCAGTACTGTGGCAAAACAGCATTCAAAACGTTATGCAGTTGTGCCAATGACAAAAAATGAACCTATAGGCGTAACCCGCTTACTGGAGCTGACTGCAGGCTAGCAATTCACAATTCTGATCAAATAATTTCAACAACAATGACTAAGTATGAATCCTGAAAAAACAACATTGCCCATGAGTTTTTTTGAACGTTACCTGACACTATGGGTAGCGCTCTGCATCGTTTTGGGAATAATATTTGGGCAGTTCTTTCCTGGACTATTTCAAGCCATAGGCAAGATGGAAATTGCGCGAGTTAATCTGCCTGTTGGTTTGTTAATCTGGGTCATGATCATCCCTATGCTGATAAAAGTGGATTTCACTGCTCTGCATGAAGTTAAACAGCACATGCGTGGTATCGGTGTGACCTTGTTCGTTAACTGGCTGATTAAACCATTCACAATGGCATTTCTCGGCTGGCTGTTTATTCGTAATATTTTTGCCCCCATACTGCCAGGTGACCAGATTGATAGCTATATTGCCGGGCTGATTTTGCTGGCAGCCGCGCCCTGTACGGCAATGGTCTTTGTGTGGAGCAAGCTCACCAATGGCAACCCGCTATTTACACTATCGCAGGTAGCACTGAATGACACCATCATGATTTTTGCATTTGCGCCAATTGTAGCGCTGTTACTGGGTATTTCTGCGATCACCGTACCCTGGGCAACGCTGTTTACTTCTGTCGTACTTTACATTGTTATTCCGGTATTGTTAGCGCAACTGTGGCGTAAAACTCTACTGCAAAACGGCCAGCAAGCGTTTGATACGGCAATGGTGAAAATCGGACCGTGGTCGATTGGCGCATTATTATTAACACTGATATTGCTGTTTGCCTTTCAGGGTGAAGCCATTCTGAAACAGCCTTTAGTAATCGCCTTGCTGGCAGTGCCTATTCTGATTCAGGTTTTCTTCAACTCAGCGCTGGCTTACTGGCTCAATAAAAAAGTAGGTGAAAAGCATAATATCGCCTGCCCGTCAGCGCTTATCGGCGCCAGCAATTTCTTTGAGCTTGCAGTTGCCGCTGCCATCAGCCTGTTCGGCTTTCATTCCGGCGCGGCCCTAGCCACCGTGGTTGGCGTTTTAATTGAAGTGCCAGTCATGTTATTAGTGGTAAACATCGTAAATCGCAGCCGTACCTGGTATGAAAATAATTAATGACTTCTGTATTCCATATTCGACTGATAAACGCTACTACCAAAGTGGACGTTCATTTTTCAATCCAATATAGTTTGAACTTACCCATTCAGGATTTAATCCAACAAGCACAGTTTTATTAATTGTATTTTTATATTCACTAAAGGACCTTCTATGAAAACACTACGAATCTTGGCAATTTCCTCATTAATATTAGGTTTAACACAAGCAGCCTATGCAGCCCACGATGGTACTGACCATGACACAATGGAATCACGCCACCATAGCTGGCAGGATGCAGACACCAATAAAGACGGTGTAATAAGTAAAGATGAGTTTATGGCCAAACATCAGGCGCGCGCTGAAAAAATGTTTACAAAACTTGATGCAAACAAAGATGGCAAAGTAGATGAGGCCGAACGCAAAGCCATGCACGACAAGTGTGACCGTAAACAGAAGTAAAAGTACACCGCGCTGATTTCAAGGCGAGTTGTTATTGCATAATCAAAGGGTGCGTCATGCGCCCTTTTTTCATTAACAGCCGAAGCTTTGACCTCGCACTTCAAAACAAAGAGATGGGCAGTCAACATTTAAATTAAAACAAAATGCAGAACGATATATTGGGGACTTGTTGCGAAACTGCGTAGTTAATTACAGAATTACTTATAACTACAAAGATTTTACTACAGGGATTTCTTTTTTGAGCTGTTGATAGCCTGTTTACTTTTGGGCTTGGCTACAACTGTCGCAGCCTCTGCCTCTAATAACCTTTGCTGTTTTTGTTGTTCCAGCATGGCTTCGGCAGCTTTTCTACGCTCAAGAATACGTGTTTGCGCTTCAATCAGTTCACCTAATGAAATAAGATTATCCTGATTGGTATCTACACTATTAAAATGGCGGGCGATTTGTGGCAATTTTTCTGTTGCCTCTTGCCTGTCAAGGGTGCTGTCGCCGTCGGTATCCGCCTCAAAAAAACGCGTTTCTATGCTTTCCTGCATCGCATGGCGGCGTTCTTCGATTTGCTCATGACTGGGATCAACTGAACGTGCATAGTCATCCAAAGCTTTACGCAGTTTTTCTCTATGTTCAGGACTAAAGTTGAGATTAAGGGTTTGCAACAAACCCTCATTTTTAACATTATCATCTGACTGGCGATCTTCATCTGCAACACGCTTCGGTTTATCTACAGGAGCCAGCAAATTGTTTCTACCACCCGCAGTCACGCTGAATGATAGGCCTAAACCTAAGCACATTGCCAGACATACAAGTTTAGATATAGACATATTGTTCTGCAAAATCAAATTCAATGAATCAACTTTCCATTAACTCTGTCAGTTAAAAAGTAACGTTATCATGAATGACGATTGTAAACTGAATGTTTCATTTAACCGTCAAATTGTAAACAATTGTAATTTTTTACATTGCAAAATAAATTCGAGAAACTGTTAGTTTATTAACAGAACTTTAATATTAAGCATAATTAGCATACACTTCGTTTACATTAAATTTAAGGTGCGTGACTTAAGTTTGCGAGAATAATTCTATTGGAAATTAGGATTTAAATAAATCATGACTGATCAGAACAAAAGAATCTTGGTGGTAGATGATGATGTGCGTTTACGCGAATTATTACAGCGTTATTTAACCGAACAAGGCTTTACCGTCAAAACAGCTAATGATGCTAAAGAGATGGATGCAACTTTGGCTAACGAGTCTATAGATTTACTTGTTTTAGACCTGATGCTGCCAGGTGAAGATGGCTTATCTATCTGCCGTAGAGTGCGCGGGAGCGGCACCATGCTGCCAATAGTCATGCTGACAGCGCGTGGTGATGAAGTGGATCGGATTATCGGACTCGAAATGGGAGCAGATGATTACCTGCCAAAACCATTTAATCCGCGTGAATTATTAGCTCGTATTAACGCCGTACTGCGCAGACACGAACGCCTGGTACCAAGCGCACCTGCCAGCAATACCGAAAACATAACTATCGGCGACTTTATATTTAACGCCTCCACACGATCACTGACACATAACGGTAACAACATCGCCATTACCAGCGGGGAGTTTGCATTACTTAAAGTATTCGTTGACCACCCACGCCAGCCATTATCAAGGGACAGGTTAATGCAGCTTGCGCGCGGACGAGAGCTGGATGTATTCGACCGCAGTATTGACGTTCAGGTATCACGCTTACGCAAACTTATTGAACCAGACCCCGCTCACCCGCGCTATTTACAGACCATGTGGGGCTTTGGCTATGTATTCATTCCCGATGGTGAGGCAGACTAATTCAAACGGCAGCGTTCAATTTTCTCACATTGATCGCTAAGCTTTATTTGTAACCCAACGTTTTTCAGGTCTATCTTGCGACTATTACCCAAAACACTGCTGGCCAGAATCATGTTACTTATTGCCGTATTGCTGGCAATAGGTCAATTCGCATCTCTACAGATATTTGAATATTTCGAACGCGAACCGCGCGCTGAGGCCACAGCATTACAGGCAGTTACCGTAGTCAATTACACCCGCGCCTCATTGATTGCATCACAAGAAAACCTGCGTCTCGCATTACTGTCTGAACTCACCGGTAAAGAAGGTGTGCGTATTTATTACGCAGACTTTATGGAAGAGATTGATCCACTGCCTGATGATCCATTCATCAAAATGGTTGCTGAAAAAATCCGTGAACGTCTGGGTGATCAAACCATTATCACCGTCAAGCACTATGGTATTGAAGGGCTGTGGGTAAGTTTCGGTATTGGGCAGGACGATTTCTGGGTGGTTATTCCACGCATCCATGTAGAGCGGCCGTTCCCTTGGCAATGGCTGGGCTGGGGGGCTTTGGTACTGATGCTGTCTCTGGCGGGCGGTTACTTACTGGCCGCACGTATTAATAAACCGCTTAATCTGCTGGTACATGCCGCAGATAGATTACGCAATGGCGAACAACCAGAAAAACTGCCTGAAGACAGCATGACCGAATTGCGCGAAGTAAGCAGCACATTTAATAAAATGGCGGAGTCATTGGCGGAACTTGATGCCGAAAGAACGCTGATTCTGGCTGGCGTCTCTCACGACATCCGTACACCTCTGGCAAGGTTAAGGCTAGCTGTAGAAATGTTGCCGGATAACAACTGCGGCAGCTTGAAAAGTGGCATGGTTGAAGATATTGCCGATATGGACAACATCATTAACCAGTTCCTCGACTTTGTACGTGGCACCGAAGGCGAACCTACGCAAATGGTAGACATCAACACGCTGCTGCAAGCTCTACATGACCGCCAAGCCAGGGCAGGACGTGAACTGGTGATTCAGCTTGCACCCACCTATACAGTACCCATTAAGCCTCTTGCCATGCAGCGATTGCTGGATAATCTGGTAGGTAACGCCTACGCTTATGGCCGCGGCCAGGTACGGGTAGCCAGCCAGATTCAGGCGAACAATATTGTGATCAGCATTTTCGATAACGGGCCTGGCATTCCTGAAACACACCTGCAAAAACTATTGCGCCCTTTCGAACGCCTTGATAAGGCTCGCAGCAATGTGGGCGGTAGCGGATTAGGATTAGCTATTGCTGACCGCATTGCAAAACTACATCGCGGCAAACTTGAACTGATCAATAGACCCGAGGGTGGCTTGGAAGCTCGATTAAGTTTGCCGATAAAGAATTAACCTAACGCACTATGCAGTCAGGATAATCTTGGTAGTCAGGACAATCTTGCCCTTTTAAAATGCCAATATGAAAATAATTTATAAAATTTAAAAGCGGGGGTTCTCTTGAAATGGAAACATTGTCTTGGCTAAACACCTTTCCTGATTTGCTGACATTGGAAGATTCAGCTAAGGCGCTGCTGGCAAAACACACTCACATCATTGAAGTCCCTGTCGGAACAATAGGCTATTCAGAAGGCATGCCCTGCAATGCTTATGTGATGCGCCTTGCGGGCAAATCACGTGTTTACAAACTTTCGACTAGTGGCCGTGAGATTTTGCTATACCGAGTTGCGGCAGGAGAAACTTGCGTGCTAACTACCACCTGCCTACTCGGGCGTAGCGACTATCCGGCTTCAACTATAGTCGAAGAACCTGTTCGAGATGTTATCGTTCCATCTCCTGTTTTTCATCAATTAATGGTTGATTCTGCCGTTTTCCGGCGCTTCGTCATGGAAAATTATGGTGCATTAATCAGCGACCTAATCGTATTACTGGACGAAGTCGCTTTTCATAGCCTGGATGTACGCCTGGCGAAACTTCTACTTAATGAAACCGGTGAAAAAATAAACCGTACGCATCAACAAATTGCCGATCAACTGGGGTCAGCCAGAGAAGTCGTCAGCCGACAGTTAAAACGTTTTGAAAACAAAGGTTGGTTATCTCTGGGCAGAGGTTATATTGACGTACTTGATAAAGAAGCGCTCCGAAGAATGCAATAGCAGACATTAAGCGCCACTTTTAAATTGACCTAGCGTAAATTGACCTAGCGCAAGACTTTGCAGTCCACACACTCGCCTTTACTGCGGTCATAACCCGCAATAGCCTCAATACCTTTTACCCCAGTCATGATTGTTCCATCAAGTATCGCCTCGTTCATATCTGCGCCGCTAATATCCGCACCGGTTAAGTCAGCTTTACTGAAATCAGCTCTGAACAAATTCGCATTTCGCAAATTGGCATTACGGAAATTTGCAAACCGCACATTATTACGATTGATGTCAGCACCTTCAAAATTACTATTAGAAAAATTACCGCCAACTGCATCAAAACGCATTGCCCCCATCGGCTGATTGCCAATATCCAGACCAAAACGCCCTTTTGTAATATTGGCTTCACTCATATCGACATTACCTAGCGTACCGATTACACGGGCATTACTCAGGTTGGCACCTTTAAAATTGGTTTTATCGAAAATCGCCTGAAATATAATCGCATCTTTAAGGTTGGCATAGCTTAAATCAGCATTCTCCAAACGGGCAAGATTAAGGTAGGCACGCTCCAGATTCGCGCCGCTTAAATTCGCACCGCGTAAATACGCCCCAAAGAAACTGGTATTCACCATATTGCAGTGACGCAGATCCATGCCGTCAAATTCTAAATAACCGGCGTCTTTGTTAGATAGATCACAGCTTTTACTTTTGATCTGATTGATCGCATCGGTCTGACTGATTTTTTCGCGAACGGGCTCTGAATTTTTGGCATAAAACTCAGCCGCTTTTTTCACCATCTCACTTGGTGCCTCTAAAAACTTTTCTTTAGATGCCTGGCTTACAAAACAGTAAGTCTTACTTTCAAAAAGTGTATTTATTTCGCATTTTGTTTTAATTAACATCCCACCTGTCAGCCCAGTTGCACAATGACCGTCAAACTCACCTGCATAGACTAACTGAGTAAGCAGTAGCATCACTATAGCAAACATTATCCGAATACTTTTCATCTCAAGCTCCTTAGTTATTCAAACCACTTTCAACAACTGCGAAAGTAAACGTGAATGAAGTATCTTCTTTTAAAAAGCCAGACACAGTAACCAAAGTCACATAACAAAAAATTTGTTTATATGCTGATTTTTTGAAGAATTGAATAAAGTAGGGCAATGCTTTTGACTAAAAGGTCAATTAACCGGCATTCGCTGAAATGAGGCAAAGCGTATATGCGCGATCAGGCACTAGCCCATGGCTCAAACCAGTTTAATTTCTCACGCAGATGCACAACTTCGCCGATAATCGTCAAACAAGGCGCCTTTATACTTGCTTCAGATACCTTCTGCGCCAAGTCGCGCAGCGTTGCCGTTACCACTTTCTGTCTTTGCGTTGTGCCCTGCTGCACCACAGCAGCCGGCATATCCGGCGACACGCCATGTTCAATCAATTTTTCGCATATCTGCGCCAGACCAACCAAGCCCATATAAATCACCACTGTCTGTTTTGGCCGCGCCATAGACGTCCAGTCCAGATCCAGCGTGCCATCCTTGAGGTGCCCAGTAATAAACAGGCAAGCTTGCGAGTAATCACGATGCGTCAAAGGAATGCCGGCATAACTGGAAACGCCGTTCGCCGCAGTAATGCCCGGCACCACCTGAAACGGCACGCCATGCTGCATCAGGGTTTCGATCTCTTCCCCACCGCGGCCAAAAATAAAAGGGTCACCGCCTTTTAAACGCAGCACACGCTTACCCTGTAGCGCCAACCTGGCCAGCAATTCATTGATTTCTTCCTGCGGCAGGGTGTGCTGGTCGCGCGCCTTACCCACATAAATCAGTTCAGCATCGCGGCGTACCAGTTCCATGATTTCCGGACTGACAAGTTTATCGTAAACACAGACATCACATTGCTGCATCAAACGTAACGCTCTAAACGTTAGTAGATCAGGATCGCCCGGCCCGGCGCCTACCAGAAACACCTCACCTTTATTGACTGGCCTGTCTTTATTATCAATTAAATCCTGCAGCAGCTCACGCGCCGCCTGCTCCTGCCCTGCCAGCACACGCTCCACCATTGGCCCCTGGAACGCATCTTCCCAGAAGCGACGACGCTCCTGCGTGGTCGCGAATTTTGCTTTAACTTTATCCCGAAACTCGCCAGCTATACCTGCAATACGCCCATAACCCGCAGGCAGCATGGTCTCTATTTTAGTGCGAATATAGCGCGCCAACACCGGGGCATTACCTTCACTGGATACCGCAATAACCACTGGACTGCGATCAATAATCGATCCCATGGTAAAAGTACACAGCTCTGGCGCATCCACAACATTTACCGGAATATTTAAAGCTTTAGCATCACGCGAAACTGCTGCATTTACCTCCTGATTATCAGTAGCCGCAACAATCAGGCAGGCTCCTTTTAGACACCCGGCAGTGTAGGCGGCATGAGCAAACTGAATTCTTTTAGCATCACAAAGCGCCTGCATATCGTAGCAAAGCTCAGGGGCTACTACAGTGACAGCAGCATTGGCTTTTAGCAGCATATTCACCTTGCGCACAGCAACGTCTCCGCCACCTATAACGACACATAAGCGATTGTTGATATTGAAAAAGATGGGTAATGCCTGCATATGATGTATTACTTAAATAAGTGTTTGGCTTATTTTACCTCGCACTAAACAAGTTTGCGTGAGGCAATTGCCCAAATGCGCTAAAATTAGACTTTATAAGTTGGCAAAAGATTTTGAACACTCCTAAAAAAGACACCCCTAAAAAAGTATTCATCAAAACATTTGGCTGCCAAATGAATGAGTACGACTCATCGCGCATGGCAGACATGCTGTCATCATCTGACGGCATGGTGGAAACGCTGACCCCGGAAGATGCGGATGTGATCCTGCTCAACACCTGCTCTGTGCGTGAAAAAGCGGAAGACAAAGTCTACAGCCATCTCGGCCGTTTTATTCCACTAAAAGAAAAGAACCCAAATCTGGTCATCGGCGTGGGCGGCTGTGTGGCATCACAGGAGGGTGACAACATCATTAAACGCGCACCTTATGTAGATATTGTGTTTGGACCACAAACACTGCATCGCCTGCCTGACATGATTAAAAACAGTCAGGCTACGCACAAATCGCAAGTCGACATCAGCTTTCCTGAAATTGAGAAATTCGACCACCTGCCGCCACCGCGTGTAGATGGCGCATCAACATTTTTAAGCATTATGGAAGGATGCAGTAAATACTGCAGTTTTTGCGTAGTGCCGTATACCCGTGGTGAAGAAGTATCACGCCCGTTTGCCGATATTATGACCGAAGCAGTACAACTGGCAGAGCAAGGCATCAAGGAAATCACCCTGCTCGGCCAGAATGTGAATGCTTACCGCACTGAATATGAAGGTGTAGAAGCCGATTTGGCGATGCTGATAGAAACCATTGCCGAGATTCCGCAAATTGAGCGCATCCGTTTCACCACAAGTCACCCCAATGAAATGAGCGAGCGCCTGATAAACTGCTTTGCCAGCGTACCTAAACTGGCAGCACAATTGCACCTGCCGGTGCAGGCGGGCAGCGACCGCATACTGATGGCCATGAAGCGCAATTACACTGCACTGCAGTACAAATCCATTATTCGCAAACTGCGTGCGGCAAACCCCAACCTGACATTCACCTCTGATTTCATTGTCGGCTTTCCCGGTGAAACCGAGGCTGATTTTGCAGCCACCGTTAAATTAATGACTGATGTTGGCTTCGATGCAAGTTTCAGTTTTCTATACAGCCCACGCCCGGGTACACCAGCCTCTTTCCTTAATGACGACACGCCAGAGCAGGTAAAACTTGAACGCTTAAACAAGTTGCAGGCAATAAATGAAGCGCAAGCCAAAGCTATTTCTGAAGCCATGCTCGGCACCATACAACGGGTTCTGATTGAAGGCCCATCATGGAAAGACAATACGTTTCTGGCAGGCAAAACTGACAATGGCCGCGTAGTGGATATTGCAGGGGAAATCAGCCTGACACATCAGTTTGTAAATGTACGTATCACTGACGTTTCGAATCCCAGGCGCTTAGCCGGTGAAATAATTTAAGGTATTCATGATGGAATTTACACTACAGCCGGAAGACAATGCACGCCTTGCCAACCTATGCGGCGCACTGGATGAAAACATCAAGCAAATTGAAACCGCGCTTGAAGTCAACATCAACCGCCGTGGCGGTACTTTTAACATCAGCGGCAAGCTTGATAACAGCCGTCTCGCAGCACAACTGATCGAGAATTTCTACATCCGCGCCAAAAAGCCGATTGAGCTGGAAGACATACAATTAGGCTTGGTGGAGATTGATAAATTAAAACCAGAAGACGTTACTACCAGTGCCATGCCGGTATTGATGACGCGCCGTGGCGACCTGCATGGCCGCACACCGCGCCAGGTGGCTTATTTACAACAGATTCAGGATCATGACATCACCTTTGGCATAGGCCCGGCCGGTACCGGCAAGACTTATCTGGCCGTTGCCAGTGCAGTAGATGCCATGACGCGTGACCGTGTTAAGAGAATAGTTTTAGTACGCCCGGCAGTTGAAGCCGGTGAGCGTTTGGGCTTTTTACCAGGCGACCTGAACCAGAAGGTAGACCCCTACTTACGCCCCTTGTATGATGCACTTTATGACTTGGCAGGTTACGATACTGTTAATAAAATGTTCGAACGTGGCGCTATTGAAGTAGCCCCTTTGGCATATATGCGCGGCCGCACACTGAACCAGAGCTTTATTATTCTGGATGAGGCACAGAACACCACACCGGAGCAGATGAAAATGTTTCTGACGCGTATCGGCTTTGGTACCAAGGCGGTAATTACCGGCGACGTAACGCAGATTGACTTGCAACGCCACCAGAAGAGCGGCCTGGTAGAAGCGCAGAAAGTGTTAAAAGATATCAAAGGCATCGCCATGACGCACTTTCTATCAGGCGATGTCGTGCGCCACCCGCTGGTACAAAAAATCGTGAATGCTTATGAAGCTTACGAGCAGCATCATAAAGATTGAGTTTAATTTTCACTGAGGTCTAAAAATGTCACCTGACAGATTCAAATTCAGCAAGCTGATGCAGCACATTCTGGGCATTGTCGAGCAGGCAGTGCTTATTATTATCGGCTTGGCTACAGTCCTCGCCGTATTTCAGGCAGTAGGTCATATCTGGCAGGCACGCACCATTACCGTGGGCGATATTCTGCTGCTGTTCCTGTATCTGGAAGTGATGACCATGCTCAACCACTACCTGAGTGCGGGTACATTGCCGGTGAGATACCCGCTTTATATCGGCATTATTGCCTTGGCACGCTTTCTGGTGCTGGACATCAAGGAACTGGATGCGATGACAATGTTCGCACTGTCAGGCTCTATCCTGCTGATTTCCATATCCATTCTGATCGTGCGTTACGGTCATGTGCGCTTTCCCTATAATGACGGCTCCGACCTGCAATCCAAGATAGACAAGTAAACATTATGCCTAAACTGCACGCCAGCATTCAATTTGCCAGCGAAGAAAAAAATATACCCAGCGCCAGCCAGTTCCGTAAATGGGCAAAAGCGGCGTTACGCGTAGATACCGAAGTGACCATCCGCATCGTGGATGAAGCCGAAGGCCGTGTGCTTAACCACACTTACCGTAATAAAGATTACGCGACCAATGTACTGACTTTCCCGCTGACGGAAGAACCATACCTGATGGGTGACATCATTATCTGTGCGCCGGTAGTGGCAAAAGAGGCAAAAGAACAGGGTAAGGATATTCAGGCACATTATGCACATTTAACCGTGCATGGCATTCTGCATTTACATGGTTATGACCACGAAACCGAAGCACAGGCAGAACTGATGGAAAGCCTGGAGACTGCAATTGTCACAAAATTAGGGTATGCTTCGCCTTATCTCATTACAGAGGGTGCCAACTAAATGGCCGCCGACTCGGAAAAACCTGGTTTACTAGAACGTTTAAGTCATTTTCTACTTCGCGAACCTGAAGATCGCGAGCAACTTGTAGAACTGCTGCACAGCGCCTACGAAAACAACCTGATGGATGCAGACTCACTCGCCATGATTGAAGGCGTATTACAGGTGAGTGAAATGCAGGTTCGCGACATCATGATCCCTCGCTCACAGATGGATGTGATTGACATCACCGACCCGCCTGAAGTATTTATCCCGCACGTGATTGAAACCGCACACTCGCGCTTTCCAGTTATTGAAGACAACAAAAACGATGTCATCGGTATTTTGCTGGCTAAAGATTTACTGCGCTATTACGCAGGTGAAGAATTTGAAGTGCGTGACATGCTGCGCCCTGCTGTATTCATCCCCGAAGCCAAACGCTTAAACGTATTACTCAAAGAGTTTCGCAGCAACCGCAACCATATTGCGATTGTAGTAGATGAATACGGTGGCGTAGCCGGCATGGTTACGATTGAAGACGTACTGGAGCAGATCGTAGGCGACATCGAAGATGAATATGACTACGATGAAGATGAAGACAACATCATTCAGAATGCCGACGGCCAGTATCGCGTAAAAGCGCTGACTGAGATTCCGGACTTTAATGAGATCGTTGGCACTTCATTCAGTGATGAAGAGTTTTCTACTATTGGCGGCCTGGTGGTGAATCGATTTGGCCACTTGCCTAAACGTAATGACGAAATCTCTTTTGATGGTCTGCACGTTAAAGTGTTACGCGCTGATAGCCGTCGCCTGCACAGCATGCTGATAGAAGTACGCCCCGAGACCACTGAAACTGATCAGGAGTAATCAGCAGCCGGCAGGCTGCTGAGTTTAAGCGCTTATAAAAAAAGCGGGAACCAAACAGTTATCCATGCGTTCATAGAAAGTAATAAATTCAAATATTTATAACTTTCAATAAACTGTATTGGAGCCTGTGATGAAATATTTAGCCTACTGTTGCTTAACCATGCTGCAAGCTTGTTTTATACAAGCGGCCATTGCAGAAGAAATACCGAGCACAAACAATAACAGCGAAATCCCGACCCTAGAGCAGGACTTTGTAAACTCCATCAATAAATTCAGCAAAGAGCAGATCATCGCTCAGTTTGGTGAACCAGCAAAAGCAGACGATGTAAAAGTAAAAACCACCGGCAAGATAGTAGCTTCAATCTGGCAATATCACTTCATCAATACGGCTGCAGACGGCACCTATTACGAAACCACCGAACTGGATTTTATTGATGACAAAGTCGTGATGGTCGCATTTATGAATAATGATGGTGCCGAAGGGCCTGAAAATAACCAGCAATACCAAATACCCAACAAATAAATTGCTCCTCAGGCCTAAAATAAAGTCCCCATCAACAAGCAATAAACAAGTGCAATAAAAAAGGGCTTTTCAGCCCTTTTTTAATTGCTACGATTTACATCACTTACTATTTTTCAAAGCATCGCGGATTTCGCGTAACAACAACACATCTTCCGGTGTCGACGGAACTGATGGTGCCGGTTCTGCTTTTCTGAGTCGATTCATTTGCTTAACTAAAATGAAAATAACAAATGCCAAAATTACAAAATTAATCACAATGGTTAAAAAATTACCATACGCCAGCATCGGCACACCAGCCGCCTTCAGGGCTGCATAGGTACCGGCATTACCCTCCGGAATTGCTGCTAACGCCACAAACATATTGCTGAAATCAACACTTCCTATCACCGTACCAATTAGCGGCATAATCACGTCGCCCACCAATGAATCAACAATCTTACCGAATGCCGCACCGATGATGACACCTACCGCTAAATCCATTACATTGCCACGCAAGGCAAATGCTTTAAATTCTGATGCAATACTCATAAAAAACCTCTCTTTTTTCAAATTAATTGTATGAATTAAATACTGGCCACAGACAAGCTCATATTGGAGGTAAGTGCAGTTTGTGTCAATCCAGCCATTACCATTTACAGGCTAGTATTGATCCGGCACGAATTAAACTTGATAACCGTCCATGAATAAACTGTGCCGAATCAATAATGTTAATTTTTGTTACAAAACGCCATATCAAGCTACAATTCAGGCCATGCCAATATTCACAAAAAATCAACTGATTAATACCCTTTTACCACTCGCATTAGGCGCATTCAGCGTACTTGGCTTTGCTCCATTTTTTTTCTATCCAGCCAGCATTCTCTCGCTAATTGGATTGCTCTATTTCTGGAGCTCGTGCAAGACAGCTAAACAAGCCGGAATTATCGGCTTTATCTATGGCTTGGGCTTATTTGGCGCGGGCATTTACTGGATTTATATCAGCCTGCACACATTCGGCGGCATGCCCGGCATCATGGCCGGCTTTTCAACTTTGGTACTGGCAGCATTTTTAGCCCTGTTCCCAGCCGCAGTCGGCGCACTGAGCAAGCGCATCTCAACCAACCAGAATCATGCACTCCTGATTGCTGTGCCGGTATTCTGGGCGCTGGCAGACTGGATCAGAAGCTGGATTTTTACTGGATTCCCCTGGCTGACTGTTGGCTATAGCCAGTTACCACATAGCCCGCTGGCAGGTTATGTCCCCATAATTGGCATCTATGGCGTTTCGCTCATCACCGTGTTGATTGCCTGTTTAACCAGCACCTGCTTTTCAAAAAATATTACCACGGCCTGGCGGCGCAGTGCTTTTGCCGCCCTCTTACTGATTACTACCGGTGGCGGGCTGTTAAAGCAGATTGAATGGACATCGCCGAGCGGTGAACCTCTCACAGTAAGCTTGCTACAGGGCAATATCGACCAGACTATCAAGTGGGATCCGGAAATTGCAGAACATACACTGGATCAATATCTGGGCATGGTAGAACAAAGTACGGCCAAGCTGATTATATTACCGGAAACAGCGATGCCGGTTTTATCCAGCAACATGCCGCCTAACATGATTAACCGCATCAAACAGCACGCAGTGAAAAACAACGGTGACATTTTGGTTGGCATGGTTGAACGTGAAAACGACGAATATTTCAACAGTGTTTTAAGTTTTGGCAATGCAGAAACTGCGGTTTACCGCAAATCACATCTGGTACCTTTTGGTGAATTCATCCCCTTAAAAGTAGCTTTTGGCTGGATCTATCGCGATTGGCTGAACATGCCGTTAAGTGACTTATCGCGCGGCAACGCCCATCAACAGCCAATGCCGGTTGCCGGTGAAAAAGTGGCCGTAAACATCTGCTATGAAGACGTGTTTGGTGAAGAGATTATCCGCCAACTACCTGCCGCAACACTACTGGTTAATGTGAGTAACGACGCATGGTATGGCACTTCTTATGCGGCAGACCAGCACATGCAGTTCTCACAGGCGCGCGCACTGGAAACCGGGCGCATGATGCTACGCGCCACCAATACCGGCGCCACTGCCATTATTGACCCTAAAGGTCATATCGTCGCCCATGCACCGCATTTTGTGCAAACCACGCTTGATGGCATGGCGCAAGGCTATACCGGCACCACGCCGTATGTACGATGGGGCAATTGGCCATTTATGATGATCAGTTTCATCATCGTCGCCTTGTTATGGCGACGTAACACTATTGTTCGCAAATAATGTTCACAAGTAAAACCTATTGCTCAAGTAAAATCTATTGCTATAGTTCAAAACCAAGTAAAATTGCGTTTTTCGCCCAATTAATCAATTAAGTCTTATCAATACATCATGGCTTTAACATTTCAAGAGATTATTCTCACCCTGCAAAAATACTGGAGCGACAAAGGCTGTGCCTTGCTACAGTCTTATGACATGGAAGTCGGCGCAGGCACTTCACACACCGCTACGTTTTTACGTTCATTAGGCCCGGAGCCATGGAAAGCTGCTTACGTGCAGCCTAGCCGCCGCCCAAAAGATGGCCGCTATGGTGAAAACCCCAACCGTTTGCAGCACTACTATCAATTCCAAGTGGTGCTAAAACCTGCACCGGCTGATATTTTAGAGCTGTACCTAGGCTCACTGGAAGCGTTGGGTTTTGATCTCAAGAAAAACGACATCCGCTTTGTAGAAGATGACTGGGAAAACCCAACATTGGGCGCTTGGGGCTTGGGCTGGGAAGTGTGGCTGAACGGTATGGAAGTAACACAATTTACCTACTTTCAGCAGGTGGGCGGCATTGACTGCAAGCCGATCACCGGTGAAATTACTTATGGTTTAGAGCGTTTAGCCATGTACCTGCAAGGTGTAGACAACGTTTACAACCTTAAATGGACAGAAGGCTTGAGCTACGGTGACGTGTACCTGCAGAACGAGCAGGAACAAAGCGCATACAACTTTGAACACTCAGACGCTGATTTCCTGTTTACCGCTTTCAATGCGCATGAAAAACAGGCCAAGCATTTGATGGAAAACCAATTAGCACTGCCCGCTTATGAGCAAGTGTTAAAAGCCGCGCATACGTTTAACCTGTTAGATGCACGCGGCGCGATTTCCGTGACCGAACGTGCTGGCTATATCGGCCGTATCCGTAACCTGGCGCGCTCTGTTGCCGCCAGCTATTTGGATAGCCGCGCCAGACTTGGCTTCCCGATGGCGCCAAAAGACTGGGCGGATGAAGTGCTGGAAAAGCTATCTCTAGAAAAATCATCTAAAGAAAAGCTTGAAAAAGATAAGAAGGTTGCTTAAAAAATGTCGCAAAAAAACTTACTCGTAGAATTATTCGTAGAAGAACTTCCGCCAAAAGCCCTGAAAAAGCTGGGCGAAGCTTTCAGCAATACATTGTTTGAAACTTTAAAAGCGCAAGGCCTGACTGCCGAAAACTCAGTCACCACTTCATTCGCTTCACCGCGCCGTCTTGCAGCCCACGTTACTGCAGTTGCTGCTCAAGCTGCTGATAAACAAATCTCGCAAAAACTCATGCCGGTAAGCGTTGGTTTGGATACCAACGGCAATGCAACACCAGCCTTGATTAAGCGCCTGAATGGCATGGGGCTGGATGAATCTGCGGTAGCACAGCTGACCAAGCAGATGGATGGCAAAAACGAAGCTTTGTTCCTCGACGTTACGCAAAAAGGCGCAGCCTTAAACGACGGCCTGCAAAAAGCCCTTGAAGAAGCGATCCAGAAATTACCGATTCCTAAAGTGATGACCTACCAACTAGCAGATGGCTGGAGCAGCGTAAACTTTGTACGCCCAGCCCATGGTTTGGTTGCCTTGCATGGCAGCGATGTTATTGCCATCAGCGCACTAGGTTTGAACGCTGGCAACACAACGCAAGGCCACCGCTTTGAAGCGGCAAACCCGACAGTGACGATTAACGATGCCGACAGCTATGCAGAACAGCTTAAAACGGAAGGCGCAGTCATTGCCAGCTTTGCTGAGCGTCGTGCCGAGATTGAACGTCAATTAACCGCAGCGGCTGCCAAACAGAACCTGAAACCGATTGAAGATGATGCGCTGCTGGATGAAGTGACTGCATTGGTAGAGCGCCCAAATGTATTGCTGGGGCAGTTTGAAGAGATTTATTTAGAAGTGCCGCAGGAATGCCTGATTCTGACCATGAAGGCGAACCAGAAATACTTTCCATTGCTGGATGCCAACGGTAAATTGACCAACAAGTTCCTGATCGTTTCCAACATCAATCCGGCAGACCCAAGCGCAGTGATTGGCGGCAACGAGCGCGTGGTGCGCCCTCGCTTGGCCGATGCCAAGTTCTTCTTTGACCAGGATCGAAAAAAGACACTGGAATCACGCATTACCAGCCTGGAAAAAGTGGTTTACCACAACAAGTTAGGTACCCAAGGTGAGCGTACACAACGTGTCAGCGCCATTGCCAGAGCTATCGGCGAGCAACTTGGCGGCAAGGCATTGGCCGACAAGGCTGATCTAGCTGCCAGGTTGGCAAAAACCGATTTAATCACCGACATGGTAGGTGAATTTCCAGAACTGCAAGGCATCATGGGGCGCTACTACGCCCAGCATGAAGGCTGGGAGGATGACATTGCCTATGCGATTGAAGACCATTACAAACCGCGCTTTGCCGGTGACGACCTGCCACGCAACTCGGTTGGCATCACCGTTGCACTGGCAGACAAGCTGGAGACTTTAGTTGGAATGTTTGGTACAGGGAACATTCCAACTGGTGACAAAGACCCATTCGCCTTACGTCGTCATGCACTGGGCATAATTCGAATGTTGACAGAACTAGAACTTCCGCTCCGATTAGATGAAATTTTAATTATTTCAACCAATTCTATTTTGCCTATTATTCCAACTGAACTACATGAGCAGTTTGGATTCAATGTTGTTGATTTAGAAAAGTTTATTTACGATCGATTATCAGGTTATTTACGTGAGCAAGGTACAACCTTATCAGAAATAGATGCTGTGCTTTCACAGCACCCTACATTGCTAAGCGACGTACCTAAACGCGTTGTTGCCGTACGCACTTTCGCCGAGCTAGCTGAGGCACCTGCATTAGCCGCCGCCAACAAACGCGTGAGCAATATTCTGAAAAAAGCAGAAGGTGAAATCAAGGCTAAAGTAAATGCCAGCCTACTGCAGGAGCCTGCGGAGATTGCACTCAATGCGGCGCTAAGCACAGTGAAACCGCAAGCGGACAAGCTGTTTGAAAGCGGCGATTACACTGCATCATTGAAAACGCTGGCAGCCCTCAAGGCGCCGGTGGATGATTTCTTTGACAATGTGATGGTGAATGCAGATAACGCGGCGCTCAAAGCAAACCGCTTGGGCCTGCTGGCAACCTTGCATCAGGCCATGAACCGCGTGGCGGACTTGTCCAAGCTGGCAGGCTAGATCAGTTAATATAGCTCAGTTAATGATGGGATTGGTGAATCTATGAAATTAGTTATCCTCGACCGTGACGGCGTGATCAATCAGGATTCCGCCAATTTCATCAAGAACCCTAACGAGTGGATTCCTATTCCCGGCAGTCTGGAAGCAATCGCATCGCTGAATCAATCCGGCTACCGTGTGGCAATTGCCACCAATCAATCCGGTGTCAGCCGCGGCCTGTTCGACATGGCGACACTCAACAGCATACACGACAAGATGCACCGTGAGCTGGCAGCAGTTGGCGGCCGTATTGATGCCGTGTTCTACTGCCCGCACTCAGCCGATGACAACTGCGACTGCCGCAAACCAAAAACCGGCATGATCAAGGAAATCGCCAAGCGTTTTTCTGTAGAGCTAGATCAGGTATTTGCGGTTGGCGATGCATTGCGCGATATTCAGGCGTTTGCCAACTCCGGCTGCAAGACAATTCTGGTACGTACCGGCAAGGGTGAAGAAACGCTTAGCAATGGCAACCTACCTGGCAAAATCACGGTATGCGCTGATCTGAGTGAAGCCGTACAGCATATTATTTCAGCCGATAATTAATTCGAACATCCATGTTATTTCTACGCTCAAGTTTATTCCTTCTGGGTCAGGTAGTTACCGCACCAATATTCACACTAATTGCATTCCTCGCATTGCCACTCAACCCGGTCACCCGCAATGTCCTGATTTCGGGCTGGGCACGCAGCATGATCTGGTGGCTGCGCATCACCTGTGGCATTCGTCATGAAGTGACTGGGCTTGAGAACTTACCTAAATCACCAAGCATCATTCTAAGCAAACACCAGTCCGCATGGGAAACGCTCGCCTTTCAGGCCATTTTCCCCACACAGGTTTATGTGCTCAAACGCGAACTGTTATGGATTCCAATATTCGGCTGGGGCTTGGCTATGTCATCGCCTATCGCCATCAACCGCAGTGCCGGACGCGCAGCATTAAAACAGCTGGTAGAGCAAGGGGCGGCAAGATTAGCTAATGGCTTATGGGTGGTAATCTACCCGGAAGGCACGCGTATGGCGCCGGGCGAGCGCGGAAAATACCAGATTGGTGGCGCTTGGCTCGCAACACACACGCAAGCTTTAGCAGTACCTGTAGCGCACAATGCAGGCAGATACTGGGCAAAAAACTCATTCATCAAGAAACCGGGCATTATTCATATTCATATCGGCAAACCGGTTGAATCAGCCGGCTTAAAAGCCGATGCTTTGAATAATCAGGTGGAAGCATGGATCGAATCTGAAATGGCAGTTCTGGATAACCAGAACTAAGACGCATGAGTCACGTACTCACACTTCCTTCAGGTGAAAAATTACATTACCAGTTAGAGCGCCGCCAGCGCCGCACTGTGGGTTTAAAAATCACGGCGGAAGGTTTGGTGGTACATGCACCAAAACGTCTTGCACAATCATTACTTGAAAGTCTGATTGCACAGAAAGCAGGCTGGATACAGAAAAAACTTAACGCGCAGACTCAAAACAATATCCCCGGATTGCAATGGCAGGATGGCGAGCAGCTGTTGCTGTTAGGTAATAATGTCACTTTGGCAATCAGGCATGACGAACGCTCCAGGGCTGTGAATCACCAGCCCGGTCTGCTGGAACTGGCAATGCCCAATCACAACGAGGCATCAGCCGTTGCCCGTAAGGTATTGCAGTGGTATAAAAAACAGGCACTCACCGACTTTGCCAGACGCCTGGAAATATTTTCAACCAAGCTGGGCGTGGCATTACCTAAACTATTAATATCAAATGCACGCACACGCTGGGGCAGCTGCAACTCAAAAAAAGAAGTCCGCCTCAACTGGCGCTTGCTACAAGCACCGCCGCACCTGATCAATTACGTAATCTGCCACGAATTGGCACACCTTAAGGAAATGAACCATTCAGCCAGATTCTGGGCAGTGGTTGCCAGCATTTACCCCGATTACAAAACCGCAGAAAAAGAACTCAAAATCTGGTCGCCCAAGCTACATGTGATGTAACATTGCCAGGCGGCCTTTACATACAGGTCGATCGGGACGCTATCAGCAGATAAATATCCCGCAACAATAACCACATTCAGGGGGCAAAATGGACTTTCAGGAATCGATCAAGCAGTGTTTTCAGAAGTACGCGGACTTTAACGGGAGAGCCAGACGACCAGAGTATTGGTGGTTCGCATTATTTTGTTTTATTGTGGCACTGATTCTAGATGTCGCTAGCAGCGGCCTCTCCATGGTGTTTAGTTTAGCCACACTATTACCATCATTGGCAGTCGGCACACGCCGTTTACACGACACGAACAAAAGCGGCTGGTTTCAACTGCTGTGGTTAATTCCACTCTTAGGCTGGATCCCACTCATTTACTTTCTCGCACAAGAAGGTGAAGCACAAGCCAACCAATATGGTGAACCGCCTGCAAACTAAACTAAATAACAAAGGGGCTTAGCGCCCCTTTGTTATGTGTACCAAGGCTACGTCAAAGCAGCTTTTTAATATCTGCCGCCAGCACATCAGGCTTTGTACCGTAGTCTACATACAACCTGATTTTCCCGGTCTTATCGTATAAATACAAACCGGCGCTGTGATCTATGGTGTAACCACTTTTTCCGCTATTTTCCACCTTTAAAGCAAAGATTTTAAAGTCTTTTGTCGTTGCGGCAATCTCGCCTTTACTGCCATAAAGCCCAATAAAGCGTTTATCAAAAGCCGGCACATATTGTGCCAGCACTTCCTGTGTATCACGCTCCGGGTCCAGAGTAACAAACAACACCTGCAAACCATCTGCCTGTGTTCCTAGTAGTTGCATGGTCTGCTTCAAATCTGCCATCGTCGTTGGGCATACATCCGGGCAATGCGTATAGCCAAAGAACAGTGCAACCACTTTGCCTTTAAATTCGCCTAAAGATCGCGCTTTGCCGGTATGGTCAGTCAAGTTGAGTGTCTGCGCAAAATCGGCGCCGCTGATATCAGTGGCCGAAAATTGATTCTGCTGACTCGCAGGTTTACAGGCTGCCAAAACGCCTATCAAAAAAACCATTAAAAAATATTTAATTTTCATCTTTAATCTAGCTAATAAATGTAATTATATTGATTCTATCATGCACAATAAATTCAACACCTTGCAATAAAAAAATGTATGCAATCCGTATAAATTACTGCAAAGACAACTCGCTGTCGTTTACAATATTACTTTTGCATTATTTCAAGCATTTAAGGACATAGCATGGCGAACCCTGCAGTAACTTCTGGCGGTATGGCAGACCGCGACGGCGTAATTTGGTATGACGGTGAAATGGTTAACTGGCGTGATGCCACTACCCACGTTTTAACTCACACCCTGCACTATGGCATGGGCGTGTTTGAAGGCGTGCGCGCATACAAAACCGACAAAGGTACTGCTATTTTCCGTTTAAAAGACCATACAGACCGCCTGTTCCGCTCTGCACATATTCTAGGTATGAAAATGCCTTACAGCAAAGAAGAAATCGCAGCGGCGCAATTAGCGGCAGTACGTGATAACGACCTTGAATCAGCCTACCTGCGCCCCATGGCGTTTTACGGTGCTGAAGCGATGGGTATCTCCGCCAAGACACTGTCAACCCACGTGATTGTTGCTGCCTGGAAATGGGGCGCGTACATGGGACAGGAAGCGTTGGACCACGGCATTCGCGTCAAGACATCATCATTCTCGCGTCATCACGTGAACGTAACCATGTGTAAAGCCAAAGCCAACGGCAACTACATGAACAGCATTCTGGCTCACCAGGAAGCCCACAACGATGGCTACGATGAAGCGCTGTTACTGGACGTGGACGGCTTTGTTGCAGAAGGCTCCGGCGAAAACGTATTTATCGTTCGTAATGGCAAACTATATACGCCAGACCTCACAGCCGCGCTGGAAGGCATTACCCGCGACACCATCGTTCAACTGGCTGGCGAATTAGGCATTCCGGTGATTGAAAAACGCATCACCCGTGACGAAGTATATGGCGCGGATGAGGCGTTCTTTACCGGTACTGCAGCAGAAGTGACACCAATCCGCGAACTTGATCGCCGCAACATCGGTGAAGGCACTGCGGGTCCTATCACTAAACAATTACAACAACTGTACTTTGATGTAGTACACGGTAGATCAGCTAAACATGCAGACTGGTTAACATTGGTTTAATTGTTAGCGTAATACGACACTTGCCATTCTCTCGCTGATATATGCAGGGGAATGGCAAAATAAGGAATACCCAGAAATGTCTGAAACAAAAGAATTTGAAGTCACTGCCAAAGACCTGCCACTGCACTGCCCTACCGATGAAGTTGCACTTTGGTCATCCCATCCGCGCGTTTTTTTGGATGTTACACAAACCGGTCATGTCACTTGCCCCTACTGCAGCACAAAGTACAAGTTAAAAGCAGGTGAAGTTGTAGGACATCACTAAGCGGTATGTTTTTGAGGTGCCAGTGAAAAAACACAAAGCAAAACCGGAAGCTGAAACCGAAACGAGTTCTAGAGAAACCAAACTCACTTCTTTCTGCGGCTGGGAAGGCAACACGCTGGTGCTTAATGTACTTGGGACGCCCAGCGCCAAAAAAGACGCTATCGGCAAACCTAAAGGCAAGCAACTCAAGATCAGCGTTACCGCTGCACCGGTTGGCGGCAAAGCCACCGATCACATGGTGAAATTTCTAGCTGAGGAATTTGACGTGTCAGCTAAAGATATTACCGTGGTATTCGGGCGCTTTAATGTAAATAAGCAGTTGCGTATCAATTCACCAAAAAAACTGCCTGGCGTAATTGCCAAAGAGCTTGCTGAATAAAACTAAAAACTATCAGCTCTAGAAAAACTCTATTTTCGCACTCCTGCCCCACAACGCTTCAATTACCAGTTTTGCTTCTGCAGCCTGGTTATTGGTCCAGAATTTAACCGTACCGGCCTGGTTATGCACTACAAGTAAATCAAGTGCCGCCAATCGCTTTTGCAAGTGCTTTGCTACCGCAGCGCCAGTATCAACCAAAGTAACATTCTCACCAACAATCTGCCTGATGAGCGGCTTTACAAACGGGTAATGTGTACAACCCAGAACAATGGTGTCGGCACCTTCATCCAAGAGCGGCTGGCAATACTGTTTTAGCAAATCAAAGGTGTTTTCACCATTTAGCTCTCCACGCTCAATACACTCAACCAACCCCACGCAGCCTTGCGTCACCACTTTTACATTGCGGCCATAACTTTCAAGCAGGCCTGCAAATTGAGCGCTCTTCAAGGTCCCCACAGTGGCCAGCACACCAATGATGCCATTTTTAGACGCTTCTGCCGCAGGTTTTACCGCAGGCTCCATGCCAAAAACAGGCAAACTGTATTTTGCACGCATCGCATCAATGGCTGCAGCAGTCGCGGTATTGCAGGCAACCACAATCGCTTTTACGCCCTGGGCGATTAAGAAGTCTGCAATTTCGAAGCAGCGTGATTGAATTTCTTCAGGAGTTTTGCTACCGTAAGGTGCGTATCTGCTATCTGCTACATATAGCAACTGCTCATGCGGCAGCAGGGCATGAATATGCTGCAACACTGAAATGCCGCCAACCCCGGAATCAAACACACCAATGGGGGCATCAGCTGAAACAGCCGGCTTGATCAGTATATTTTTAATTTCCAGCGTCAGGTGGTGTGCAGTCATTGCAAAGTCATCATCAGTTACAATAGGCAAATTATAATGTAATTCAACATAGGCGCCCTATATGGGAAACAGACTTAGCAAAATATACACCCGCACCGGTGACGACGGCACTACTGGCCTGGGTGATGGCAGCCGCATCAACAAGGACAGCCCGCGTGTTAATGCCTTGGGCGATATTGATGAACTGAACTCCGTGATTGGCATAATTCTGACTGAGGATGTTTCTGCCACATTAAAAACTTCGCTGACACAAATTCAGCATGACTTATTCAATATTGGCGGTGAATTATCCATTCCCGGTTACGTGCTGCTAAAGCAAGCGCGTATCGACGATCTGGAAGCTGCAATTGATAGTATCAACGCTCAATTATCACCCTTAAAAGAATTCATCCTACCTGGCGGTACTCGAGCCGCAGCCTATTGCCATCTGGCGCGTACCGTGTGCCGGCGTGCAGAACGTGAACTCATGCAGTTACATCACTCGGAAAATGTGACTGAAATCTCCAGAAAATACCTGAACAGATTATCCGATTTACTTTTTGTAATGTGCCGCATCATGAACAAGGAAGCCGGTGTCAGTGATGTACTTTGGGATCATTCGAGCAAATAAGCTGCATTCAGCAAAGCCATTGAATATTTTGTTGAAATCGGAACTTAAGTTCACAATTAAATTTAAGCTATAATTTCGCATGATTAAAAAACTGCTAGATAAAATCTTCAAGCCCAGACACAAGAAAGCTGAGCACGCCAAGCCAGCACACATCACACCCGATACCTTCAGGCAGCATTCAAAATCAGGTCGCCCGATAATCGGCACCAAGAAATCCAATAAAAAAAGCCAGAGCAATAGAGATAAAGCAGAGATCATTCCATTCAAGAAACACCAGATAGATCGAAATCTGTTAAGCAGCGCTGCAACCCGAACAATAGACGGCCTGCAAAAAGCAGGCTTTGAAGCTTATATCGTAGGCGGCGCTGTGCGTGACCTACTGCTGAATCGCAATCCAAAAGATTTTGATGTGGCAACCGATGCTACCCCGGAAGAAGTCAACCGCATTTTCAGGCGCTCGCGTATTATTGGCCGCAGATTCCGCCTGGTGCATGTACTATTTGGCGATGAGACCATTGAAGTCTCTACTTTTCGCGGCCACCACCAATCCGAGGGGGATGCACACACCAACGAAAGCGGCCGCATCACACGCGATAACGTATTCGGCAGTCTGGAAGAAGATGCGACACGTCGCGACTTTACTGCCAACGCACTTTATTACGACCCTACCAGCCAGGAAGTACTCGATTTTCATCACGGCTTTGCCGACATTCAGGCCGGGGTGCTGCGCATCATAGGCAATGCGGAAACCCGTTACGCAGAAGACCCAGTGCGCATGCTGCGCGTGGTACGTTTATCAGCCAAGCTAGGCCTTACTATAGACCCCGCCACCAAAGCGCCTATCGCTAAAATGGCTAAACTGCTGGAGGACGTACCGCCTAGCCGCTTGTTCGACGAAATGCTGAAACTGTTTCTTTCCGGCCATGCCATAGAAAGTATCACTGCATTACGTAAACAGCATTTACACCACGGGTTATTACCAATGCTGGATGTTGTTTTAGAACAGCCGCTCGGTGAACGCTTCGTGATGTTGGCAATGAAAAATACCGATGACCGTATCCTTTCCGGAAAATCTGCCAACCCCAGCTTTCTATTTGCTACACTGCTCTGGCATGAAGTACTCGCCGCATGGAATATTTACAAAGCCGAGGGGAACCCGCCTATCCCCGCACTGCACTTGGCGATGAACGATGTAATTGCCACACAGGCAGAAAAACTGGCAATTCACAACCGCTACACAGCAACCATGAAAGAAATCTGGGGCTTGCAACCGCGCTTTGAACAACGTGCTGGCAAGCGTCCATTTAGCCTGCTGACTAACCCGCGCTACCGCGCCGGCTACGACTTTTTGTTACTGCGCTGCGAATCAGGTGAGGTGGATGCTGAGCTAGGCGAGTGGTGGACCATGTTTGCAGAGGCTGAGGGTGAAGAGCGTACGGCTATGCTACAGGCTGATACCGCACCGAAAAAACGAAGAAAAAGAAAGCCAAAAAAATCGGGTGGCAGCAGCGCCCCTTTAGCATCGTGATACATCAGGCATTTATTGCTTTGGGAAGCAACTTACAAAACCCGATGAATCAGATAAAGCATGCATTTGTAGCATTAGCCCATCTACCAAGAACACAACTGGTCAAAAAGTCATCTTTATATAGAACAGCACCGGTAGATTGTCCTGAACTTGCAGACAATCCAGTACCGGATTTCATTAATGCGGTTGCCGAAGTGCAAACAGAACTGTCACCCCAGGATTTGCTGCTGGCATTACATGCGATTGAAAACGAAGCCGGGCGTGAACGCCCTTACATAAATGCGCCACGTGTGCTGGACTGTGATCTGCTGCTGTACGGAGACCGCATCATCAACAGTGAAGAACTAACATTACCACACCCGCGTATGCACATAAGAGGATTTGTGTTGTTGCCCTTATTTGAGATTGCGCCGCAATTAAGCATGCCTATTCATGGCAAAATAGCACAATTGATTACGCCAGACTTATCTAAAGAAATTACAAAACTAAGCTAGCACAAAGTATATGACCATTTTTAACAAATACCCCTACATCGTTGTAGAAGGCCCCATTGGCAGCGGAAAAACTACGCTCGCTAAAATGCTGGCCGACCAGTTTCCTGTAGATTACATATCAGAAAAAGCCGAGGCCAATCCATTTCTGCCGCGCTTTTATCAGGATGCCCAGCGCTACGGTTTACCAACCCAGCTGTTCTTTCTATTCCAGCGCGCCAACCAGATCAAAGACCTCAGTCAACGTGACATGTTTGCCAGACCGATCGTGGCAGACTTTTTTCTGGAAAAAGACCCGATCTTCGCGCGCCTGAATCTGGATGATGAAGAGTACGCTCTATACCACCAAATTTACCAGCATTTACAAATCAAGGCGCCTAAGCCGGATCTGGTGATCTACCTGCAAACACCGATCGACGCACTGATGGAGCGCATTGAAGAGCGCAGCGTCAGCTATGAGCAAGATATTCCGCGTGAATATATAGAGCGCTTGGCAAATGCCTACAGCGAGTTCTTTCACAGCTATGATGCCTCACCAGTATTGATTGTTAATAACGAAAAACTCAATATTCTAAAAAACAAAGACGCATTCGATTTGCTACTTAGCCGAATTGAACAAATAAAAGGCCAGCGTGAGTTTTTTAATCCTAATTTTGAATAATGCCAAAACAGACTCTTGATCAATTAATTGCAACTGGTGACAAGATTGCCATGCTCACCTGCTACGACGCGACTTTTGCCAAAGTTTGTGCGGCAGCAGGCGTTGATGTACTGCTGGTGGGCGATTCCCTGGGCATGGTATTGCAAGGGGCCGGAAATACCTTGCAAGTCAGCATGCAGGACATGATCTACCACACCAGATGCGTAGCAGCAGGCGCTCCGGACACCCTAGTCATTACCGACATGCCCTATGGCAGCTACGAACACAGCCATACAGATGCCCTAACAAACGCACAAAAGCTGATAGATGCAGGCGCCCATATTGTAAAGATTGAAGGTGGCGGCGAGATGGTCGACACTGCACGCCATCTGGTTGAACACGGCATTGCCGTATGTTCGCATCTCGGGTTTACCCCGCAATCGGTGCAGCAATTGGGCGGCTACAAAATTCAGGGGAAAACTGATGAAAGCGCGCAAGAAATCCTGCAGGATGCGATTCAAATGAGCGAAGCCGGGGTTAGCTTGGTATTGCTGGAAATGGTGCCAGCGGCCCTTGCCAGACAAATCAGCGAGCGCATTAAAACGCCTACTATCGGCATAGGTGCTGGCGTAGATTGCGATGGGCAGGTACTGGTGCTGCAAGACCTATTGGGTATTTACAGCGGCCCTGCCAGTAAAAAACCTGACGACTACAAAGCGCCGCGATTTGCTAAAAATTTCCTGCACGAAGCCGATAGCATTGAAACAGCCATCGCCAATTATGTACGCGCAGTTAAAGATAGAACATTCCCAGCCGTTGAACACAGCTACTAAAGCAGCTGCTTTAAGTCAGAATTAAAAACCAGTCATCATTATGCAAATTATCCACACTGTTACCGAATTAAGAAATGTGCTTAAGCCTGAATCCAGCATCGCACTGGTACCCACCATGGGAAACCTGCATGCTGGGCACATTCATCTGGTGGAGCTTGCAAAGCAGCATGCACAATGCGTGGTGGTGAGCATATTTGTGAACCCGCTGCAATTTGGCCCGACCGAAGATCTGGCAAACTACCCGCGCACGCTGGATGTTGATTGTGAAAAACTGAAAGCAGCTGGCGCCAGTATTGTTTTTGCACCAGCAGTCAAAGAAATGTACCCAGACTTCAATGCTGAATTGAATGACCTTGGGCAGACCATGGTTATCACTTCGCCACCGATTGCCAAAGAGCTATGTGGAGCTACGAGACATGGGCATTTTGACGGCGTTGCTACAGTCGTCATGAAGCTATTCAACATCGTAATGCCACAAGTTGCCGTATTTGGTAAAAAAGATTTCCAGCAGCTATTTATCATTCGCGAGTTGGTCAGGCAATTTAACCTGCCCATCAAAATCATTGCCGGAGATACGGTGCGAGAACCCAGCGGATTAGCCATGAGTTCGCGTAATGGCTATCTCACTCTGGCACAGAAAACTGATGCAACGCAACTCAATGCCTGCCTGAAACATATCGTTGCAAAAATACAACAAGGCAACACTCACTTCACCCAATTGGAACAGTACGCCACACAGGAATTAAATAACAAAGGCTGGCTGACTGACTATATCTCCATACGCTCGGCACGTACTTTATTGCCGGCATCCGAGCATGACTCTCAACTGGTAGTACTGGCAGCAGCAAAAATCGGCAATACGCGCCTGATAGACAATATAGAGTTTGCTACAAACACTAACAATTGATTTTTGCGCTAAGTAGTTGAAAAGACTATAATGCACTCCCTTTTCAAAAACGGTTAAGCACATGCAAAGAATCATGCTTAAATCTAAATTGCACCGCGTACACGTTACGCACTCCGAGCTTCACTACGAGGGTAGCTGTGCAATCGATGAAGAGCTGTTAGAAGCAGCAAACATTTGCGAATACGAGCAAATCAGCATTTACAACGTGACCAATGGTAAGCGTTTTACTACTTACGCCATTCGCGCTGAACGTCACTCAGGCATTATTTCAGTGAACGGCGCAGCAGCGCACAAAGCACATCCGCAGGATATCATCATCATCGCCAGCTTTGCTAACTATGATGAAGCCGAACTGGAAAAATACAGTCCGCAACTCGTGTATGTAGACAACCTCAACCGCATACAATTACAACGCAACGCAATTCCAGTACAGGCCGCATAAATGACACAAGAAACCCAAAATCCTGCTTCTAAAAATTCAGATTTAGAAGCTATGAAACTCGCAGTCGTTGATGCAATTGAAGATATTAAAGGCTTTGATATTACTGTAATGGACGTGCGAAAACTCACCAGCATGACCAATTACATGATTGTTGCATCTGCAAATTCCAGCCGCCAGGCTAAAGCAGTTGCAGATAATGTGCGTGAAAAACTTAAAGAAAAAGGTTTTGCGATCCGCGGCACCGAGGGTGAAAAAGAAGGTGAATGGGTACTTGTAGACTTGGACGACATCGTCGTACACATCATGGTGCCTGCAACCCGCGCCTATTACAACCTGGAACAGCTGTGGGGCGAAGCGGAAAGCCGCCGCAGCCACATCAAAGCAGCCGAGTAATTCCAACCATGACGGATGCTGATTAAACGCAACATCCGTCTTTCACACGCAGACAATTCAACTTGAAATTACGGATTATTAGCGTTGGTCACAAAATGCCGGCTTGGGTAGAAGTAGCCTGCGCTGACTTTACCAAACGCATGCCGCGCGAATTATCGGTTGAAATTGTCGACATCAAACCTGAAAAACGCGCCGCCGGCAACAGCACTGAAAACATCCAGCTTATTGAAGCCAAAAGAATTCTGGAAGCCACAGGACGCGATTACCTGATTGCCTGCGACGAACGCGGCCAAGAAGTTACCACCTTACAATTAGCCGATAAAATGAAGTCCTGGCAAACACTGGGGCGTGATGTCAGCATCGTTATCGGTGGTGCCGACGGCCTGCATGCCAGCCTGAAACAACAGGCTGATTGGCTGTGGGGGCTTTCAAAACTCACGCTACCCCATGCTTTTGTCAGAGTATTGCTTACCGAACAACTTTACCGCGCCCATTCCGTAATTCAAAACCATCCCTATCATCGCGAATAAATCCGCCTGCACTTAATTGGCATATTAAATGCTAATACCTTCATATAGGCGCGTTAATGCCTATATAAGGGTGCAAATTGCACCATAACTACATTCATAACAAAAATAATGCACTTTTTTAGTGAATTAAAGGGGCTAGTTTGATGGATAACCAATGTTTAGTTTTATTATCTAAATTTTCAGTTGCCGCAAGAAAAGTAGTCGGCTCAATAAACTCTGCAAAAATGATTAGAGATAGCCAGTATGCAACAGGGATTTTTCAACAAATTGATGAAGTAGGTGATGAGGAACTCATCTTACTATCATTGGATCTGCAAACTATGCTTGGCTTGCTCGGTACAACCTCAATCGAGGCGCCGCCCGCTCCAGAAAAAAAATATGTGTTTGGCGCAAGAGGGTAACTCGCACCTGCTTGGAGTCCGTACATTTAACCAATCCAATTAACATAGGCTTTATTAAACTATTTGCTAAACTGTAAGACTAAAGAGCGGAGTCTTACAGTTCATGCAACATACAACACCTGGATATACAAAATCTCTAGTATGGTTTCGTCGTGATTTGCGTGATTATGATCACGCCGCACTCTACCACGCGCTCAAATCCTCCAACCAGGTCTACTGTGTATTTGTTTTTGACACCGATATTTTAGATAAACTAACTGACAAACAAGACCGTCGCGTTGAATTTATCTGGGAAAGCGTGAAAGAACTTAAAATCGCCCTGCAAACAAAGGGGGGCGATTTAATCGTGCTTTATGGCGATGCAAAAAATGAAATTCCTGCACTTGCCATCACGCTGCAAGTTAAAGCCGTATTTGCCAATCATGATTACGAACCAGCCGCTATTGCACGCGATGCCTATGTCGCAGACAAACTGAAACATAAACACATTGTTTTTCATCATTTCAAAGATCAGGTCATTTTTGAAAAAGATGAGATTCTGAGCATGTCAGGCAAACCTTACAGTGTATTCACGCCCTATAAGAACATGTGGCTAAAAACCGTCAATGAATTTTTCCTTAAGGCATATTCGGTAGACGCCCACACCCGGCACTTGGCAAAACCAGAGAATAATGATGATTCACGCGAACTCATAAGTCTGGAATCCATAGGATTCGCACGCACCAATCTTGCTGCAATACGCCTGCCGACTGGTATGAGTGGTGGTGCCAGATTGTTTGCAGACTTCTCTGAGCGTATGCAGCACTATAAAGAAGCGCGTGACTTTCCCGGCGTTAAAGGCGTGTCGTATTTATCTGTACATCTGCGATTTGGTACTCTCTCCATCAGACATCTTGCGCGAACAGCCATGCAAACTGGCGGTGCCGGCGCTGAGACTTGGACTTCAGAGCTAATCTGGCGTGAATTCTATTTTCAGATTCTGCATCACCATCCCCAGATTGCAACAGGCAAAGCATTTAAACCTGAATTTGACACATTGGCGTTTCCCAATAACCCAGATCACTTCAAAGCCTGGTGTGAAGGTAAAACCGGCTATCCGCTTGTAGATTCGGCCATGCGCCAGCTTAATAGCACCGGCTTTATGCACAATCGCCTGCGCATGGTAGCAGCCAGCTTTTTAGTCAAAGATTTACTGATAGATTGGCGCTGGGGAGAGCGTTACTTTGCGGAAAAACTGATCGATTTTGATTTCAGCGCCAACAACGGGGGCTGGCAGTGGGCAGCATCTACCGGCTGCGATGCGCAACCCTGGTTTAGAATCTTTAACCCGGTAACCCAAAGTGAACGTTTTGATGCGAAAGGACGGTTTATACGCAAATATGTCACTGAGTTATCAAATTGCAACGACAAAGAAATACATGCACCATGGTTAATGACTGCTCAGCGGCAGTCGGCAATCAATACCATTATCGGACGTGACTATCCATTACCCATCGTTAACCATAGCGTACAGCGCGAACTTGCATTAAATTTATATAAAAAACATACATCGTGACTAAAGATTAAAAACGTCTCAACTCACTGAATACACTATGGCATTTCATCTTAACTAAAACCAGATTCAATAAAAAATCATGAGGCAGTTTCAAGGCTAAAAATTGCATTAAAAATATGTTGCATATAAACAACATATAGCTTATTTTACATTTACTAACAAATTATATTAATAGACAGAAATGCCTCACTAATGAATAATCACACATGAGCTTGGTGTCAGTTTCTAACAAAATAAAAAAAATCTTAAATAAGAAATTCGAAATGTATAAAAACTTAATCAATTTACTTGCAATGTGCCTTTTTGCGTTGCTACTTACCGGTTGCGCAAGCCAAGCGAATAAAGATCCGTTAGAGGGTATTAACCGCGGCATTTATAAATTCAACGATGTTGCCGACAAGGCAGTATTCAAGCCCGTTGCAAAAGGTTATAAGGCTATAGCGCCAGAACCTGTGCGTACTGGCTTCAGTAATTTTTTCAACAACCTGCGTTCTATCACCAACATCTTTAATAATCTTCTGCAATTTAAGTTTGCCAATGCTTTTACCGAAACAGGCCGTTTTGTAATTAACACCACCTTTGGTATTGCTGGATTTATAGACGTTGCCGGCATGGATAAAGTGCCTGTTCATAAAGAAGATTTCGGTCAAACATTAGGACATTGGGGTGTGGGTAACGGTGCTTACCTGGTACTACCATTCCTTGGCCCATCAACCCTTAGAGACACAACTGGCTTGGTGTTTGATTCTGTCACCACCGACCCAATTACTTACACACATAATATTGGCGAAGTCAGGTTACACAACCAGTTACGTGCTGCCCAATTCCTGGACAAACGCACGCAATTGCTTGATGCTACCGATATAGTCGATGAGGCATCACTTGATCCATATGCGTTCATGCGGGACGCATACTTACAGCACCGCGCCAGTGACGTTCAAGATGGCTTAGTTCCTAAAGAACTCACTACAGATGAATTCTTTGAAGAAGATGAAAGCACAAAGAAAATAAAAGACGAAAGTCAAAAATAATTTCACAAATATACAAGCAATAAAAAAGCCCCGTTCATCGGGGCTTTTTTATTGCTTGTATAACAAACCATTTAACTAAATCAATCAGCTGCCACCGTCATACACTCAATCAAAATAGAACCTACCTGTTTTGAGCCCTGTATCAAGATATCATTACCTATACCTGCAATCATTTTCAGCATATCAGTCATATTGCCGGCAATGGTAATTTCTTCTACCGGGTGCATAATCACACCATTTTCCACCCAGAAGCCGGCAGCACCTCTTGAGTAATCACCCGTCACCATATTCATGCCATGACCTAACAACTCAGTAACCACCAACCCAGTACCCATTTGCTTTAACAGCCCGGCAAAATCATTTACGCCTGGCTGAATGATTAAATTATGGTTACCACCGGCATTACCCGTAGTTTTCATACCAAGCTTACGTGCAGAGTAGCTGGATAAAACATACCCATTCAACACACCATCCTTCACCAATTGGCGCGCTTTTGTTGCTACACCTTCATGATCAAACGCACTACTTGCCAAACCTTTTTTGATGAATGGATCTTCATAAATATTTAATAATGGTGAGGCTATTTGCTTACCCAAACTATCCAACATAAATGAAGATTTACGATATAAATTACCGCCTGAAATCGCGCTAATGAGCGTTGAAATCAACCCACTGGCAAGCGGCGCTTCAAACAAAACCGGCACCTGGCAGGTTTTTATTTTTTTCGCATTCAGCCTACGCACCGTACGTTCACCCGCAATTCTGCCAATTGCAGCAGGCGGCTGCAGGTCTTCTGCTGCACGGGCTGTGCTATACCAGTAATCCCGCTGCATATTGGCATCAGACTCAGCAATCACAGAGCAACTAACCCCATGGCGGGAACTTGAATAACCGCCAGTAAAGCCATGACTGTTGCTATAGGCAAAAAACCCCGTGCCAGTTGAAACGCTGGCACCTTCAGAATTTGTAATGCGCGTATCCACCCCCATCGCCGCAGCTTCACAGGTTTTGGCAATTTCAATCGCATCTTCAACTGAAATATCCCAAGGGTGATGCAAATCCAGATCCGGAATGTCAGTCGCCATCAGTTCGGCATCGGCCAATCCGCAAAACTCATCCTTGGCCGTGTATTTGGCAATATTACAGGCTGCTGCAACGGTATCTGCCAAAGCTCGTGGTGTCATATCAGAAGTACTGGCATGCCCTTTCTGCTTGCCGAAGTATACGGTGACAGACATGCCCTTATCACGGTTATATTCAATATTCTCAACCGCTCCCATACGTACCGACACGTTCTGCCCGATGCTTAAACTCAGCTCAGCCTCTGCCGAACTCGCCCCTAACTGCTTAGCAACTTTAAGCACGTCCTCGGACATTTGTTTAATTTGATCGAATGAGTAACTGAAACCTGAATCTGACATAACGCTTTCTTCTATTAAATATGTACGCAAAAAACTGAACAACAAGACTGTTATAATACCGCAGTATGAAACCTAAAAAGACAACTAAAGACACTGAATTAAGCAACGAGCCTATTTCAGTAGCCGATTTACCGCCCAGCAAAACCAAATTAAAAGCTGAGGCTGACGCGCAACAGGCGCTTGGAGTTCGTTTATCTGAACTGCCTAAGGATAAGCTTCTCAAACTGAACCTGCCCGAAGACGTAGTCACCGCAATTTTAGATACCAAAAAAATCACTGCCAACGGCGCAATCAGAAGGCACCGCCAATATTTAGGCAGGCTAATGCGGGAAATTGACAATGCGCCTATTAACGAGCAATTGGCACGCTGGGAAGGCAAACACACTGCCGAAAATGCCTATTTCCATGGGCTGGAGCGCTGGCGCGACCGTTTAATAAATGACGCCAATGCACTGTCAGAATTCATGGCACTGCACCCAGGTACAGACAGCCAGCAGCTGCGCACCTTGATCCGTAACGCACAAAAAGAACAAGCAGCTGCCAAGCCGCCTAAAAGTAGCCGTGAAATCTTTAGAGTGCTTAGAGAAATCACCAGCCCTGATCAAAGCGCTGATTTTTCAGAATCTGACACCGACGAATAGATAAAACATGAACGCTATATGCAGCTTGGTGTTGGGAAGCCTGCTTCTTCCAAATATTGCAATTGCATCAGAACAGAGTTCACGTATTGATCTAACCGGGCACTGGGTTGGTGTCACAGCATTGGCGCTATTTCTCATCGCTTACCTATTCGTGATGGCTGAAGAATTCATCCATCTGCGCAAATCGAAACCTGTGGTACTGGCCGCCGGAATTATCTGGGCATTAATTGCCTGGTACTACCAATCACAGAGTATCCCGCATGTAGTAGAAGCTGCCTTCAAACACAATCTGGAAGAATACGCCGAACTGCTGTTATTCCTGATTGTAGCCATGACTTACATTATCGCAATGGAAGAACGGCAAGTCTTTGAGGCTTTACGCACTTGGCTGATACGCAAAGGGCTTAGTTACCGCGCATTGTTCTGGACCACTGGCCTGCTCGCATTTTTGATTTCCCCGATAGCAGACAACATGACCACGGCTTTACTGATGGGCGCGGTGGTGATGGCCGTGGGTGGCAGCAACCAAAAATTTGTGCTGCTTTCATGCATCAACTTAGTGATTGCAGCCAACGCAGGCGGCGCGTTCAGCCCATTCGGCGACATCACAACCCTGATGGTGTGGCAAAAAAACATCGCGGCCACAAACGGCCCGGTAACTTTCTGGACATTTTTTAGCCTGTTTTTGCCTGCTTTTACCAATTGGCTGGTACCCGCCATCATCATGAGCTTTGCTGTGCCCGATCAAAAACCAAAAGGTAACAGCACTCAACTGCCACTCCGGCGGGGGGCAATAATAATTATGGGGCTATTCTTTATCACCATTGCTATGGCAGTACTGGCGCATAGCCTGCTGGAATTACCACCCGTATTAGGTATGTTGTCAGGCTTGGGCTTGCTACAACTTTACGCTTTCAAACTAAAAATCTCCGGTGAGAAATCACACCCATCTAAAGCTGCAAATGGCGACATAAGCAACCCGGTGCCATATGACATTTACAGCAAAATTGCCCGCGCCGAATGGGATACCTTATTCTTTTTTTACGGTGTGATTATCTGTGTTGGCGGCTTGGGCTTTTTAGGTTATTTAAGCTTGGTATCGCAAACTATTTACGGTGGATGGGGTGCCACCAATGCCAACATCGCAATCGGCCTTATCTCTGCGGTTGTTGACAACATACCGGTAATGTTTGCGGTACTTTCAATGATGCCGGACATGTCTACTGGTCAATGGATGCTGGTTACCCTGACTGCGGGGGTTGGCGGCTCTTTATTATCAATAGGCTCGGCTGCCGGCGTAGCGCTAATGGGGCAAGCGCACGGCAGCTATACTTTTTTTGGCCACCTTAAATGGACTCCTGTCATTGCATTAGGCTATGCAGCCAGTATCGGCGTGCATATGCTGTTGAATCAGCATATGTTCTAACAGCCCTAACTAAACCACTTATTTGCGGGCATTCAAAGTAACTGAAGCCTGTACATCCGCACCATTTCTTTGCAGTTGCACTGGCACAGTTTGTCCGGCATAGCGCTTAACCGCAGCAAATAGATCATCCGCTTTGGTCAGTTCGACATCGCCTATTTTTAACAAGGTATCGCCTCTGACTATATTGGCTTTTGCAGCTGGGGACTCCTTGATTACTGCAATAATCTTCAGCCCTGGCAAATCCTGAACCTGTTCAGCGCCCGCTTCATCATTGTCATCGCCACTTATTCTCAACTTGATGATATGCACACCAAATAGCGGCATAGCTAACTTTGCCCAATAACTTGCATAAAAATAGTGCTGTGTAGGTTCTTCAACCAAATCATTCGGGTCGATGTCTCCACCTTTTTTAGCCGCCTCTTTGATTAACTGTATTTGCGAACTGGCCGTTTTTGCAGACTCGTACTTTTTATAAATAAGCACCGTATCGGCTTTTACTGCACGGCCTTGCTGCAAGGCCAGCTCTGGAGAAGCCTCGGTAGCACTGAAACCTGACGAGCCTATCATGTCATATCCATCTTCCAGCATGCTGATATTATCGACGTCTTTATGATTACTCACCAGCAACTTGGTATCCGGATTAGGATTAAGCGACTTGAGGTTATTAGCATTCTGTTCCTTATAATTCTTTGCATAAGGATTCACTTCAGCAGCGTGAGCAAAATGAATCGCAACAAAAAACAGCATACTTAATGTAACAAAGCTGATTAATGCAAATTTTTTATGTGACTGTTTTTCACTCACGGCTTGTGAGGCGGTAATCTTATTCAAAAACGACGGATGATCACGCATGAAAAATTCCTTTATGGTTGGGAATGGTATGATTTAGCCTTAACTCAGTACTAATGACACAGCAATGACAAAACAATTCATTAAAATTGGATTAATTTCCATCAGCGACCGTGCAAGTAGCGGTGTATACGAAGACAAAGGCATCCCCAGCCTGAAAGAATGGCTAGGCAATGCGCTTGTTACACCATTTTCACTGGAATCGCGCCTGATTGCAGATGAGCAAGATGAGATTGAATCCTGCTTAATCGATCTGGTTGATTTTCAGGGCTGCCATCTGATCCTTACCACCGGCGGCACCGGGCCAGCCTTGCGTGACGTTACGCCGGAGGCAACACTGGCGATTGCAGATAAAGAAATGCCCGGATTTGGCGAACAGATGCGCCAGATCAGCCTGAACTTTGTACCAACCGCCATTCTTTCACGGCAAGTTGCGGTGATCCGCAAGCAATGCCTGATTATCAACTTGCCCGGGCAACCTAAGGCAATCGCGCAAACGCTGGAAGGTCTTAAAGATGAATCCGGCAAGACGCTGGTGCATGGCATTTTTGCCGCAGTGCCCTATTGCCTGGATTTACTCGCTACGCCAGACAAGCCCATGCCTTTCATTGAAACCAATGAGGCAATTGTGAAAGCGTTCCGCCCGAAATCAGCGATAAAAAGTTAAGCATTTAATATGTCGCCCGAGTTTAATTTAATCGCCAAGTACTTTACCCGCGCCACACCCAGTGCCGATCTGGGCGTTGGCGATGACGCCGCACTACTTAGAGTGCGTGACGGCCATCAACTTGCCATTTCAGTAGACATGCTGGTAGCGGGTACACATTTTTTTCATGATGCAGCACCTTATGATATTGGCTGGAAAGCTATGGCCGTGAATATCTCCGATATGGCCGCCATGGGCGCGACCCCAAAATGGGCAACACTGGCAATTGCATTGCCAGAAGTAAATGAGCCTTGGCTGACAGAGTTTTCACGCGGGCTTTTTGCCTGTGCCGATACCTTTAAAGTGGATTTAATTGGCGGCGATACCACGCACGGGCCACTGAACATCAGCGTACAAATCATGGGCGAAGTGCCAATCAACCAGGCACTACGACGTGATGGCGCACAGGCTGACGACGACATCTGGGTGTCTGGTAAATTAGGCAGCGCAGCTCTGGGCTTGGCACACTTGCAAGGCAAAACCACACTTGAACCGGAAATCGCCAAGCAATGCCTGCAGGCATTGCACATGCCAACACCGCGCACAGAATTGGGAACTGCATTACGCAATAAAGCCAATAGCTGCATTGATGTTTCTGATGGCCTGCTGGCAGATTTAGGGCATATACTGGAAGCATCCAGTCTGGCGAGGGGAAGTCTAGATAGCGGAAATCTGGGCGCAATCATCATGCTGGACAGCATAGCTTGCCACGAACATCTGCATGCACACCTCAGCGATAAACACATCCAGCAATGCATTCTTGCCGGCGGTGATGACTATGAGCTGGCATTTACTGCCCCAAAATCACAGCGAGCTGCCATTCAGCAATTAAGCCTGCAACTAAACTTGCCGTTAAGCCTAATTGGGCAAACAACACAAAATGCAGGTATACAAGTGCTGTATCAACAGCAAAAATTAGACATTTCAAAAAAAGGTTTCGATCATTTTGGCTAATACAACGCAGCCCAGTGTCAAATTACTACTGTCCCACCCCGCGCATTTCTGCGCACTGGGTTTCGGCAGCGGTCTGGCCAAAAAAGCGCCAGGTACCTTTGGTACTTTAGTGGGGCTGCCCCTATTTTGGTTAATTGCAAACCTTGGGTTTTATAGCCAACTTGCAATCATTTCTGCTCTGTTTTTTATCGGTATTTATTTCTGCGAAAAAACAGGCAAGGCATTAGGCATAGCCGATCACGGCGGAATTGTCTGGGATGAGATTGTAGCCATAATGTTAGTACTCACTGTCACGCCTTACCAATGGCAATGGTGGCTGGCTGCGTTTTTACTGTTCCGCCTGTTTGATATTTGGAAACCGGCGCCAATACGCCAGTGCGATGCAAAAATCAAAGGTGGTTTAGGTGTAATGCTGGATGATTTACTCGCCGCAATTTACGCGATCATCAGTTTGAAAGCTTTGGAATGGCTGAGCACGCAGATATAAAACTCAAGGCGTTGGCTACTGAATTGGGTTTAACACTCAAAGCACAGGGGCTCATGTTAACTATGGCTGAATCATGCACCGGTGGGATGGTTGCGCAAGCCATTACCAGTGTTGCAGGTAGTTCAGCATGGTTTGATCGTGGGTTCGTCACTTACAGCAATGCTGCAAAAATAGACATGCTCGGAGTATCAAGCGAAACGTTAGAAAGATTTGGCGCCGTGAGTAATCAAACAGCCAGTGAAATGGCATTGGGTGCATTAAAGAATAGTGCCTCGCAGATTGCCGGTAGCATCACCGGCATTGCCGGGCCTGATGGCGGCACCGAAGCAAAGCCTGTAGGTACGGTGTGTTTTGCCTGGGCAGGTCTAAATCTTCCAGTATCCACGAGCACTCAACTATTTCATGGAAACCGCGAACAAATCCGCCAACAAGCCGCCGCCTACATGATGGCGGGACTTATTGAAAGATTAAACGCACCGATCTAGTGATTGCGCCCATAGTGGCCACGATGACCATGACCGCCATGATGGCTATACCCTGAAAAACTGTGGCGTGGCTCGCCATAATAAACATTGCGATGCACAACCACAGGAGCACCATAATGCGTATATGCTGCAGGATAATACACTCTAGGTGCCGGATAATAAGCAACCTGTGGCACTGCATGGTAGGCAACGCCAGAATATGCATGATGTCTATAGCCACCAACATTGATACCTATGCTAAAAGAATCATGGGCTTGCGCGGCAGATATAGACGCAGCAACAATTGTTAAAGCAACCATTAAAGAACGTAATACTTTCATCGTATTTCTCCATTCAAAACTATTGTAACGTGAGTATAAAAACGCACGAAAAACTGTATCGTTGACCCGGCAAACAAAACTCCGTTAAGTTTTTCAAAAATCTCGAATAAATACACGCGGATAAACCCCTGTAATGCTTACGTTAAACCTTAAATTATGGAATAATTAACAGTTAATTTAAGCACTTCAAAATAAAGGTAAAAACCCATGGATGACAATAAAGCTAAAGCACTCTCTGCCGCTCTTTCTCAAATTGAAAAACAGTTTGGCAAGGGCTCTATCATGCGTATGGGTGATAGCGACATCGGCGAAGATATTCAAGCCGTTTCTACAGGTTCACTCGGTCTTGATATTGCTTTAGGTATTGGCGGGCTGCCCCGCGGACGTGTCGTTGAAATCTACGGCCCGGAATCATCAGGTAAAACCACACTTACACTTTCAGTAATTGCAGAAATGCAAAAAATGGGTGGCACCGCTGCATTTATTGATGCGGAACATGCGCTAGACCCACAATACGCTGCAAAACTTGGCGTTAACGTGCCTGACCTGCTTATCTCACAACCTGATACGGGTGAACAAGCACTTGAAATTGCTGACATGCTGGTGCGCTCAGGCTCAGTAGACATTGTAGTTATTGACTCTGTAGCAGCACTGACACCGCGCGCTGAAATTGAAGGCGAAATGGGCGATTCTCACATGGGCTTGCAGGCTCGTTTGATGAGCCAGGCCCTGCGTAAACTTACAGGTAACATCAAACGCACCAACACCCTGGTCATCTTCATCAACCAGATTCGTATGAAAATCGGCGTCATGTTCGGCAACCCGGAAACCACCACCGGCGGTAACGCACTGAAATTTTACGCTTCTGTACGTTTAGACATCCGCCGCACTGGCGCAATCAAAAAAGGTGACGAAGTTACCGGCTCTGAAACCCGTGTAAAAGTGATTAAAAACAAAGTAGCGCCTCCGTTCAAACAAGCAGAATTTGACATCATGTACGGCGAAGGCATTTCACGTTTGGGCGAAATCATTGAGCTAGGCTCAAATATCAAACTGATTGAAAAAGCTGGCGCATGGTATAGCTACAATGGCGAGAAAATTGGCCAGGGTAAAGAAAACGCTAAAGAATTCCTGCGCGAGCACCCGGAAATCGCTAAAGATCTGGAAGATAAAATCCGCGCTAATGCAAAAAAACTGAATGAAGTAATGGTAGCACCGCGCGGCGAGGATGATTGAGTAACCGCAATTGAAAACCCCGCTGGAAAAATCCCTGCGGCAGCGCGCCCTGGAGTACTTGGGCAAGCGTGAATATTCATATACGGAACTGGGGCAAAAGCTCAAAGCTTACGCTGATGATGGCGACGATATTCCGGCTTTGCTGGAAGACTTTAAAGCACGTGGCTGGCTTTCAGACGCGCGCTTTACCGAGCAGATTGTGCATGCCCGGCAGACTAAATTCGGTAGTGCAAAAATAGCGCACGAATTACGCGAAAAAGGTGTGGCTGACCACCTGATTGCGGATGCCATTGAGCAGGTGAAAGATAACGAGCTTAGCAACGCCACCGAAGTCTGGCGCAAAAAATTCAAACACGGCCCAAAAAGCCGTGAAGAATGGGCTAAACAAGCCAGATTCTTGCAAAGCCGCGGCTTTGGTTTTGACATGATTAAAAAAGTACTAAACGCTACAGAAGCTGAAGAAAACGATTAAATAGGTTATTTTAGAATCAAATTTTATGACAATTAAATTGAGCAACAACCCAAGCAGTAACGAGATTCGCCAGGCTTTCCTGGATTTTTTCGCCTCCAAAGGCCATGAAATAGTCACTTCCAGTTCACTGGTACCACACGGCGACCCTACCTTGCTGTTCACCAATGCCGGAATGAACCAGTTCAAGGATGTATTTCTGGGCTTTGATAAACGCCCATACACCCGCGCCACTTCAAGCCAAAAATGCGTACGTGCAGGCGGCAAACACAACGACCTTGAAAACGTTGGCTACACCGCACGCCACCACACATTCTTTGAAATGCTGGGCAACTTCAGCTTTGGTGATTACTTCAAAAAAGATGCCATCAGCTACGCATGGGAACTCTTAACCGTAGTATTCAAACTACCAAAAGAAAAACTAACTGTTACCGTCTACGCCGAAGATGATGAGGCTTACAACATCTGGCTGAACGACATCGGCGTACCTGCCGAGCGCATCATTCGCATTGGCGATAACAAAGGCGCACGTTACGCATCCGACAACTTCTGGATGATGGGTGATACCGGCCCATGCGGCCCATGTACCGAGATTTTCTATGACCACGGCGCACACCATTTCGGCGGCCCTCCAGGTAGCCCGGATGAAGACGGTGACCGTTTCATCGAGATATGGAACAACGTGTTCATGCAATACAACCGCGACGAAGCCGGTGTGATGCACCCGCTGCCAAAACCATCGGTCGATACCGGCATGGGCCTTGAGCGCATCTCTGCGGTACTACAGCATGTACACGCAAACTATGAAATTGATTTATTCCAGAAACTGATTGCCGCCGCCGCGCGCGAAACCAAAACGGCCGATCTAAACAGCCCATCACTCAAAGTGCTGGCTGACCACATCCGCGCTTGTAGCTTTTTAATTGCCGATGGCGTGATTCCAGGTAACGAAGGCCGCGGCTATGTATTGCGCCGCATCATCCGCCGCGCGATTCGTCACGGTTACAAACTTGGTGTACGCAGTGCGTTCTTTAATAAAATCGTGCCAGATTTAGTGGCAGCTATGGGTAGCGCATACCCTGAGTTGGTAAGCAACCAGACACGCATTACGGACATTTTAAAACAGGAAGAAGACCGCTTCTTTGAAACCATTGAAAACGGCATGGCAATCCTGGAAACAGAACTCGCTGCGACTAAAGAAGTATTCAACGGTGAAACTGCTTTCAAACTGCATGACACTTATGGCTTCCCACTTGATTTAACGGCAGACATCTGCCGAGAGCGCAATGTAAAAGTAGACACTGCCGCTTTTGATACTGCGATGGCGCGCCAGAAAGAGCAAGCGCGCTCTGCTGGCAAGTTCAAAATGGCAGCCAACCTTGAATATGATGGCATTACCACCACCTTCTACGGTTATGAAAATCTGGAAACTGCCGGCCAAGTCACCGCCCTATATAAAGATGGCGTAGCAGTACCAAAATTAAACGAAGGCGACCAGGGTGTAGTAGTACTCAACAACACCGCCTTCTACGCCGAATCTGGCGGCCAGATTGGCGATTGCGGCGAAGTGCGCAGTGCCAATGGTATTTTTGCGGTAGAAGACACACAAAAAATTCAGGCCTCAGTATTCGGCCATCACGGTGTACTAAAAACCGGCACCTTGAATGTAGGCGATCACATTACTGCACGCGTGGACGTCCAAGCCCGCACCAGCACCATGCGTAACCACTCCGCCACACACCTGATGCACAAAGCATTGCGTGAAGTGCTGGGTGAGCATGTGCAACAAAAAGGCTCACTGGTTGATACCGACAAAACACGTTTCGACTTTGTACATAACGCACCAATGACTGATAATGAAATCGCCCGCGTTGAGCAGATTGTAAATGCAGAGATTCTAGCCAATGCAGCTTGCCAGGCGCGTGTGATGGATATTGAATCCGCACAAAAAACCGGCGCCATGATGCTGTTTGGCGAGAAATATGGTGATGAAGTACGCGTGCTGGACATCGGCACTTCACGTGAATTATGCGGCGGGACCCACGTAAGCCGTACTGGTGACATCGGCCTATTCAAAATCACATCCGAAAGCGGTGTGGCAGCAGGTGTGCGCCGTATTGAAGCCACCACAGGCGAAGGCGCGCTAAAACTCATTAACGCTCAACAAACCTTGATTTCACAATTATCCAGTGAACTTAAAGCGCCAGCAGGCGAAGTTGCAGCTAAGGTAGGCCAATTAGCTGAGTATTCAAAATCGCTGGAAAAAGAGTTAGCGCGTTTAAAATCCAAACTGGCATCTTCTCAAGGTGACGATTTAGCTACACAGGCAATTGAAATTTCAGGCATTAAAATCCTGGCAGTAACGCTGGATGGCGCAGATGCTAACGCACTGCGCGAAACAATGGATAAACTAAAAGACAAGCTCAAATCTGCGGCCATTGTGCTGGCAAGTGTCAATGATGGCAAAGTCAGCCTGGCGGCAGGGGTAACCTCGGACTTAACCGGTAAAATCAAGGCAGGCGAGTTAGTTAACTTTGTAGCCGGTCAGGTTGGCGGCAAAGGTGGTGGCAAGCCGGATATGGCGATGGCAGGCGGTACCGACGCCGGCAATTTACCTAAAGCACTGGCAAGTGTTGAAAATTGGGTTAAAGAAAAAATTTAAATTTCTCCCAGTAAATTTAATAGGCGATAAAACAGTTTTTAAAGGAAGTTTTGAATGGCTCTAATCGTACAGAAATATGGCGGCACCTCAGTCGCCAATCCAGACCGCATTCGTAACCTTGCGCGCCGCGTTGCACGCTACAAGGCAATGGGTCATAAAATCGTTGTCGTAGTTTCTGCGATGTCAGGCGAAACCAACCGCCTGATTTCACTGGCTAAAGAAATCATGCCAGAGCCGGATCCTCGTGAACTGGACGTGATGCTTTCTACCGGCGAACAAGTCACTATCGGCATGACAGCTTTAGCGCTGATGGAACTTGGCATTAAAGCTAAAAGCTATACTGGCGCACAAGTAAAAATCCTGACTGATGACGCGTTCACCAAAGCGCGCATTTTAAGTATTGATGAAGGCAACATCAAAAAAGACCTCGACAACGGCTATGTAGTGGTCGTTGCAGGCTTTCAAGGTGTGGATGCTAACGGCAACATCACCACCCTTGGCCGTGGTGGATCTGACACAACAGGCGTTGCGCTTGCCGCAGCATTAAAAGCTGATGAATGCCAAATCTATACAGATGTTGACGGCGTTTACACCACAGACCCACGCGTAGTGCCTGAAGCGCGCCGTTTGAGCAAAATCACTTTTGAAGAAATGCTTGAACTAGCCTCACAGGGCAGTAAGGTATTGCAAATTCGCTCCGTAGAATTTGCAGGCAAATACAAAGTTAAATTACGCGTGCTCTCCAGCTTCGAGGACGAAGGCGATGGCACACTGATTACATTTGAGGAAGAAAACAACATGGAACAACCCGTTATTTCAGGCATCGCATTTAATCGCGACGAAGCCAAAATTACCGTGCTAGGCGTACCGGATCGCCCAGGCATCGCTTACCAGATTCTAGGGCCAATTGCAGAAGCCAATGTTGATGTGGATATGATTATCCAAAACACCGGCGCAGATGGCACTACTGACTTCACTTTCACAGTGAACAAAAATGAAATGAACAAAGCCTTAAGCATCCTGCGTGACAAGGTGCAGGCTCATATAGGCGCACGTGAAATCAGCGGCGACGACAAAATCGCCAAGGTTTCAATTGTAGGCGTTGGCATGCGTTCACACGTAGGCATTGCCAGCAAAATGTTCCGCATTCTGGCTGAAGAAGGCATCAACATTCAAATGATCTCCACTTCAGAAATCAAAATTGCTGTAGTGATTGATGAAAAGTATCTGGAACTGGCAGTACGCGTACTACACAAAGCATTTGAACTGGATGCTGAATAATTTCAGCAAATGCAGTAAGTTATCGTTGATTTTTAAAAGGGTTTCGCGTAGTATCACGCCCTCGCAATAAGCGAAAAAAGCAACAGAACGGAGAGCTGGCCGAGTGGTCGAAGGCACTTCCCTGCTAAGGAAGCATACGGGCTTAAATCTGTATCGAGGGTTCGAATCCCTCGCTCTCCGCCACAATCCCCATTTTTGGGGATTTTTTTCGTCCTCTCCAGTTCAAAAAAGTTCACATTGCTTAATAAATATCAATGACTTAGGGTTTTTATTAGTGCAAAACCGTTCTTCCTGATTTGTATAGAACCTTACATTTTTTGTATAGGAATTGTATACTTTTTTAAATTACTATAAAAATCTATACAAACCATGCTGAATGACACACAACTAAAGGCTTTAAAGCCAAAAGAGAAGGTATACAACGTAACAGATAGCCTAGGGCTTTCTATACAAGTTGAGACTACTGGATCTAAGCTCTGGCGCTTTCGATATCAATTTGAAAATAAGCCTAAATTAATTTCATTCGGGAAATATCCTGACATTTCTCTTCTGCAAGCACGTGAGCGGCGTGATGATGCTCGGAAATTGGTTGCTAATGGCATCGACCCTAGCCAACACAGAAAAGAAGTTAAAACTGCTAGAAATGAAGCCCAAGCTAACTCATTCAAACAAGTATCGGAAGAATGGTATGCTCATTGGCAACAAGACAAACATGGTCGCCACGCCGACTATGTTATGCGGCGACTAGAGGCTGATGTATTCCCAACCATTGGAAATAGAGCAATCAGCCAGATACAAGCACCAGAAATAGTGGCCGTTATAAAAGCTATTGCTGGCCGTGGCGCACTCGATATTGCCAAGCGCTGCCATCAAACAATAGGGCAAATATTCAGATTTGCGATTGCACACGGTAAAGCTACACGCAACCCCGCCACCGACATTAATCCAGGGGACATTATTCCACCTAGAAGAAAAGAGAACTACGCCAGGGTAAATGAGGCCGACCTACCTGAATTGATACGCGCTATTCATGATTACTCAGGCACTCCAATTACAAGACTGGCCATGCTGGTAATGTATAGCACATTCGTAAGAACCAGTGAATTGATAGGCGCGCGCTGGGAGGATTTTGATTTTGAAAAGAATCAATGGAAGATTCCGGGCAGAATTAACGATGAGAATGGAAAAAAGATTTACGGCATGAAAATGGATACCGATCACATCGTACCTCTATCCACACAAGTCCTATCAATACTGAAGCGAATTAAAGCGATTACAGGAGATAGCAAATTACTTTTTCCAAGCACTAAAGGCCAGGGAAAATCCATGAGCAACAATACGATTCTTAAAGCATTAGAAAGAATGGGGTATAAGGGCCGCATGACTGGTCACGGCTTTAGAGGCCTGGCCAGTACAATATTACATGAGCAAGGCTATGATCATGCACATATTGAGCTACAGCTAGCCCACTCAGAACGCAATGCTGTATCTGCAGCCTACAATCACGCTTTGTATTTACCGCAACGCGCTAAAATGATGCAAGACTGGTCGAATTACTTGGATTCATTAGCCAATAAGAAATAACAACACACTCTGCTGGTTTCACTATGCACACAGCATCCTACTATGCTGTAAAGTACAGCGCCAATTTATCCGCCAATTGACAGTAAAAAAACTCAATATGTCTGAGTTATTTTTATAAAACCTCATTGAATCGACCAACCAGCTCCCTTGAATTTAATATCTATTTAACGCTTCTTAAATACTATTCCAATTGCGTTGAGCTACTTCAGCGATGGCACTAGTAATAAATAAGCCCACTTTTCTTGCGTTATATTTCATCTTTCGATTGGTCTTTTTAGTGCAGAATTGAATCTCTAAGTGTTTAGGGGTCGAGATGGTGGGGAAAAAAATAATGATTTTAAGCGAAGTCTTACATGAGACAAAAATGGGGAAAACTAAGCTTTACTCATTGATAAAAAATGGTAGGTTCCCTAGGCAGCGTTTACACGGGATTGGCAGCGTTGTTTGGGTTCGAAGTGAAGTGGAATATTGGATTGATTGCGTAATTAATGAAGTGGAATATAGGGAAAAACAAGTTACTTAAATCTGAATAATGCCTGTTTAGCTCAAAAGAAAGTTAATAAAAACTGCCATTATTTAGATTCGTAACGCCACGTAGCGCGTTACGTAACAGAATTGGGAACCAAATTTACAATGATTCATAATACTAATAAAACAGAAGAAGAAAATGAAAATTTAGATTTTGACGCTGAAAAACTAAAAGCATTAGGTCTTAAACGAACAACCGCATACATTAAAAATTCCGGAAATGAAGATGCCTCAAAAAGGAGCGCGGCAGAACGTCAGGCAAGATATAGAAATAAACAGAAAAAAATTAAAGAAGCAATGAAAGATGTTGGAATGCCGCCAGTTGATGTTATTCAATTTGTTAAAAATAACAGTTGGTCTAAAGTCAGGGAGAGTATTTTCTTATTAAGAAAATTTAATAATCTACCACGTGTAATTCAATGGATACTCCAATGGTAATAGGTGGCTGTATGAGCATTTCACTCAAAAGAGCCACTAATAATTATCTTACTAAGCCAATTATTCAGTGTTCCGCAAAATACTGTCAATGTCGCCTAAGCGGGACAAAGCGGACATTTAATAGTTAGATTCATGCTTCAGCATGCGGCCTAAAGTGACCATCAGACAATGTCAAAAATTGTAGGATTACCAAAATGAAACTAACATCTTTATACTCAAAACCAGGCAGACTATGGCGAATATTTTCTTCAATTTTGCTTCCGGCATATTATGGGAACAGCGAGCACCATAAGGAGCTGCAATGGCACTAGCTATGGATATAGCTAAAAATGCTGGAATATAAATGAATCCATAGGTATAGGGATTATCCAAAGTTGTAGTCCAACCGTTGATCATATAACCAATAGTACCTGTTATAGCTATCGGAAATCCAATTGCAGCAGAGGTCCCAATCGCTCTTTTAATGTCGACATTCTTATAGCCTAGATACACTACTGTTAAAAAACCACCTCCCACCGCTGC
>Ga0208756_100100_pt1 | contig 55122 bp, 43 predicted proteins | sample LakWasMe73_LOW10_2_FD_183901 | JGI IMG/M metagenome (GOLD analysis project Ga0208756, IMG submission 183901) | Freshwater sediment methanotrophic microbial communities from Lake Washington under simulated oxygen tension - Sediment Metagenome... | ecosystem: Environmental > Aquatic > Freshwater >... | reverse complement strand
GTTTACAAGGAAGGAAATCAAGCACGTTCAAAAGCTTTTAAACGAAAGGCCCAGAAAAACACTTGACTGGTCAACACCAAAAGAAAAGTTTAAAGAACTATTGTTGCGCTAAAAACTTGAATCTACCCTACCTCATAAAAAAAAGTAACCGCCATGGTTACTTTTACGAGTTTTATATAGCACATCGTTTACTGGATCTTTTTAACCTCACCACTGCCGGCAATATGTTGTTTAACGCTGGGCTCTCCTTTATAATAAACAGAGCCTACACCCGCAATATTGATATCCAGGTTTGTGGCAGCAAATACTTTTACATTACCACTTCCGGCTATTCTTGCAGTGGCATTTTCTGCTTTTAGTTCATCCGCATTATAATCTCCTACTCCGCTGATCTTAACGGACTCATCGCGGGTTTCGCCTTTGAGCGTAATAGTTCCGCTTCCGGCGATCTCGGATTCAATATCCGGTGTATTTACTTCCAGCTTAATATCTCCGCTGCCTGCTATCTTAAGTCCCAGTTTATTGCCGCCGGTGAATTTTGTTTTGCCAATGATATTGCCACTTCCCGCCAGATGAAGCTGCTCCAGCACGTTGGTAGTAATATATACTTTAATATCATGGTTAGTAGAGAAACTGAAATGATCTCTCGATTTAATCACCAGATAGCCATCTTCTTCCCGGGTAATGATGTATGGAAGAATATTTTCATCTGCCTCTACTTTTACAGAAGTAACAGACCCCTGGGTGATCTCAACATCGTAGCTGCCGGCTAATTTGATCTTTTGGGCACGTGAAATATTACGGTCTTGCGTTACAATGACACCGTTGCCTTTAATCCGCCTGAAACCCATCCACCGGCAGGCAGAGAGTGTAAGCACAACAAAGGCAAGAAAGAGGAAAATACGTTTCATAAAGTAGTTTTGTAACGGAAAGTTAGCTAAAATCACCGTCAAATCATACCCGCTCCTTATCCTTTACTGACCGTTTGTAAGGCTTTAGAACCATCAAAATTTCTGTTAACTTCGCGCCATGACAGAAAAAATACTCATTCTCGATTTTGGAAGCCAGTTTACCCAACTGATCGCCCGTGCGGTTAGGGAGGCCAATGTTTTTTGTGAGATCATCCCTTTCCAGAAATCTTTTACCATAGAACCGGGTTTGAAAGGCATTATCCTGAGCGGATCGCCGTTTAGTGTGAATGAAGAAAATGCCCCTTCGGTTGATATTGCCTCTTTTATAGAAAAAGTGCCGGTACTGGGTGTTTGTTATGGTGCACAGTTAACAGCGAAACTGTTTGGCGGACGCATCGACAAATCAAATAAACGTGAGTATGGACGTGCAAAACTGCATATACAGCAGGAAGATACTTTATTTCAGAATGTATCAGAACAATCGCAGGTATGGATGAGTCATAGTGATTCGATCACTGCATTACCGGATGGTTTTGAGATATTGGCCACAACAGAAAGTATCCCTGTTGCAGGCTTTAAAAAAACAGGAACGGAAAGGCATCCTTTATACGGCATTCAGTTCCACCCCGAAGTATATCATTCTGTTGAAGGGAAAAAAATCATTAAAAATTTCCTCGTAAATATCTGCGGTTGCAAACAGGACTGGACACCAGCTTCTTTTGTGCATGAAACTGTTGCCAAACTGAAAGAACAGATCGGCGACAGTCATGTGATCATGGCATTAAGCGGTGGTGTAGACAGTACCGTAGCTGCCACCCTCATCAGCAAAGCCATTGGCGAAAGATTGCATGGCATTTTTGTTGATAATGGTGTGTTGCGCAAAAACGAATTTCAGCAGGTATTGGATACCTATCATACCATTGGTTTAAATGTAACCGGCATTAATGCAAAGCAAATGTTTTATGACGCCTTTAAAGGCAAATCTGATCCGGAGCAAAAAAGAAAAGTGATCGGAAAATTATTCATTGATGTGTTTCATGAAGAATCGAAGAAAGTAGATGGTGTAAAGTTTTTAGGGCAGGGCACTATCTATCCGGATGTAATTGAAAGTGTAAGTGTACATGGGCCTTCCCAAACCATTAAATCGCATCATAATGTGGGTGGTTTGCCTGATATCATGCACCTTGAGCTGGTAGAACCGCTCCGTTATTTATTTAAAGATGAAGTGCGCAAAGTGGGTCTGGAACTGGGCATACCGGCAGATATGATCAACAGGCACCCCTTCCCCGGGCCGGGCCTGGCTATCCGTATACTAGGTGAGGTAACCGAAGAAAAAGTAAAACTGCTGCAGGATGCTGATGATATTTATATAAAAGGACTGAAAGCAAGTAACCTGTACAACGAGGTTTGGCAGGCCGGCACCATTTTATTGCCCGTAAAAAGCGTGGGTGTAATGGGTGATGAAAGGACTTATGAATTTACAGTGGCCTTACGTGCAGTAACATCGGTAGATGGAATGACAGCAGACTGGGCGCATTTGCCTTATACTTTCCTGGCAGATATATCGAACGAGATTATTAATAATGTGCGTGGTATTAACCGGGTAGTGTACGATATCAGCAGTAAACCGCCTGCAACCATAGAATGGGAATAGTTTTTGTGGTGCTATTGTAAAATACAGCTATGCGAGTGCTCAGAAAAATATGGTTTTTGATTTGCGGTTTGATGTTTATAGCTAACAGCATGGCGCAAAACACCTTAGTTAAACCATTAAAGATCGCTGTATTTGCACCTGTTTATCTTGATTCTGCTTTTGCCGGCGATAATTACAAACTGGGCAAAAACTTCCTGCCCAGGCACATCCTTCCCGGACTTGATTTTTACAATGGCGTAACGCTGGCCATCGATTCACTGAATGCAGAAGGGGTATCCGTTGAAGTGTTGTTTTACGATACCAAAAGTGTTGAAACATCCATCAACAAAGTAGTTTTGGTACCTGAAATGCAGGATGTTTCCTTAATCATTGCTTCTTTTAATAACAGGATCGAGATAAAGCCTTTGGCAGATTTTGCACTGCAAAAAAATATTCCACTGATCTCTGCAACCTATCCCAATGATGGCGGGCTAACGGCTAATCCTTTTTTTGTTTTGATCAATCCCAAACTATCCGTACACCTTGAGGCCATCTACAGGTATTTACACAGGATGTATCCGACAGAAAATATCACCATATTCAGAAGAAAAGGAAACCTGGAAGACATGATCCAGAACACTTTCAGCGATCTGAATAAAAGATCGCCCGGAGTGCCACTGAAATTCAAGACGGTAGAACTTACAGACAGTTTTACTACCAGTCAGGTAACAGGTTATCTGGACAGTACCAAACAGAATATCGTTTTATGCGGCACACTAAATGAAACTTTCGGAAAAAATCTTTCAAAAGCATTGAGTAGTTCGAGAACCTATAGTGTTACAGCTATCGGTATGCCCACATGGGATGGGTTAAAGGATATCAGCAAAGACCTGGAGACCATTTATTCAACACCCTATAATCTTACCCGCAGTGATAAACAGAGCCAATTATTTATTGATGATTACCGGTCAAAGTATGCAGGATGGCCGGGAGATATGGCTTTTAAAGGTTTTGAGGCGATGTACCATTTTACCAAACTGTTATTGAAGTACGATAAGCAACTGATCAATCATTTGTCGGAAAAGGAATACAAGCTATTTAACGAATTCGATATTCAGCCGTACTATTCAATTAAAACAAGCGTATTACCCGACTACCTCGAAAACAAGAAACTCTATTTTATCAGGAAGGTGGATGGCAAGATCAGATCTGTAAACTAATACCATTATACGCTGATATAAAAACACTGTCGAAAAAAAATTAGGCCACAGATTCGCAGATTTTGGTACTTAAGATAATCTAATCAGTGGCTTGCAGTTCGGTTTACTTATTATTCATCTTCTGAAATATATGCAGCAGTAACGCATAGAACCAATCAACTCCCAAAAAAGTTATTTTGTAACTTACCATGTCCCAAAAAAAAGTATTACCGGCAAATGAAACTGCAACAAACCAAAGGATATCTTACTGTAGACAAATGGCTTGCTGATAAGCAGTTTCATCCGTTTGCATTTCAAACGGAAGCATGGCAGCAGATCATTAAAGGTGAAAGTGGATTGGTGAATGCACCAACCGGTTGCGGTAAAACATTTTCTGTTTTTTTAGGATCTGTTATTCAGTTCATCAATGAACATCCCGACGATTTTATCAGTCAGAAAAATAATGGTCTGCAGTTATTATGGATCACTCCTTTGCGTGCACTGGCAAAAGATATTGGCCGTGCAATGGAAGAAGTGATCACAGAATTGGGACTTCAATGGAAAGTTGGCATCCGCAATGGAGATACCAATACGGCAGACAGGCAGAAACAGAAAAAACAAATGCCGGAAGTCTTGATCATAACACCGGAAAGTCTGCATTTATTATTGGCGCAAAAAAACTACCCTGAAATCTTTTCAACACTCCGCATTATCGCTGTTGATGAATGGCATGAACTGATAGGAAGTAAACGCGGTGTGCAGGTGGAATTAGCAATCAGCAGAATTGTTAACTGTAATAAATCTGGTGACAAATTATCAGCTAACAAAATCAGCATCTGGGGCATCAGCGCTACCATTGGTAATTTAACAGAGGCCAAAGATGTGTTGCTGGCACCACTTCGAAAGAAAGGTGTGATCATTAAGGCAAAGCTTGACAAAAAAATACAGGTTGAATCTATCCTGCCGGATGAAATTGAAAACTATCCATGGGCTGGTCATTTAGGCATCAGGCTGGCATCGAAGCTTATTCCGATTATTGAAAAAAGCAGGACCACACTCATTTTCATCAATACAAGGGGCATGAGTGAAACATGGTATCAAACGCTACTCACCGTAGCGCCTCAATTAGCCGGGGCTATTGCATTGCACCATGGAAGTATTGAACAGGAACTTCGTTTATGGGTAGAAGAAGCGTTGCATACAGAAAAACTAAAAGCCGTGGTTTGTACCTCCAGCCTCGACCTTGGCGTTGATTTCAGGCCGGTTGATACAGTGATACAGGTTGGCTCACCGAAAGGCGTGGCAAGGTTTTTACAAAGAGCAGGCAGAAGCGGACATAGTCCGGGAGAGATCAGTAAAATATATTTCTTACCTACACACTCACTCGAGCTGCTTGAAGTGGCGGCGTTGAAACAGGCTATCAAAGAAGAAGCCATTGAAAGCAAGGAGCCCATGCTGTTATGCTTTGATGTGTTACTGCAGTTTCTCTGCACATTGGCTATCAGTGATGGATTTAAACCGAATACTTTATTCAAAGAAATAAAAAGTACGCATTGTTTTTCTGATATCACAGCATTAGAATGGGAAGAATTATTACAGCACATCACAATAGGCGGCAAAGCATTGCAGCAATATGATGAATACAAAAAAGTAGAGATCACAGATGGCGTTTACCATATCAAAAACCGCCGGATAGCCATGCGGCACAGGATACATATAGGCACCATTGTTAGTGATGCCATGCTAAAAGTAAAACTGATGAGTGGTGGGTTCATTGGCGTGATTGAAGAATGGTTTATCAGCAGGCTGGAACCCGGCGATGTATTTACCCTTGCAGGCAGAAATCTTGAACTGGTAATGATCAAAGACATGAACGTGCTGGTTCGTAAATCATCTGCTAAAAAATCAATTGTGCCATCGTGGATGGGTGGCCGGATGAGTTTAACGGCCAATCTCGGCAAAATACTCCGCGAAACATTTAATAAGGCTTTGATCAATGAAGATGAAACAGAACTGCAGAGCCTTCACGGACTTTTCGAACTGCAACAGCAGCTCTCACATATTCCCCGTGCCAATGAGTTATTGATAGAACAGATAGAAGATAAAAATGGTTACCACTTATTGGTTTACCCTTTTGAGGGCCGGCAGGTACATGAAGCCATGAGTGCCATACTGGCTTACCGAATAGGGCAGTTAACACCTATTACATTTTCAATATCAATGAATGATTATGGTTTTGAATTATTAAGCGACCAACCCATACCTGTTGATGACAGTAATGCAAGAGAGCTTTTCTCAACAAATAATCTGTTGGCAGATATTCAAAAAAGTACGAACAGTACTGAAATGGCCAAACGAAAGTTCAGAGATATTGCGGTGATAGGGGGATTAATTTTTCAGGGAATGCCCGGAGAGCACAAGAAAGCAAGGCACCTGCAATCGTCTGCATCCCTATTGTTTAAAGTGTTTGATGAATTTGACCCAAACAATATTCTTTTAAAACAGGCTTACCAGGAAGTATTGATGCAGCAAATGGATGAAGTGAGGTTGAGGCTGGCTTTGCAAAGAATTTATGGGGGAGAGATAATTGTAACCTTCCCGCAGAAGTTAACACCGCTCTCCTTCCCGATCATTGTTGACGGATTAAACCGGAATCATTTTTCTTCCGAAAAACTGGAAGACAGGGTTAGAAAAATGCAGCTCCAACTTGAAAAATAGATTCGCGCCTTTGCGCCTTTGCGTGCATTATTTTCTCGCAAAGGCGCAAAGGTGCGGTTTGATTCTATTGCTTATTATCTTTACATTATTCCATGACAGCGCCCCTTCAACACATCATACAAAACAATACCTTCTGGTTATCTCCACAGCGTTGTTTGTTTTGGGTTGACGGATTAAACCGGAATCATTTTTCTTCCGAGAAACTGGAAGACAGGGTTAGAAAAATGCAGCTCCAACTTGAAAAATAGATTCGCGCCTTTGCGCCTTTGCGTGCATTATTTTCTCGCAAAGGCGCAAAGGCGCGGTTTGATTCTATTGCTTATTATCTTTACATTATTCCATGACAGCGCCCCTTCAACACATCATACAAAACAATACCTTTTGGTTATCTCCACAGCGTTGTTTGTTTTGGGTTGACGGATTAAACCGGAATCATTTTTCTTCCGAAAAACTGGAAGACAGGGTTAGAAAAATGCAGCTCCAACTCGAAAAATAGATTCGCGCCTTTGCGCCTTTGCGTGCATTATTTTCTCGCAAAGGCGCAAAGGCGCGGTTTGATTCTATTGCTTATTATCTTTACATTATTCCATGACAGCGCCACTTCAACATATCATACAAAAAAATACCTTCTGGTTATCTCCACAGCGTTGTTTGTTTTGGGAGGAAGAACAGGCATTGATCTTATCCGATCTGCATTTGGGCAAGACCGGGCATTTCAGGAAGCATGGCATACCTGTTCCTCAGCGTATTTTTCGGGAAGACCTGCAGAGACTGGTAGAACAGATCTCTTATTTCACCCCAAAAAAAATTATTGCAGTAGGCGATTTGTTTCATAGCGAAGCAAACAAAGAACATGAACAATTTTTGAAATGGCGTAATGATTTTAGTGGAATTGATTTTATACTCGTAAAAGGCAATCATGACATCCTGCATCCAGACTGGTATGCAAAAGCGGGCATTGAAGTAAAAGAAGGATTTTATATGCTTGGTGATTTTGATTTTGTGCACAACCCGGATGAAGTAAAACCCGGGTCTGAAGTATCACGATTTGTATTCTCAGGCCATATACATCCCGGTATCAATATTTCCGGACTGGGAAAACAAAACCTGCAATTTCCCTGTTTTTATTTTTCGGATCAACTGGCTATACTGCCTGCATTCAGCAAATTCAGTGGGTTAGCGATGATGAAAAAGAAAAAAAATGATACTGTTTTCGCAATTGTAAACCAGGATTTGGTCAGTATCAAATAATCAAACTAATTTTAAACGCATTGCGCCATTGAAATTTATATGCTGATGTATTTTATTTTTTAAAGTATTTGATAATACAGTTATACTTGCATTTCAAGCCTTTTTAAAACACATAGATACATAGGGAAAACAAAAAAGAGGCATAGCTTTTAAACTATATGCCCTGTTTCCTGGCCTATGTGCTTAATAGCACAACACGTTAATTTTAAATCCAGCTAATACGTTTAGAACATAAAGTGGCAAATGATTTTGTGGAGAATTATAGTCTCTCATCTTCCGGCTTCTTTTTTCCGCGCAGGGTTAGATAATCGATATAATAAATCAGTCTAACAGTTAGTTCATTACCATGCGGCTGCTGAAATACCTGTGCAAGATTGCCGGTGTATGTTTTATAGTTTATACCATTGATCGGAAAATCACTACCCAACCAGTTCTTATACCCAATAATAAGTTTACTGCCGTATTTAAAATCCCAGGTATAAAACATATCCAGGTTAAATGCGTTAAAGTTCTGATCCTGTCCGCTTACAAAAGGGTGATCAGATATATCTCCATTGGCATCAACATTATAAAAATGTTCGTAGATCACTTTACTCCAGTAATGCCGCCCCCTTAAAGAAAGGTTCATCTTAGATGAAAAATTGTAGATCGCATTTACAATAGTAGACAGGTTGGTAGTTTGTCTTCGGCCCGCAATGGGTTCACCACCGGCATCGCGATAAGCATAACCATAGTTGCCATGATCGTGCGTTCTGGTTACATCAATATCCAGACTAAAATGTTCACTGAAACGGTAGCGGGGGCCAAGTTCAAACGTAAAGTACGGATCGTTGGGTAAAGGTGATTCTGCAAAGCCAACCTGGTATCTCATAAAAAATCTTTTACGACTGTCGCTGCTTCCGCTTGCGCCAATATACCAGTATGGAGTTTTCTTCATCATTCTGCCGCTCGTACGCAATTCAAAATAATCGCGTTGCCATACGGGTTGCCAGTTTGCATTAACGGTAACATCCCAGAAGTTTTTAAAGAACCAGAACGCCTTTCCCTGCATTACATAATTGGAAAACTTAAATGGCTTAAACAGGTAAACAGGCAAAAGCGTTAAGCTATAATTATAACTCAGAAAATTTTTAGTAGGCGTAAAAACATTATAAGAGACCCTTCCTATCCCTGAAAATTCATTGGGCGATTTTAGAATGCCCAGATCATTGGGATCATATTTTTCCGATTCAATATTATTCAGCAGAAGGTACTGTATCCGGCCACTAACTTTTGAATAAGATATTGTGCTGGCAAATCCATTATAGGCATTTACTCCCGATATCTGGCTGAATTTACCAGTCCATGCAAAATTATGCGTGTTACCGGGGTTGTACAAGTTTACATCCACACCTGTTACATTCGCATTTCTCATGCCGCCACTACGCCACACATTGGTATTGGTAAAAGTGAGTGAAGAACGGTTGGCCAATGCCTGGTCTATCACAATGATATTGTAATTAGACAATGGTTCTGTTTCAATAGAAGTTGTCGCTTTCGTGATCTTGTTTTCAACCACTGCGTGAATAGGCGCGCCAATAGCATTGAATACACCAATCCCTAATTTCTTTTTGGTGCGTCCGGAAAATTTTGAGGCATTCAGCAATTGTGTTACACCAGGGTTGGAGATGATTTGAAGATTAGGATCACTATTTACCATATTGCTTACCGTACCATAACCGGAAGGTGTTCCGCCTACCCTTCTGGAATAAAATAACCCTGATTTATTAAACAGCTCGATCCCTTCTGTAAAAAAGGGGCGATTTTCCTGGAACTGTACTTCATAAGGAGAAAGATTGAGTACCACATTATCCGAAACTACCTGGCCAAAATCGGGTATCACCGTAGCATCCAGTGTAAAGCTTTCGTTGATGCCATATTTCACATCCATACCTCCATTGCGGAGAAAATCTGTTTTACCTGGACCATTGGCGTAAGGAACTGTTCTGAATCCGGAAGTGATATAAGGGAGAAAAGACAAACGCAAGGGCGGATCAATATTTTCTACGCCAGTTAAATCACCAAACTGATTTACAAAACCACTTTTGTTGGGATCTACTTTATTCCAGAAAGCGCTTTCGTTGGTGCGGCGCATATAGCGTTGAAAATTGATACCCCAATCCTGCACATTCTTTTTGGCAAAACGTATGGCCGAATAAGGGATCTTCATTTCAACACTCCAGCCGTCTTTATGCATTTTTACATTGCTTTCCCAAACAGCGTCCCATGTATAATCGGATGGTAATCCAAACTGCGAAGTAAGATTAGCTACCAGCCTGCCATCCGACTGTACATTTCTTGACGTAACCAGGAACTGGAATCCGTTCTGGTCATCGTTATACGTATCAAAAAATACGCTGAAATAATCTACATCTTTTCTTTGTTCCCCGTCGCGTGAGGTTAACTGTTTCCTCACTTTTGTGGGATCATCATACAGATATGCACCAACATACACGGCCTGGTCATCATATAAAATATGCACAATTGATGGCTGTGAGATAGGTTCTCCAAAACGGGGAAGATTAACAATAAAGCTATCAGCAATTGCTGCCTGTTTCCATACAGGTTCGTCTAAATTCCCGTCAATTTTAATAGCTGTATGTATCTTCAATGCAGCTAATTTCTTTTCCTGGGCGGTACAGAAAACAACCAAAGAAATTCCCAGTATAGTCAGTATTTTTTTCATGCAATATAAAGTGGCGCAAAAATAACAGAATGGGGGGCGTGGATGTTTAAAAAATGTACAAACGGTCCAAAACAAGAAAGCAGTCATCTTTGGTGACTGCTTTCTTCGCCGTTGTTGTGTCGCCTGACCAACAACGAGCATTTCCACTATTGGTTGTTGGTCAGGCGACACAACAACGGCGGAGGAAATAATGCTATTACTTAATTAATCTTCTTCTTCAAACTACTAACCTGCTCCTGCAGATTATTTACCATTCCTGCTAACTGATTTACATCCCAACGCGGACCGGTGTTAGCTTTCTGCATAATATACACCGCTTTCCAAACCTCCAGTACATCTTCAGCGCTTACATTGTAGGGCTCGTATTGAGGGTTATCGCTGATCAGGGTGAGCTTATTCTTCAGGCGGTTATTCTTCATAAGGCGTTTATAAACCACTCCTTCATTTTTAGAAAGTACCACGTAAGTGTTGCTGTTCTTCACATCTTCCAGGTCTTCTACTTTCTCACCAACAATTACGCTGCCGCTTGGTGTGGGCAACATACTATCTCCCACAATTTCAAAAGCGCGGTATTGCCCGGGGCCAAGCATGGGTAGCGTGAAGGTATTCAGCTCATCCACAAACTCAGGATCGCCATAACCTGCCAGGTAACCGGCGGCAGCTTTTACGGGCACAAAACGCACCTCTGCCACTTCAGACACCATTTTCATCTGGCGGCGTTTTTCAAGATAGCTGACCGATTTGGGTGCAGAAAGATCTTTGAAAAGAAAATCCTCGAGGCTTAATTTAAAGATGTTACAGATGGCTTCCATTACTTCCAGCCTGGGTTCTGCACGCTCTTCTTCATAAGCACCCACTAATGATCTTTTGATCTTGAGTTTATTGGCAAACTCTTCCTGTGTCCAGCCGCGCAGTTTGCGCAGGTAGCGTAAATTTTTTCCGGCGTTTGACATAGCTAATTGATTTAGCCAGCAATTTACTAATATTTTTAGTTAAAGCAAAAAAATATTTTTTTCCTGCTTTTCAATGCAGGCTGTTAGTGGGCGGCAACTTCGGGGTAGTTCGTACTTAAAACAAAAATATTGGTCATTACCAATCGCTGTTTGTCTCCCGACAAACAGCGATTTCACAATGACTGCTTACCAAGAGACAATCAGTGTCTTAAGGCGATCATAGTTGGCAACAGACACTCATCATATTTCCTCCCAATTAATAGGCCAGTTTACAAGCATGATGTACTTTCCTTTTACCAAACTAACACTCACAATGAAAAAACTGCTTTTCTCCCTCCTGTTCGCGGCGGGTATTTCGGCCCATGCACAAACCAGGCAGGCATGGACAGACGATCTCATATTAACTCCTGAGCGCTCCAACTTTGACAAAACATCTACCTATGGCGATGTGATAAATTTTATCAATGCCATCAAAACAAAAAGCCCGTATATACAAATAAGTACTATTGGCAAAAGTCAGATGGGGAAAGACATTCCGCTGGTGATTCTTGCCAACCCTGCCGTTAGTACGCCGGAGCAGGCTAAAGCCAGCGGCAAGCCCGTAGTATATATCCAGGGTAATATTCATGCGGGTGAAGTGGAGGGTAAAGAAGTATTGATGATGATGATGCGTGATATACTGCTGGGATCTAAAAGCCATCTGCTGGATAATCAGGTCATCCTTTTTGTACCAATTTATAACACCGATGGAAATGACAAAATGGCCAAAGGCTTACGCCCCTCGCAGGAGAATAGTCCGTTGGAAACAGGCGAACGCGAAAACGGGCAGGGACTTGATCTGAACCGCGATGCCATTAAAATGGAAGCCCCGGAAACACAGGGACTGATACAAAACGTAATAACGGCCTGGGACCCGCAGATGAGTGTTGATCTGCATACTACCAACGGCACCTGGCATGCTTATTCATTAACATGGGCACCCAGTTATTTATATGCGGGTGAGCCGGGCACTTATCATTATACCAATGATGTGATGCTTCCTTCCATTACTAAAAAAGTGAAAGACAAGTACGACTTATTCTTTGGTCCTTATGGCGATTACAGTACAAGAGAAGGATGGCCGGTAAAAAATTTTTATACCTACAATCATCATCCCCGCTACATCATTAACCAGTTTGGCCTGCGCAACCGCATGGGTATTTTGAGCGAAGCTTTTGCGCATGAACGTTTTTATCAGCGCATTAACAGCACGTATACTTTTGTTGCTGAGATATTGGATTATTGTAACAGTCATGCCAGAGAGATCGTGCAGATCAATCATGAAGCGGAATTGGCAGCTATTAAAAATGTTATTGTTAATGCGGGTAAAGTGAAAAAAGGGGTGCGGTTTAAAATGATGCCCGCCGATGAAAAACTGAATGGCTTCAGAACGTATGATTACAACAGTTTTACCAAACCCGATGACAGCAAAATATTGTTGAAAACAGGCAGAATTGTTACTTACGATAGTGTTACCTATTACGGAGAATTTAAGGATACCGTTCAGAGTACCTTACCACGCGGTTACATTATTCCAGCTTCATTACAGGTTATTGCGGAGCATTTGATGAAACTGGGTGTTACTGTGGAGAAAATAGAGAAAGACCAGAAATTAAATGGTGAAGTTTTTATGGTAGAGAAACTAAACAGGTCATCCAGGAAATTTGAAGGGCATTTTATGGCATCGGCAGAGGGAAAATTTGAACCAGCCACACGTGTCTTTAAAAAAGGAGATTACAGAGTTGATATGGCGCAGCCTTTGACCAATCTCATATTCTACCTGCTGGAACCGCAATCGGATGATGGTTTGGTTAACTGGAATTTCTTTGATGAATATCTTGATCAGCATGGCGTAAATGCCAACCCTGTTGAGTTCCCGGTATTCAAATACTTTATCTGGCCTGTTGCAGAAAAAGGAAAAACAAAGAAAAAATAATTTTTTTGCCACAGATTCACAGATTTTCACAGATTTTTCTGTACTAAGCTGTGAATCTGCGGCAATCGAATTTAAAACCCTTTAACACCTACAAAATATCTTAATCGTATCTTGCAGGTATGTCAACAAAAGCAAAAGCAAAAACGGGAAATAAGAAAAAGCCTATCATCCTCATCACTAATGATGATGGCGTTACAGCACCCGGCATACGCGCATTGGTAGAAGCGGTGAAAGGATTAGGCAAGGTGATAGTAGTGGCGCCCGATAAACCACAAAGCGGTATGGGACATGCCATTACCATTGGCACTCCCTTGCGTTTACAGAAAGTGAATGTGTTTGAAGATGTAGAAACCTATGCCTGCAGCGGCACACCGGTAGATTGCGTAAAACTGGCCGTTGATAAAGTAATACACAATAAACCCGATATCTGTTTGAGCGGTATTAACCATGGTGCTAACCACTCCATTAATGTGATCTATTCAGGAACCATGTCGGCAGCATTGGAAGCTTCTATTGAAAGTATTCCGAGCATTGGCTTCAGTTTGCTTGACCTGAGTATAGAGGCCGATTTTACTGCAGCCGTAAGGTATGCAAGGATCATAGTTGAGCATGTGTTAAGAAACAGCCGGAAGGACAAACACCTTTGCCTCAATGTAAATATTCCGAAAGGAGAAGATAAAATGATCAAGGGTATTAAGATCTGCAGGCAGGCTTATGCCAAATACGAAGAAGAGTTTGATGAGCGTAAAGACCCGCATGGCAGACGCTACTACTGGCTTACCGGTGAGTTTCTGAATTTTGATAAAGGGAAAGACACTGATGTATGGGCGCTGAAAAATAATTATGTAAGTGTTGTTCCCGTTCAGTTCGACCTTACTAATTATGATTTGAAAAAGAAATTAGAAACCAACTGGAAATTCTGATGCTGCAAAAAGACAACCTGAAATTTGGTTTAGTACTTGGCTTCCTTGCGCCTGTATTGGGCTTTACAACCTATTATCTCGCTAAGTTTCGCCTGTTTACCGTTAAAGAGTTTTTTGAGGTATTGATGATGCAGAAATCGCTGATCTCCGGCATTATCAGTATCTGTTTACTGGCCGATGCAATTGTTTTTACTATTTATATCAACAGGCAGAAAGATAAAACGGCTGCCGGTATTTTTATTGCTACCTGCCTGTATGCTTTGGTGGCATTGGGGTTTAAATGGTTTGCTTAAATAACTTTTGGAAAGTTTAAAACTTTCCAAAAGTTACATTTTCTTTTTACCTGGCTCACTAATTATCCAGGTAATCGACTGCGTATGAACCGATGATACTTCTACGCCGTTTTGAACGGCCGGTTTCCAGGAAGGGCCTTTTTTGATAAGTCTTACAGCTTCTGCTGCAGTACCATAACCCGGATCATTCAGCGCCCTCACATCACTCACTATTCCGGTTTCACTTACTATAAACTGCAGCTTTACGATATATGTACCGGGAGGTCCACCTTTTCTAACAATCATATCCCTGTTGAGATTGCGCTCAAGATATTTGGTCCATGTAGGTATGCCGCCGGGAAATTCGGCAGGCTTTTGTACCTGTGTAAATACTTTATAAGTATCTTCCTTAATGTCCTTCAGATGTACGGTTGTATTGGTGGCCGGTTGTATGTTATCAACAGTAACATTGGTATTTGCATTTGATGTAACATTTACCTGCGGTTCATTTACTTTTTCTAATTTTAAATTTTCAATAGTGATACCTGGTGGCGGTGGTGGTGGCGCAACAGGTAATTTGCCATATTTCTTTTCTGCTCTTTCTTTACTCTCCGGCTTTGATAAGTCGTAGGTTTCTTCCGTACCATTCTTTAATTCGATCTGCATTTTAAGCGACTGGTGTGCCCACCAGTAAACATCTTTCACAGAAGGGTTCCTTTTCAGGAAATCTTTAACATCGGCATTCTCTTTAGTTCCATAGTTAATTACGGAGGCAAGCGATAAATTAGGAACAGTGTCTGTGTAAGACAGCCGTATTCTCCCGGCAGCTTCTTTAGTAGTGATCAATACTACTCCATTCTTCCCTTCCTCTCCATATAAAGCATTGGCTGATTCTCCCTTCAAAACATTTACAGAATGGATCAGGTTGGGGTTAAGTGAGCGCAGAACATTAGTATCCACTTTTTCCCCGTCAAGGATCACTAATGCATGTCCCAACGCATTATTTTGCGGTGTGAATGCTACTTTTATTTCATCTTCTTTACCAGCCTGTTTAATAACGATGGTATCTAATCCGAGGCTGTTCAAATTCAGTTTTGTCTGAACCGGTTTGCTCAAAAAATTATTAATCCCCTGCAAAATAGATTCTGCCATTTGTTTCTGGTAAGCCGCATCTTTAAGTTTCGCAAGGTCTTCTTTATGTGTCATAAAACCGGCTTCCAGCAAGATGGCCGGACTTTCTACATTTTCTATCACCCAGATACCTTTGCTTCTTGATTTAATGCCCAACATTTTCTCATCCTTCTTTTCAAGAGAAGAGCTGATCTGTGAGGCAAGTACATGACTGCCTTCATAATTGAAGGCCCTGTTTTTTTGGGGAATAAAGATCTCAATACCATTTGTGGGATTCTTATAGGAAATACCACCCGCAGAACGGATATCAGATGTTGTATTGCAATGTAAAGAGATGAAAAGGTCCGGATGGAACCGGTTGGCCAGCTTTGCTTTTTCAACCACACTCTGAAATACATCTCCGGCCCTTGTCAGTTCTATTTTTATTTTCTCATTACCATTCAGTTCTTTTATCATTTTAGCAAGCTGAAGTGTTAGTTCCGCTTCAGTTGTACCATCTGCACCAATTGCTCCTTTATCGGTACCACCATGACCCGCATCAATCACCACTGTATAAGTTCTGTCAAGTCTGGCCTCATCAAATACAGACATATCCGGCTTGCCGCTTTCAAAACCATTTACAGCAATCGCATCTACCACATGTTCTACAACCGATGCAACAGATAGGGTTCCATGTTTTCTTTGCTCTTTACTTCTGAAAGCAAACAGTACTACCACAATAGCCAGCAGGGGCAATACAACCAGGCGCCTGATGTAGCTGAATCTTGGATGTTTGTTGTTGTTAAGCATTTGCAGTCTTCTTTTAATAGGTGAGAAAAAGAACGGATTGGTTAAAGCGAATTGTTGTTGCGGATAGGCAGCAGTAAGCAACATTTGCGCAAGTGATGCAGTATCTCCGTTGTTCACGGCTTTCCCGTCGGCAATAAATTCGTGTATCATATCCATCTCCCTGCGCAATAGCCAGAAGAAAGGATTAAACCACCCGGCAATCAGCATTAACTGTATGAATAATTTATCGAAGGAATGTTTTTCTTTCACATGCGTTAGTTCATGTTGCAGGATCTGTTTGCCTGCTTCACTGCGTATGTCTATCTCTTCATTCCAGAATATGTAACGGAAAAATGAAAATGGTGTGCCCTTGGCCTGTGTTAAAATGAGGTATACATCGCCCACTGATCTGCAGGAATGATTTTTCAATAGTTGATATAACCTTACAAACGCCCGGATCATACCCAGTAATAAAATACCCGCCACTGTTATGTAAATTACAACGGCAGCACTATCTAAGTTCCACTGAAAACCCTGCTGTGAAAGGTTTTCCTCTATCTGCGAATTACTATCGGCCACTACAGACAGTAGCTGAAGCATCTGTGGATCATTGCTCAGCACCTGGTGCCCCCATTTAATTTTGATCAACGGCACTATCCACGATAGCAGTGCAATGGCCAACAGGTAAAAACGGTTGTATTGGTGAAAGCGTTTGTTACGCAGCACCAGCCAGTAATACCCCATCATTAAACCACTACAGAGTATTACCTGTAAAAAGTAATAGGCAGTTGTTAACATGGCAATTATTTTTTAGTTTGTTTGATCTGTTGCAACAGCAATTCCAGTTCTTTTACGCTGATGTCTTTCTGCTTTACCATAAATGAAACCGCATCCCTGAATGATCCTTCAAAATAGCCTTCTACCAGATTGCGGATGGTACTTGATGAGTAGGTTTCTTTAGATACCAGCGGATAATACTGGTGTACCCTGCCTATCGGCGTTATGCCTACAAAGCCTTTATCAACTAAAATTTTTACGATCGTTGCAACTGTATTGGAGTGTGGCCTTGGCTCCGGCTGCGCTTCCACAATATCTTTCAGGAACGCTTCTTCCAGCTTCCAGATACTTTGCATGATCTGCTCTTCTGCTTTTGTTAATGGTTTCATGAGGGGGACGAATTGTTTAATAAATCAAACTTAAAACTAATTTTTTAGTTTACAAACTATTTTTTTAGTTATTGAAGGGGTCGGGACGCTAAAGCGGCCTGCCCCCTAAACATTCTTTCTATTTTTAACAGCCCCCTGAACGTATTTTCTGTTGCTACTGAATGCTAAAACCCGTCATCTCATTTGAATGAAAAAGAATATCATTTATCGGACACATAAAGAAAACACCGCTTATCAGTCAGGTAAAAAAAAACACACTTATCGGTCAGGCCGCTTTAACGTCCCGCCCGAAAGTGGTATTTTGCACCCTCATCAATTCCCCCTTCAGGGGGTTAGGGGGTATGAAGTATTATATTATTTCCGGAGAAGCCAGCGGCGACCTGCACGGCAGCAACCTGATCAGGCAGCTACACCTGCAAGATCAAAATGCTGCTATCCGTTGCTGGGGCGGCGACCTGATGGAGCAGGCCGGTGCCACACTGGTAAAGCATTATCGCGACCTTGCTTTCATGGGTTTTTCTGAAGTAGTAAAAAACCTGCCCGTTATTTTACGCAATATCAGTTTCTGCAAGCAGGATATACTCAATTTTAAACCAGATGTAATTGTATTGATCGATTACCCCGGTTTTAACCTCCGCATTGCCGAATGGGGCAAAAAACAGGGATTCAAAATTGCCTATTATATCTCCCCACAGGTTTGGGCATGGAAAGAGAACAGGGTAAAAAAGATGAAACAGAACATCCACAAAATGCTCTGCATCCTTCCTTTTGAAAAGGATTATTATAAAAATAAATGGGATTGGGATGTGGAGTATGTGGGGCATCCGCTAGTGGAAGTGATTGAAGAAAAACAGTCTGGAGTGGTAGATCGTGAGTCGTCAGTCGTGAGTCGTGAGAACAACTCCAAACCCCAAACCCCCAACCCCAAACTCCAGACTCCAAACTCCAAACTCATCGCCCTCCTGCCCGGCAGCCGTAAACAGGAGATCGCTAAAAAATTACCCATCATGCTGGAGGTAGCCAAATCATTCCCTGATTACCAGTTTGTGGTAGCGCAGGCTCCCGGACTGGATAATGCATTTTACCAACCCTTTATGGCGCCCTATCAAAATGTATCGTCGGTAAATAATAAAACCTATGACCTTTTGCTGAAAGCTAAGGCAGCATTGGTAACCAGCGGTACTGCCACTTTGGAGACTGCTTTGTTTGGTGTGCCGGAAATCGTTTGTTATAAAGGAAGCAATATCAGTTACCAGATCGCGAAAAGGTTGATCAGGATCAAATTTATTTCTTTGGTAAACCTGATCATGGATAAAGAAGTGGTGAAAGAATTAATTCAGGATGAACTTACGCCCGCCAATCTCGTAAAAGAATTACAGGCATTGCTTTCTGACGAATCGAGAAAAATACAATTACAAAAAGATTACGGGGCCTTGAAGGAATTACTGGCTGCCGGCGGACATGCATCGGCACAGGCGGCACGCAGGATCATTGAGATGATCAGTTAGACAGACTATAATTCTGCCCCTCACGCGCCATTTATTTTTTGATCAGTGGAAGTATTAGCAGTTTGAAGATCATGATCAGCAGCACCACAATAAACATGAGCAGGGAAATACGGTTCATCCCATGCATGTATTTCATCCATTGGCTGCGCGGCTCATTGGGGTCTCTTTTTTTGATGTAGAGATATTCGGCTAATTGTTTCCAGATGCCCATAGGAAGGGTTGTTTATGTAAATGTACTAAGCGGTAATTGAAATCAAGGTTTGTCACCCAGCCACTCTCCCAAAAACCGGCTGATCTTTGCCGTTTCAATAATAAATCCATCATGTCCGTAAGCAGAATCAATCTCAATAAAACGCGTATCAGGGATATGATCGGCCATAAAACGTTGTTCGTCCAGCGGGCATAAAATATCGCTCCGTATACCCATAATGAATGTTGGCTGCGGAATGGATTGTAATACTTTGATCAGGTCTCCGCCCCTGCCCCTGCCCAGATGGTGGCTATCCATCGCTTTGGTTAGCAGCCAGTAGCTGTAAGCATTAAACCGCTTCACTAATTTATCACCCTGGTAATTAAGGTAGGACGATGCTTTAAAATCATCAATCTTTTCCGGATCAGGATCTGTTTGTTTTTCCTGGAAAGTATTGTAGTTGCGATAGGTAAGCATACCTATAGCACGTGCCGCTTTTAGCCCTTTTGCACCTGCAGTGGGTGAATGATCTTCCCATGTGCTATCAGCCTCTATCGCCAAACGCTGTGCCGTATGAACAGCCACGCCCCATGCACTTTCAGATGGTGAGGTGGCGATCAGGAATAATTTTTCGATCACTTCTTTTTCCATCACTGCCCATTCCAATACCTGGTAGCCGCCCATGCTGCCACCCATCAGTAAATGGATCTTAGCAATACCCAAATGCCTGCGCAGCAAAATGTACGACTGAACCATATCACGGATAGTGATCTGGGGAAAATCGGAATAATAAGGCTTATTTGTTGCAGGATTAAGGCTGGCAGGCCCTGTTGAACCATAACAGGAGCCCAGGATATTGGCACAGACAATAAAATATTTTTCCGGGTTAATGAGGCAGCCATCCCCAACCAGGCCTTTCCACCAATCTGCCGCATCTGAATTGGCGGTTAAGGCATGACAAACCCATACCACATTATCTTTGGCGCTATTTAAGGTACCGTAGGTATGATAAGCAATTCTTATACCCGGCAGCACTGTTCCATTCTCTAAACTGAAGTCACGCTGGTAGTCAAAAAATTTCATATGGATAATTCCGCATTTCAACAGCAAAATAAGGGTATGGTTAAATTACATTTGCATAAATCTTTAAAATGACTTTTAAATGACCGTAATCGAGATCAAAAGAGTGGATGATGCGTATGCTTTTGAAGCCACAGATACTAACAACCATTCGCTTCGTATGGATGCTGCTGAAACCATTGGCGGGCATAATACTGGCATCAGACCCATGCAGACGCTTTTATCGGCCCTTGGGGGATGTAGTGGCGTAGATATCGTTTCTATCCTTAAAAAACAGCGCCAGGAGATCAAAGACTTCACTATGGTGATTGAAGGGGAGCGGGAAGCCGATAAGGAACCTTCGCTCTGGAAATATATTCATATAAAGTTCAGACTAACAGGTAACGTTGATGCAGAAAAGGCCCAGAAAGCCTGCGCCTTATCGTTAGATAAATATTGTTCCGTAGCGGCCACGCTAAGAGCTGCGGGCTGTACTATTGAATGGGATGTAGAAGTAAATTAATTAACGGATTGGCGAATTACGGATTGGCGGATTAAGTAAACAAAAGAATCCGTCAATCCGTAATCCGTAATCCGCAAATTCGCTAATTCAAAAAAAGAAAAGATGTCTAAGCACCAACAAACCAACGCAGTTCGCATACAGACCCAAAGAACCAATGAAATGGAGCACTCTACTCCTATGTTTCTTACCAGCAGTTTTTGTTTCGACAATGCGGAAGATATGCGTGCAGCATTTGCTGATGAAACGGATGATAATATATACAGTCGTTTCAGCAACCCGGGCGTACAGGAGTTCACAGATAAGATGTGTGCATTGGAAGGCGCTGAAGCGGGATATGCCACTGCATCCGGCATGAGCGCTGTGTTTGGATCGTTCATGGCTTTATTGAAACAGGGTGATCATCTCCTTTCATGCAACGCCATTTTTGGAAGTACCCACACCGTAATTGCAAAGTATCTGCCAAAATTTGGCATTGAGACATCTTATGTAAGCACCAATGCAACAGAAGCAGAATGGGAAGCAGCCATCAGGCCCAATACTAAAATGATCTACCTGGAAACACCCACCAATCCCGGACTTGATATCCTTGACCTGGAAATGATTGGCCGTATTACCAAAAAACATAAGATCATTTTTAATGTTGATAATTGTTTTGCAACACCCGTAAACCAGCAACCCATACAGTTTGGTGCTGATCTTGTTGTACACTCCGCCACCAAATGGTTAGATGGGCAGGGCCGTGTTTTAGGAGGTGTGGTAGTAGGAAGAAAAGACCTCATCAAAGAAATATATTTATTCTGCAGAAGTACCGGACCGGCTTTATCGCCTTTTAATGCATGGGTGCTGAGCAAGAGTCTTGAAACATTAGATGTAAGAATGGAGCGCCATGCAGCCAATGCATTGTTCATTGCGCAGTTGCTGGAAAAACATGAAAAGATCGCTTCATTGCGCTATCCTTTTTTATCAAGTCATCCACATTATGCCATTGCCAAAAAACAAATGCAGAACGGCGGTGGCATTGTTTGCTTTGAATTAAAAGGAGGGTTGGATGCAGGAAGAAAATTCTTAGACAGTCTTAAAATGCTTTCACTCACCGCAAATCTCGGCGATACCAGAAGCATTGCATCTCACCCCGCAAGCACTACCCACGCAAAATTATCCGAAGCAGAACGCCAGGCAGTAAACATCACGCCAGGGTTGATCAGGATCAGTGTAGGATTGGAACATAGGGATGATATTTTGGGAGATATTATGCAGGCGCTGGATAAAATCTGAACCTGACATTTTAGATCACAGGAAATAAACGGGGGTGGTTATGGGTGCTTATATTTATTAGAAATAATTTTTTAGTTGCGGGTAGTATGTGGAGGCTGCTTTTTATGCAGGCCCAATTTCTAATTACTAAAATGTTGTGCTATTAAACACATAGTTACATAGGTTAGAAAACAGGGCATATAGTTCAAACGCTATGTTTCTTTTTTGTTTTTCCTATGTACCTATGTGTTTTAAAAGTGATTTGAAATAAAGGATAACCGCATTATTAAATACTTTTAAAAGTAAAATGCATTAATACATATTGATTTCAATAGCACAACACGTTAAGTACTAATTACTTCCTCACTGCCACTGCAATCTTCGAATCAGCCGTTCCATAATACAGGAACCATTTGTTTTGAAACTGTGCAAGGCCTTCGATAAAACAAACCCTGTTTACCTGGCCGGTTATCTCGTATGGTTTATCGGGTTTAAAGAAATTATTTTCTAACCGCCTGATCAGTTTGGTGGGGGCATTCTTATCTATCAATACCTGACCGGCAGCATAGGTACCTTCGGGCAAACTGGTATCGCCAATAGAGGGGATATTGCGGCTGTTGTAGATCAGTAAAATGCCTTTATCGGTAAGCATTGCAGGGGGACCGGACTCTACAAGATCACTATCAAATTTTTTATTGCGGGTTGCAATTACAATTTTCAGGTTGGGCATATTTACCGCTTCTCCCCGTAATACTACAGGCGGTTTTTCTCCTGTTGTCATTTCAACGGGTGTCCAGTGCAGCAGGTCATCAGATGTGGCTGCCCATATAAACTGGTCGCCCCAATACATCCAGTACTTACCATTAACTTTTGTTGCAATAATTTTTCCATTCTCATACTTCGAAACAATACTTCCTGATTTTGACCATTTATCAATGTACTTACCATTATAGGCATCGGCAAAAACATGACCGGCTTTTGTCCAGTGCAACAGGTCTTTTGAAGTAGCTATTAACAACCTTGCTGTTTTTCCATCAAACGCAGTGTAGGTCATATAATAAACCCCTTTATCATCTTCCACAATTCTTGGATCTTCGCAACCGCCCTGCCATTCGTATTTTTTGTACGCATCATTATCAGGATAAAAAACCGGTGTGGAAGTTCTTGTAAAATGAAACCCATCGGCGCTTTCAGCCAAACCAATTCTTGAGGTACCACCCGGCAAGCCGATCTTATCCTGCGCCCGGTATAACATGTACACTTTATTATCTTTTACAACAATGGCAGGATTGAATACATCTTTCTCTTCCCATGCCACCTGTTTTTTCAGTATCGGGTCTGTGAACTGATTTGTGCCCGGTGTTAATACCGGGTTTACGCTGTCTGCTTTTTCAAAATAGAGCATGGCCCAATTGGTGGTTGTATCAGCAGCATTATCAGTTGCAGGTTTCCCGGCCTGCCCACAGCTTGTGGTTGCAGCAATAGCTACTATCAAACAGGCAGAGCAGAAGTAATTTTTAAGTAACAGCATGCCGTTTTATTTTGAGATAACATATTGAATACCGCCCAACAAATGTTTCAGGTACAATGGGTCTGAATAAGATTCATCCGTATGCCCAAATTCAGTGTAAAAAGCACGCCCCCCCTCAAACTCATGATACCATGCCATAGGATGAAAATCGCCATTCTCACCGCCGGTATAACTTTTTTCATCAATTTTAATCAATACATGCAAGCCGGGTTGTATGCTTTTAAAATTGTACCATTCATCAAACCGCTTCCATGTTGCGGGTAAGTGGTTGGTTGAAGCGTGCGTGGCGTCAACAATGGTAAGTTCGGCATGCTGTTGTTTGGGGTGGCTTTTAAAATAAGCACCTACCAGTTGGTTGTACCAGGGCCAGTCGTATTCTGTATCAGTAGCTGCATGTACACCCAGGAAGCCTTTGCCGGAGCGGATGTATTTTTCAAAGGCAGTTTGTTGTTCCTCATTCAATACATCGCCTGTGGTGTTTAGAAAAATAACTGCTGCATATTTTTTCAGGTTCTTCTCTGTAAATAATGCTGCATCAGTTGTGGTATCTGTTTCAAAATTATTTTCTGCACCCAGTTTCTGAATAGCAGCAATACCGGCAGGGATAGATGCGTGATGATACCCGGCTGTTTTGGAAAAAACCAATACGCGCGGGGTTTTCTTATTTGTGATAAATGAAAGCGATAGTAACGCGATACAGGCAATACCAATTGAGGTGATTATTTTTTTCATAAAACAGATTGATATGTTGGTATTAATGATTTAATAATTTTTGTCTTCTCTCTTTTACTTCACGCCAGGTGGTTAAAATAATACCCTCATCCTGTAAGGCTTTTTTTAATGCCGGATCCATCATGGCCAGCATATCGCCCCTGCGCAAAGGACCTGAATCAGAAATATGCGGAAACACTTCTGTGGTGGCAGTGCAGTGCATGATCATCATGGTTAGTCCGGGCTTCAGCGAGTGTATCCCTTCAATATATTTCTGTGTTTTGTATTGCTGTAATTTTTTATCGTCGTTGGACTGTTCTTTTGAGATAGGCCATCCGTAGCTGGTATTATGCAAATCGTCCAGCACAGGCAGGCCGGCAGCCCAGAGTGTTTTACCTATCATGCGTAATTGCTGAACAAGGGCTTCTGTAATACCACTACCCATATCTGCTTTGATCAGTGTAGCATGGCCTGCGGGCAGCATTACGGGGATCTTATTTTCTATCCCCAGTTTCACATATTTGCCGATAAATTCAGGTGTTGCAAACAAAGTACCCATATGTGTATCAAAATGGGTTGGTTCAAAACCCATGGTACGGGCTCTTTCTAATTGCGCCCTGATCTCTTTTTCTACTTCATCGCCGTTGGCGTGATCTACCACTTCTTTAACGCTGTGCCAAAGCGCGCCTTCTTTATCTACCAGGCCCGGTGTAGTGCTTTTACCTGATAATGGCCCCCAGCGGTATCCATTCCATTCAGAGGTTAAGGTAAGGTGTAAACCGGCGTCAATGCCCGGATGTTCCTTCATATACTGCACAAAAGCAGGCACCCATGGGCAGGGCATCATTACACTGCAGGAGGTAGCTACGCCTTTGGTGATGGCATTAATGGCGCCTTCATTCGAGTCGAAAGACATGCCCACATCATCAACATGTATAATCAACACTTTAGAACCTTTGGAATAGCCTAATTTTTCAGCGTAAGTGCTGTCGGCATACTGCGCAGTAACGGCCATCCAGGTTATACTGGTAAGGAGCAGGGCAAGCAATCGTTGTGTCATGGCAAAAATTTTATCTAAAAAAAAGCAACCTGTTGTTTTGTGCAAGTTTTTATCAATAAATAATCAGGAATTGCTAATTATTCATTACTTATTATTCCTATTTTCAATCTCCGCCAAACAAGGAGCTAAATCTAACGAAAGAAAACCAAACACCACTGCCTTATGAAAACAAAAACAGGTTCATTACTGGCCTACATGATGTTTCTCGAATATTTTATCTGGGGTGCATGGTATGTTACTATGGGAACCTATATGGTAGAGCACCTGCATGCCACAGGTATTGAAATAGGCGCCACCTATAGTGCCTTGGCTATTGCCACTATGATCTCTCCTTTTTTTGTAGGATTGATTGCCGATCGTTTTTTTGCAGCACAAAAAATTATGGGCGTATTGCACATGGTGGGCGCCCTGCTATTATTTCTTGCAACAAAGATTGAACATAGCAATACTTTTTATTGGGTGATACTGGTGTATTCACTTTTGTATATGCCAACCATTGCGCTGAGTAACAGTGTGGCTTTCTCTCAAATGACAGACCCTGGCAAGCAATTTCCCTGGATCCGCGTATTTGGTACACTTGGATGGATTGTAGCCGGTGTGCTGATTGGCAAATTGGGAATTGAAAAAACATCATCCACATTTTATATGGCGGCTGCTGTTTCTGCGGGATTGGGACTGTTAAGTTTTATCCTTCCCAATACACCACCTAAAGCACAAACATCCGATGCATCAAAAGCATTGGGTGCAGAAGCTTTCGTTTTATTCAAAGAAAAACCTTACCTCATTTTTTTCATTGCAGCCATTCTTGTATGCATACCTCTTTCTTTTTATTATGGATTTGCCAATCCGTTTTTGAATGAGATACATTTTGAAAATGCAGCGGGCAAAATGACGCTGGGACAGGTTTCTGAAGCCATTTTTATTTTAGCGATCCCATTTTTATTTAACCGTATTGGCGTAAAGAAGATGTTATTGATGGGGATGACGGCATGGATACTTCGCTACGTATGTTTTGCGTATGGAAATGCAGAGAGCAATAGCTGGATGCTGTATGCGGGTATTATTCTGCATGGCATCTGTTATGATTTCTTTTTTGTAACAGGCTATATGTACACCGAAAAGAAAGCCGGTGAAAAGATCAAAAATGCTGCACAGGGCCTGTTCACTTTCGCCACTTATGGTGTAGGTATGTTTATCGGCACCTGGTTCTCAGGTTATATTGTTGACCAAAACAAAACCATCAGCGATACCCATAACTGGCAAAATATCTGGTTTGTTCCGGCGTATATTGCTTTGGGCGTGTTGATCTATTTTATTGTGTTCTTTAAAGAGAAGAAAACGGCAGCGACAATCGTGAGGCATCAGTGGTGAGTGGTGAGTAAACAAAAAACTCACTACTGACCACTCACTACTCACAATTGCCGACTCACGATTCACGTCTCACGACTGACGCCTCACGATTGACATCCTAACAACCATAAAAATCAACAAAAAAAATACAACGATTATGAAAAAAATTGCCATGCTCGGTTCAGGATTTATCGGGCGGTTTTATGCAGACTCTTTACAGGGTTACAGGAGCAGGGATAAAGTGATCAGCATTTACTCCCGCAGGGAAGAAAGCGCTAAAAAATTTGCAGCAGACTATGGTTGCACACATTGGACCACCAATATGGAAGAAGCCATTGCGCATCCGGATGTAGACATAGTTTGTATTTCCTTACCTAATAACCTGCACGAAGCGGCGGTGCTTTTATGCTGCAAACACAAGAAAGCGGTTATGACCACCAAACCGCTTGGCCGTAATGCAGAAGAAGCCAAACGCATGTTACTGGCGGTAGAAGAAGCTGGAATTTTTAACGGCTACCTGGAAGACCTTGTATATACACCCAAATTCATCAAAGCCAGTCAAAGTGTGAAAGAAGGTGCATTGGGCAGGATCTTATGGGCCAAATCAAGAGAAACACACCCCGGCCCCCACAGCGACTGGTTTTGGGATATTGAACAGGCAGGCGGCGGGTGCATTCTCGATCTCGGTTGCCATTGTGTAGAGATCACCAGAAGTTATATTGGTAAAGACATTAAGCCGGTAGAAGTGATGTGCTGGGCCGACACACAGGTAAAACCAATTGATGCAGAAGACCATGCCATTGGTTTGGTAAAATATGAAAATGGCGCGATAGGCCAGTTTGAAGTAAGCTGGACATTCCGCGGCGGTCTGGATCTGCGCGATGAGGTAATGGGATCTGAAGGCACTATCTGGATCAATAGTTTTTTACGTACCGGCTTTGATATGTTTACTACCGGCAAAGGTGGAGACTATATTGCAGAGAAGGCGGAAAGCAATACCGGCTGGCTGTTTCCGGTGGGCGATGAATTAAATGAACTTGGCTATAACCATATGTTCATGGATATGTTTAATGCCATGGAAAAAGGCGTGCCCCCAAAAGAAACTTTTTATGATGGGTATGTGGTAAATGCCGTCCTGGATGCAGCCTATCGCTCTGCCAAAACAAAATTATGGGAACCCGTAAAACTCGATATCTGGAGAGGTAAGACCGGTCTTACCAAAGAAAGTCACCTTGTGGAATACGATGCCGATCATTACCTTGTAAAAGAAGAGATGACACATTACGGAGCCAAGAAACTGATTTTGAAAAATAAACAAACAGGCAAGATCACCGAACAGATCATCGAATAACTCAGTATCTCTGTGCAACTCCCTACCTCCCTCTGTGTTGAAAAAAATAGTTATAGTGGATGTTTTTTTTCAACACAGAGGGCACAGGGGAACAGAGATGCACAGAGCAATAAATAGTCACGCTATGCATACTGCATCTACCAAAAAAATATTATCTCTGCTAACAGGCATTATTATTTTGGCCGGATGTAAATTTAACAACGATGATGCAGAATGGAAAGTGTATGGGGGCAACAAAGCTGCTACACATTATTCCTCATTAACAGAAATAGATACTGCTAATGTTACAGAGTTACAGGTTGCATGGGAATATCATACGGGTGATGCTGAAAGCAAAACACAGATACAGGTAAATCCTATTATTGTAAACGGCATCCTGTATGGCGTTTCTCCCAAACTAAAACTGTTTGCATTAGATGCCGGTACCGGAAAAGAAAAATGGGTATTTAATCCACTCGATACTTCCAAAGCAAATAAAGGGGCAGGATATTTTTCGATGAATGTTTGTCGTGGCGTTACTTACTTCAGTGATAATGGTAAAAATGCACGCATCTTTTATGCGGCTGGTTCTACCCTTTTTTGTATTGATGCCAGAACAGGAAAAACAGTTACAACTTTTGGCGAAAGTGGAAAATTAGACCTGCATAATGATCTGAACAGGGATGTAAAAGATCTTTATGTAGCATCTACCACTCCCGGCATCATTTACAAAGACATGCTCATCATTGGCACACGCGTGGATGAAGGAGCATCTGCAGCGCCGGGCCATATCAGAGCTTATGATGTGCATACCGGAAAACTGCGATGGATCTTTCATACCATACCACACCCGGGAGAAGATGGTTATGAAACATGGGAAGATAAAAATGCATACCTGCACATAGGCGGCGCCAATGCATGGTCGGGCTTTAGCATGGATGAAGAAAAAGGAATTGTTTTTGCGCCGATTGGATCTGCCTCATATGATTTTTATGGCGGCAAAAGACCAGGACAAAATCTGTTTGCCAATTCTGTGCTGGCATTAGATGCAGCTACCGGTAAAAGAATATGGCATTTTCAAACTGTGCATCACGATATATGGGACAGGGACCTGCCCACCGCACCTGTTCTGGTTAACATCCTTAAAGACGGGAAAAGAATTGAAGCTGTTGCACAGGTAACCAAATCAGGATTTGTGTTTTTGCTTGACAGGAAAACAGGAACACCTGTATATCCTGTAAATGAAACACCTGTACCAACAGCAACAGAACTTGCAGGAGAAAAACCCTGGGTCACTCAGCCTATACCTACTTTTCCTCAACCATTCGCGAGGCAGTTGTTAACAGAAAAGGAATTAAATCATTTGGTTCCTGATTCATCATACCAGGACATTAAAAAAAGATGGCTCAACACAAAGCATGATCATTTATTTACACCACCCTCCAAGCAGGGAACAGTTATTTTCCCCGGGTTTGATGGCGGTGCCGAATGGGGAGGACCTTCTTTTGATACCAGCACCGGCATACTATACGTAAATGCCAGCGAAATGGCTTGGATATTAACGATGGTTGATGTTACACAAAAAACGCCTGCAAAAGAAACAAATGTAGAAGCTGGCAAAAGGCTTTATACCACTACCTGCATGAATTGCCACGGTGCGGAAAAGCAAGGTACCGGCAATAACCCTGCACTGGTCAACATCAATAAAAAATATTCAGAAGATTCATTCAAAGCCTTGCTTGTTTCGGGAAGACGAATGATGCCGGCTTTAAAACAGTTAAGTGAAGGAGAACAGGAAGCACTGGCCGCATTTGTTTTAGGCATAACATCAAAACAGGGAAAACCATTTGTAGCACCTGTAAAAAAAGAAGACCCCTATCTTAAAATGCCTTACACGTCTACCGGTTATAATAAATTTCTAACCAAAGAAGGTTATCCCGCTATAGACACACCATGGGGTACGCTTAATGCCATCAACCTGAATACCGGTAAATTAGAATGGAAAACAACTTTAGGAGATTATGCCGAATTAAAAACAAAAGGAATCCACACGGGAACCGAAAATTATGGAGGCCCGGTTGTAACTGCCGGTGGATTATTATTTATTGCAGCTACAAGTGATAAAAAATTCAGGGCATTCAATAAAAGAACAGGCAAACTGTTATGGGAATATGAGCTGCCCGCTGCCGGTTTTGCCACACCATCCGTTTACGAAAAAGACGGACACCAATATATTGTAATTGCCTGCGGAGGAGGAAAACTGGGGAAGCCTTCCGGCGATAGCTACCTGGCTTTTTCATTGGGAGCAAAACGGGAGATAAAATGGCTGCATTAGCATTAGTTGGATTAGTTAAATTAGTTAAATTAGTTAAAGAGGGTTAAAGTGGTAGCAACAGGTTCTTACCATTTTTCTACTTTAACTACTTTAACCATTTTAACCTTTTTAACTATTCAACCAATTTTAACCAAAAAATCAAACATATCATTCACCTTAAACAGTATAAAACAAATGCTATCACAAGATCTTTTCATTCACCATGTTTATTTCTGGCTCGAACATCCGCATAAACCTGAAGAACATGCGGCGCTGCTGGCAGGACTAAAAGCTTTGAGTAAAGTGCCTTCTATCCAACAGTTTCATATAGGCGTGCCGGCTACTACTAACCGTGATGTAATTGATATCTCTTACCATTTTTCGTGGCTGGCTGTTTTTCCTACCAAAGAAGCACAGGATGCTTACCAGACAGATCCGATCCATTTACATTTTGTAGATACCTGCAAACACTTATGGAAGAAAGTAACCGTGTTTGATTCTGTTGGGGTGTAGTGAAAAAGTTTGCCACAGATGGCACAGAGTAACACAGAAAAATATCTGTGAAAATCTGTGCCATCTGTGGCAATTATTTTTGACTACATTAGCATCTATTTATCCCACTGCACTTCAGCGGCATGAACGTCAGATGAGTTGGTACCGATCTGGATCATAAACTTACCTGGCTCCCAAACTTTTTTCAGGTTGCTGTTAAAGAACGATAATTGCTCTGTTGTAACCTGGAAACTGATCTCTTTTGATTCGCCGGGCTGCAAATTTACTTTCTGAAACCCTTTCAGATCCTTCACTGAGCGTGTTACACTTGCTACAGGATCGCTGATGTATAATTGCACCACTTCTTCTCCCGCATATTTACCGGTGTTTTTAAGTGTTACACTTGCTGTTAATTTTTCTTCTCCTTTCAGATTTGTTTTACTCAGTTTTACCGAACTGTATTCAAAGCTGGTATAACTCAACCCATAACCAAACGAATACAATGGATCATTGGATTCATCGAGATAATTGGATTTGAATTTTGGAAAATCTGTCGCGCTAAACGGACGACCGGTATTTTTATGATTATAGTAAATAGGAATTTGTCCTACACTACGCGGAAAAGTAGCAGTGATCTTTCCTGAGGGATTATAATTCCCAAACAAAACATCGGCAATAGCATTACCTGCTTCTGTTCCCGGCGCCCATGCATCAAGGATGGCAGTGGCATGATCATTTTCCCATGTTAAGGTTAATGGTCTTCCGTTAAATAATACAACCACTAATGGTTTGCCAGTTTGTGTCAAAGCTTTTAACAATGCCTGCTGACTGGCAGGGATGCTGATATCAGCACGGCTGGATGATTCGCCCGACATGTTTGAAGATTCACCAACCACGGCAACCACTACATCCGCTTTAATAGCCGCAGACACCGCTTCATTGATCATCTCGGCAGGGGAACGTGGATCTATCTCTGCTTCCACACCAAGTGCATTTACTCTTTTAAGGAAGAATGCAGTATCGTCTGTGATATTGGCACCTTTGGCAGAAATAATGTTAACACTGTTGCCTGCTACATTTTTAATTCCTTCCAGCACACTAACAGACTGTTTCCAGTCGCCGGCCACAACCCATGTGCCCAGCATATTTCTCCTGTTATCTGCCAGTGGTCCAACCAATGCAATAGTGCCTGATTTTTTTAATGGCAACACCTGGTGATTATTTTTCAACAATACCATACTATGTGCAGCAATATTTCTGGCAGCCTGCCTATTGGCAGCGGTTAAAATGTCTTTGGCAGGTCTTGATTCATCAATGTAGCGGTAAGGGTCATCAAACAGTCCTAATTTGAATTTTGCTTCGAGGATGCGGAGACATGCCTGATCAACATCTGCAACAGAAACTTTTCCTTCTTTAATTGATTTGCCCAATGTAGTTAACATGCCCTCTCCCACCATATCCATATCCAGTCCGGCCCTGAGCGCCTGTGCAGACACAGTCTGTAAATCGCCAACACCATGAGCGATCATTTCGTTCAGCGATGTATAATCAGAAACCACAAATCCTTTAAAGCCCCATTCTTTGCGAAGCAGATCAGTAAGCAACCATTTATTACCCGTAGCCGGAACGCCATCAATTTCATTGAAAGAACTCATCATACTTCCTGCGCCGGCATCTACTGCTGCTTTGTATGGGGGCAAATAATATTCATACATTTTAATACGGCTCATATCAACCGTATTGTATTCCCTGCCTGCCTCAGCACCGCCATATAATGCAAAGTGCTTTACGCAGGCCATCAGTGTATTGTTTTTAGAAAGATCCGTTCCCTGGTAACCACGAACCATGGCTTTGGCTATTTCTCCACCTAAATAGGGGTCTTCACCAGATCCTTCTGAAATCCTTCCCCAGCGGGCATCACGGGCAATATCAACCATTGGAGAAAAAGCCCAGCTCAAACCATCAGCAGTTGCTTCTGTGGCCGCAATGCGGGCCGATTGTTCAATCAAAGCCAGGTCCCATGAGGCAGATAAACCCAATGGGATCGGGAAAATAGTTTTATGTCCGTGTATCACATCTAATCCAAAGATCATTGGGATATGCAGGCGTGACCCTTTAACAGCGAGGTCCTGTGCCTTACGTACTTTTTCAGGTGATGTGATGCCGAATAATCCGCCCACCAGTCCTTTTTTAATTTTCGACTCCACATCGGTACTTACCACAGAACCGGTAACTGCCGCACCACCGGGAATGATCAGGTTTAACTGGCCGATTTTTTCTTCCAGTGTCATCTTTGCCATTAGTGCTTTGGCTTTTGATGTAATATCATTTTGAGAGAGGGATGGATAGCTGAGTAACACCGTTACGCCTATCACTAATAATTTTTTCATATTGGCTTGTTTGATCGATAAAAGCAAGAAGGAAAATTCAACTTGCGGAAGATGGGTTGAAAGTAAAAAAAAATATTAAATCAGGGGCTGTCAAATGTCAGGAAAAGAGAAAGACCTGAAGAATTTCTTACAGGTCTTTCCTTTTTGTACTTAAAAGGGGGAAAACAGGTTATTTCAGTAATTGATGAATATAATTGTAGCTGGTAGTGATATTCTCCATCGGCTTGGGCGCACCATCCTGTTCTATAAAGAAATAATGCATGCCTGATTCTTTGGCATGATCAAAGATCCGTTTGAAATCAAAACTGCCTTTGCCTACTTCAAGAATATGTTCAAACTTCGCATCCATATCTTTTACATGCCATAAATGGAACCTGCCCGGATTGGCTTTGAACATTTCAACAGGGTCTTTACCTGCTTTCTGCGCCCATCCCAGATCCAGCTCCATCTTTACCATATTCTTATCTGTTTGGGATAAGATGAGATCGTAAGGGATCACGCCCTCTACTGTTTTGAATTCTGCATCGTGATTATGATAGGCGAATAATATACCTGCTTTTCTGGCTGCTTCACCGGTCTTATTCAACACCTCAATAGAAGCTTTGATCTCATCCAGTGTATGAATAGGTGTACTGGCACAAACCAGGTAAGAAACGCCACCTTCTGCCGCCTGGTCAACCAGTTCCTGGTAATTATCGCGCAGATTTTTCATTGGCGGTATCACCATCGGCTTACCATCAGCGCCAGCGGGCATTTTTGCGCCGGGAGGCAATTTAAACGGCGCCCCCAATACATGGTGCGAACGCCAGTGCATGCCCATGTCTTTTAAAGTAGCGGCAAACTCTTTTGGTTTCATTCCATAGTAGCCACCTTTTTTACTGAATGCAGATTCTATTTCGGTGTAACCGATGTCTGCAATTTTTTTCAGGTTGCCCATTACATCTTCATCAAGTACGTTGAATAAAGTGTAGAGTTGTAAGCCAACACCGGGCATCCTTTTTTTATTCAGTAAAGCGTTGGCTAAAACTTCTCTGTTAAGAAGTAATCCACCCAATGCGATAGCTGAAGTGTTTTTGAGAAATGTTCTGCGGTTATTCATGCGGTATTTTTTGCGTTATTTTTTTGCCACAGATTACACAGATTAGCACAGATTTTTCTGTGGTGCCTGTGGCCAAATTCCTTACTATTTTAGTCCGGGACTAACCTTATAAACCGGACTTTTGAGTTATAAGGTATGTCTTCTTCCCGGTTGCGAACAGCTTGCAAAAAAATGAGGTCCGTGGCGGATTGCCAGTCCAATACCTGCCGTGGCAACCACCCAAAATGAGGATAGTTGAGGTATTTTTTTCATATTCAATGCGTCGCTATGACACAATGATACCCATAAAATCCGAAAATACAAATGAAACGGCCTGTTTTTTATCTTATTTTTGAGGCGATATGAAGCAAACCCGGCTTACACAAAATCTTGTTCTGGAAGGGGGCAAATACTTTATGCCCTCCCTCTCGTTAGACTGCGTGATCTTTGGATTTCACGACAATGAGCTGAAAGTATTGTTACTGAAAATGAAACATGCGGATGAATGGGCGCTTCCCGGAGGATTTATTTATAAGGATGAGGATATTGAAGATGCTGCTACCCGGGTATTGCGTGAGCGGACCGGCCTGCACGATATTTTTCTGCAACAGTTTCATGTATTTGGCAAACCCGGCAGGGCTGATAAGAAATATCATCTGAACCGTTTGAAGAAAGGCGGTATTACGATAAGCAAAGACAACTGGATCATCCAGCGTTTTATTACTGTAGGATATTATGCTTTGGTAGATTTTGCTTTTGTAACACCCGAGCCCGATCTGAGTTCTGTTGCCTGCGAATGGCATGATATACACTCCATCACAGAATTATTTATGGATCACAAAGACATCCTGAATAAAGCATTGGAAACACTAAGGCTGCAATTAAACCACCAGCCTATCGGTTACAATTTATTGCCGCAAAAGTTTACCATGCCCGAATTGCAGAAACTCTACGAAACCATTCTCGATAAAAAATTAGACCGGAGAAATTTTCAACGCCGCATCACCGGTTTCGGATTTGTAAAACGCCTCAAAGAAACCCGTAAAGGCGGCGCGCACAAAGCACCCTTTCTCTATTCCTTCGATCTTAGAAAATACAAGAAAGCCTTGCAGGATGGATTGCAGGGAGGATGGTGAGGGGGGATTAGTTAAAGTGGTTAAAAGGGTCAAAGTTAATCCGGCAACTTTTATTTCGAAGCAAACCCCAAACTCCAAACCCCAAACTTCTCCTCTACAAGCTTCCCTTCTTCAACTCCTCCACAGCAAAATTGGCTGCCCTTGCAGTTAATGCCATATACGTTAGTGAAGGATTCTGACAGGCAGACGATACCATACAGGCGCCATCAGTTACAAATACATTCTTTGCATCCCATACCTGGTTATTGCCATTCAATACGGATGTCTTTGCATCTTTGCCCATACGTGCAGTACCCATTTCATGAATACCGTGTCCGATGGCGTGGCCATTATCCCAGGTAGTAACATTTTTTATGCCTGATGTTTCAAACATTACTTTTAACTCTTCCACAATGGCTTTGCGCATTTTCGTTTCGTTTTCTTTCAATTCACAATCCATTGATAATACAGGAAGCCCCCATTTATCTTTTTTATTTTTATCAAGGGTGATCTTATTTTCATGATAAGGTAATATCTCTCCAAACCCGGTGGCGCCAATACTCCAGCCGCCGGGCTCAGTAAGCGCTTCTTTGTAATCCGCACCAATACTCAGTTCTGCCACATCCCTGCTCCAGCCAGACCGGCTGGCGCCACCCTGGTAACCAAAGCCACGAAGGAAATTTCTTTTATCATTACCTATGTTGGCAAAACGCGGAATATAAAATCCATTGGCTCTTCTGCCGAAATAATATTTATCCTCATACCCTTCCACCACACCTGATGCACCAAGATTATAATGATGATCCATTACATTATGTCCCAGTTCTCCACTACTGCTGCCTAACCCTTCAGGCCAGATATCTGTTGCAGTATTAAACAATACCCATGTTGAATTCAAGGCAGATGCATTCAGGAAAACTATTTTGGAATAGTACTCATAAGTCTGGTTGGTTTCTGCATCCAGCACCATTACTCCTTTTGCTTTTTGCGTATCCTTATCATAAATGAGTTTGGTTACGATAGAAAACGGGCGAACAGTGAGGTTACCTGTTTTCATTGCGGCAGGTAAGGTTGAAGATTGTGTGCTGAAGTATCCGCCAAACGGACAGCCTTCCCAGCAACGGTTCCGGAACTGGCATTGTGTTCTGCCTTCAATAGGTGCGGTTAGGTTTGCTACACGACCAATAAATAAATGACGCTCTCCTTTGTATTGTGCTTTAATTCTTGCCGCCACATCTTTTTCAACACAGTTCAGATCCATGGGTGGTAAAAAATACCCGTCGGGCAACTGCGGCAGACCTTCCAGCGAACCACTGATGCCGGCAAATTTTTCTGCATAATCATACCACGGTGCAATATCCTTGTAACGGATGGGCCAGTCAACACCTATGCCTTCTTTTGCATTCGCTTCAAAATCCAGATCGCTCCAGCGATAACTTTGCCTTCCCCATAAAATAGATCGGCCACCCAACTGGTAACTGCGCCACCAGATAAATGGTTTTACTTCTGTGTATGGACAATCCTCTTCATTAACCCATGAGCCCATTACCGCTTCGCTGGCAGCCCAGCCGCGGTGGATAACAGGATATTGATGCCTTTGTTCAACCGTTGTTCTTCCCCTGTGTTCAAACTCCCATGGATTGTTATTGGCTGTTGAATAATCTTTGATATGCTCATAGTTTCTGCCACGTTCCAGCATCAATACTTTCAAACCTTTTTCTGTAAGCTCTTTGGCGGCCCAGCCCCCACTAATTCCGGATCCCACTACGATAGCATCAAAAGTGTTCTGCGCTTTGGCTTTGTTGTTGAGGTTGGTTGAATCAGCGGACATAGTATATGTTTTGATTGGCGGATGACGGATTGGCGGATTGACGGATTATTTTCTCTGCGTTTGTTTCTGTTTTTCTGCAACGCTGCGGTGAACATGTGTTTTCATTCATCGCAGAGCCGCAGAGAGCGGAGAGGTTTCGCAGAGTAATTTTCACACTCGCGCCTCACGATTCACGACTCACGTCTCACGATTCACGAACTAAAGGTTTCCTTTCTTCAATTCCTCTACCGCATGGTTCGCTGCGCGTGCAGTGAGGGCCATGAATGTGAGCGAGGGATTTTGCGTACTGGTTGATACCATGCAGGCACCATCGGTTACAAAAACATTTTTGCATTGATGCAGTTGGTTCCAGGCATTCAGCATAGATGTTTTAGGATCGCGTCCCATACGCACACCGCCCATTTCGTGAATATCCAGTCCCGGCGCCTGTTTGCTGTCGTTGGCATTAATATTAGTGGCCCCTGCTTTCTCCAGCATATCTTTTCCCTGCTCAAGAAAATCCTTCAATAATTTTTCATCATTCTCATCATACCCCACAGAAGTGATCAACTGCGGAATACCCCATGCATCTTTCTGGTCTTTACTTAACCGAACATGATTGCTTTCTTTAGGAATGGTCTCGCCCTGCATCATCATATAAATACCCCATTCACCCGCTTCGGTGATGGCGTCTTTAAATGTGCCGCCAATACCTTCTGCACTGGCTCTTCCCCTACCCGCAGTAAAATGCACCATGTACCCGCGCAGAAAATCCATTTCCTGTTTATATACATTCCTGAAATTGGGCATCATGGCTGCAGTGGGTCGTCTGCCGTAATAATATTTATCCTGCGGACCATCGTATGACGCCGTAAGGCTTCCGCGATAATTGTGGAATGCCACATATTTACCCAACAGCCCGTTATCATTACCCAATCCATTAGGGAAACGGTTAGATACAGAGTTGAGCAGGATGAGGTTGGTATTTAAACAGGCCGCATTTACAAAAATGATCTTTGCAAAATATTCTGTTGCTTTAAACGTAAGCGCATCAATTACTCTTACGCCAATGGCTTTTTGTTTGGCCTCATCATAAATGATCGAATGCACTACCGAGTTGGTGTGCATGGTAAGGTTACCTGTTTTCTGCGCCCACGGAATGGTGGTTGAATTGGAACTGAAATACCCCCCAAACGGGCAGCCCCTCTCGCACAAACTTCTGGCCTGGCATTGGGTACGGCCCTGTTGTATATGAATATCGCGTGGCTGTGTAAGATGTGCGCAACGGCCCTGCACCACATGGCGGTCTTTGTAATTGGCCATAATTTTTTGCTGCAGTTCTTTCTCCACACAATTCATTTCCCATGGCGGCAAAAAATCCCCGTCGGGCAATGTTTCCAGTCCGTCTTTGTTACCGCTTATTCCCGCAAATTTTTCTACATGCGTGTACCAGGGTGCAAGATCATCATAACGTATGGGCCAGTCAACGGCAAAACCATCACGGCCCGGGCCTTCAAAATCGTATTTACTCCAGCGTTGTGTTTGTCTTGCCCATAACAAAGATTTACCGCCTACCTGGTAACCGCGGATCCAGTCGAAAGGTTTTTCCTGCACATAAGGATGCTCATGGTCTTTCACAAAAAAATGTTCACTGGCCTCGCTAAAAGCGTAGCATCTGTTAACGATAGGATCTTTTTTAGCAATGGGTGGCGGGATCTCTCCCCTGTGCGGAAAGTCCCAGGGATTTTTAGTGGCGGTAGGATAATCTTTTAAATGCACCACATCCTTACCACGTTCGATCAGCAGTGTTTTTAAACCATGTTCACAAAGCTCTTTAGCCGACCAGCCGCCGCTGATACCCGAACCTATTACAATAGCGTCAAAAGTATTTTGCGCAACACCTTTGGTGTTCAGGTGAAGAGAATCGGGCATGGCAATCGGGTTTAGAGGCAATGAGTGGATGATAGAATGAGTGAATGAAAAAAACATTCTATCATTCAATCATTATTTTCTTCTTAAATCTAAAACAATATTTTGCTACCTGCGCCCAACAGGTCAGATTATTATCAGTTTTTGATAAATTAATATCAGAAGTATTTGGGTGATTTCAATCTCCCCCCCTTTACTGATTATCAATTGCACGCAAAAGCGCTTGCAATCACTCAATGGTTTAAAACATGCGAGCTGCAAAGTGATGCAGGATATTTTGTCCATTTTAATGAAGGTTCATGACACCTCCAAAAAAATTGTTACGAGAATTGATAGTGGCCTAAAAGACTTAACTGAAGATTTAAAAGCAATGGCAAAAGACTTTAAACTGGAAGAAGATCAGACTTCATAGGTAGCCAGGCATTCTTTTGCAATCAATCTCAGGCAGAAGAATGTTGACCTTAATATTATACAGGAAGCTATGGTCATGAAACGCAGTTACAAACCATGACCTATTTAGATGAAATTGATGACCTGGTAATTGTCAAAAGTATCGAAGACGATTTTAATGTTTGTTATTATGAACATTTTATGTATTTTTGTTTGAAATAACAAACGTTATGAACTCAAGAAATACCATACTATTACCCACTGCCGAAAAAATTATGACTGAATTCGGTAACAACCTCAAACTTGCCCGGCGGCGGCGGCGGCTGAGTGCAGAGCAGGTAGCGGAAAGGGCGGATATTGCCCGGTCCACTTTATGGCAGGTAGAAAAGGGTTCCCCTTCTGTTGCCATGGGTATTTATATGAAAGTCATTTTTGTACTTGGATTAGAAAAAGATATGCTGAAAGTAGCCAGCGACGACATACTTGGCAGAAAACTGCAGGATGCTCAATTAACGGTAAAAGAAAGGGCTCCAAAAAAGAAATAACAGGATGGCAGAAAAACGAAACATACAGGTTTATGCCCACTGGCAAGGTTTTGAGAATCCGGCCCTGATGGGAGTACTCTCTTCTGAACGCCTCAAAGGAAAAGAAATATTTTCTTTCAGTTATACAAAAGAATGGCTCGATAGCGGATTTGCGCAATATATTGATCCGGCACTGCAACTCTATACCGGACCGCAATATATTGATGATACAAAAGATAATTTCGGCGTATTTCTGGATTCTTCCCCAGACCGTTGGGGAAGGTTGCTAATGCGCAGAAGGGAAGCCGCAACAGCCAGGGCAGAAAAAAGAAAAGAAAACACGTTTTTTGAAACGGATTACCTGCTTGGTGTTTTTGACGGTCACAGGATGGGTGGGATAAGGTTTAAAACAGATCCTGGAGGTGCTTTCCTGAATGATAATGCAGCGATGGCTTCTCCTCCATGGACTTCTCTTAAAGAGCTTGAATACGCAAGCCTTCAGTTAGAAAAGGATGATGCGGTAAATGATCCCGATTATTTAAAATGGCTCAACATGCTAGTTGCGCCCGGTTCATCCCTTGGCGGAGCAAGACCCAAAGCAAGTGTACTTGATGGGAAACAGCATTTGTGGATCGCAAAATTTCCAAGCAATAACGATGAAAAAGATATAGGCGGCTGGGAAATGGTTGTTAATGAACTTGCCATTAAAGCAGGGTTGAATGTAGCGGAAGGAACTGCCAGACAATTCTCAAAAAAACAACACACATTTTTAACCAAAAGATTTGACAGAACAAATACCGGGGAGAGAATACATTTTGCTTCTGCCATGACTTTGCTTGGGCTAAACGACGGCAATGATCATACTGAAGGAATCAGTTATCTGCACATGGCAGAATTCCTGATGCGCAGCGGTGCAAATGTAACTGCTGACCTGGAAGAATTATGGCGACGGATCGTTTTCAATATATGCGTTTCAAATACGGATGATCATTTACGAAATCATGGATTTTTATTGACCAATAACGGATGGATATTGTCTCCTGCTTTTGATATAAATCCAGTTGAACATGGCACCGGTTTACAATTAAATATTTCACTTACCGACAATGCCCTTGACCTTAACATAGCGCTTGCCGTTGCCGGAGAATTTAGGGTAAAGAAAGATCGGGCAAATGAGATTATTGGTTTGGTAAAAGCTTCCGTTTCTAAATGGCGTTTGGTTGCAGAAAAAATTAAATTGCCTAAAGCTGAACAGGAGTTACTGGCTAATGCTTTTATAACAGAGAAATAATTTACGCTGATTAGACGGTATTTACCGGGGGAACCCGGTAGTTCAAAGGGCAACTGTTGCAAAAATGCAAAGGACACAAAAAAAGCCCTATTTACAGGGCTTCTATGAGTGGAGAGTATCGGGGTCGAACCGACGACCTCTTGCATGCCATAACGAAAAATGCCTTGTTTTAGCTTAACTCATCTGAACTAAATTAAACGCTGAAACCATTTGTGGTAAAGGTTTTTAGCGAATTTAATTAACTACTTGAAATTAAATAAATACTACCTTTGGTTTTACCTCAGTTTTACCTGGAAGTAAAAAAATGAGTGAAAAATTCAGCAAAGTGCTTTGCAATTTTTAGAATAAAAAAAACGGTAGCATCTATGCAAGAGATAAAAATAAAACCTGTTCTCTGGAAACACAAAACTGCTAAAAATGGGGAATTCGAGATCAGGATTCGGGTTACTCAGTATAAAGAGGTGGGTTATTATAATACTGGCTTTACTTCCAAGGAAGAGAATTGGGATGAATTAAATGAATGTCCGCTAACATCTCACCCAAAATTTAAGGCGATAATCAAAAAAATAAATTCGCTGGTTTCTGAGATTGATTATGAGATCAAGACCATGCACCGGAATGGTGTTGAAATGATTTCACTGAAGGAACTAAAAGACAAAGTCAGAAAAGTGGAACTCCGTGTTCAGCCTGTTAAGATCCTTCAGCTTTTTGATATTGTGATAAAGGAAATGGAGGAACAAGGACGTATAGGTTATGCTGGTGTATTTTATTCCGGCAAAATCAAATTGAAAAAATACCTGTTGGCCGATAAAACGTTCTGGACCTTTACAAAAACTGACTTTGAAGCGTATGAGAATTATTTGAGAACAAATGTACCAAGCGAAAACACGATGAGTCTTTATATCAGAACGTTCAACCGGCTTTGGAATATTGCTATCCAAAGAGGTTATTGTCCGAAAGAACCCCATCCTTCAAAATATTTCACTTTCAAACCTTACCGCAGGATTAAAACAAAGAAACGTGCCGTATCCGCAGATGTGATCCAGGCAATCACTAAACTGGAATATGAAAAAGACTCAAGAATGTATAGGTCTCAACAATTATTTTTATTCAGCTATTATGCCAGAGGTATAAATTTTATTGATCTCGCGCAGTTAAAACATAGGATAAACATAAAAGGGAATGAGATTAATTATACCCGTTCCAAAAATAAACGGAAATATCAATATCAACTCCATTCAAAAGCACTGGCTATTATTGAATGGTTTAAATCGTACACTTTACAGAGTGATGCAGGGTATGTATTTCCACTTCTAATGAAGATTCATGACACGCCAAAAAAAGTTGATGCGCGGATTGATAGTGGACTCAAAGACTTAAATGAAGATTTAAAAGTGATGGCAAAAGATCTTAAACTGGAAAAGGATCTTACCTCTTATGTAGCCAGGCATTCTTTTGCAACTAATCTTAGGCAGAAAAACGTAGATCTTAATATTATCCAGGAAGCTATGGGTCATGAAACACAGTTGCAGACGATGACATATCTTGAAGAAATTGATGATTCACTAATCGCAAAGAGTATTGAGGAGGCTCTCTAAAAGAGTAATATTGTAAAGCAATTGAATAGTTTATTTATGGAAACAGGTGAAATTATTATATATCAGGCCCCAGATGGACAGACCTCTATAGATGTGAAGCTGGAAAATGAAACTATTTGGCTGAACCTCAATCAGATGGCAGTATTGTTTGAAAGAGATAAATCAGTCATTTCCAGGCACTTATCTAATGTTTTTAAAGAAAAAGAACTGGATTATGGCTCAGTTGTTGCAAAAAATGCAACAACTGGCGTGGATGGGAAAACATACCAGGTAGACTATTATAACCTGGATATGATTATCTCAATAGGTTATCGCGTGAAATCTACCAGAGGTACACAATTTAGAATATGGGCCAATAAAATCCTCAAGGACTATTTAATAAAAGGATATACAATTAATGAAAGAAAGTTAAAAGAACAGACCACGCAACTTGATGAATTGAAACAGGCCGTAAAGCTGCTGGGAAATGTCATCGAAACACAACCACTCAATTCCGATGAAGCTACCGGATTATTAAAAATTCTTACCGATTATACCTATGCCCTTGATGTGCTTGACAGGTATGATCACCAGGTATTGGAAATTGGTGGCACTACAAAGGAAGAATTGTTCCAGATCACTTACCCCGAAGCAATGAAAGCCATTGACGGGTTACGGGATAAGTTTGGGGGAAGTACCCTTTTCGGCAATGAAAAAGACGAATCATTCCAGGGTTCTCTTGCCGCTATTTACCAGACATTTGGTGGTGAATTTGTATATCCAAGTATTGAGGAAAAAGCTGCCAATCTGCTCTATTTCGTTATTAAGAACCATTCTTTTTCCGATGGCAACAAACGTATTGCTGCATTTCTGTTTGTGTGGTTCCTGGAAAAAAATGGTATTTTATATAGAAAAAATGGCAGCCGAAAAATTGCTGATAATGCTTTGGTAGCACTTACTTTAATGATCGCAGAAAGCAAACCTGATGAAAAAGGTATTATGGTTAAAGTGGTGGTAAATCTTATTAATAATAATAATAATCAGTAAGACACATTCGATCCGTCTTTAGTTAAAATAGTGATTAAAGCATTTGTGTTATTATTTTCCATTCTGCCTCAGTATAGGCACTTCTTTCATGAAATCATAGTATCCATTTTCGTGGTTGCTATACGTCCCATAAGAATCAAGGCTGTAACCAATGATACCATCCGAAGATTCAATTATATAGAGGATACACATATCTGAAGGATTACTCATTCCCCCGAATCGGTATGTTTCCGTAACCACAAGATTGTGGGGCTGGTATCTTTTCTCTGTACCCGCAGTAAATCCTTCATTCGTCCATCTAAATTCTGTATCCATTTTCTTAATGCGAAGATCTTCAAGTACTTCCGTTAACGTGGTCATTGTATGTGGCATTTTCATAAATTAATTAATAATTTTCTGTTATTCTAATTGGATTTGTATAGGTTATTTGAGCAGTTATATCAAAAATCACACTATCAAGTTCTTTTGCTGAAATTTTCAGGCTGTCTATAATTTCCAGGTTTACAGGGTTACATGGATTTTGTCTGTCAATACTTTCCGTTAACCCCAAAATATTAGCGAGTGGTCTGCGGACTGTGTGAGAACTGATAAAAGCGATTTTTTTGAATTGCTGGTTCTGTAAGTGAAGTTTTTTTTCCTGTATTATTCTTGTGGTTATGTCATAACCGACTCCCTGGATTTGTATCGCATTTTTCTTTTCATTTTTAATAAACCTGAATTCCCAATAAGTATGTGATACCTCATTATTGAACAGGTGTCTTAACTCAATACTAATAGTCGTTGTTTTATTTTCCTTTCCATGTTGCAAAGTTTCGATAAACCGTTCCTTATCTTCTGAATGGATGTTCTCAAGAAAATTATAAGAAGACAATTCGGATTTTGACAAATCAACATTTTTTGAATACGCTTTGTTGGCGAAGTCGCAGGAATAATCCTCGCAAATGCGTACAAGGTAATTGGCATGTGACTCTACTATTGATAGCTGAAATTGTTTTCTTATCGCTATTTCATTATTGCAATTCTTAAATCTTATCCTGAAAATTCGTAACAAAAAATAAAGAAGAACAGAAGCTGTAAGAATAAAAGCGATGTCTTTATAAATATGCGATCTATTTACACTGGTATAACCAAATAACAAAATATCACCCAAAACAACCCATATAATGCCTGCAAAAAAATAGATCAGTGCAAACCAGACCGAACTTGTATTGAAAGTTTTCATATTGATTGGTTTATTACAAGATCAGGCAGAAACAGATATGATACCTGTAACTGTTCTGCCTGATCTACCTGTTGTTATTTCTGCAATACAATAGATTGTACATTTCCTTTACCGTCTGTGGATGTCCAGGATTGCTTCTTGTTTTTGTTCTTCACAATAATCCATGTTTTGGCAAAAGCCGAATTTTCTCCTTTTATGGTTACTGTTTCAGCAGTATTGCTCCATACAAAACGACTGGTATCAGCAATTTGATTACTCAGAATACGGTAGGAAATTTTTTTCGTTCCGGAATTGTCATCATTAAAAGTCATGCTCCCGATATTGGCAGCGGAGGCTTCTTTTCCACCTACATGCTGCTCTGCATAAGAACTGATATTCCATGAACCCTGCAACCGGCTGTTTAATTTGTTTACTGAACTACAGGAAGCAAGTAAAATAATAGATAAGGCGCTTGCTGTAATGATTTTTACTTTTTTCATTTGTTTTTATTTTTTATTGTGATAAAACTTAGTTGGATAATTTTTATTTTCTTTCATATGTATTAGTCGGTAACATTTGTTACTCTAATCGCAGGAATTGTATAATCTTTTGGCAAATTGCCTGGTGGCATCGCCATCATATTCCCATCACGAAAAGCCTGGTAATGTGGCGATAGTATTTCAATACCAGCCTGGTTAAACTGATCCAGGATATTCTGATGCAGTTCTGAATAAATGGAAGCCTGGTTATTAGGAGACCTGGTATAAGCATTCACCTGGTAGCTTACATAAAAATCATCAAGGCTGGTTTGATAAATAAAAGGAGCAGGTTCGGTTTCTATCAGCTTTGTAGACAGTGCCGCCTTAAGAGCAAGTGCATGCACTGTTTTCCAGGGAACATCATAGCCAATGGTAATGGTTGTGTGCAATATCAACCCTCTTTCCGGGGCATCCTTGCTGAAATTGACGGTATGGTTGTTTAATACATTGGAATTCGGGATAGAGATCACTTCGTTCTTAATCGTTCTTACTCTGGTAACCAACAGATTCTTTTCAACAATATCACCAGTTACATCACCTATTTTAACCCGGTCGCCATCTTTGAATGAACGCATATAAGTTAATGCCAGTCCTGATATTACATTGCCCAAAGAAGTAGAAGAACCAAGCGTAAACAAAGCACCCAGGAATATGGTTACACTGTTGAATACAGGAGATCCCGATCCGGGTAGATATGGGAAAACAGCCACCAGCAGGAAAGCATATACAAGCACCCTGACAATTTGATAAGTAGGATTGGCCCAGTCTTTATGGAACTCCGGTATTTTTAATACACCCTTTCCGATTTCTTTTTTCAAAAAACGTAAGCCACGCAATACAAAACTGGATATAGTAACAATTACAATAATTGTTACCAGCTTAGGCAGGTAATTCCACGCATTTTGAAGGATTCCAGTAACCGGAGTCTTGATAAATTCAAAAATACCATTAGCAATTTTTTTTGTAGGTGGAAATATTCCGAACAACAGCGGCAATGCAAGAAATACGAGTAGTACCCGCACAATCCATTTTGTAAAGTTGGTTATTGTAAAAAGTAATTCCGCATGTTGTTCTTCGTTCATAAAAGAATACTGGCGAAAACGGATACCATCAATTTTCCTGCCTTTCTGTTCAGTAATCTTCTTTCTGAGGAAACTGAATAGCTTATTTGTAATAAAAATCGCAAGTACCAGAGCCGCAATCAGTAATAATGCAAGAGATGATTGACGAAGTAATGAACGAAAACTATTGTCTTTTTTATATTGAATAACGGCGCTGGCAATCTGATTTTTGTATTGTTGAGCTAGTTGTTGCCGGCTTGTATTCATCTGAAGGGCATCAGCATCCAAAACACTTATGATGATACGTTCACCATAAACAATATTAATATCCTTCTCTTCCGGCACTAATCGCAGGGAATCTTTACCAAAATAGTATTCAGTAGCAAGTTTTTGAATCCGGCCGGTTACCGCAGCAGCCCTTGCGTCAGGTAAAAAACTACCCGCTCGGTTATAAAGTTTAAAAAGCGTATCCCCAAAAGGCACAACTGCATATCCGTAAACGGCAGTATCGATGATAATTTGGTTGAGATCTTTTACGTTTGCAGCTTTCTGTTGTGCTAATGACACAATACTGGTGAATAGCATTGCATAAATAGAAATACCAATGATTATCTTATTTTTATAACTCGAAAAGAAATATTTATTTTTCATACATTATAAGTTCACCATTGTTAAAGTAAACGTGAGTGTGGTTATATAATCACCCGCCGATTTCAGAAAATCATTTCCACCAGCTGCCCTGTAGCGTATTTCTACAGGGATGGTTTGCATTACTGCTGCAGAGCTACCGCTTGCAATATCCTGATCAGAAGTAGCTAATATGATTTCAGGCGGTGCACCCGGAATATTGGTCACTTTCATCCCCATATTGCTGACAGGTATTTGCAAACCCATACGATTGAGACTTCCTGCTGCCCTTACTTTTAAAACCCAATTCATTGAAGCATTGGTTGTAATGGTGAGGGTCTGATCAGTTACCACTACTCCATTTTCATAATCTGCAATAGATATAAATGAGATTACAGGATTGCTGTTGATGGTTAAGCTTCCTACTACAACCTGCGACTGTCCGCGACCGGCAACAGAGAGGAAGAATACAAGCAGGATGGATAACTTATTACTTAAAAGGTATCTCCACCACCTGTAACGGGTGTTCAAAACCGTTGTCGATATACACAATGATTTTACGGGCATTTTGTAATTTGTTTGATTTAATAAATGGAATTGTTACCCTGAAAGAATCACCGGGCATACTGGAAACGGGTACTTTTTTACTTTCATCCAGCCGGATCCCGTCTTCGCTTAAAATATCGGCTTTGATTTCTGTATCTACCACCCCAAGGGTTAGATTGCTGATATCTAAGCTCAGATTTGTGCTACTATCTTTATCCTGGAAAATTGCTTTATTAACTTTAACCTGCTTCTCAACATATTTTTGTGGAAGACTGTAAAGGTGAACACCCAACTGAATTAATATCTTGAGTCCTTTACGCAACGAATCAGTATCGATCTGCGTGAAAAACAACATAGAATTCTTAAAACCAGCTTCCCCATTCTTCATGTCCATCCGAATCGTGATCTCTTTATCTTCTCCCGGTTCCAGTACAATAGTATTATGTTGCACAGACATGATACGCGATGCACTGGATGGCAAGGTATTTTCAGGGTAATAGATTTTATTGCCGGTGGAATCTCTCTGCCAGTCAAGTATCTCTGCCCTGCATACAATCTTTTTTGCAGACCGGTTAACCAGGTGAATTGTTTTTGTCTGAACAAACCCTTCCTGTTGGTAAAAAAACAGGCGGGAGGGATACAACCTGATATCTGCCTGTGCAATAACACCCTGCACAAGCATTGAACAAAAGAGAAATAAAAGCACTATCGTTTTCATAAAATTGTTTTGAGATGCCTGCTGATGCTCAATGCATCACCAGACATCGTTTTTTGGATAAGGATTTAAAAACGGGGTTATAGGGTTACCACTGAATAAACGATGGCAGCAGTATAATCTCCATCTGGTTTGCCAACAAAAGCTCCGTTAGCTGCATTCGTACTGTATTTCAGGTCAATTTCTTTTTTGATAACAGCTGCTCCGGTAGCAATGGTCTGATCGGCTGTAGACAAAGCCACCATATTATTACTGGTAAGTACAGTAGGTGTTTCAATATTTATATTACCGATATCAATGGTACTTCCGGCAGAATGTGTCAGGTTAATACTCCGGCTCTTTACTTTAAGCTCATAGGCCCTGGTTGAAGTAACCCGCAGTGCACTTGCTTCTGTTTTATTGATGCCATTCTGGTAATCAGCGGCTGTTAAAAACTCAAGCGTTGTTGCCGTTTTCAATACCTCCAATCCAATGGCTTCATTCAATCTAACTGTTAATGTAGCATCCTGATCGGTAGCTGTCATACTCTGTGCTTTTACTTCGCTTGCAGTAACACTTGCTAATACAATTGATAAACCCAGGAAAAGCCTGGCTGCTGTCTTCTTCTCTTTTTTCATGATTTTTATTTTTTAATTATTTAAGACTGCAAAAGTGGAACAATGCCGGAGTGCCTCCTATACCTTAATTAAGTAAGCAGGCTAAAATATTTTAAAAATATCCCACTTCCTTAATTAAGGTATAGTTGCACCGATAACAATTCGCAAGTTTTGCATCCTAAATAATAAATGATGCGATCTACACCACACTTTTTTGCTGCGATAGTTATCTTATCGATGTTTCTCACTATTCATGTTTCAGCAAAACAAACAGGGGAAATTATTCAGGTACAATGGCAACATGGTGAACTGATCACACCGAACAGACAAAGTTTTAGCAATGAACTTCATCTCACCAACCTTACAGGAAAAAGCATTCGTGTAAATCTTTCCATGAGTTTTGATGATGCAGTTCATTTCACAAAAAAACTTCCGGATACATTGCTATTAAAACCAGAACAGAAAATAACCCTAAAAGTGGCAGGTACGCGATTGATGGAAAAAAATGAACCCTGTATCATCACGGCAGCAATTACATCAGGCAATACTCCTGAAATAAAAAAACGGTTTGCATTGTTTTCTGAAAAAATACAGAACCCGGTAAAAGTAATATTTGACAACCAGTCGCGATATTTTACTGCGTCTGATGACACGATATCCATTCCATTAAAAATGCAAAACAATTCTGCTTTAAAACAACTTTTTAGTTATTCAATACGAGATGAAGCTAATGGTTTGGATTATATCCTCGAAGATCAAAACCCATGGCTGGAGGCTTACGAATCAAAAATGTTTTTGTTGAAAATATTCAGGAACCAGCAATTCAAGGATTTCCTAAGCTACAAACTGAATGTATCGGTGTATGACCAATACAAAAATTCTATATTGAATTTATTGATACCTGTGCAAAGTGTTTCCTCAGTTTACAGGATGAATAATCCCGGAACAGTAAATAAAGGGGAACTATCTGTTGAATACAGAAGCCTAAAAGATGTTTACCAGGTAAGTGATATCCGGTATACCGACAAAGTGAAATTTGATGATGGTTACTTATCGTTCCAGGTTCGCCACCAGTATTATTTTAAACAGCGGCTCAGCCAACTTTTTAACTCTTATTTGCAGTGGAACAATGATACACAGGTTATCAAGATCGGCGAAGTATATACATCAGGGGAACTCTCAAGTTATGGCAATGGCTTTTATACAAAAAATACAGGAAAAACCGGTGAACACGAACTCTGGGGCATTTTCAATGCTGGTTATTTATATAGCTCTGCACCTGTTTTTTCCAGGAGCAAAAAAGTATTTGGTTATAGTTTTACCAGAAAACGAAAAAATACGGGAAAGCAATACCAGTTTGGCTTCATACATGATATTAATAATGGTGGATATGGCCCCTTGCTTCATGCAAAAGAATACATCAACCTGCCCAATGGCAGGATCGAGGCCGGGTTGGGGATCTCAAAGGAATTTTCAACAACTGATAACCGTCGCAAGCCCTCGATGGCGGCTGAACTGCTTTACCGGCAAAAGATAAATAAATGGGTATTGGAATCAAACATACATTTTACAGGCAGTCATTATCTCGGGCAAAGCCGGGGGCTGCAAACCATAGCTACCAGCGCAAGACATCTTTTCTCCACCCAAAAGCAATTTTATTTCGGGCAATACTGGCTGAATACCAATCCTGAATATTATACTGATTTTTTACCGAGGCAGTATGCATATCAAAAATTGTTTTCAGAATATACATTCCGGAAAGGGAATAGTGCGCATACAATAAAGGGAGTTTATCAAATCGAATCACTTGGTGCTTTTTATAGTACCGGTGCTTCAAGTCTTTACTCAACCATACTTGGCTATGACATAGAACATTCTTTTAAAGGAACCCATTGGCTACATGTTTCAGCGGAAATTGCTTTTGAGAAATTAGTGAATGGATCAGTACCCAACAACTTCACCGCTTTTCGTACAAAAGCGCAATGGCGATACAGGAATATTAGTAGCCGGTTGACATGGCAGAATGGTGTTTTTAACCTGAACCATTACTCGTTTTTTAATCCGGGCGTTTATGAACAGGTTGAATGGCTTACCCAATATCGTTTATTGCTCCATAACCCAAAATTGGAAACCAGCGTGCAGTTTGGATTATATAAAGAAGATTTTTATGAAAGTATCAGGAGCCGGATCATTATTGATATGAGTTATCATCCTACAGCCAACCTGGGTTTTTCAATTGGCGTAACCAAGCTGGCCAATTTTTTCTGGCAGCAGCCTGAATGGAAGTTGGGGTTTACTTTCAGGCCCAGTCTGTTGAAACCTGCGGGAAATAAAAACGTTCGTATCCGAACGTTTAGTGACAAAAATGGTAACGCAAAAAAAGATGCTGGCGAAGAATGGGCACCCAATGTAGAAATGCGTTTTAATGGCCGTATGCTGAGAACTAATGCCGAGGGAATGGTTCAGGTTCAAAACATTCCGAAAGGAAATTATACATTGGACGTTGGAAACAACAGCCAGGTTAAAAACATTTTAGTAACACAAAACGAAGAAATGCATGTTCCTTTTGAAGTCATGTATACTGTAAAGGGTAAATTTATTCTTACTGAAAATAATATCGATACGGCAATTGGCGACCTGCTAAATCGGATTATTCGGTTCAAACCTGCAAAAGGAGAAGAATACCTGGCATCTACAGCTGTAGATGGGTCTTTCAGGCTTCAGCTACCGAAAGGAAATTATCAAATAAGTATTCAGGGTTTGAAAGATATCATATTGAACAATACAAATGGGAGAACTTTGGCAGTCGAAAATGATATCATCAATGCAGAGGTAAGAGCAGAAACGAAGGGAAGGGCAAGAAATTATCAGATCCTGGCTATGCAATAGTGGGTATCCCTAATATAAGGTATAGTTGTTTCGGCTGCTTTATGGCTACTTTTGCAAAGAATCCTTCAATATGAATACAACAAATAAAGCAATTGCCATAGGCATCATTGAAGATGATATAACCTTACTGCACAACTATACCAGCTATTTCGAGATGCAGGCAGGTTACCTGCTTTGTTTTGGTTTCGAAAGCATGGGTGCATTTAGTGCATCCGCTTTGAAAGATGAATTCGTAGAACCGGATATTATTTTACTCGATATAAACCTTCCGGGTATCTCGGGAATAGATGGAATAAAAATACTGAAACAACATTTCCCCTCAACTGCTATCATTATGCTTACGGCTTACGAAGACGAGAAGACTGTTCTTTCCGCCTTACAAAAAGGTGCTTCCGGTTACCTGGTTAAATCAATGTCATTATTCCAGATAAACGAAGCAATACAAAATATGCATTTAGGCATAGTGCCGCTTGCATCGTCTGTTACCAGAACGATCGTTGGTCATTTACATACTTCTGCTAAAGAAGAACATGCGTCATTAAATATATTAACACCCAGAGAACGGGAAATTGCGGATTGTTTAACTGACGGCCTTACCTATAAAGAAGCGGGAAACAGGTTAGGTATTACAGCGCATACAGTGAATCAACATTTGAAAAAAGTATACGTGAAATTGAATGTTAAATCAAAATCGGAATTGGTATCTCTTTTACTTAAGAAATAAATACAGATGATAACACCCGAACAGTTTATTACAAAAAACACTGTTTTCCCAACGGATAATTTATTAATGGTTTCTGCTAAAGTATTAGCTAATCTGCCGCTGGCAGTAATGGCTGAAGATCCCAATGGGAATGTAAAAATTGTAAATAAGGCATTTTGTATATTGTTTAATATAGTTGAGGAACCAGAGAAACTATCTGGGGCTAAAAGCAAAAAGTTAATTGCTTCAATTAAAAAACATGTAAAAAACGAATTAGCCTTTTCTAAACAACATACACAATCTCTCCTTAATCCGATAGCTATCCCTAATCTTGAATTTGAATTAAAAAATAAAAATTATTTGCATGTAGAATATGCTCCATGTTTTGATAGAGACTTGCTACTTGGGCATATTTGGTGCTATAAAGATATTACGCCCATGGTAAAAGTGACTAACCAATTAGATGAGCAAAAGATTTTTTTTGAAACAATTCTCAACAGCATACCTGCAGATATCGCTATTCTTGATAAACATCATAAATATATCTTCATCAATAAAACTGCTATTAAGAACCCTGAACTAAGGACATGGTTAATAGGCAAAGATGACTTTGATTATTACAGATCAAAAAACGCAGATGAAAATGCGGCAAGGATTCGCGAAGAAAAATTTATAACAGTTCTTCAGCAAAAAAAAGAAGTTGAATGGGAAGATGAGTTTACCAATAAAACAGGTGTGAAGAAACAGATACTGCGCCGCCTTCATCCAAATTTTGATGAAAATGGTAATATCTCTTTTGTAACAGGGTACGGTGTTAATATAAGCGAGCTTAAAAAAAAGGAACATAAGTTAATGCGGAGTGAATATAAACATCGCAAACTGCTTACACAGTTAAATGAGGTAGTGTTCCGTTTAACACTTTCAAGGGAAATAGAATTCCTGAATCCTGCCTGGACAAAGATATTGGGTTATCATACCGACGAATGCCTCGGCAAATTCTTACCCGAATTTGCGATCCCATCCGATCGAAAAATAATATCCGAAGCTATTGAGAATATCATTTCAGGGAATATTAGTACAATCAATACCGTGATTGGATTTACAGCCAAAGACGGAAAAGTAAAGTGGCTGAATGTTTATATGGCTAAAGCTGAAATAATTGTTGAGCTGTCTTTATGGGGTACTTTAACTGATATTACAGAAAGACAAATAGCTGAGCAAGAATTACTGAAAACATTGCAAAAAGAAAAAGAGCTGAACGAATTGAAATCGAGTTTTGTGAATATGGTTTCACATGAATTCCGCACACCCATGGCCGGAATTTTATCAAGTGTAGAGTTGCTCGAAATAATTGATGAACAATTAGAGAATTCTGTCAAATCAGAGTCTGCCTATTATTACGAGCTTATAAAAAATCAAGTGTCCAGGATGACAGGGCTCATGAATAATGTATTGATGCTCGGAAAAATTGAAGCCGGTAAAATTCAATTCACTCCGTCAGAAGTCATTTTATCAAATCTCTGCAGAGAAATCATTCAACAGAATTTTGCACATCCATCCCTTGTGTGCAGAATAGCCATAACGGTAACAGGGAAAGAAAAAGCCCTTCAACTTGATAGTAACCTGATAAAACATATTCTTATTAACCTTCTGAGTAATGCTTTGAAATACTCACCAAAAGACACAAATCCGGAATTGAAATTGTCATTCTGTAAAAAAAATACCACTATCCAGGTGATTGATAACGGTATTGGTATTCCAAAAGGGGAAATGAAAAAGTTGTTCAGTTCTTTTTTCAGGGCGAGTAACACAGGTAATGTAGAAGGTACAGGATTGGGATTGGTTGTGGTAAAATACTTTGTAGAACTGCATGGCGGAACGATTAAGGTACAAAGCAGGCATGGAGAAGGAACAATTTTTACTGTTGTCATACCAAATCATGCCAGTCAGGGTAATTAAATAGTCGACCCTCAAAAAGTCTATGATTCAATGGAGACAGGTAATATTAGAAAAAAGGTGAGAAATAATATGCAAGGTATTTGAAAAAGTTGCAAAAAGCCTGCAAATTAGCTGATGCTAAGAGCGCCAAAAAAACCGGAACCCCAGTTAGGTCTGTTTCACGGATTAGCTGATCAGCTTGACCAACG
>Ga0208756_100098_pt1 | contig 55499 bp, 63 predicted proteins | sample LakWasMe73_LOW10_2_FD_183901 | JGI IMG/M metagenome (GOLD analysis project Ga0208756, IMG submission 183901) | Freshwater sediment methanotrophic microbial communities from Lake Washington under simulated oxygen tension - Sediment Metagenome... | ecosystem: Environmental > Aquatic > Freshwater >... | reverse complement strand
GTTCCAGACAATGCTTTGTGCTGTTTGCACAGAGCGTACAAACCATTGTCACAACCAATCCTTATTAAAAGAATTTTGCCCTAACCGGCAGAACGCCGCGTATATCCATTACGCATTTCATAACCCTTGTGGGCACTCCCACCAGGGATTGCTCGCTTTTATTTGGAGCAATCAATCATGTCAAATAACGTAGTAAAAATCACAGAAGAACAGTTCTGGGATCAATTCAAACCAATCAAGAACCATTTAGATGGTAATGCTTCATTTAATGGCTGCATGTTCGAGACTTATAAAAACGAGCTTGAAGCTGTTCAAAAGGCTGCGGAAGCAACGCCTTTAAATGTATGGACTATTCTGGATTGTGATGGGAAATTAATCATCACTGCAGGTTATCATTTCGTTAATCGAACTGGTTACTTGATCACTGAAGAACCGGCTTTGCCGGGTATCGAATACATCATTAAAGGTGATGAAGATGAAGTGATCAATGACGGTGATATTGAATCTGTTTCATCAATCATGATGCAGGATATCGTTGGTGACTACGATACCCCAGACGAGATTGATGAATGGAAGTGGGTTCAAGAAAATGCAAGTTTCCAGCATGTCCGTAACGGACAGGATGGGGTTCATGAATTTGCACTCAATATGTCAAGACAGTTTGAGAATGTCCCGGATTCATTAGCACCATACATCGCAGAAGCTAAAACCAAACGTATTGCTTACCTGATTTTCCATCAGGGCACATAAGCGGTATTTCAAATTAACCCTGGAGGGCACAGCCCTTAAGGGTTGGTCTCTCCGTAATTAGGAGAACAAAATGAAAATTAAAGTGAAATTCAGTTACATCGAGAACGAAATTCCGAAGAAATGCCGTATTCCTAGAGATGTTAGGCACGACGATGGAGTTGTTGTTTGTAATGTAAAAGAAGTTTCGTCTGCCGAAGCGCCCGTGGCCATTACAGCTAAATTGAAGAAATACGTTTCTAACGCTTCTACAATTGATTATGTGCTTCAGTATCGTTTTTACAACAACGCACTTTACACAAGCGTTAGGATGCGTGGTTCTGATATCTCATCTTTTGTATCAGGTCAGTTTGATTATGACAATCCTGCATTACCTGAAACAATCGATATTACAGAACATGGATATAACAAATTTGACCTGCCAGCGATAAACGGCGGAGCAGATGAAGTTAAGCGTTCTATTTTGAAAAGTATGAAAAACCATTTGATTGTAGATGGGGTTTTCTACAGAAGAGTGTGTGAACCATGTTACAGGGTTTGCACATTTGGCTTGGGTGGAAATCATGGTGGGACTGCTTTAATGACTGATGCCGCCTTATCTAAAGTATCAGATAAATGGTCATTCTCGTTATTGCAGAAAGAAGAAGCTTTAGCTAAAGCTACAGAAGTGGCTTTGGCGCGAGGGGATTCTAAATCATTACCTATGACTGTAAATGGATACGAATATCAAGTTCTGATCCCTGAAGCCATCAAGGTGAATCGCAAGTAGTATTTCAAATTAACCCTAAGAGGGATTTGCCCTCGACAGGGTAGATCCTTCATCACTGGAGGATTAAAAAATGCCAAAGAAATTCCAAATTATTCGCAGTTCTCAATTTAGCAAGAACAAAGCCGAAGTTGCCATGATGGTTAGAGATAAATTAGAAAAAATCTCAAAAGCATTAAGCGAATTAGGTGGCGTGGATTTTCTTGTTGAAGAGTTTTACCTAACAAAATCACAAGAATCAGATGACTTTGATTGGCGTGCAACCTGCTATTTAGACAAGACCAGCCGGAAATTAAGCTGGAGTGATGTTTATTGGGCAATTAACACGATTTACATCCCGGTTTATAAGGATGTATCCAAAGCGCTTATAAAGTCGCTTGTGGACTCGCAGAACAAAGAAATGGCAGACCTAAAACAAAGGTTGGGTGTTTGGTTTGAAAAACTGGTTCAGAAGCCCGTTGATGATGTAGATCACTTCATCAATAAAAAGCTGAAAGAACTGGCCATCAATCGCACCATGCCAGGATACGATGGAATGCTGGCTGTAGGTAAATTAAAGACGATGACTACCATGCCTAGAGACGAAATTCGTCACTACGCGGCCATCGAAGTTGATGCACTTATAGCAGCTTAATAACAGGAAAGCCTCTGGCTTTCCAAAGCGTCTTGGATAGACAGGGCGCTTCGGAAATACAGAATTTTGACCGCAAGGTTAAAACCCGCATGACTAACCTCATGCATTTCAAAACAGTGGATACATCCCGTATCCGCACCAATCGAAGGAAAAATTATGAACAATGAAGAAGCAACAAGCATCTGTCTACAATGCCTTCAATCACATGGTTGGAAGCCTGATAGCGGAGCTGCTTTAGCAACTAAAGAGTTTAAAACTGCTGTTGGGATTAAAGTGGCTTTTGCTTACTTTGTCCCGTCAGATTCTTACAATTTTCTGTTAAAAGGCGATTACCAAAGTAAAGGCAGAAATATTCTGTCATCGCACGGAGCGCTTATTCCTGTTTCAACTTCCCCGGAGGATGTCAGGAAGATGGCTTCTGATTTTGCAGAAAATGCTGATGCTGTTGTTGCATGTTCATATGCGGCTAGATTGTATGTGAACTGAACGCAGTTGCAGCGGAATAAAATCTTGGCCGAAAGGTCAATATTCGCATGAGAAATCATGCATTTCAAAACAGTGGATACATCCCGTATCCGCACCAATCGAAGGAGAAATTAAAATGACAGATAAAAATTACGTTGTGCTGGAATTCACCCCAGAGCAAGAAGGTAACGTACAGAATATTCCATGGCCAGATATGTTAGCCGGTGGCGTAAAAGTTACTGACTTTCAGTATGTGTCTGCACCAATGTCAGAACAAGACGCCATGATTAAAGGCATGAACGATTGCATTTCTGTGCATGAATTCGATTCTGATGAAATTGCCTTGAATGCGATCATAAGTGCTGCAGCTGAAAAAAAGGATGTACCTGAAGAGATCACCCTTTGGGAACCGATGGTTGATGTTATCACTGATGCCGAAGAATTGATGGAACACATCGAGTCTTTCGCTAATGGATATATTGGCCGTTATACGCCTTTGAATGTTCAATCAACGTTGACAGGGGTTATTTCACCAGTTGATGTTGAGCTGGAAAAACTGCGTGCTTGTGCGAATGCGTTATTGGCTTTGTATCATGAAGTCAGCACAAACGATTGTTTCAACCCAAATCTTGAAGGTCCTGAAAACGACGCTGAAGAAGGCGCGAAGAAGGCTCTTGAAGATGCTGGTTTACTTTAGGAGAACATGATGAGTTTATTATCAAGAATCCTGAATGCAATCACCGGGGAGGATGCCAAAGTTGCAGATACAGGCATTTACACTGAAACCGACGCGGATACCACTTTGGTAGACGAACAGGATACAGGGTTAGTGCCTGGGGAAGACTTTGTAGCAGAACAGCACAATTATGCTTATAACATCGATCTAAATCTTGATTTAGATTGCGATACCAATTAGGAGACAGACATGACAAACACCATGAATGGCTCCTTAATTGAGGAAGACTCAGGCTCTGCTGCAGCAGTCAACAGTATTCTGAAAAAGTACGCCGAAGATTTATCTCCGGATGCTTCCAAGAATTATGCTGCGTCTAAACAGCTTGAAGAAATCAAATCGCAAACAATCATATTCTATTTTGGTGACAAGGTAATTGGGGAAGTTAAATTCCTTAAAGCCGGCAGCAAAGCAGAAAAGATCGAACGCAGTAAAAAGATGCTAATGAAAGAATTACTGAAAAAGAACCAGGTAGGTCTGGTAGGGCAACAGCTTTATTCGCCATTCTGTAAATTTAAAATCATTTAGCAATTTCAAAATAGAGGGCAGGCCTAACGGCTTGCCTTCATTTCCTATAAGGAGAAAAAAATGTCACAAACAACCAACAAAGCAGCCACACTATTAGTTTTAAATAGTATCCATTTAAGCATGCACTTGATTAAGAATTTTTCTTTCAATCATTTATATGCCATTGATACCAGCGAACTGTCTGCAGATGAATGGGTTGCTTTTAATGACCAGATTGACTTAAAGATGTATGAAGATGATGGTGTGGTTCATATATCAGCTTATCCAGTAGTAAACGGCAATACCATTACCGACGAATTTGTTAAGGTAGGCGCATTACCGACATACCCATTGGATTTCGATGCGCTGGAATATTTTGGCGTAGCTGATGAGTCTGATTTAACGCCTAAGCAGATTGCACTGACAAATGTGATAGAACATATCGCTGAAGAAATAGAACACTTCAAGGATCAAAGTACACCGAAAGACCTGGTGACTGCATCCGAGTTGTATGAGATTTATTTGTCGTTAAGTCATAAAAAAATTACTCATTAGAGTTGTTTTTCATAACCCCAAGGGTGCTTCCTTTGGGGCACTCTTAAATTCAATTAGGAGCAAACATGTCAAACAAACTCAGTCCTGAGACCAAAAAATTACTCAAAAAAATCCAAGAACATCTAGATGCCGCTGAGACATTGTTTCAGTCAATCAACGATGTGGATAATCAACTGCTCCTCGATTACCACGCAGAGAATCACAGCTTAAACCACTGTATTCGCTGGGGCGTAGTCGCTTGCAATGATTTAATTGAGTAGTTTTACTCTTTGAGTAGGAGAGCCTTTGGCTTTCCAAATCGCCTTCTGCAGAGGGTAATTTGGCAAGCTAAAGACATGAATTTTACCAGTGATGGTAAATAGCGCGTATCACCCGATACGCATTTCAAAACGATGGCAATTATCGCTGTCATAACTTTTAGGAGAAAAAAATGATGCAGAATGTTCGTAAATTCGTAAGCCATGAGATTCCGCCACTTAGTAGTTTACAAAATGCCCCGGTGTATAAATTGCTCAAGCACTTTAATGACGGGGGGACTTTGAAAAACGCTGATAAGGATCTCATCAGAATTGTGTTTGACCAGCTCTCGCACTATGAGGCCTATCGAGATGGGTATTATAAGTTGCAGGGCTACATTTTTGATTTTAGTGCGTATCTAAAAACATTTATTGTTAAAGATAAATACTATGGATGGCAAGAATACAAAGCTTTCAGTAAAACTTGGTTGCGCAGTAATGCTGTTTATCCAAGTCATATCATGAAAATTGTAGAACTGCCTGCATAACCAATCATTCACCCAGCGGGGTACATCTCCGCAAGGGGATGTCTCCTGCATTACTTAGGAGATTAAAAATGGGCGCCACTGTTACAACTGGCAAATTCGTATCTGCTTTCCAAGCAAAAGGTAAGACCTATTACATTTTGTTTGAGGAAACCTATGAAAAAAATTGTCATCCACATAACCCAACTTGGTGTTGTATTGCCATGGGGTCTTATCAGGATGTGATGAAAAATGTGTTTGGCCGCGCATCTGCAGCTGAAGGCGGAAGTCTGCAAACTCGTGCTGGCTGCGTTTCACCAGAAACGATACTGCGAGGATGGAGCCTGGCATTTAATAAACCAGCAAGTTTCCATAATATCAAAATCAATTTAAGAATCCTTGAAAGAGGTTCTTGGAGAGAAGGTATCGAATCTTGCTTGGCTGGCGAGCTACACAATGTCCTTAAAGAAAATAATCGATTAGATATATGGGATAAACTCATCAGCGATGATGACGAATTCACACTGTCACTACATGACAACATCGAATTGATTCTGAGTATTTTTGGTGCTGATGGTATCGCTAGCCCTTGGCGAATTATTGCTAATCACGAGATGCCTTCCGGCAAGGTATTAGATGAAAATCTGATTCCTGCTAAACACAATCATGGTCGTTTACCAAATACCATGAACCGATTGGTAAAATTTTCCGGCCAGGATGGAAGACTCTACTATGCAGAAATGCAAAACGATGGTTCGTTTGCGAACCTCAGATGGCAATACAGCGTGATTGCACAGTATGCTGCTAATCAAGCTTATGAGTGTGAGATGGTAGAAAGAGGTCTGGGTATTAAAAACATCCAGGCTTTTCGTGAAGTATTAGCGAACGAGCCGGACAGCACTGATGACTTTGATGCATTTATTGATAAATCATCTGTAACGCCTGACAGGGTAGGGCAGTTTGAATATAACCTGGGTATAAAGTTTAATGATGCCCCGGAAGTATACAAGCTACCATCTGTTAGCTTTGCTATTGAACGTGTATCTCCGTTATTGAAGGTATATTACAAGCGCAAAGATTTAAAACCTGCCACTAACGATCTGTTAGCGGCTTAATCATTTCAACCTTCGGGGCCAGTTCCCGAAGGGGGAGTGGCTCTGAAACAAATAAGGAGCTACAAAATGAGTAATAAAATAGATCTGTTAAAAAGCTTTGCGGAAGATGATTTCACACACGAGTTAAACGTGCCTTGTAAACTGGTTGGCGAAAGCGGCTTGTATGCAATTGCAGAAATCGGAGAGCATGGTATCGCAACGCCGTTAACACAGCATTACGATGCAGATACGCTTTCCAAGGTGTGTGTTGATTACCTTAGAGCAATCAGATTGCAAAAAGACAAGAATGACAAATTTGTGATTTATTCACCTAACGAGTCAGCAATTAATTCAGGTTGCGGTTTCTGGTCTAATGAGCAAGGCTGGGTGGATTTCGGTAATGCTACGTTATACACCCATGATGAGTCTAGACGCTTAAATATGCCAGTTGCAGTAGGTAACGATGTGGTATGGCTTTTGTGGGAACAAGCTAATCTACATTACGGTGCCGGTGTCGAATCAAAAAATCCGGCTCATAAACGAAATGCTGATGAACTGTGCTTACACACAGAAAACGTCGGTGTCGCGTCAAGAAGCTGGGAAGTCTGCAAGCAATTCCACAGTGCGGATTTATCTAACGATAAGTTCAGCACGGTATTTGTGTATAACCATGAAGGCCAGTATTACCGGGTCTTTGAGGAAATACAGGACTTGATTGCGAACGACAGCAGCAAGGCGATCTCTGAGTTTGAAACTGAAGAAGCGCTGGAAGCATTTTTAAATCCGGCTCTGCTATTTGAATCAAAAACTGAGAATGCGCCTGCACCATTGGCTGAGTTAGCAACAATAACCAAAATCGCCGTTGGACGTTGGGATTCAGCCCGTTATATTGGGGTTGTAGCCAAAGGTGCTCATTGCGAAATCCGTTTATTTGGAGAGTTTGACACAAAAAATGTTTACATTTCATTCTGCAAGGATAGCGGTGATGATGATTCAGGCAAAGATTGTTTTGGCGTGTCTGATCAGGACATCTACTACTTTGCAGAACGTGGCTTGGAAGAATTGAAAGAGCTGAAGGCTGAAGGGAATGGTGAATTTATCGTTCTTGACTATCAATTGGCTTATGTTTCAGATCCTGCCGATGACTTTCAGTATGAGATGGAGGTCACAGACCAGCGTGAATCCAACGGTCAGTTATTCGTTGACATTGGCGCTGTTGAAGGCATCGATGACATTCTTGCTGCAACGTTTGAAATTGATAAGTTACCTGGTACTGAAATCAGCACGCAAGCCATGTCGTTAAATTTTGACATGGACGTGCCTGCTGCGAAGTTCTTCAAGAAAGGTGACTGTTACATTATCCGTACAGAGCATAACGTAACAATCAAACCGATTCAGTTACACAATGGTTCGTTTGGTTATGTGCTGGAATAGGTAATTAAAAATTAAGCCATCAGAATATCGATGGTTAAAATCAGCCTCTGTATCCTTCGGGATATGGAGGCTTTTTTACGTCTGCCACACGCTGCTAATTCAAAAATCAACCAGCGCATAATAAACAACCTCTTCAAAAATTAGAAAGGTTTTGCTTATCGTTTCAATTCTCGCCTATTCCATGGCCAAATTTCATCACCACGTCTGTTGGTGACTTTCTGCACTAGATTTTTTGAAAGAGAATCATCGATATTGGAAATTAGTTCTCGCCACTTATCCACAAAAAGGCCTCTTGATTCAAATTCATGCTCGTAAGTAAGTCCTTCATGGCATTCCATTAACGCAGCACGCTCTTTTAGAACCCGGGAACAATTAAACACCCAGTCCACAAAATCTGTTTCATCATCATGCCAAAACATAATTGGGGAATTTATGTAATCTAAGGCGAATTCAGTGCCATATAAATTACTGGCGTGCCAATATAAATGATCACGAATAACTGTGCGCCCTGTTAATGCCTCAGCAACATAAGGATTACCAACTATACCGCGTCTCACATAAGTGCAGGCTTTGACGAAATCTTCCTGACGATATGCTATCAATGCTGCGTTATACCATAAGGTAGGTTGCTCTCCAGCACTCTCCAGATAAGACTTCATAGCAGAATCCAAATCTCCAGTTGCGAATTTTAAGTCCGGCAAAAGATATCGCACACCTTGATTATCGCTTTTGTTCCAACGCAACATCTTGCGCGCTACAGCAAGAGCTTCTTTAAACTTCTTGTTATGCGACAATCCAAGAATGTGCCCATAGGCACAACGCATGAATGATCGATTATCTATATCGTACCAAGAGATAACACCTTTAAATCCTTTTGGAATTTTTGAAAATCCGAATTCGTAAGCTTGTGCCCAAACTTCTGCAGCCTGATCTCTTAACTCAAGCTTCCAAAGCCTGTTTGCTACAAAATTACTCCACTCCAAATGATCAGGATTGGCTTTAAGGTGGTTCCTGCCTTTGTTTAAAGCATCTATCTCAGTTATATCTCCATACTCAATTTGCTCATTTAACTGGTCTAATACATCTTCAGATTTCCAATCCCGTGAGAAAGTACCTCTTTTAACCTCCCGGTCACCTGCATCATCAAAACTATTTGATACAGTAAATTTTAATTCATTGCTCATATTCTTTTCTTTCAGTATTTAAGATTAAATTTTGCGTTCGGCATGCATAGAAATAAACCGTCTTACTGCAGGAGCAGTATTGGTGGGAACCAATACAATCGTATAACCTAACGCCTCTGCCATACGTTCGATTGATGACAATCGCGGATCACGCTTCCCACTTTCAATTTCAGAAAGATGCTGGGATGACATGCCAGTTTCAGCTTCCAGCCTAACAAGATTCCATCGCTTTTTATTGCGTATACTGCGTAAAGTTGATGTTGTCAGCGTTTCCATGTGAATGATTATTCCATAATAAAATTTATACTTATCATACGATATTATGATATTTAAACAAATTTTATATATAAATCATTACGCGCAGTGCTGCATGTTGCTGCAGTCACTAATCAACAAGCTGGGTAAAAGAAATTTATAACACATCATTTCATGCGTTATGTTTCATTACGGCTAAGTTCTAATTGATGAATAATCTGCTAATTCATCACACAAACACACCACCAATGAACAGACTGCTCTCCATCGTCCTGACAATACTTTTAAGCGCAACCAGCCTCAACGTATCCGCCCGTTCTGATAATCGCACCGGTGTCAGCGCCGGCACGATGATCATGGGTGGGAAAATGCTCTTTGCGGCCATCGAATTGCAAATGTATAACGATTGCAAAGCGCCAGGTGCGGACATGTGGGAGATGGAGCCTGTAGATAGAGACAATCTCTATATGTGCGCCAAAGTTTTCAAGGATTACAAGGATAGTAAAGGGTTAAGTCTTTATCGAAAAGCCGAAGTATTAGCTAAATCCAGTTATTCGAAATTAAAAAGAGCTTTGATTTCTGAAAGCGTTGCTGCTGGCGGCCCATCTGAGCCACCTGAAGGCTGTGATGCACATCATATAGTTCCTAGACAGGACAAAAGGGCGTTCTCAAACCCATATGCCAGTGACGCAAGAGAGATTCTAAAAGAATGTAAGATTGATATTGATTCAGCCGAGAATGGCATATTCCTTCCTAATAGACAAGATGGAACATCAAAATGTACAGGCCCATATCATCGAAATATGCATAACGAATCGTATTATAAATATGTATTTGAGACCTTACACAATGGTAAAGATAACAATGGATGTGATGGCGTGATTGAAGAATTAAAAGCTATTAAAAATAAATTACTAAACGGAAACTACTAGGGCGTTAATTAAATTAAGGTAAATTATGAAACTATTCACATTAAAATATTCAGATGTAGATCCTAGAGCCGGGACCTTATGGCCACAATCATTGAAAGCCAAGAGGTCAACACCCAATCAATTTTTCAGCTCAAAAGAAGAAGTAGCAAATGGATTTCCTGAAGAATGGGGATGGTTTTATAGCGATACAATAGATAAACCTCATATTTACGATATGAATTTATGTTGCACCAATGGCCTTGTTTTTTCTCAACACGCCTTTGCAATAATCAAGAATGCATTTCCAGCAGAGACCGAAATATCTCATGAATTAATAATAGATGGCATTACTTATTTTTGGATCATGCCTAAGCTCATTGATGAAAAAGATATTAATGATACCAATCTGAATATATTCATGTCAGGACCATTATACAAAGTATATTTTTCAGAACACTTCTTAGATTTATGGAATAAGAATCATCTAAATAGCAGCTCATTCATTGAAATACCCAAAGAAAATGATAAACCTGACGCTCAATTACCTTCGCTAAAAATATCAAGAGCAAAACTTGAATTTAAAAGATTCATTAAAAATAAAGGATATCAATTCAAAGGCATCACACCACTAGACGCAGTAAATGTGATGATGGATTTCTTTGTGAACATTGCCGCAGAAGGCTTCAAATATCGTGACGATAATATGTTACTTTTCCAATGGGATGATATTAAATGGCAGGGTCAGGATATGTATATGCTAGATATCACCAGACAATTCACCACCTATTTTATTGATGAATACAATCAAGAATGCCCTATATACACACAATTAGGGATGACTTTCTTTTTCCCTATCAATGACTCGTTGCGTGATATCAAAGGCGGCAATATCTGGGCCTTTGGCGCCAATGATATTCATCGTTTCCGCAAATACGTTTTATCAAACCCAGCTTTGCTAGAGCTTGCCAATCGTAGTGATTACGCTGATTTCACATTTGAACGCTCAGAAGTCTGATATATGTTGCTAATAAAAAAACCAACTCGAACTACAGAAGCATAATGAGGACATATCCTATAATCAAGAGGGATATGCCTTCACCATAGTAACAGCAGTAATCAAGTGATTGGATAATCCCACGGGTTATATACTATAAGGAAAGCATCTTTTATCCGGTTTTGAATGCTGTTGAAATATTGAGTGAGTTTTATTCTTTTACGTTCTTCTTCGTTTAATTCTAACACTTTAGGTTTTTTGAGACGGCTCGGATTTCTGCTTAATAGGATATTCGCAAACTCAATTTCCATATTATCTTTTGGCTGTTTCCCCTCCACAGCAAAAACAAACAAACCGATCCCACCCCCAAATTTAATTTCGTAAGTTTCAATGAATCTATCGAATTCCGAGTTATCATCACTCTTACCTAACGGTGAAAGGATGTCATGTTCCTCTGGTGCTCTCATTATTTCATTTAATTCGTTTAGTAAAAACGGCGTTAATTTTAAACCTCTATATTTAGGATTGATTTCAACATTAACCACTGCAATACCTGGTTGGAAACACTCTACTGCACTATAAAAATCATCAAGCCCGTTGAATTTATTTTGAGGGAGAAATTCACCAACAATAACCTTCCACACGTCATTTAAATAACAAGAATGGGCATCCAAGTTTTCATATAAACTATCAGGATGGACTTTGTAATGATCTTTAAATAATCCAATTAATTCGCCACTTACTACGGCGATTAGCTCACTCTTGATACCGTCCTCATCACCTTTGTAAAACGTGGCCGTCATAGTCCACAGCGACATATCATGCATATCACTATTGGGAATACCGCTATTGTCATGAACCAAGTTGACCCATACTTGAATTCCATGCATGTCATCAGCCAATTGTGCAGGAGGCAAAATATCGGCGTTTAGGACTATTCGCTCTGGCAAGTCATCCAATATGAGTTCACTTAATTTTTGGCGCCGGCACGCCTCGAACGCTTTGGCTATTTCTATAACATTAGGGATAGTCTGCAAGGTTTTACTTTTCGCCACAGTTTCTGCTGTTGGGCTAGTGAGCAATTCAAAGATTGCAGCATAACCTTCATCATCCGCGTCACCCAACCCACCTTCTTCATTTAACGCTCCCCCAGTTCCCTTATAAAGACGTTCCATAAAGCCTAGCCAGTATTCTGATACAAGTTCATCATTTGGACTTAATGGATCTAAATCAATGTCATCTGGATATTCAATGTAGCCATACATTTCATCAAAATCAAAGCCATTTAGTATGGCTCCATTTGGACTGGTTCTCGCCACCTCCCTTAAGCGCTCTCTAACACAAATTGCGCCAACCATCTCCGATGGGATTAATGCGTCTGTATAGAGCCATTTTCTACATTCAAACGACTCTATTACAGCCATATCGACTTCTGGTGTATTTATGTGGTGCATAAAATTAATCCTTTTATCTATTATGTAGATTGGTTATTTCAACAAATTGAAAGGCTCTTTACCAAAGACTACCAATACTCAATTTATATCTATTAATGCACTTTAGCCAATCACCACTCATGTTTTCCATCACTAACTGCCTAACCTTACCAAACTGTTCTTCGGTAAAGTAAACTCTCATTCCATGAATTTCTATTGTTATTGGTTGAACTGATTTTAACCTTGCATCCACAAATCGAGTGACTTTGACATCCTTGTAACTAAATTCAACATTTCCGCCTCCTGCATCCCAATACTGCAGCACTTCTGTAATGAAAAACTTGGCATGTGAAAAGATTGGGAAAAAGAATGACTTACTTTGAATGATAAGAAGCTTTTCATCGAACAATGTAACTTCCATATCTCCTAAATTAACAGAAGTGCTTTTAAGGTCGCAATTTGCATGATTGAAGTGTTCCAAATCCTTTCTCTCAGAGTCATCTCTTTCGTAGCAAATTTCATCAGGCTCACTATTAATTGCTTCGAATAATGCAAGGGGCAATAGCAGTTCAAGGTGAGGCGTGAATATTTTATGCAGCGCTAATGCGTCTATATCATCAAAATAATCGGCCAGCACTTCGATAGGCCTGGTTAAGAAATCCGCTGCATTCGCACTTCTATTCTCCTTCAGCGAGTTAACATAACCTTCTTGAAGATACTTATTTAGATGATCTTTTTCATAATCAATTTTTTTTGCATCCAAATGAAGTTGAATCTCACGCGTAATTTCCACTAATGATTCTACTTGCCTTACGCCAACTGTTGCTGATGTAATGTATTTTTGGTGGCATACAACTGCTAAAAAAGCATACTCTTCTGGAGTAATAAATTCTTTTTTCTGCCATTTTTTAATCATATTCAAACAATGAAACCGAGCATTCTTATAGAGTGCAAAGTAATTCATTCTAAAATCTACTCGCCTATATCTCAATGCAGTTTCTATCACCTCAGTAGGACTCTTACCAGATGACTTCGATAGGCTCTGCACAAAACCATGCATGGCCTCTGTGAAACGAATGGAAAAAGGGATGGTTTTCATAGTAAGTTTAATTCCTTATGTTCTTGTATGTTTGTAAGTTTTACATATTAAATTGCACCCGTCCAGATAAACACGAGTTATGGATAATTAAAAAGTTAAAAAATTTGACAAGTGTATATCTGTGTATATAATGAAATTTAAATATACACAGATATACACAACATGATCACTCAACAAGAAATAATTCGCAAACTGATTAATGAGGCTGGATTAAGCCGAGCAGACTTCTGCGAGCGTTATCAAATAAAACCACGCACCTTGAATGCATGGTTGCTCCCGTCTGAATCTAATGGCTATCGCAACGCCCCACACGATGTTTTAAAGGTGTTTGAAGGGGATTTAATTGCATATCTCGATGGCAGCAACAGCTCAACCATACACAACTATGCCGTAGGCGACACCACAGACTTAGTTAAGGTAGAGAGAGAATCCGGCCCGCTATATTTCCCGCCCATCTATTTGCATGAATGCAAATTTGAAGTCAAAGAAGAATTCCTGGAGCACATGGATCAGGATATAAAAGATACGATTGTGAATAATATTGCAACCGTGAAGCTTATTTCTCTCTATCCTCCAGTAAAACCTGACCAATATCTATCAATAAAATCTACCGCATTGAGCAAGGCAGAACCAACTTCGTTCGGGAATTACTGGATATATTTATTTCACATGAGCTCTAGCGCTAATTTAGAAGGTGCTATCAGAAGCTACCTATATCTAATGGACGACGATTGGAGCAAAGAAAATTTTGAATCTATTCTGTATGGTAATGAGCAATTCCTGATGTTTTTTAGACCGGCCCCAAGTTACTATCCGGAACCGCTGATTGTCTACTCATCAAAAATTCTACATAAGTTGAAGTTTACCAATCATCTTTCGTTCGACTTTTTTGAGAAATGTATTGATAAGAACGGCGCAGAAATCTCGCGTCCACACGCACCTAACGATCGTTCTTAACAAAATCATCAAGGAATAATAATGGACAAAACATCAGCAAGGACCCCTAAAAAACACCAATTCGAGGCAAGCAACCTCGTCCAGAATGTATTTACCTATGCTGACCGGGCCAACATCATCCTGCCATGCGGCACAGGGAAAACATATATCGGGGAAATCGTGGCTGAAGCAATGGCGGCACAGACGATTTTGCTGCTATTCCCGTCAATTGCCCTCATCAAACAAACCTTGGGGTTCTGGCGAGAAACAGGCGCCCTAACTGGTGCTACTGTTCTTTGCGTATGTTCTGACAAGACGGTAGCGGATAGCGATGAAGTCGAGGTTAGTGAAGAGGAACTTGGCTTGAAAATCACAACCTCGTCATTAGAGGTCAGTCAGGTCTTCGGCAGCTCATCAAATAAGATCATCGTATTCTGTACCTATCAGTCTGCACCTACATTATCTGCCGGGATGCCACAAGGCTTTGCTTTTGACATTGGCGTTTTTGATGAGGCTCACAGAACTGTTTCAGACAAGGACTCGCTGTTTTCGTATGCGCTGGTAGATGACAACCTGAAGATTTCCAAGCGGCTATTTATGACAGCCACACCCCGCCATATCATTCAGAACGAGGAAGATGGCAAAAGCTATTCGATGGATGATGAATCAGTCTATGGCAAGAACGCATATGTCTTGCCAATACGCGAGGCCATTAATCAGGGTTTAATTAGTGATTACCAGGTATTAATTTCAGCCGTGACTTCCAGCGAACTGGAGGCGGAATTGAACAAAGAAGACGCTGCGCTGAAAAACGATAACAAGATGGTGGCCATGGCGATTGCATTACAGAAGGCTATGCAGTTTACCGGCGCGCATAAGGTGTTTTCTTTTCACGCAACAATCAATTCAGCCAGAAAATTCACCGAGAATTCTCAAGTTAAAACCATCTTGAATTGCGACCTGTTCCATGTTTCCGGTGCAATGAGCAGTCAAGCCAGAGCCAATATTATCAATGAATTTGCGGCATCAGAAGAATCCATCGTAACCAATGCACGTTGCCTGACTGAAGGGGTGGATGTGCCTGCCGTGGATATGGTGGTGTTTGCTGATCCTAAAGAAAGCACAGTTGATATTGTTCAGGCTGCAGGACGGGCAATGCGCACATCTGAAAACAAGACATCTGGTTATATCCTGCTGCCGGTATTCATTGATGTGAATAAGTGGGGTGATGATATCGATGGTGCAGTCAAAGCCTCTGGTATGAGTATGATCTGGGAAGTCCTATCAAGAATGTCTGAGCAGGAAACTCTGATTGCCTACAAGAGCGCATCAAAGGCTGAACAAAGAGAAGCAAGAAAATCAAGAATTGATTATAAAATCATTGCCAGCCAGCCAGGGATGGTTGAAAAGCTTAAAAATTCCATTGATATTTATTATGCCCAGCGCAACTTCTCTGTCTTTGATGAGAACTATGCACGTCTGCAGGAATACATGAAAGAGAAGGGTCATTGCAATCCAAAATCAGGAGATGATGAAACACTCGTGCAATGGGTCAAAAATATCAGATTCAAATACCAAAAAGGGCTTCTGTCTAAGGAGAATACCGAGCGCATGAACGCTCTCGGATTCTTCTGGAATGGGCGAGATCATCTCTGGGACATTAAGTTTAAGGATTATCTTGACGGTAACGGCACTGTTAAATGGATTTCTGTGCAGCGAACCCAGTATAGAGATGGGACGTTACCTGAAGATAGAAAACAGAAGCTGATCGATGCCGGCTTCCCATTTGAAACTGAATTGACCGCCGCGCGCATGACAGAGAGCGAAAAATTCAATCAAACGTGGGATGATTTATTATCGAGGGTGGGCATGTCGGCAATGGGAAATGGACAGATTAAATGCATTGCAAGAGCGTTGGGCTTAGATGTGGCCGATAAATTTGATTATGCGAACTCACCATTGGTTAATTATATTCATTATGTTTACACATCAAGCATTCAGGCTGTGGGTGATTACCCTGAAGGGCATTTGGAGGAGCAAGATTTAACAATATTGAAGTTAATGACCGGCGTGGATTTTAGATATGAGCCTAAAAAAGAAATGCGCATGCTTTTCAAAACAGCAGGGATGTTTGCAACCGATGAGCAGCTAACGGTAGAGATCCCATCCGTGACGCTTAATACTTACGCTCTCATGCGAGTACAAGAGCAATTCATTTTTAAAGCATTGGAAGACATTAAATTGATTAATGGCGTAAGAACAATAAAAAGAACAAATAACAAGCACCAGCTGTGGCTCAGCGCCGTCTGGCTGATCGCGCATTCATGGGCAAAAACAAACGGCTTCCATTTGGATAGAAAAGAAACTAAATTGGCAAAAAAGGCAGACGAGCTGATGCTGTCAGTGACGCTACCCAATGACAGTGTATTTTCTGTGGCTGATGCAATTCACGAAAGAAATTCTAGATTGCTTAGTGCTTAATAAAGTGAAATATTTACTGCAACTCACCGCTAAGTGCGTACTCAATCATTTCAGTAAGCATCAAAAAGGATTGGGCTATCCATATTTCTTTCTCAAACGCATATTCCACATCTGCCGGATAGCTATCTATATGTTCTTTAGGGATAACAATTTCCGTATCTTTATAGGAGTTTCCTAAGTTCATATAGACTTTCCCAGACGGGATTTCTACCATTACATTATTAGGCAATCCAATATATTTACAGCCATTTCTCTCAATCGGTGGCTTACCTAATACATTTTTAATATAGTGAAAATCACCACTACCTAAGAGGGCATGTGTGAAATCTGCATGATCATTCAATTTCAGAATATCGTCTAAATCAGGTTCAAAATCTACTGAAGGTGATTTGTTAGAAAATTCCCAAAGGGTATGGCAAATAAATGAGGTGATCATTGCTTCTTCATCCTCCAATGAAAACGGATTTATATCAATTTTTCCTGTTGCCTCATACCCAAAAACTCTGGCTAACCATTGCTCTTGATGATATTCCCTGATGTCGTATGATGTAGATGCGATAGGAATTCCGCGTTTAATTACTGCACCAAGTTCGTCCGGGTCAAACCAAGACGCAATATGATTTTCAAAACCAGGATGAGATAAAAAAACAAGATCAATTTCTTTTCCCTCATTAGCTCTTAAATAGTCGCCTATGGTTTGATTATGAAAGCTCGCCTCATTCCAACCGCCATAGTTTTTAACTAAGGATTTATTAGGCAGACCATGGATCGAAGGGTCAAAGCCGTTGCGAGTTGATGTAAAAACATTAGGACCTACCATCGAAATATTAACTTCTAATTTTGGAGAATCAAGAAGTTCAGGAATTAATTGATACCAAATTCCGTTATCGACTGAATCGGGACCTAATTCAGACCCGGCTATAATGATATTCAGCACTTTTTTATTTTTCAACTGCGCTCTAAATAATTCGATCCAACGGGCTATTGCAACTGGAAGAACTAATCGCGCTTCCAATTGATGATTTGGAATATCCCCAATAAATTTTAATGAGCTTCTATTTCTTAATTCCTTGATTAAGTATCTTGTATTCTTATTTCTTAAAACTGCACTCATTTTATTAGTTTCCTTAATAATTAGATTACTGGTTTAGCACTATTAATCGTAGTAGCCACATGCTCATAAATAGCAGTGGTTGCAATGGACTCGTGACCCATCCAGTATTTAACAACTTCTATTTTAATGCCAGATTCAAGCTGCCTGGTGCAATATGTGTGGCGTAAAACGTGAGGTGACATCTTCTCTTTGATAATGCCGGCATCCATCATCGCGGTATGCACCATGTTGTAAATCGCGGAGGGCTGGTATGGCAAACCGCTTTCTTTTGAACTAAGAAAGTATTTGCTTGGCTTGGTCTTCATATCAAGAAAGTCGATGAGTATATCCACGATTGACTCTGGGATAGGCACCAGACGTTCTTTATCGTTCTTACCTATGATTTTGATGAATGGAACATCCTCATTCAAGTGCATGTTCGTCGATTTCAGGTCGCAGACTTCCTGTTCGCGCAAACCGGTACCAAGCAGCAAGAGCAGGGCACAGCGTTCTCGCTGGCCAGAGTAATGTTTCGGCAGATGCTCGATGTAATCGGTAAGTAAACCAACCTCAGATTCCGTCAGGACTGTGGGCAATCGTTTAGCAGTCTTGCCGCGCTTTCCGGTGCGTTTTCTCTCATGCACCAAAGCCACTTGATTGACATCGATATAACCGGATTCCACCATATCTTCAAAAATATCAGAGATGAGCCACAGATAGCGCACTATTGTTTTATCACTCAGATTTCGGCTCTTGAAAAAAATATCGGTCAGCGTCTTATTGGTAATTTTGATTAACTCTTGGATTCCGGATAGTTCATCCAGGTCGGATAGTTGTGTAATTAACTTTCCCTTATCCTCTCTAAATTTTGGTGAAAAGTCCTTTAATACGAGAAACTTCATAAATGCTAGAAACATAGATTCGTAAGTTTTTCGTGTTTTCTCGCTATATTCGTGTTTTTCTATCCAAGCACAAAATCCTGCATTTATGGATTTTTCCCAATAATTAACAATTCCCACATTTATTGTATTTTCTGCGGTATCATCCATATCGGTTTCACACTTTCTGCCTATTTAGGCGGTAATAACACTCATTAATCCCCACCATAACCCAATAATTCTAAATTTACAAATTATTCTGTATTTACGAATGCGTAAGTTGATTTTGAGCGCATTTTTGCCCTATGCCGCAGTATCGACCTCCCCATGTTCACCCTCTGAGTACATGCGCGTGTAAATTGATTTTGAAGATTTCACCGTTAATTTCTTAAAAAAGTAAAAAATTTGACAGAAATTAAAAACGTGCAATATTTAATTCAGATGAACAAAACTTCATTTCAACAACTTTTAAGGAATAAATGCATGGACGACTTAACTATGAATAACACATCCAAATCTGAGGTAGTGCGCATTGAATTAAAAAATGAGGACTTTCTGAAATTCAATGATTTGAACGGACGGCTGATTTTCAGTGACAAAGACCTGAATTCACGCAAAGCGCGTGAAGAGACGTTTAAATTCACGTTGCGATTTACAACGCTTGCGGTGCAAAAACTGTTAAACAATCCTAAAGCCGGTTTATTTGTACAGGCGGATGAAGCGCAATTAATGGCGCGCTTGGAAAATCACATTGTCGCCCCGTTCTTTGAGAAAAGTAAGAAAGTTGATGCTTTGCTCAACTCACTTACAAAACTTGATTCCAAGGCGGATGCGGAAACTGGCGACGTTTTAGTAAGTCATGAAGAATGGACATCAATCATGAATAAGATCGCAACTCTAAAAGACCTTGCATTCTAGGAATGGGCAGAGAAATGGACAATGTAACTGGACGTAGATTCCATCAGGATCGAACCTTGCCGACCAATGGTGAGATATTTGTCTTTGGCTCCAACTTGGCAGGAATTCATGGTGCGGGAGCCGCGTTAGTGGCGAAACAGAAGTTCGGCGCCAAGACAGGGCTGTGCATAGGTTATATGTATCATTCTCCTACCAGGAGTTGTTACGCTATCCCTACCAAGGACATGAATATCAACACTTTGCCACTGAGAGAAATCAAACGGCATGTAGATGATTTCAGAATGTTCGCCATGCGCGTACCGGATAAATCGTTTTTCGTGACTAGAGTGGGTTGCGGCTTGGCAGGGTATCAGGATTGGGAAATTGCGCCGATGTTCTCGGGCTGCACTGAAAATGTCATTTTCCCTGAAGAATGGCACGAATATATAGAATAATTATTAATCCTGCATCTTGCAGTTTAGTGTAACGGAGTATCTAATGAAAGACAAAGACACATGCTATAACGGTAGGTTCAGTCAAAGTGACAAACTTGAAACCGTTATCCTTGATGTGCGTAGACCTCAGACTTGTAACGGCAAGAAGGTCATGACATGGGATTTCAAGCCGGTAGGTACAAATAAGAGTTATGAAGTTGAGGTGGCATATCATGTTGATAGTATAGATGGTATGTATTTTGTCGCGTCCAATATAGAACTTGGTTTATCTTTAAAAAGTGCAGATATTGAGCAGCTTCGCAAAGCAGTGAAGTCCAAGCTGGCTTTAATCTCTATCGATATTCAGTCGTTGCAATGGGAAGATTGGCTCGAAGTAAAAGTGTCTGGTAGCGGTTCTCATTTTAATGAAAAAGCCTATACCGGAATGGGTGCAGAACTCAAAGTGAGCGTTAGCCGATTAAAAAGAGGCTGGCATGAGGCCACACAGCGATACGTCACAATCGGCAGCAATGGGTTAGTGTACGAATTCCCTAAATCATCAGAATTCACACCCAGGCCTACCCCGTCACTCACTGATGATCTGGATTGGCTAACTGCTGATATGAAACCGCAGACAGCGTACATTCCAGATACAAAAGAAAACATGGATGCACTGAAAGATATCCAATATCGCCTGGCTGCATTGCAGAACAAACTGATGGAATTACTGCATCAAGATGCTATTAGCGAGTCTATTTCCAATTTAAAAATGTTTTTACCCGACCTTAGAAAAAATCAGTAAATTTGCCAACTAAAGCTTTCTATATATGATGAATCAAAATCAAAATATATAGGAAGCTATTGTCAAATGAGCCATGAACAGACATCACAACACAACAAACTTCATCCGATTTCAATACTCCGCAATAGGCTTCATGACAAAATCCCCAGTGAAATATCCGACCTAATCAATCGCGGCGCCATGTTCTTTGTGAATCATTCTGGCGGAAAGGATAGCCAGGCAATGTTTCACTTTATACATAAACATGTTCCTGCGGAACAAATCATTGTGGTGCATGCCCTGCTTCCTGAAGTGGAATGGGATGGGGTAGAAGACCATGTGCATGGCACAACATTGGGGCTACCAGTACTGACATGCAAATCCAGACGCACGTTGCTGCAGATGATTGAAGAACGTGGCATGTTCCCGAGTCCAAGCAACCGTCAATGCACATCTGATTTGAAACGAGGCCCCATAGAAAAAACAATCAGGCATACCGGACATAAACTAATTGTGAATTGCATGGGTATGCGTGCGCAGGAATCCACAAGCAGGTCAAAGTTACGGACATTCAAATTCAGCGAAAGGAATAGCAAAGCCGGACGCGAATGGTATGAGTGGCTTCCGATTCATGACTGGCTGATACAAGAAGTTTTCGCCGCTATAAGAAAGGTTGGCCAGAAACCACATTGGGCTTATGCAGCTGGCATGTCGAGACTAAGTTGTGTGTTCTGCATTATGTCCAGCAAGGACGATTTGATAACGGCTGCCAAACTCAATCCAAAGTTATATAAACGCTATGTAGAGCTTGAAAAATCGACTGGCCAAGTCATGATAATGCCAGCTAGAAAGAATGGTGAGTTGGTGAAATTAAATCTGGAGCAGATCACTGGGGTCATTGCAGCATAATAGGACTCTTAAAAAAGCCCATTAAATTTGACAGCTTAGCCTTAAGTGGTAACTTAAATACATCAAGATTCTGAAAAATTTAAAAATGAAAAAGGATAGCTCAATGCAAAAAGATTTAATGAAACCATATTTCAGCCTTCTCGAAGAATTGCGTACGAAAGGCAAGGTGTTGACTAATCAACGTACCGGTGAGGTTTGTTATTACAAATCCAGCGCTCAATTGACATTTGATGGTTCCGCAGGATTTTTGGCCAACACTAGGCGAAAAATTGGGATTGAAGATAAGGATGAGCCACATAAATTCCGTCTGCGTGGGCCAGTAGGGGAGTTGCTAGGATTCTTTAGAGGATACACCAACGCAGCCGACTTTGAAAAAGTAGGCACTAAGGTCTGGTATGCCAATGCTAACGGCACGCAAGCGTGGCTGGACAACCCTTGGCGCAAGGGCGAAAACGACAACGGAATGATTTACCAATTTCGTGAAGTTATTGATCGCTGCATCGTATCGGGTGATGAAGAACGAGACTTCTACATCAAACAAGGATACCAAGTTGAGGTGTCCGGCACAGACGGGAAGTATTGTATGGCACGGACTATTCGCCAGCTCGACAACTTGTTGCGCACATTGCTTACCAACCCAACAGACCGTCGCATGATTGTTACGGCATTACATGTTGGCACATTTGACAAATGCAGTCTGCCACCATGTCACCACACCTATACATTTACATGGAACGCTGACAATACGCTTGACATTGAGTGCTCCATGCGCTCATGGGATACGCATTTGGCTTTCAATGTGCAGCTGACCCACCTGTTTCTCTGCGTAGTTTGCAGACTCGCTAATATGAGGCCTGGCAAGGTGGCTTTAAATGCAACTAATGCACACCTTTATGGCTCTGCGGTTGATGCAGTTGATGAGGTATTAAAGCGTGATGATTTTGAAGCGCCTACGCTGGTGCTGTCGGATAACATCAAGCCAGTTACTTTGGACGATTATCAGGGTGCATTTGAACGCATTGAGCCTGATGATATTTGGCTGGAAGGATATCAAAGTCATCCAGCGATAAAAACAGCGATGGTGAAGTAAAGTGTATTTATAAAAGATGATGGGTAATAAACATGGCTGAACAAACACAAATCACATGGACAGACAGCACATTTAACCCATGGTGGGGTTGTTCCAAGGTTGGACCAGGTTGTGACCATTGTTATGCGGAAGCGCTGGACAATCGCACCGGCGGCGATCATTGGGGTGCAGATAAAACGCCTCGCGTAATGAGTGTGAGCAATTGGCATAAGCCCTTACGTTGGCAACGTGATGCTGAAGCATCAAAAGCGCGCCGCAGAGTATTCTGCGGTTCAATGTGCGATTGGGCAGACAATAATGCTCATGAGAGTGAACGTAATCGGTTGTGGGAGTTGGTTCGCGCAACACCAATGCTTGATTGGCAGTTGCTTACGAAACGAGCTCCTAATATTGCCAGATTTCTGCCAGATGACTGGAACAATGGTTATGAAAACGTCTGGCTCGGCGTTACGGTCGAGAACAGAAAACACGGGCTACCAAGAATTGAACATCTGCGTCGCGTGCCGGCACGAGTGAGATTCTTGAGCATCGAGCCGTTACTGGAGGATATGGGCAAAATAGACCTGACGGGCATTCACTGGGTAATTGTAGGAGGCGAATCCGGGTCGCATGCGCGTCCAATGGAAGCTTCTTGGGTAGAAAACATCAAGAACCAGTGCGAAACAGCTGGCGTGGCCTTCTTCTTCAAACAGTGGGGCGGAAAAGTAAATAAAGGCGGATGTTTACTTGACGGTAGCGAGTCCAAACAATGGCCAACTGCAGCATAAATAAAAAACCACTTACAACCAGGCATGAGGAATTGTTTGCCATGCCAACAATAAGTAGTCAAATGCCGGTGAAATTTAATAACGGTTGTTCTTGGGCCGAATTTGATGGCTATTGTTCGGAATGTGGCAATAAGATTGATGACAGCATGGTAAGAGGTTCCCTAAGCAAGCCATTTGCTCATGTGGCAGTAATTGATGCCGTAGGTGTGTGTAAGCCTTGCCGGGTATTAACAGTGTTCTACAACAGGCTACACGATGATATGAGAATTACAGCTATTAAAGATGGCAAGTGGTGTACTTGGGAAGCTGAGCTGACACTTATCGAGCGATTGAAAAACTGGCTACTGACTAAATAATTTCATATGAGTAAAAAATAAGACCGTTTTTATTGTGTTATATGAAATTGACCATAAGAATAAGTCAGGTAAATTACTGATTATCAACTATGACCATGATTTGAGACAGCATGAAAAATAGAGGCTATACACCTTGGGTCGCAAGAAAAGCACCCCTATTCAACACTACATTAAATGCGAAATATATCCGGATATCTGCGATATATTTAATTGTAGCTGTTACTTATGCAGCAGGAATTATGTCAGGGCTAGCACTGACAGATAAGATAAAACCTTACTTTTCATTCATCGGCTCTTTCTCTAACAGCACCAATCCAACGCCGCCTATGGCCATAAAGAAAGTGGAAAAAATTCAGGCCAAAATTGCTGAAGTATCTCCACTTAAAGCAGAAGTTCATATCGTACCTGCTATTCCAATGGGCGATGAAAAAGCAGCCAAGCAAGAACTTATCGAGGATATCCTGAAGAACGAATATCAGCTTACGATGTATGAAGCAACTAATGTAATTAATGCTGCGAAACAGGCCTATAGTAGAACAGGGATAGAACCATCTCTATTGTTGGCCATCGCAGCTGAAACAAGAAAATTCAAAATTAATGATGGCAATAAATTTGTCGGCATTATGGGCGTGAACGTAGCGAGACATCCTGAGATTATCAAAACTCTTAAAAGTGAAAACATCTCTTACATTACCGTAGAAGGCGGCTTCATTTTGGGAGCGGAAGTGCTTAAAAAATACCAGACTGCCAACAACAACGATATCAATGCAGCAATAGAGAAATTTATGGGTATAAATGCTGGGGACCCGGCTTTATCAAAACTACAAATGCTTAAGTCTAGGTTTGAGTTGGCGATCAATTGAAAATCTAGTTTACAAAAGACAATTCGTTAAAAATACAAAAAAGTTGCGCGAATTAAAAAACATGATAACTTGGATTTAGAAGTAAAGAAAAACTCTGCAAATTGCGGAATAACCACGAAAGGGAATAAATATGTTTAAAACAAAATCTGAAAGGCAAAGGCTAGGCTGGCCACTATCAATAGTGGGTAGTCAGGTCTATCGTAATGGTGCTTCATGCATTCATATGCGAAATGCCGGCAGCAGAGTAGGGCATAGTTATATTCCTGGAGTGGTCAAGTTCGGACACCTCACGACTACAAAAGGAAAAGTGTTAAATGCCCGACCTCGAACGTCACAGTAATTAGTTTTAACAAGTAAGTGAAAGATTGAGTCATGTAACGTTCCGGTTGTCGTGGACTGGATTGTTTAGGATAAAAATCTTTCTGTTTAGTTAGCAGTGTAAATTAAGGACTTATATGCATAGGTTAGTTAGCTATATTGTTTTTGCAATGTTGAGCGCTGGTTTGTACAGCAACGTGATGAACGACTTTAGTGTTAAAAGTATGTTTGAGCAGTTCACTAAAGAAGCCATCCCGTCTGCCAAAGCAGATACAGTAAAAAATGTAGATTCCATTAGTGGCCCGGTCATGGCGGTCTCTGATGGGGATACGCTCACAGTCAAAAGTAGTTATGGCAATGTCGTTGTGCGGTTATTCGCAATCGACGCCCCGGAAGCAAGCTGTCATGGTTATTCTGATTCTGTATGTACAGAAAATGGCCAGCCTGATGCCAAAGCTTCTAAACTATACTTGCGAAATCTAGTGCTTAATAAGGATGTAAAAGTCATCTTAGGGCAGGGGATGTCACATAACCGCGTGGTTGGTACTGTACTTGCAGATGGCAAGGACATTAACCTTGAAATGGTGAAGGCTGGGCATGCCTGGCACTACAAGTATTTTTCCAAAAATCAATCTGCCGATGATAGACGCGCATATACGGATGCGGAGAATAACGCTAAGCAACTGCGCCTAGGCTTATGGGATGATAATAGGCCACTTCCGCCTTGGGAATGGCGTAAACAACATAAATCAATTCATTAGTTTTAACTATGAAGAAGTTCCTATCCTTAATTTTAGCTATCTTAATAGCCATATCACTGCCGGTTGAAGCAGGAAAGCGTTCTGGCGGGTTTGGTGGGCATCGCTGGGGGAAATCGAATCTATCCTCCAATTACAAGTTTAAGAAGAGATTTGCTAAAAAGAGATTAATAGCAGGCAGCTCAGCTAGTTCTGCGGCTTTAGCTTCTGAAAGAATAGAAGCTAGTAATCACAATAAATCATCGACGAAAAACACAGTTACAAAAGATATTAAAAAAATATCTAAAGATACTGATTGGGCAGATCATACAACGCTAGACGAGCACTACAGTAAGCATGGCACAGATTTTAATGCTGTTGATTCTAAAGACTACGCATTTAAAGCAAATTCATTCTATAAAAATAGAAACGATAAGGCTATTCGAAAAAAAATAGATAACAAAGGTACTATTAGACTGTGGAATCCAGAAACTAACGAGTTTGGCTCTTATACCCGTGATGGAAAAACAAAAACATATTTCAAACCAAGAAGTAAAACTTATTGGGACCGACAAAGTGGGGAAGAGATAAATGTCTAGAGTAAGAAAACATGTGGCAGATTGTCCTGCCTGCGGCTATGAATTGAGCTTTTTACCTTGGGATGAAGGCTGTCCCTCAGATGAAATATGCTCCTGCTGTGGCATTCAGTTTGGTTATGATGACATATATGCAGATACCGAGGAGGACTTTAAAAAGGTTTACGCGGACTGGAGATGTGAGTGGATTAAGGGCGGTTACAAATGGTTCTCACCCAATCCGCCACCTGCAGGCTGGAACCCTGAAACTCAACTTCATAAATATCTAAGTAACGAAGATAAAGTGCTTCACACAAGGAACACAAATATTTCCCACATAAAGAAAGACAACTAATAGCAAAATTTTTAAACATCTAAAAATTCTGCGATCACACCATCGGCAAGTTGAACAAGGATTATTATGGTCGAATTATGTGTACCTTTAAGAAAGAAATTGAATAATGGCCAAACGAAGACCACAAAAAGGCGCAAATGAAATTAAGAAGGATTTGATCCTGGAACACTGGGGAAGTGAATACTCCAAGAAACCAGTAGAGCTTTCTGAATTACCTTTTGATGTCGTGTTGACTGTATTTTCCATGATGTGTAAAGGTGCTGATAAAGCAGGGGACTCTATTGCGCCTCCTGAAAATTATTATAGTGATCTGCTGCCAAACACCGAGAAGACCTCTGCGTTAATATCAAAAGCATTCAAAGCTAAGGCAATAATAGTAGATATCAATAAATGCAAAATCCCTGATTTCACTGATGATGGACTGTCGATGTACACGCTTAAAGTACATTACAAGCCAAATATTAGTTGGGGTGATATCCCATTAGAAACTATGCGTAATACATCAAAAGCGCGTGAATTACTTCATGAGCTTTTTATGAAAAAGTGTTGGTTTGAAAAGTGGACTGAAGAATTCCTAATTATTTGGCAAGATATTGCATTAGCTGAATGTTTGGAATACGCGAACAATCGTGCGGACCATTACAATTTTTATCAAAACGAAATAAACCTAGAAGAATTATGTAAGACATTGCTACAGAATTTCAGTGTGTCGAATGTATATAGCATGATCTCTAGTGCTTTCCATAATGCAGCTGCATTTCAGAAAACTGATAAATGCACATCACACCGACATGCGCTGAATACCATTCCTGGCAAAATTTCCAGCCTCGCATCTAGGCCGGCTAATCAGGTTAAAGAATGGGACCGCATTAATGAACTACCTCGTTGTGAATTCTCAATCACTCTGTTCAATAAGATGCTTGGGTACTCTGAGGATATAGGTTTCTACAAATGCCCTAGCAATCATTATTTTGCGATTGCGGAAGAAAGACTGAAGCATTTTGTTGATACACGAAACAACTTTAATGAAGAAGAAAAAGAAAATAATTTTCGATTGCTGCAATTTGTACTAAATAAACCAGATTTTTCAGAATTTGATCTGGCAGTCCTAATTGGTAAAGGATTTAGACTTGTTGGTGAGGTTCTGCTAGATGATGAAACCGGAACATATACTGCAACAGCAACCTATGATGACTACTATCATTTTGATGAGGCGCTCTTTCTTGGACGCATAGCTGTATATTTTGGTTACCAATCTGATCTAGAGCCAATGAGAAGCATGACTAGAAGTGAATTCATCGCTGCTGTTACAACTCTCGTAAACAAAGGGCGAAAATGTCCTAAAAACATAAAAGAAGCGATGCTCTCATTGTTAAATGAACCTGTAGCTGATTGGGATTCCATCTTCAAATTCATAAGATCTGCTGATAATAAGAGCAATATTATCGGGATGCTGGACTCGTCCGGCATCTCTACTGAATTTGAATGTTCTTCCAGTAGCCAGATGTATGCCAATAATTATTCTCTACGGCTGCCTTTCAACCTATATTGGGCAACCAGTTCGAATTTGAATAAGTTGTGTGTTGCCGCTAATAAGAATATGGATGCATTTGCACAGGAATACGCTACCAATCTTTTAGACAATATTAATGATATTGAATTAGCCTCAAAGGTAGCTGATTATCTAAAACACAACATCAACAATCCAACACCTAAGATTGAATCCGATGGGTACTGAAACTTTAGCCATGTGCATTAATATCATCACGCTGATTAAAATTTACCTAGGTGCCAGTGTAATTACCGCAATCATGTTTGTTATCGACAAGCAGCTTGCGATCGGCCAATCATACAGAATCAGTGAAAAACATCTAATATTGGCGTCAGCTGCATGCGGCTGGCCAGGAGGGTTGCTGGCAATGAAGCTAGTACGACACAAGACTCAGAAGGGCAGCTTTCAGGTCTTGATGGGACTGGCTATCGTTGCTAACGTTACAGTCTTAGTATGGGTATTTAACAACAAAAGTTGTCTGTCGTATTAAGCTTTATAAATTATCTAATAATTAATAATAAGGAATAGCAACATGACTCAACGCACTAAATTTTGGAATAAATCTAAAGTTATTACTTCAATTGCAATATTGCTTGGCTTTGCTGTTACTTACAAATTCGGCTTACCTGCATACAAAACTTACTCAGCCAAGCATGACTTAGAGAAAATTGGGATTCCTTTCTCAGAGCAAAAGTTTATAGAAAGTGCATGCTCAGGCGATCAAGGTAGCGTTCAGTTGTTTATTCAGGCAGGTATGAATGTCAATTTATTAGCTGCACCTGGTAAGAAAGATGGCGTACCAAAAGGCGCACTACATTGCGCAGCAATCAAAGGCAATCTTGCGATGGCTAAATCATTGCTTGGGCAGGGTGCGGATATCAACCTGGCTGATGATGAAGGCAATACACCACTTTATTACTTGGCAAAAATCAACAACTACGGACGTGACGAAAATAAAGATAATTTAGAAATCGCTAAATTGTTTGTCTCAAGCCATGCTGATTTAAACAAATCTGGTGAGGCCGGGCCACCGTTGATTGCAGCGATAGCTTCCAATAATTTCGAATTGGCAGATTTGCTAATAGAGAAAGGGGCTGATGTCAAAGGTGTTGGTAAGGATGGCTCAACTGCATTGATAACTTTGATTATGCAATTTCACAGGGCTGATCGAACACCTGCTGTTGAGCGAGCTAAATCACTAGTCAAAGCTGGTGTAAATATTAACGCCGCAAACAAGAATGGGATAACCGCGCTCATGGCTGCATGTGCAAATCGCAGTGTTCCATTGATAGGAGCTTTACTCGATATTGGGGCTGACCCTAACATTGCCAGCAATGATCAATCTCCCGTTTTGCTTTCTTTATCTAATCCGGAAGGGTTCAAATTATTAGTTAGTCATGGTGCCGATCTAAATATTAAGGTAAATGGTCAGTCATTATTGCATCGTGCAGTTTCCTACAGTGACCCGACAGTACTCGGAACACTATTGGCCTCTGGAAAATTTGACCTCAATAGCAAGAATGACCGCGGCGAAACTGCTTTATTCATGGCGGCAGGAGGCAGGAATAATGCCATGGTACAGCAGCTTTTAGCGAGTGGCGCCAACCCGAATGTAGCAAACAATAATTTAGATACACCGCTAATTCGTGCCGTTAATAGTAACTCGGTAGAAATCGTGCGAACTCTTATAGAATGGAGTGCTAACGTTAATGCTAAAGATGCTGCAGGTCACACGCCACTATTTTATGCAAAAATACATACTGGCGAGATTAACTCCAGCAATGCCGATATTCAATCATTTCGAAACGGCACAGCATTCCTGAACGGCAGAGTTATTAGAACCCCTGTGGCAGAACCATTAATAGAGCCAGGTAGAGGGAACTATAATCGCTACCCTGCACAATCTGCTGTATCTGCCGGTTTTAAACCAGGCATTCCTATGCGCGATCCAATAGTGGATATGTTAACAAAAGCCGGGGCACACATTTAATAATATGGAAATGAACAATATACATTGTGGTGATTATTAAATTTACCCTATAAATTCATTTCTTAACTTATTATTAAATCATTGCTTATGATTTATTATACGGTATAATAAATCATAAGATATAATTATTCATAAGCAATGGCTAACAAAATCGATTCACTCAGACTATTACAGATGGAGCTTATTCTCAGATGGGAAGGGCGTTTAGGCAACGCTCGCCTGAGAGAAGTCTTTGGGCTAAGCCAAATACGCGCTAGTCAATGGATTAAGGAATTCAGGGTAGAATATCCTGACTGGATCCAATGGAATAGTATTTCTAGAACATTCGATGCAACATCGAGGTTTTATCAAAATAAAATAAATAGTCAGGACATTTCGAACTCTCTAACCCAGTATTCATCAATAATCGGTTTAAAGTCATCTATTGACCATGATAGCCATTCGGTACTCGTAGCAGCCTTCCCAGAAATTACTACTCCAGACCCAAAGATATTCTCAATGCTTTCTCACGCTGCGAATATAAATCGCCAAGTAGAAATTGAATATCGTTCCATGAAAGAGCCGGAGCCTCACTCTCGAATCATTTCCCCACATAGCATAGTCCGAGCAGGACGGCGGTGGCATGTTCGTGCTTATAGCAATCTGAATCAGCAATTCAGGGATTACACATTAGGCCGCATATCAGGCGTGAAGCTTTTAGATGAACCATCTGAAAAATTAATGCAGGATGACATTGCCTGGATGACAGAAGTGCCAATCAGGTTGATAGCACATCCGGACTTGAGCTATGAGCAAGAGACCGTAATCCGTTATGAGTTATTTAGCAATACATCTGCTAGGGTCACCACCTGCCGCGGCGCCCTTGTCAGTTATTTTATCCAGGATGTGAGAGCTGCCATTGATGTAAAAATGCAGAAGCCGCCTGAGTATCAATTAGCTGTAGGTAATATTAAGGATATCAAGAAATGGCTATTCTAGAGATGGGTTCACCCTCTTTTGAAGGAGCCTTATTATTTACAAGGCTTCCAGATCGTATTTTTTCTCCATTGGCATCAAGCAATAGGCTTAGATATTGGTCATTGTTATGTCATTTACATGCACGAAGGTTTGGCCCGGACGCGCCATTGCCTCCAAGCAAAGGGTATCCATCCAAAACGATTATTCAGGACATTATTGATGCACTTGAATTGCAGGATGCCTGGGATGATGAAGAACCAAGCGAGACTGGTGCATCTTCCGAACTACGCGCAATTGCGGTATTTAATCGTTTCCAAGAGTGTGGCTGGCTAAGAATCGATCAACCGAGATTTGATAAAAAAGTCACTATGCAGCCTGCGGTAAGCCAGTTTCTGACTATGCTGATCAATTTTGCTGAAACCGGCCCTGTGTTTGTGTCGGGAAAAATACGGTCCATAGATGCCAACGTGCAACTGGTGCTAGATGGAAAGGCTTCAGGCGACTCTCTCAGTGAAGCGGCTGAACAAGCAAGAAACCTCCTTGAACATGTGCGTAATACAGGGACGAATATTAGAGAGTTAATGGAAACTATCCATAAGGACTCCACCACCGCACAGTATGTTCATCGTTTCTTTAGTGACTACATTGAACGTGTATTCATAGGAGACTATCGAGAGTTGCATACCAGCGAGCACCCATTATCCAAACGCGCCCAAATTATTAGCAACATAGAAAATATCAGCGAATCAGAATCTCACAAAACCAAACTGATCGAATGGTATGAAAATAACCTCTGCAAAGGTGACCGCAAAAGGGCAGAACGCCTGTTTGAGCGTGACATTTACCGTTTATCAGAACTCCAGAGGATAGATGAGTATCTTGACCGTTTAGACGATGAGATTCGTAGAGCGAATAAACGTGCATTAGCCTTCCTGGATTACCGGATCAGGTCATTAGGTTCAGTAGATGTGATGGTGAATCAGGCAATCGAATCTATCAACAAAGAAGGCTTGCCTGCAATTGGAGATCCTTTTACATCTGGCGCTATGTTAAGTGAGGCAAGTTTAGCCGAGCCGAGAAAGCCCGTTGAGAGAGCTGCACCATCTAAATTAAGAAAAGTCGTTGTATCAGATGAGCAGTTAGCAAAAGCTAATATCAACCGTCTTGCAAGGGCTAACCGTATGGTATCGCCCATTAACCTTGCAGTCTATGTAAGTGACCAGTTAGGCATCAAGGATGTAGCTACTAATCAGGATATAAAAACTGACAGTGTGGCTAGCATCTGCATGTATCAAACTTTGGCAAGATTGGCACTACAAGCCAATGTAAAAAACAGGAAGTTACGCATGGACGGACTGGCAATGTCGAAAGGATTTCGTGTAGAAGCAGGCAATGAGCCAGAGATGCCGCATGAACATATATCGTCAATCCCATTTACCGTAAAGAAACATAAGTCAGCAGCAGGCAAGGAGTCATAAATGAGTTATTGGGAATTAATAGCGTCAAGGACGGACGGCCAATACACCGCCGCGGATTTTGAATCTGCAGCTTATCGTCTAGTAACGGAACAGGTGATCTATCATTCAGATAAGCACAGCCGAGTAACTTACGGACTGATCGAAAGATTCTTAAAAAACTTTGAGACAGCACTAGAGCCTCTTGGTATCGATATTCAAGTAAATTCATTACTTCGCTATGTTTATGCTAAACCAAGACACGGCAAGGCCGGCTCTGCATCTGTAAATCAAACGTTACTGGCATTAGTGCTTCGCAGTTTGTATGACGAAGCTATTAGGTCTGGGCAGGTAAATGATAATGGCGAGGCTCTATGTGATCTCATCGAACTGGATGAAAAGTTTCGCTTGGCCACAGGCAGGGAATTGCCTTTAAAAACTGAATTTGATTCCATCATTAAACAATTCAGGCGCTGGGGTATAGTCAAAATCGCTGACGAGCAAAGCGCAGAAGAATTGGACAGCGATGCAGACCTCAATCTGTTCATCATGATTCGCCCCGCAATTTTTGAAATTCTCGGGGATACGGCGCTCCAGCGACTTGGAAACTGGTCACAGAATAAAACGGCGCAAGATATCGTCAATAAAGAACAAGAATCTAGCGAGGTTCCAGAATGAAATACCTTGAGAGCATTAAATTAGTCCAGTTTTTTCTATTCGAAAATATTGACATTAAAGTTAAAGAAATTACCGGCATATTTGGTCCTAATGCCAGCGGCAAGAGCTCTTTGGTGGATGCCGTTCAGATTGCAATGTTCGGGGCAAACGGCAGTCTAGTAAATCTCAATGCGCAGGCTGATGAACGCGCAACTACTAGAACCATCCGTTCTTATTGCCTTGGCATGCAAGACGAGTCCAGATATGTGCGTGATAATGCTACAACTTACATTACCTTGATTTGGCGTGATTCTGAAACTAAAGAAGCAACCTCTATGGGTGTTTGCCTCTATGCATCAGTGGATACTGATAAACATGAAGTACGTGGTCGCTACATTGTTCCCGGCGTTGAATTGTCTATGCAGGACCATCTGGACATCGTAAATAACGAGGCACAACCGCGCACATGGGAGACATTCCGCCATCAGTTAGTTGAACGCTCGAAAATGACGGGCATCGATCCGCTCCATCCTGATTCAGAGAGATATATCAAATCTGCTTTGTATTTATTGCGCGGATCAGGCGGAGTACCTTCATTCGAGGCTTTCAAGAGTGCTTTTAAGTTTGCATTAAGGATGCGCTTTGATAAATCTGTTGACCATATCGTTCGCCATGATGTTCTAGAATCCCGTCCTACCAACATACAGAAGTTTAAAGAGGTTAATGATACATTCCGACGTTTACGTGAAATGTTGGATCGAGTTAAAGCAAAGATTAAAGACGGCGAGAAAGTTACCACAGAATACGCCAAGGCCGAAGCTGCCGATGTAAAGGCGACAACCTGGCAGGCTTTAGCTTGTAGGGCGGAAAGAGATGAAGCCGGTCATCAGCTTGAGAAAGCATCTGAAGAAAAACAATCTGCAGAGGAAAATCTTCAGTTATTAAATGAAGAATTTATACTAAAAGATAGGGATTTGACTGCAGCAAGAAATCAGTGGGAAGACACTAATAATTTAATTCTTGGACATTCAGCTCATAAAGAAAATGGTGCAATTAATGTTGAAATTAATGATTCAAAAATAGAAGAGGGCAAAAAAGCCAAAGAAATCCAGAATGGCTTAACCTTATTCCGCAAGATACTCAGAGAAGCCATTGCATCAGGGTATTTGAAAGATACCGCATCTCAACTGGAATTGATAGCTCAAAATATTGAGGCCTCTTTGCCAGGGTATAAGGATTTAACAAGAGAGCAGTTAGCTTCTCTAATTAATCCATTAGCCAAAGTAGTATCTTCTGCTAAAGAGGAATTATTCGACGCTGGGAAAGTTATCGGCACAGGCTTGAGCCTATTAGAAAGAGAACTAGAACTAAGTAATGAAGCTTTAAAGCGAGTAAAAGCTGGTCGCTCTAGATTGTCTTTAGAAACAGAAAGTTTGTTAAAGGAATTGCGAGACAATGGCCTCGATGCTACGCCAGTTTGTGATCTAGTGCGCATCACTGATCCAGCATGGCAACCCATCATTGAAGGTTATTTAGGTCGAAATGTTGAGGCATTGTTAGTTAGTAAGGAAAAGGAAACATCTGCCTTCAGTATTTACCGTGGATTGACAGGTCAACGCACAATCTATGGGGCAAAAATAGTGGCTGCAAGTAAACAGCATTCGACAGAACATGCACCAGGCACAGTTGCAGAATTAATTGAAGGTGAAGACCCGGCTGCTGTTGCTTATTTACGCAAACAGTTTGGAGTAACTATTAGAGCAGTCACCGATTCTGAGGCAATCAATGCTAAAAGTGCTTTGACACAAGATGGCATGCTGACGCATTCAGGTGAATACACACGTATAAAATCAATAGCAATAAGCCAATTGAAAATCGGTGGAGGTAGCTTTGAACAGAAAGATTCTCTACTTGAAGAGATTAGACAACTCCAAACTCAGGTTAATGAACAACAAAAGAAATTGAATGCCATCAATGCTCTAATTGCAGGTCTTAACACCATTTCAAGTCAAGAAACGGTTATCAGTTATATGACAGAAGCGTGTGATGAGATGCACCGATGGAGAAGTAAAGCAGAAAGTCTGTTTACACGGTTAAATGAATCTGTAGACGAAGAGTATGCCAAGCTAATTATTACTGCAGAGAATCTACAAAAGACAATTAAACTGATAGAGCCGAGTGTAAATGAACTTCGAACCAAAATAGGGCGTGCACAGGGAGAATTGGCACAGTTTGCTAACAAAGAAAATGAAGCCATTCGCAGATGCGAGTTAACACAAAAATTCTTACAGGACGCTGAAAATGCCGATGGTTATGATCGTGAACTTGCCTCGAAGCAATTAGATTTCTTAATAGAGAAGTTTGATGACCAGTATCTAGCTATGAAAGGTTATTGTACTAGCCAGGCAGCCGAAGCCGGCAGACAAAAAGAAATTGCAATCAATAAAGCCGCCAGAGAAATTGGTGAATTCAGGGTTACTTATCGAGAACAAGGCGTAGTTGCTCAAGACGACTGGCGAAGTGAAAGCGCATGGATAACCAGCCTGCTTAATCGCCTCAAAGAAACGGAATTGGTTGATTATGACGAACAAATGAATGAGGCTTATAGAACCTCTCAAGAAACCTTCAGAACCGATGTTGCAATTGCACTAAATAATAACATCGACCACTTGAATCGTTCGATGGAGCGATTGAACAAGGTATTAAGTACCTGCCCGGTGTTCTCCAATGGAGAGCGTTACCAGTTCACACGTACAGTCAGACCGCAATTAAGGAGTCTACTGAAATACGTCAAAGATATCGCTTCTTACGGTCCAAATGACAGTCTATTTGGCAGTGCTGGCGATATCCCAGAAGATTTTCGCCAGTTGTTAGATGACAAGGTTGCTCCTGGTGCAGCAGGTATGGCCAGCCCATTAGATGATTACCGCGAGTTTTTTGAATTTGATATTGAGATATTACGTGAAGACTCTTTTAGTAAAGAATTAAGTCATGTGGGCAGCTTAAGTAAGCGACTTGGCACTGGCTCTGGCGGGGAGCATCGTGCCCCATTGTATGTAATTGCAGGTGCCGCATTAGCATCTGCCTATAGATTGGAAAATGGCAAAGCTGACGGGATGCGTTTGATTTTACTGGATGAAGCCTTCAACAAAATGGATGTTAGCAATATTATTGCAACTATGCGCTATCTTGAGGAACTTGGTTTGCAAATACTGATGGTAAGCCCCGGAGACAACCTTGGAACGCTTACGGCTTTTCTACATCGTTACTACGATATTCTGCGTGATGCAGAAAATAGCTCTATGATGCTGGAAGGTCACGATGTTTCGGCGGCCACGCGCGAAATATTCCGTAGTGATCTGGCAGAGTTTAATCCAGAACTAATTGAACAAGAAATTATAAATATTAGGAAGGATCAGGCTACACAAATAGCAAATCTAGTTGGAGCCACTGCATAATGAAATTGTTTGCCAGAACATTACTTGAAAAGCTTCTAGCAGATTCAGAGAGGGCTTCTGCGGGAAGACGCACCAAACCAGCGGTGCTTACCAAGTCGAATCTTTCTGAGTATCACTCATGTAAAACCTTGCAGGAGAAAGATGAATTTGAGACTGTAATCAATGCAGCTAGAGTGGAAGGGGCTATCCAGTATTCCGTTGGAACAAAAGGGTCTGCGGAGAGCTTCATAGATAGAATCGAACTTGTAGATAGTAAAATATTAGCGAAGTTATTGAATAAAATTCCGGCTGAAGTTCTGTTCGGACAAGCCTGCAATCTACTGACACCATTTGTAGCCAAATACCCAGTAATACATGATGTATTAAATCAGTGGGCACAGCTAAAGTCTGTCCGAACATACACCTCAGCTGACGCACAAGATTGGGTGGATGCTATAGCGGTGATAGATTACGCTCGCAAGAACATGGTTAACAAGGTAGTTTTAACACCCATCAATGAGGTAAGCGGCAAATTATTCAAAGATACCAAGCGTATTAAGAAACTGGCGGCTCCCATTGATGTCTTGTTATCAGGAAATATCAATGCAGACCATAGGCCAGCTACAGAAGTATGGGAAGAGATTGGCTTGTTCAGGGAAGAGCATCCCGTCAGACTAGCAGGCAACGTATCCATATCAAGAGACAGGGTTACTAATTACATTGACTCCCCTTACATGGGCCTTCCTGCAGCAACGATTAAGAGTTTGGCCAGCAAACCCAGCATGGTGTTAACCATAGAAAACCAGACTACGTTCCATTCAGAAGCAAGGCGCAAGTGCGATGAAAATGTACTGCTAATTTACACAGCAGGCATGCCAAACCCTCCATGGAGGGATATGTATGCAAGGTTATTAAAATCATTACCTGGTGATGTTCCTGTATATCATTGGGGTGATTTGGATGAAGGCGGATTTAGGATTGCCTCTGTACTAGCTTTGGTAGCAAAAGAAGCTGGCCATACTTTACTTGCTTGGCAGATGCATCCTGAGAACGTCCCTATAGATCATAGAAGACCCGCAAGTGCCAACACCATACAGAAAATGGTTTACTTTGCCATGGCAGCTGGATGGGATTCCATTGCTGATGCAATTGCAGAAGCTAAATATACTGTTGAGCAAGAGAGTCTGTCTTAATAAGACATTTTCGATTAACAAGTTAAATAATATTGGATTAAATAATTTCTATGAGAATAATTAGCCATGAGAAGGGTGAGAAAGGTACACGTTGTATAGTAAAGCTAAGCAAGCGAGGAATGCGTACTCGCATCTGGAGATCTTCATGGCTTAACACTGGGAATGATGAGCGCAACCTTTATCTTGCTGAATTGCAGATGCTAAATCGGATTGAAGAAGCAATTGAAACTGGAAAATTACCAAAGCTTTAAAGGGGATAAGTAATGCGAATTAGCGATTATAGACTGTCATATCCAATGAAAGAATTCTTAATTAAATACCTAAGAGGTGACATCAAGCGCGAAGATCAAACATTTCCTGCTGCGACGGCTGAAGCCCTATATAAAAGAAATATACTGGATAGCCAATATAAATTAACAGAACTTGGCAATAATCTCGCAGAAATATTGATCGAGCAGAGTCCAAAACCCATGGTGCAGTATAACGCTAGTTATTTAGAGCGAATGATTGAAGGTTTAAAAATACTAATAAAGTATGATAAAGATGTTGTGCCATACCCATGTGATAGAAAAAATAAAACAATATCCATACAATCCGAGAATTTTTATGATTTAGAGGTTGCTGATCTGAAAAAACTTGCAGAAATAGGTTGGTATTATAACGGCCATTATTTATTTGAATTTTGATTCAACAGGTTAAAACAAAAAGATTACAGCTAAATTAGCTTTAAATGAAAAGAAGTCCATAGCAATGAAATCATAACGCTCACTCACGAACAAAAATATTGGAAAACCTACGAATAACTTCTTTACATTTCATTATCTAATTTCAATATATTTCTAGAAATTATCTCGATAAATTATTTTTTATTTCTTAAATCAAGCTTGAATCTAAGTAGTGGTGCGGTTATAGACTGGCGAACTAAATTATTAGAATCTATACGGAATACTGAATTTAGTCACTTGATGCAAGTTTTACCTGAAAATTAGTTCGGCAGACTTCTAGTAGAAAAGAAAAGAGCAATCATTAATGCGTGACATTAAACATAAGCTGGATCTGGGTTTCTGATGTGGAACTAAATTAGCGAATTGAGTGTAATGTTAATAAGTGCATTTAATTAACTTAAAGATTCTATACATTTAGTTCCACGGACTGCAGACTGTTTTATTTCTTAACAGGGGATTGATTTTAATCTTCTAAATGACTATGATTGCTGACAATATCCATTATCAGCATGGCGTTAAAAGTCAATTTTATGAGCGGAATATGAAATATATGAACCCTTTTGAAAAAGCTACAGAAACAATCAATGGATTAGATCGGTCTGCTTCTGCAGAAGGCCTGGCAAAGCTGATTCTTACGCTTTACAACGATGCACATCCTTTTAGCTTCAGTGAGTGTACAAGAAGTTTAGATAGCGACAACTTGAGGCTTGCATTGCAACTGATTAATTACTATCTCACCAATGGTGAAGATGCATCAGTCATCAATGCTGGAAATACTATTTGCGAAAACTGGCCACACCTAATTGAACTATCAAAAGCCGGATCCGATGCGAAGGCAGATGTGTTAAGAAAATGGCGCGAAGTCATCACAGAAGATCTGGACGACTAAATCATAAATTGGCATGACAAGATTTGACATCAGTTTCAGCTACAAAGACCCTGAGTTAAATGGCTCCAGTGGGACATTCCGTGTTGCTGATAAAAATATAAAGCTGATACAAGCTGATACTGACTATGCCGCAGTTCAGGAATTCCTAAGAGAGTACAAATCCAGACCCAATACACTAAGAGCATACACCAAGGAATGTGAGCGTTTAATGTTATGGGCTATTCTTAAAGCCCAAAAACCGCTATCCAGCATTACCCGCCAGGATTTCGATGATTATGTGGATTTTCTAAGAAATCCTGACAAGACTTGGTGTGGCAAGAAATGCAAAAAGTGTTCAGATGCTTGGCGCCCCTTTACCGGGCCATTAGCTGAATCAGGCATCGGCACCGCAATGGCTAGTATTCATTCGCTACTTGCCTGGCTTGTACATGGAAATTATCTTACAGGCAACCCACTCGATCTGATCCGCAAGCGTGACACTACAGAGGTGGATGCGAAAGTTGAGCGTTTCCTCGATGATGATATGTGGACCGCCCTCCTCCACTCCGTTGAAACTATGCCCATTAACACGGATGCAGATAGATTCCATCAGGAACGCATGCGTTTCATGCTCACCTACTTTTCCCTGCTTGGCGCACGTATCAGTGAACTATCTAACTGCAAGATGGGTGATTTCAAGAATGATGTTGCTGGGTGGTTTTGGCACGTCACCGGCAAGGGCGAAAAGACTGCAACCGTTGCCATGCCGCCGGACATGGTTGATGCGCTAATGCGCTGGCGCAAATTCCTTGGCTTAACCCCTATTCCAAAGAGCCATGAAATCATCCCGGCCATACCGTTCACCACCAGAGCAAGCAAGCCCATGTTTGACAGGGAAGGCATCAAACCGCGTAGGATTAACCAGATTCTAGAAGAATTCTTTGAAATGGCAGCTGATAAACTCAAAGAAGGTGGACAGGAAGACAAGGCTGAAAAAATCAAGCTGGCCTCTGCTCACTGGCTAAGACACACATCGGTCACGCAGAAATTAAATGCCGGCATTGACCGTCATATAGTGCAGAAAGAAGCCCGTCATGCAAAAATGGAAACAACGAACATGTATAGCCATGACGAGGAAAAAGCTCGTGTTGCAGAGGCTCGGAAACATAAGATTAATTGGCAATCTTGACTTCCTCCCTGACCTAAAAAGTTGCACCTTAAAATTCTCATGCTAATTTGATATTAGCAATATCTAAATTTTAAGGGTGCACAATGACATTACAACTTCATCAAGTAGAAGAACTAAGAATCTATTGCGGACCAGGCGCACTAATCGCCATCACCGGCAAACGATTACCGGAAGTCCGTTCAGCTATAAACGCAGCCAGGGGTACGCGTGATAACCAAGGTGTAACTGGGTTATCACTAAAAAATCTTGAAAAGAGCCTACAAAATCTAAACGTCAAATATGAAAAGACTCTCTGTAAAGGACGCATCACCCTATCCTCCCTTGTTTCAACCACTCTCAAAGATAATGTTCGTTACATCGTTAACATAACAGGTCACTATGTCACAATCTTGAATGGATTTTTAATCGACAATCAGTACCGGTTTGGCACAGATGTTAATGATTGCAGGTGGTCTGGCAAGCTGGTAAAAGCTTATCTAGAAATTAAAGATTAACAACATAAAAACTACTAAGGAAAAATGTATGGCTCTAGAAATACAAATACCAAGAAATATCGATAACATTTTAGCCAGTGCAGATGAGCGCGGCCTTTCGGTTATAGCAGGTTGGACAATGGTCATACCAAGAGCCGTCGCTGTAGAATACATCAGAAAATACAACCAGTCGTCTGCTCAAGGTTTTTTTAAGAACGATGATGGTAAAGTTGTTCTGTCGCACGGAGGAGGCAAGCTTACTCTCTCAGAAACGGAAGCTTCAGCGGTCGTTGAGTTAATTAAAGAGGCGTATGGTTCGTAACTTTAAACTATCCGACAATTGCGATTGTAGTAGATTGAATGAATTTGACAGAAAAGCAATTAGTGATAACTTGTAATGTGTGTAATATGCGGCAGGACTAGCCGTATTAGCCTGTGGAGAGAGAACACAATAAGTTCGCTCTGTGAAGCAGGAAACCGTCCGCAGGTAAACACCTAATTCCGGGTGAGCCTTTAGGAATCCGCTACATTTAGGCGGATAGGATGTCTATCAAATTAAGATCAATAATAAGGACACCATGAAATTTATTAAAACTTTTAGGGTATCCGTAAAGTTTTGTGTATTACTCCAATAAGGTATTATTGTCTTTAATGTCAAATTCGTAAAATCATGTTGACATGCTTAATCAGCTTCGCTATCATAATTCGTAAATTAATGTGTATATGGTTGTTAGGAGTATTTTTTGCTAAAAATGATTCAAGATGTATTAGATGCTGAAGCTAATGCTATCCGCAACATTCCTTCAACAAACCCATTCGTTGAGTGCGTAGAGCTTTTTCTTGAAGCAAAACGCAATGGTGGAAAACTGGTGATTAGCGGCGTTGGTAAAGCTGGCGAGGTCGGAAAGAAAATTGCTGTCACATTTTGCTCAATTGGACTTCCAAGCGTAGTGCTTCACCCTCTTGAAGCGCAGCATGGTGATCTTGGCCTAATTACTTGTAATGATGTTCTGCTTCTAATCTCAAACTCAGGAAAAACACGCGAAATACTTGAATTGGAAGTGCTTGCCAAGCGGCTTATTCCAACAATTAAAGTAGTATCACTAACGGGTAAATACGATTCAGAACTGGCAGATAGATCGGATTTTGTTCTATGGACTGGAGACCCAGATGAAATATGCCCGCTTGGACTAACACCAACAACTTCAACTACAACCATGTCTGTTATTGGCGATGTGCTGTCAGCGCTAATTGTTCATTTATCAGGATACAGCAATCAGGATTATGCGCTAAGGCATCATAGCGGTTATTTGGGGGAGAAGTCTAGGTTAAGCAGTCCAGTACATCCCTCACTAGAAGGTGAACAAATAGAACTTCGCCACGTATATGAGACTTTGCATAAAGAAAATCATGACTTCCAAACAAATAATTGGATGCTGGAAGACCTGCCATATTTGCAGACATTGAACATTGACTCAATTGTTGAGATCGGGTGTGGTAATGGACGTTTTGCCATAGAAGCAGCAAAGCACTTTAAATTGGTCACGGCCATAGATTGGGCTGCTTCTCCAGTTATTACCAGTTCAAATCTACCTGAGAATCTCAAATACATTGTATCCGATGTTTCTCAAGCGAATATTCCAGCAAGTTCTGCTGTCGTATCTGCCGATTTTTTTGAACACATTGCAACCAACCAGATTCTACCATTGGTGGAAAAATTAGCATGTGCAGCACCTATACAGTTTCACAAAATCGCTTGTTATCCAGACAGTCGTGGATTGCACCTTGTCGTCCAATCCCCTGAAGAATGGCTTGAGATATTTAAGCAAGTAGATAAGGCTTTTATTATTCACAAAATTGAGTATCGCCGTGGGCGTAACGATCAACCTGTTGTGACTATTGTTCGTTGACTCCATTCCCAAAGCAACATACCCTACATGAAATAGGAGAGGCTTACCATGAAACCTTCAGAAGCTCTTAATTCTCACCGAGCAGCGATTCGCCAGGTGGTGGCCGCACACCGCGCCAGTAATGCGCGCGTATTCGGTTCTGTCATACATGGTGATGACACCGAATCCAGTGACCTTGACATTTTGATTGACCCTACCCAAGACACTACACTTATGGACATTGGTGCCATTCGTTACAAACTGCGTGTCTTACTGGGCGTGCCAGTGGATGTACTAACGCCTAAAGCCTTACCAGATTCATTCCGCAATAGCGTACTTGCCGAGGCTGTCCCCGTATGAGCCGCGACCAACAAAGATTGCAGGATTACCTGGCACATATAATTCAGGCTATTCAACGTATCCATCACTACACTGAAGACATGGATGAAGTTGGCTTTTTGGAAAACGAACTGGTGCAAGATGCCGTGATTCGCAATATCGAAATCATCGGTGAGGCGAGTAATAATATCGACAAATATTATCAAGACTTCGCTAAATTGCATCCTGAGTTACCATTGATATTCGCTTATGAAATGCGTAACGCCGTTGCTCACGGGTATTTCAAAGTAGATTTGGAAATTGTCTGGAAAACAATCAAGAACGACCTGCCTGTATTAGAACAACAAACCAAGGATGTTCTACAACAACTTATTCATCATCCTGACACAGCGTTTAAACCGTAATGCATAACAATGTCTTAAATCTGCCAGCCTACAAGGTGCTGGGCAGCACAGAGTCCGAGCACGACTATCACATCAAGGCTGAAACTGCTGTACCGCTAACTGTATGTTCAAATTGCCGTAGTCGTGAAGTCGTCGGCTATGGCCGTGTAGAAGTGTTGGTGCATGACCTTCCTATGCATGGCAAGCGTGTTGGTATCTACGTCGATGCACGGCGCTTCAAATGCAAATCCTGCGGTAAAACCTTCATGGAGCATTTGCCAGAGGTTAACGCTAATCGCTGGATGACGGAGCGCCTGGTCAAATGGATTGGCCAGCGCTCGATGACGAATACTTTCACCGGCATTGCTGAAGAAATCGGCGTTACAGAAGGAACGATCCGCAATGTATTCAGCGATTACGTGAACGAACTGGAGCGTACTGTGCGCTTTGAAACGCCAAAGTGGATGGGTATTGATGAAATTCACATCATCCAGAAGCCTCGTGCTGTAATCTCTAATCTGCACAACAACACTGCGGTTAATTTATTACCTAATCGAAATAAGAAAACCATTGCTACCTACCTGTCCAATTTAAAAGATCGAGACAGCGTGCAATATGTGGCAATGGATATGTGGCGGCCATACCGCGAAGCTGTTAATGAAGTGATACCAGACGCTAAAGTAGTCGTGGATAAGTTCCACGTCGTGCGCATGGCGAATGTTGCTATGGAGAGTGTCAGAAAGTCATTACGTGCAGACTTATCACCCAAGCAACGCCGTGGCTTGATGCATGACCGCTTTGTATTGCTGCGTCGCCAGGACCAATTAACTGACCGGGAGAGTTTTAATCTTGACGGATGGACTAAAAATTATCCACTGCTAGGTGAAGCGTACAGACTCAAGGAAGAGTTCTTTAATATTTATCAGGCATCATCAAAGCAACAGGCTCAGATACTCTATGAGCAATGGTTAAAGAGCATTCCTGCAGAATTACGTGGGCACTATGAACCGATTGTTACTGCATGGTCGAACTGGCAGCCATTCATTCTGGAATACTTCAATCATCCGATTACCAATGCATACACAGAGTCACTAAATAGTTTAATCAGGGTACTGAACCGTCTTGGCCGGGGGTATTCATTTGAAGCGCTACGTGCCAAGATATTATTCTCCAAAGGCTCACATAAGATTGTGCAGAACCGACCTAAGTTTGATCGCCGTGAGGCTCAACACGATGCTGCATTTATCGGTTATGCAATGTACACAGGAACACCAGAATCAACACAAGCTAAAGAAGAGCCTAAGAATTATGGTGTGGATATTGATAAATTAGTAGCAATGATTGAACGCGGCGAAATCTGACCATACACAAATTCTGATTAAATCGTGAAGCTGGAAAACACATAAAATCAACAGAATTGAAGTAATCGTGAGAACTCGTTAAAACTTCAAATACACATCATTTTACGAAGACCCAACTTTTATAGCTGCCATGGTAATCACTTCCATGATGGCAGTATCAGCAAATGCAGCGACCCAGAAAAATTCCAAATCGAAAAAGCAAACCACTGTTTCAACAAATTCCACTGCAGCAAAGCAAGAAACCGCGCCGGTGGCTTTTGGCCCGATTAAGTTAGGGATGTCTAAAGCGTCTATCGAGGCTTTAACTTCCCAAGATGGTTTTTACCTGAATGCACCTATGACTCCTTTTGAGTATTCAGAAAAAATTAAACCTGAACCTGGTAAGGATTTGTTTAATGGGTTACTAGCATCGCCTTACAGCTCAGAACCTATGAAAGCGACATTTAAATTCAAAGATGACGCTCTTGTTCATATTGGATTTGATTTAGAAAACAGAGAGTCCTTATTCAATGAATTAAAGGCTATGGTAGTGAAAAAATACGGACAGCCTATTATCAAAGGCGAAATGAAAGAAGAGCAATGTCTTTATAAGAATGGTGCTAATTTCAAAATTAAGGACGGGATTGTTACATACATTTGGACCAAGGAAATTGAAAATTCAATTGACGAAGAAATCTCAACAACTTTTACAGATCTAGCCATGGCAATGTGCCCTCATAGCCTCAATTCATCTATATTTGATGTAAAGATTAAAACTTTTGGCCTTGGAATAACAAAAAAAGCGACACCTAAACCTGAAGCTTTCTAATTCACAATCCACCTAAATACGGGAATCCCTACAGGTATCACACCTTCTTTGGCGTGATACCTTCAACGGGTTACTGTTTCTTCAATGTAAAAGATCATCAATCAGGCATGTTTCACGCACCAGACGGCAGTGCTCCGATGCGCCGGTTTGTTGTTCTCGCAATAACCATTTAGCATTTTCTTCTGCTGTCAAGTTGGGATCTATTACTTCCCCTAATGCAAATCCAATCAGATACCTGACATTACCACGAATATCAATATTCTTCAGTGGTTCTGGATATTCCAAAAATAGAGTAAGCGAGAACCATCCGCCGTTCTTCCAGCGAATGTAGATAGAAGTCTCACCATACCCATCGTTTTTTGGATTAACATCAACCCAGTCGCGCAATGCAAGATTTGCTTCTGCAAAAGAAGAGACTTCTAGTGAAGATGGGCTTACCCCTTCACGGCTGATAGTGATACTGCAAACAGGGGCTTTTAATTTACTATTCATGTTCTATTCCTACCATTCTTTGAATGGTGTAATGTTTTTAACATTTGCGAGGGTTCTGTATTTTTTCATAGTTAAATTTTAAAAACCATTGAAATTAATTCAGTAATAATAAGAGATTAATTACTACTAGATAGTAAAAATAAACATGAAATTATGCCATTTTTCTTTTATCACTACCCGCGTGTAAACATCGATTACAAGACAAGGTTCTAAATACAGAACAAAAGTTGCATTAATAAGTTTTTTTGTTAAATTAAATTTAAGAATTTAGTATCAATAAACTTATGGGGCATGCAATGAGTATCACCTTAAATCAAATTGAAGAAGTAAAGGTCTATTGCGGACCAGGCGCGCTAATCGCAATCACCGGCAAGCGGTTGCCAGAAGTTCGCTCAATCATCAATTCCGTCAGAGGAATGCGTGACAACCAGGGTGTTACCAGAATGCAGCTTAATCATCTTGAAGAAAGCTTACATAAACTAAATGTACGCTACGAAAAGACCACATGTACCGTACGCACTACCCTATCCTCTTTGGTGTCCAGTACGCTTAAAAAAAACGTGCGTTACATTGTTTACATCACAGGCCACTATGTCACAATACTGAACGGTTTTCTGATAGATAATCATTACCGATTTGGAACGGATGTTGAGGATAGCCGCTGGGCAGGAAAGCTAGTAAAGGCTTATTTAGAAATCAAAGATGAATAATAAAAAAATTATAATTATATTATGCGCCGCCATAATGCTTTTATCAGGCTGCGCAACAGCGATGCTTTCATCGGCTGACGTTAGCGATACTAAGGTTACCTCAAATCTAGTATTAGAAGATGAAATTATTGCAACTGGCTATCCAAAGCAAACTACTAATACTGATATTGAAAAAAACGGAATGGTTCTAGTGGGCGCGAATAATACTTACTACATTACAGATGGTTTTAAAGAAATCGGCATGCTTGTAACTTTAACTCCTAGCAAAATTCACATTAACAAGGATTTACCAATCCATTTGGTAATGGATAGCAATAATAAATTCTATGGTGTTATTAAAGTTGAGTATTCCGGTGACGACTACACTCAAAGCGAGTTAAATTCACTCCATAGTTTATATTTTAGTGAAGAAAAGCGAGCCAAAGGTTGGCTTGGACTATCAACGAAAAACTATTACGCCAAAGAGTTTTTTGTGAAGGGTAATATTTACTCTAAACTTAATATTAATGAACCTGGCTTACAAAAACTAAAGAATGGTCGTATGGTTAAATTCTTTACAGTTAAAACTGAAAAAACTGTCAGCACAACAAGAATAGCTGATAAATTATTTACTCTTCCTTTTGCTATCGCTTTTGATGTTGTTACCGCGCCTGCACAGATTATTTTTTTATCATCTCAAGGCCGATAGTAAGTAAAGGTAATTTAATGGTTAGAAGTAGTCAAAAAATTGTCCACTTTTTTTGTGGATAAGTAAGTGGATAAGCCGAAAAAATGCCTAGATTATTGACCTACAGGGATTGCTTAAAAAAGCATTAATTTTGAACCAGCATCACACGCAATCTCTAGAAGATTCTCAATCTATATTGAGAAATTCTCACTACTTTAAAAATTAATTTTCTTAAATATAGTATAAATTATATATATGAATAACAAATCTGACTTAGATATCAAAGTAATCGCATTACTCAAACTTCCGCCAGATCAAATGTATAAAACTATTCGGGATAACGTAAAAAATAAGGTTGACGAAAGCTATGGCGATGAATTCATCGAACGTAAAATCCATGGGATGACATTAAAGACTCGATGCTGCGCAGCATGAGCGTTTACGAGGTTGCTTATAGGCTTCGATACTCGCTTAAGTGAGTAAAAAAACGTGCGAAATATTTAGGCATCGAAAAAATTAAACTGCCAGAAAAAACAGAAATCGAACTTCAGCGCGAGCATAAAAATGCTTTGACGTTAATGCAGACGAGAAATGCTCTAAGACTAAGGAACATGGAAATATACCAAGAAATAATGTCAGGTAAGACTAGAGTCTCTTTAGTAGAGAAGTATGGAATATCTAACAACAGAATTTCTCAAATATTCGAAAGAGAAAAACTGAACCAAAAAAAATAAAAAAAACCACACTCCCGGTACTCTGGGAATGTGGTTAGTTTATGCAGCGTTTAACATCAAAACTTCTTCTTTGCTTATTACCGCATTGATATTGATGCCATGACGCTCTAATACAGTTTCAAGTGCTTCGCAGGCTTTTTTGTTTGCAATCACCTGATTATCATGGTTCGAACTTGTAATACCCCATAATGGATCGTCATAACGATTGCTTTCCTTCTTATACACTTCCGCTCTAAATTCCTTATCGAATTTATCAGCATTTTCATACTGCAACCAGAAAGCCTCATTTACCCTCTCCCCTTCCGGCGGCAACCATTCACGATGGCGGCCAACTAGACGGTTCAATCGGTCAATCAGCTTCTTACTTTTTGGAAAAAAGTGGATAGTACCAATACCACGATAGTAGCGCACACTGAAATATGTTGCATCAATACGCTGACCATCCTTCAGTGCCCTAAACTGGTTCTCGAAAACAGAAACCAAACTCACTTCAGGCGCCTGTTTACCATCCAGCATAGCGAATACCTTATCGATATCGCCAAGCCGCTGCGTTGCACTCCAGTCTAACGAGTTACTAAACGAAGCATTATTCGGTAAAATGAATCGTGTCGTTTTAATACGCATACCGCAGGTACGGTGTTTATCATTACTTTTCCAACCCAAATGGAAAACTGTGTTTTCAGAATAATACCTTGTGATAATGTCAAACACATCGCAAGCCATATTTAACTGAATGTCACCTTGCTTTTCCGATAAGCCGGCCAAGAACCCATAGATATTCGCAAGATCGAACTCTAGAAGTTTTATTACCTCAAACTCTTTCGTCAGACGCTTTTGTGCCTCGGACGACAATCTTGAAGTCACCTCGGTAGAACGTAAAATTCCAGTCCAAGCTCGGTTTTTTAGCTCCAAAAACTCCGTGTGGATGCTCTTGGCTATATCTTTAACAGTCTCGACTTTATTCAAGCCATTCCCGCCATCAATACGCTCCATCGTGCTACCAAGAATGTTTGCGTAATACCCTGCCCGCTGTCTTGCGAAGATTGCTTCCTTTGATGCCAATACTGCAGCATTAAAAGCGTGCACCTGATTTTCTACAAAGCTCTTAGGCAACACTACCGCATTAATTTCCCGGAAATCTTCTACCAGGTCATCCGCTTCAGTACCATCGCGTTTGAGTTTTTCCAGAATATCACCGCAGATATCATCGCTGACACTGCTTTCCTTTTTCAAGTAAACAAGAGCAATTTCGACTTCAGTTTTTCGTTCAGCTTCTACAAACTCTTCCTGCAGAAACTCAACTGAGCCATACTTTTCAATGAGTCCTGTAAGGAATTCGCGCTCTTTCGAGTACGGATTCTTGATGGATTCAGCATTGATGATAGCTACTATTTCACCGTCATACAGAATATTCCACGCATGAAGTACGTGTTGTACTCCATTAGCGAACGGTGGATTCATGATGATATGCGAGTAGATCGCGCCCTGTTTGAATTTCAAGAAGTCTAAACCTACGACTTCCAATCCTTTCTGACGCAGAACGTAATGCTTTGACACATCAACCTCAAGACAATCAATATTAACCTCCCTGCGGTGGTAATACTGACCTTCATGCTCCACTTTCAGTGCCATATTAACCATTTGAGTGACAATTGTTTCTTCACCCTTCTGCTCAGTGTGAGTCACTAAATGCCCTTCCCCACCTGACGGCTCCAGCACTCGAATGAAATGCTTGTTTTTGAATAACTTCCAAGCTTTTGTTGCAAGGGCTAACGGAGTCGGATAGAACTGCAGATTATCATGTCTCATGCTGCACCTTCTTTCGATTTAAAATCGATAATCTCTTGTGTAGCAATATGAAAATCCGGGTAAGTTCCAAGTACATCCAAAATCCGATAATCTGAATCTTGGATAATTACCTTCACTTTGCCATGTTTCACACGTTTAATTAAGAATTCACGAATTCTTAATGCTTTGCGATTCTTAGTCCATTCCACCGTATTGTGAGGAAACAAATGCGCCGCATCGCCCTCATCCGTCCGTTGATCAATGTGTTCAAAATCGTCTTGATTTAATGATTTCATTTTTTAATCTCCTGTTTTTACCGAACTCCCAATTAAGGGAGTCCAGTAGTTAAGTTACGCAGCTTTTTGTTTCGGGATAGATTCACCCCATACCGTATCGCTACGGCAGAACAATGTACCTGCAGTTTTTACGATGGCGCGGCCAACCCAATGATGCAGAGCAACGGTATCTAACGCCGTTATCCCCTCAACAGGTCTAACGGTGCCATGCCATACTCTTTCCTGGTGATTGCCAGTGCCTTCTACTTGAATGTGACCAATTGCAGAATTACCATGCATCAACCAAAAATCGCTAGGGTCTCCACATGACATGGAATACTTAACGGGGGTTGAAACTAGGTTTGCAAAAGCGTCACGCGACAACTCGGCAAAATTAACTCGATAACCTGAGTTTATTTTGATCAAGTAAAACTTGTCACGGCTGGACATATTTGTTAAACATCCAACCATTTCATTTTCTTCTTGAGCCAATCCAAGATTAACAATGTGCGTATGCATATCACCTACCACCCAAGCAATCTGGGCGCCAGGCATAGCCATAGTCATTAAATAAGCCTTGTCATGTACCAGAAGGTCATTCGGATAATGCCGCATCAGCTCCAGCCCGTGTTTGGCAATAATGTCTTGCATGGACTTGAGGATTGAAGCAACAAACTCTTCTTGATTTTTATTCATACATTTTCTCTTTCTTCACAAATGAGCAAATGGGTTGAGCAAGGCACCATCTCATGTCCGTTACACAGGAATGAGTTGTATTTTTCAGCGCCTACTTCCGCAGCTGCTCTGTAAAATTCACCGTGATTGAAGCCAGCGATGTTAAAAACAGTCTTTTTCTTTGGATTCAAGATAGACAAAACATCTTTGGTTTCATGTGGTGTGAAGGTATGACCGAGATAGCTAAAACTCTGGGTTACTTTTTTCATAGGGTTCTCCTAGTAATAAAAAAACCGGCATCCACGTTAATGAATGACGGTTCTCTTGGATTTTTTGAATTAGAAAAATACCGTGTCAGGCTTCGGTACTTTCTTACGGGCTACAAATACGATTTGCTTACTGTCGATGTGAGGTCTGGATGGCATACATAAAAACATCCACCCTTCATCGATATGGTTACCAGAACCCCAAGTGCATGATGTTTTGCTTTCCAAATATTTTTGTATTTGGTCAGGCTCAACAACTTCTACAACTTGGCAGTCCGGGTAATACTCTTCCTGGATCTGCTGTAATGTTTTAACCATGATTAATGCACTCCTTCCGCATTAACTCCGGTCCTAACATTATTCGCATGAGCTTCTAACTCATCCTCGCTGAATACATCGTAAGCTTGAACTGCTGCTGAAACTGCCGTTGGACTACCGTATAAAACTGTTGCTATGGCTTTTTGTTCAGCTATGATTTTATCTAGCCATGCTAGATTGTTTTGTGCTTGAAGTGGCATGATTGGACTCCTATGCGAATGTAACTACACAGAAGAAGCCGTCATTAAAACGTAACGCCGGCACACCAGAGCCTGGTGGCGCCATACGTTCACGTCTCAACCCAGCACACCAGCCATATTCAATTTCGACAACTTGTAAAACTCGCATTTTTTATCTCCTGAATTGCGGAGATTGACTCCCGAATGGGAAGTTAATCCCCATTGGGTTTTTGGAATGCACAGCCGAAACTGTACGGACTTTTGCCTTTCGACAAAATTCTTTGAAAATTTTTTGATTAGTTACGACGAATTGCCTGTCCTCTACTGGAGGCACAGGGCAGGGAACTCTTATTGACTTACTTGAAATGCTTTATTTTTTACGTGTCTGAGCTAACACTATGGTGATATTAGTAAAAATAAATATTTTTAGCAATACCTCTGTTAAATTAATTCTCGCACCCATCTAACCTTTGGCGTTGTCGGATGCTTATCTATTCGTGGGCGCGAAGGAACATTCCACGAACCGCCCTTAGTGTATCCGTCAATTTTATAACCAGCGGCCTTTAGGCTAACACCGGATTCAGAACTTAAAGTGTAAGTAATGATGCGATGATAACCACGTTTCCTTGCTTCCCTTGCTGCGCTTGCAAGCAGTTTGCTGGCAACATTAGGAGTGTTTGTTGTAACCAATCGAGTAATTTCCAAAGTCCTGCCATCATCCATGTGCCTAGAAACAGGGCGACCGACAATCGCGGCGCCAGCTTCCGTACTGCACATCTTGTTTAGAACTTTTGCTTTAATGCTGAATTTGTGGCCGACCACTTTTCCATGATGGCGGTGTAATGCCTCTACTAATCGCTGTGCATCTGACAATGGACATGGAAAAACCACGATTGATTTATCACCTAGCAAACCGCCTTTTAGAGCTGAATGATGCGCCATTATGAGTTACTCTCGTTAATAGCCTCAATCATCAGCTGCACCGTACTTACACCTTGGTACTCATTGATGCCTATCTTATAGAGTGCGTTGATTGTCTCGGGTAGCGGCTCATCGTGACTGAACAGGATTGCATCAAACTGCTCCATGCCTTTTTGCAGTTTGAGTTTAGTGTGCGTACCACCAACTATTTTCTGACTAACCACACGGAACGTACCTTCAAACAATGGAGTTGGAAATGTCTGGCCCCAGTTTTCGGCATTGATCGCGGTCACCAACTCATAACTGATCTCACCATGTCCAAGTTCACCATCCGTCAGGATGTATGGATTGAAAGCTTCTGGTGCGGCTAGGTCTTTTACTGCCTGGTCGAAATGCTGAATGAATTCGTCCAAATGTTGACTTTCCAAATTTCCTAGCCCTGCAGCCATGGAATGTCCGCCGTAAGTCAGGGATAGATATGGTGCGCGTTTGGCAACTAAATCAACAACATCGCGGATATGCACGCCTTCGATACTGCGAAGGCTGCCTTTTAATTTCCCATTTTCTGCGATGGCCAACGCACAGGAAGGTAAACTGAACTTCTCCTTCATGGCGCTTGCCGTTAATCCGACAACACCCTCATTAAAGGTGTCGGAAAATACAACCAGACTACTACGACCTGTAATTTCGATGTTGTTGATAATCTCCATAGCTTCATCAGTCATCTCTGATTGAATTGCCCTACGCTCTTTATTGATTGCGTCCAATTGAGATGCCATCGTTAATGCGTCACCAATATCATCTGTTATCAGCAGCTCAACTGATACATTGGCTGTCTGTAATCTGCCGCTCGAATTAATGCGGGGACAAACACAAAATCCCAACGTATCTGCATTCGTCTTGATAGGATTTCTTCCTGTAACAGATAACAGTGCTTTAATGCCAGCAACACTCTGGCCCGCCCTTATTCTATTAATTCCCATGTTAACGATGGCTCTATTCGACAAGTCCATTGGCACCAAATCTCCGACAGTGGAAAGCGCAACAATGTCCAGCAATTGAGCCATATTGAATGTTTTGGGGAATCCTCTAAATTTCAACTCCTCACGCAATGCACCAAGCACGTAAAAAGCGACACCTGCTCCACAAAGGGCGCGTGTCTTGAATTTACTTCCTATGACATTAGGATTAACAATAATATCGGCAGCAGGCAACCTACCATCTGCGGAGCTGAGGTGGTGGTCAGTTAATAATATGGAAAGTCCAAGTTTTTTTGCCTCAAGAACCCCATCAAATGCAGAAATCCCGCAATCAACAGTAACCAATAAATCACAACCCATATCTTTTGCACGCCGGGCCAAATCCACCGATAGACCATAACCCTTAATTCTGTTAGGCATAATGTAATCTACATTCGCACCAAGCGATCTCAATGCGCGAATCATAATTGCACCTGCCCCGCAACCGTCACTATCGTAATCAAGATTGCAACATATCTTCTTATTCCCCATCACAGCGTCAGCCAGCATCTTGCCAGCATCCAAACAACCTTCCAGCGTATCTTTGGGCGGCAACATGCCAATGTCGGGCAATAAGGAATCCGCTTGTATATTGCGAGATGCATAAAGCCTCGCCATAACTGGATGTACGCCCGTCTCTACAAGACCTGCATAATCAGCTTGATTGATGGTTCTTTGTCTTACTTCTTTTTTATTAATTTTGTTCATGCATTGAAATTAGCATGAAAGCTTGTTCTGTCAAATTTTGTGGAATTTTATTCAATAGCAGAATCGTCTTTTAATTAAAATCACCATAATTCACCCATGAACATCAAAACGAACGAAGAAAAATGGGCTGGGGGGTAGGCATCACAGGTTATTTAGTCGAGTTCAGAAAACTGAATGGCGGTCGCTGTCGCAGTTAACTGTCACGCACAGACACGGAAGTTGGTGCTTGTGAAATAATTCTAGTGAAAACAATATTTTCAAGATAGATTATTGACATATATTCATTATTCCCTTAAATTATCCATACATTGGTAGCTCGCCAATTGAAAGCAAAGAGCATTTCACACCTAGCAACACCTCAAAATAGTTCCAGACAATGCTTTGTGCTGTTTGCACAGAGCGTACAAACCATTGTCACAACCAATCCTTAT
>Ga0208756_100089_pt1 | contig 57782 bp, 66 predicted proteins | sample LakWasMe73_LOW10_2_FD_183901 | JGI IMG/M metagenome (GOLD analysis project Ga0208756, IMG submission 183901) | Freshwater sediment methanotrophic microbial communities from Lake Washington under simulated oxygen tension - Sediment Metagenome... | ecosystem: Environmental > Aquatic > Freshwater >... | reverse complement strand
CCAATTCAACCGCTGGCTGCGTTTCTCCAGTGGGTATTTGTACTGGAATGCCACGCCCGTTATCAGACACTTCGACCGCACCATCTTTAAAAATAGTAACGTTAATACTGGTGGCATGCCCGCCCAGTGCCTCGTCTGCTGCATTATCGATTACTTCCTGAACTATATGCGTGGGTGAATCAGTACGCGTGTACATGCCCGGTCTGGCTCGAACAGGTTCCAATCCACGCAGGACCTTTACCGAGTCAGCGCCATATTCTTTTTCTGCCATTAATCTACCCTTTGGAATTTATATGCCAAGTTTAATTTACCTGACGTTATTTTTAAAAACTATTTAGGCTGAATTCTATTAAAAATTCTCTTGAACTGGGCTTGGTATGATTTACCAGGGGATAGTTTAATTAAACTATAACGGAGTCTAACAAAGTGTGGGAAGTCCACCTTCTGTCATATGCATCCTGTTTCAGATTTTGGGTTTGTTTATTATATTGCGAAGTTCTGTATTGAACTGTTCTATGGGTACCGGTTTGCCAAACAGGTATCCCTGATACGCCCGACAGCCTTTGCTTAAAAGTAATTGTTTTTGCGCTTCAGTTTCAACACCTTCAGCAATGACGTTCAATTGCAAGCTGTTTGCCATTGCAACAATGGTTTGCACAATGGCCTGATCTCCATTGTTACCGGCAATATCCCGCACGAATGACTGATCTATTTTCAACTGGTACAGCGGTAGGCGTTTGAGGTATTGTAATGACGAGTAGCCCGTGCCAAAGTCATCCAATGAAAAACGGATACCTATTTCCTTCAAAGCGTTCATGGTAGCCACTGTATCTTCTATGTTTTCCAGCAAAATACTTTCAGTTAGCTCTAATTCAAGTGACATCGGATTAATGCTATGGTTCTTAATGGCCAATTGCACCTGCTCGATAAAGTCAGGTTGGCGGAATTGCTTTGCGCTAACATTTACCGAAAGCGTAAGGTCACGTGTATATGCATCTTGCTGCCATGCCTTGAGCTGACCGCAGGCCGTATTCAATACCCACTGTCCAATAGGCAGGATCATTCCATTCTCTTCAGCCAGCGAGATAAAATCAGAAGGTAATACTAATCCACGCTCAGGATGCAACCAACGAATCAGTGCCTCCGCGCCTAATGGATGGTTTGATTCATCTACCTGAATTTGGTAATACAGCTGGAACTCATTGCGGTCAAGCGCATCGCGTAAATCATTTTCCATAGATGCGCGGGAATTAATCGCATCCTGCATTTGCCTGTCAAAAAAGCGCAATGTGTTACGCCCTTCTTTTTTAGCCTGATACATAGCAATATCAGCTTGTTTTAGAAGTTCCTCTACCCCTGAATGATGATCATTAAACAGGGTAATGCCAATGCTGCAAGTGCAGTGATAGATGTGTGAATCAAGCAGGTATGGCTGGCTGAGAATTCCCAGAATTTTATTGGCTACAGTTTCGGCCTGAGATGCGGCTTCCAGATCCTTTTCACTCAAATCTTCCAGCATCACAATGAACTCGTCACCACTTAAACGGGCAACCGTATCGGCACTGCGCACAAATTCATAAAGACGTTCGGCAACTAATCGTAACAATAAATCTCCAACGGAGTGGCCGAGCGTATCATTTAGCATCTTGAAATTATCAATATCAACAAACAATAATGCCCCATCCCTACCGCTCCGCAGGCTGGAAGCAAACGCTTGTTTGAGCCGGTCTGTTAACAAACGTCGATTTGGCAACCCTGTGAGAAAGTCATAGTAAGCCAGATGCTGAATTTCATCAGCCGCCGCTTTATTGTTGGTAATGTCACTAAGTGAAGCAACGTAATTTATAACCGTGCCGTCTTTATCTTTTACTACAGTAATAGTAAGTTGTTCGGGGTACACCTCGCCATTCTTGCGTCGATTCAAAATCTCCCCCTCCCACCTGCCGGTGGCATTGATAACCTTCCACATTTGATTATAGAAAGCTTCATCCTGGCGACCTGAATGGAGAATATTCGGGTTCTTGCCTATGACTTCTTCTGCGGTATATCCTGTAATCTCAGTGAATGCGTGATTAACCTGCAGTATGGAGTTATTGGCATCAGTCACCATGATACCTTCATGTGACTCAAAGGCCGTAGCAGCTATACGCAGGTTATCTTCAGCTAACTTACGTTCAGTAACATCCACAAAGACCCAGAGCGACTCTCCTGTATCTTTATGCAGTGATGCGCCACTCATACTTAGCCAGATATGTTTGCCATCTTTGCGCACAAACTCATGCTGCGTTCTAAAAATCGCCTCGTTCTCAATGTTGGCGTAGGCTGCACCTACCGATTGGTAGTCTTCCTCATTCAAATACAGTTGCCGTGAAGGCAAGCCGATGACCTCACCTTTTTCATAACCGAGCATGGTTTCATAAGCGGAATTAGCCCAAACGATCTTCCGATCTCGTACCGTTATAATTCCGACCAATCGGTTTTCCAATATGGCCCTTTGTTCATCAAGCAATGTTTCAATACGTTGCTGATTCTCATGGCGCTCAGTAACATCCTGCGCGATTCCACGCATGATGATGGGCTTTCCATCTGCATCACGTTCAACTTGTCCGGCAGAGCGCATCCAGCGGATATTGCCATTAGCTAATATTGCGCGGTATTCAACATCGTATTTTTTACCATGTTCAATGTGATCGTTTGTTGCATCAATGACTCGCTGCCGGTCTTCCGGGTACACCAATGCAAGAAAGTCATCCCATGTCGGATCACTAATGTAAGGAAACCCTAACAACTCAATACAACTTTCAAGCCATTTCTGTTTGTTGTTAACCAAGTCGGCTTCCCAAGTGCCTATGCCACCATTTATCTGGCTTAATCGTAAATGTGCTTCGCTTTCTCTTAGCGCATTTTCCATTTGCTTAAGTGCGGTAATATCAGTGGAAATTCCAGACAAGCCTATAATCTGCCCTTGGTCGTTATACAAAGGTTTTTTAACAGTCCAGAAAAAGAGTTTTTCATTTTTGCCTTTGATAGAAACCTGATTTTCTTTTTCTATCGTCTCTCCAAAGGCAATTACTCGCTCGTCATCACGCTGCAATTCACCTACTATAGCTGACTCAAAAAAAGCACTGCTATCACGACCAACAATGTTTTTATATGATGTACCAAAGATATCTTGAACCCCCTGATTTACATAGGTGTACCGACCTGCTACATCCTTCATGTAAATATAGGAACCTACTTGGTCAAGAACGGCTTGCATATTGCGAAGCCTGTCTCTTAACGAAATAAGTTCGGGCAAGATAAAAGCCTCTGACTGCGGCTCAGATGATGGGCTACTCGAAGATTTATTTTTTTTATTATTCAATGCCATAAGATTAATCTAATTGGCTATTTTCAGCTGATTATCAGCTTTTAAAAATTACACGTCAATACCCATTTATTTAGAGTGGTTTTTAACGGATACTTGTGATTTAACGAATGTTAAGGATAAATTTAAAAAATTACCGCCACTATCCCTCTGTGTAAAATTTAAACTGATTCCGGCCAGCTTCTTTCGCTTGATACATGGCGTCATCTGCCCGCCTCATAAGCTCATCTTCACTGACTTTATTACCAATAAACAAGGTTACGCCGATACTGGCCGAGCAATGATGCTCTACCGTTTGCTCTAAAGACTGTTCATTGGTAACTTTTATTAAATATGGCGCAGATAAACTTGCTAGAATTTTTTCCGCCACTTTCCCGGCCTGCAGTTTAGATACAGCCTCATCTTTAACCAATTGTGACAACATGACTACAAATTCATCGCCGCCAATACGTGCTACGGTGTCCATCTCTCGCACACTGTGTTTGAGTCGGTTGGCAACTTCAATCAGCAGTAAATCACCGGCCGCATGTCCATGCAAGTCATTAAGAGGCTTGAAGTTATCCAGATCCAGAAACATCAAAGCGCCAAAACAACCATTGCGCCTGCTGGATACTATTGCCTGATTCAGATGGTCAACAAGTAGCCGACGATTGGGTAATTTGGTGAGTGCATCATGGAACGCCAGCTGACGAATTTCCTCTTCCAGCCGTTTACGATCGGTAATATCTAACTTAACCGCTACGTAGTGGGTCACCACGCCATTGTTATCTTTCACCGGTGAAAGATAGGCTTGTTCGTAATAAATTTCACCGTTTTTACGTTTATTAATAAACTCTCCGACCCAAGGCTGGCCTTTGGTAAGTGTGCCCCACATTTCAGCATAAACTGATTTATCGGTGAGTCCTGATTGAAGCACACGAGGATTCTTCCCGAGAACATCATCAACATCGTAGCCAGCAATTTTTGTAAAAGGCTCATTTACATATTCAATTTCGGCTTTAAGATTGGTAATTGCAACCGAAGTCGGCCCCTGCTCAATTGCAGCTGAGAGTAACAGCACTTTTTCTTCGGCACGCTTGCGTGCTGTAATGTCAGAAAACATACCTATTACGCGTAATGGCTTATTATCGTCGCTACGATTTACAACTAACCCTCGATCAAAAATCCATTTATAACTGCCATCTTTGCAACGAAGACGGTATTCGCTTTGGTAATCCGGCGTCTTGCCATCCAGATGTTCTTGCATTAAACCTATTGCATGCGCCTTGTCATCCGGGTGTACGCGCTTTTGCCATTCTTCAATTTCATTCGCCAATTCATGTTCAGAAAAACCAAGGATTTCTTTCCATGCCTTTGAAAAATACACCTGGCCTGTTTTTATGTTCCAATCCCATATCCCGTCACCGGATCCCTCAATTGCAAATTTCCAGCGATACTCGCTTGCCTCCAGAGCACTGCGTTGCTGGGCCATTGTTTCAAGCAAATGATTAAAGCCCTTGATAAGCTCTCCAATTTCATTATCACTTTCAATAGGTAGCGGTTCTATTAGCGCCCCAGACGTTGATAATGTAGATAGTTTTTTTAAGGTCGCAAACATCGGTGAAAGTTCGTACCTTAGTAACCACCAGATAACACAGCCCGTCAGTAAGATGAGAATAAATGACCATGCAGCGGTTTTTTTAACCGTAGCTCGAATAGGGGCAAATGCTTCCGCCGTAGGCAGTGCAGCAATCAGAATCCAATTGGCTATCGGAATTTTTCTGGCAGAAGCCAGCACCTCTACGCCAAGTGGGTTGGTGGTAATGCCTGCGCCCTCGTAGCCATGCAAATGACGGTACATTAATGAATCAGCAACCGGGTCTTTAATAGCTTGCATAATTCGACTCTTATCAGTAGCCGTAATAATTATTTTATTTTTTGGATCTTCCAGTAGAAAGTATCCAGTTTTTCCATAGCTGCTTTGGGTAAATTTATCCAGAAAACTGGGTTTGCCTAAATCAATTACTCCAGATAAAACACCAATTAACCTGCTTTGTGCATCGCGGATAGGAACCGCTATTGTAATGAGTGGAGAACCTAAAACCTTGCCAGTTACCGGCTTACCTATCCTGGGCTTGCCACTCTTAAGCACACCGCCAATGCTGTCTCTATCTGCATAATTAACGCCTATTCTATTATCTGATAAAGGTGTAGATGCTATAGCAACTCCATCTAGCCCGGTGACAAAGGCTCCAGCATTGAAATAAGTATTAATAATAATCAACTTATCAAGGAACTCTTGAATCTGGGCCGGATTTTCTAAAGTAAGGTAGGAAATTCTTTTAGCAACTTTTTCAAGAGCAATTAGCCGTTCTTCTAAGTTTTCATTGACGTGTGTCGCCAGAAATGCAGTTGTGGCGAGCTGCTGCTCCTCTAGTTGAGCCTGCATATCTTCACGTAGCTCTCTGGTGCCAAAGATGGTCAGCGCTACAATGCAAACAACAAAACTAAGCAAGGTGAAAAAAGTCACCCGGCTTTTAATTGACCGTAACTTAAGGAGACTTAAATTTATGATTTTTCCATTTCTGATGATTTTAGTTATTTATTGAAAGCCAATTCAAATATTACCGCATTCCGCATCAGCAACACCAATATCCTCATTCCAAAGCTGTGGTTTGCTGGCAATAAAATTGCGCATTAATGCTATACAGCTTTCATCCTGAACAACAACGACCTCTACTCCTCTGGATTTCAAAAGAAGTTCCTCACCCATGAATGTCCGGTTTTCTCCAATCACAACTTTGGAAATACCGTAAAGCAGAATTGCGCCACTACACATCGCGCACGGCGACAAAGTGGTGTAAAGCACAGACTCCTGATAGACCCTTGCTGGCTGGCGGCCAGCATTCTCAAATGCCGCCATTTCACCATGCAGAATAGCGCTGCCGCGCTGTATGCGCTGATTATGCCCACGTCCAATGATTTTCCCTTGATGTACAATCACTGATCCAATAGGAATGCCGCCTTCAGTTAAGCCGACTTGCGCTTCTTCAATTGCCGCCTGCATGAATTTATCCATATTTTTCATAGCCTCAAAGAAAACAATTACAAAACCAACTACTGATATATCAGAATTATTTAGAATTCATAGTGCTTATTTTGCACCTTTAACTGACTATATGGCACCACTTAATCACAGTAAAAAAGTATAATCAAACTAATAATGAGCAAACACTACAATATCATCATTATCGGCGCGGGTCCCAGCGGCTTGTCAGCTGCTACGCGCGCTGCCGAGCAGGGTGTGGATTATTTACTGCTGGAGGCATCTGCCGCTGCCGCAAATACGATACGCCATTACCAGCGTCGTAAACTGGTAATGGCAGAACCACGCGGCCTACCGCTGCGTAGCCCTCTCCCATTCAGCGCTTCGCTACGCGAGACGGTGCTGGAAAATTGGGAAAAAATCATAATAGACCATAAAATCAACATACGTTATGAGGCTAAAGTTTCAGGTATTTCCCGCACAGCCAAACATCTTAAAGTTGAGCTTGAGGATGGAGAAAAATTCACAGCCAATCATGTAATTCTGGCGATTGGCATTCAGGGCAATTTACGTAAACTGGAAATACCGGGTGGTGATGTACCGCAAGTGCAATATCAACTGGATGACCCTGATGCGTACCAAAACGAAACCATCGTTGTTGTAGGCGGTGGCGATACCGGTGTTGAAAATGCGCTGGCGCTTACTGGTCGTAACCAGGTCATCATTCTTAACCGCGCTGAGGACTTCAGCAACCTTAAAGACAGCAACCTTAACCTGTTAACTGAAGCCAGGCAGAAAGGTGCTGTAGAGTGGTTATTACAAACAAAACCGCAATCTATCGAATTAAATAGCAGCGGCGATTTTCCAATCACTTTATTTGCCAGCACACCCAATGGCATTGAGCGTATTCCCTGCCATCGAGTAATTGCGCGCCTTGGCGCACTGCCGTCACGTCCCGTGCTGGAAAACTTCGGTGTCGCTTTTCCCACTTCAGATGCAGGTGCCTTACCCCTACTTTCAGCAAGCTACGAATCAAACGTGCCGGGGCTGTATATTATCGGCGCGCTTGCCGGTTACCCGCTTATTAAACAAGGTATCAACCAAGGTTACGAGGTCATTGAACACATACTTGGCAACCCGGTTGAGTCGGCTGATAACGAGCTATTACGTGAAAAATTCTCAAGCTTCTGTAATGACCGTGGCGTTGATGATGTGCTAGTCAAGATTCAGAAAAACGTACCGTTACTGGCCATGCTCAGCACGCTGCAGTTACGTGAGCTTGTACTGGAAAGCAATATATTGCTGCCGGAGCCTGGTGACTTCATCTTTAAACGTAATGATTACAGCACCACTTTCTTTTTTATCATTGAAGGTGAGCTGGATGTATTGATTGATGATGACGAGCATCCTGATGCAGAACTTAAAACCGGAGAATTTTTTGGTGAAATGGCACTGGTATCCGGCCGCCGCAGGCCAGGCACCGTGCGCGCCCGCACCAAATGCGTGCTGATTGAAACACCGCGCCGTCTGATGCAGAAACTCATTAATTCAGTGCAATCCATGCGCCGCATTTTGAATGAGGTTGCAATTAAGAGCGTTGTACAAATATGTATCGGCCTTTCATTGGATGAAGATGAGCTTGATGATGTTGCCAGCCACGCGATACTGAAAAGCTTTGAAGCCGGTGAAGAACTTTTCCATGAGGGAGACGAGGCTGACGGGCTTTATTTGATCCAAAGCGGGTCAGTCACTGTTTCACGCATGATTGCCGGCCGAGAGGTCGTACTGTTCTACGTTGCGGCCGGTAATTATATCGGTGAGATGTCGCTGGTTTCTGGTGAGCCGCGCTACGCCACAGTGCGTGCAGCAGTCGCTACAGATGCGGTCATGATCAAGGCTGACCGTATGCGTGAGATCATCGCTCGCAACCCGGAGATCCGCAGCTCACTTGATGCACGCTATATGCAGCACTTGCAGGATCAGGAAAAGCGCGAGCAGTTAGAAAATGCACCGAGTGGTGGCGGTTCTTTAACCAGCCAATCCACGCAATCCAACTTGATCTCGTTCCTGATTCAACAAGGTGTTGGTGAAGCAACCGATGTATTGCTGATTGATGAATCACTCTGTGTGCGTTGCAACCTTTGTGAAGATGCCTGTGCCAACACTCATGGTGGTGCATCGCGCCTGGATCGTGATACCGGACCGATCTTTGCCAATATTCGCGTGCCAACCTCATGCCGCCATTGCGAACATCCTCATTGCATGAAAGACTGTCCGCCAGATGCCATCCATCGCGCCGCACACGGCGAGGTATACATCGACGATAGTTGTATCGGCTGTGGCAACTGCCAGCAAAACTGTCCATATGATGTGATTCAGATGGCCGTCATCCATGAACAGCCGGAGCGTAGTCTGTGGCAAATGCTACTTGGTATTAACCCAACGATTCCTGATGAAAAAGAAGGCACTAAAGTCGCGGTAAAATGCGATATGTGTAAAGACATTAAAGAAGGTCCAGTGTGTGTTCGTGCCTGCCCGGTTGGCGCCGCTCTGCGTGTAAACCCTGAAGGGCTGTTGGGATATGCAAGCGGAACCTCCGGTGAAATTAATTTACTTGGCGCAGATGAGAGTTAGTTAAATGGAAATGGACTCAATCATGCCTGGAAAGTACAACTGATGCAGCGCAGTAATATTTTCGATTACAAAAACTATCTCTATTTCAAAATCGCGGTAGTTGTGATTCTAGTGGCGTTTGCTGCTTATCTGATATTTGAGCCTGCCGTAGGTCATTACGGTGGCAGTTTTCTGGGCTATGGCCTTGGCACTGTTTCTGCACTGATGGTGCTATGGATGGCTTGGTACGGCGTACGTAAAAGACGCTACCGTAGCGGCGGCTCGACCCAAGGTTGGCTTTCTGCACACATCTACCTGGGGACCGCTATGACGGCGCTGGTTACCCTGCATAGCGGCTTTCACTATGGCATAAATATCCATACGCTTGCCTATGGCCTATTGCTGATTGTTGTGATCAGCGGCTTCTTTGGCAACTATACTTACATGATTTATCCACGCCAGATGAGCGAGAATATGGGTGAAGATAGTCTGGACAGTCTGCTGCTACGCATTGCTGAAGCAGATAAGCTAGCTCGCCAAATCGCATTGGTAATGCCTGATGCCATCAACAACACGGTCTCACGCGCTTGCCGTGAAACATCTATAGGCTTGGGCTTGATTGATCAGCTCAGAGGTTATCAACCTAACTGCCCTTCTGCACAGGCGGTTGAAGACCTGACAGAATTGGGCAATGAGTTGTCGCCAGACCAACGTAAACTATACCGAGAACTTTATACAATCATGGTGCGCCGCCTATCGCTGGTTAAACGTGCACGCCAAGATCTTATGTACCGCGCCAGACTTGGCATTTGGCTGTATTTACACGTTCCTTTCACAATCGCACTATTAGTTGCGATGACGGCCCATATTATTGCCGTGTTTGTTTACTGGTAAAAAATACGCATGTTTAACTGCCTTTTAATCAAAATAACTTATAACTCCCGCGGCTTGCCGGTAAGGAGTTACCGCACCATCACCGCCCACGAGCTAATGCTTGGCCGAGGTGCAGAGTGCAACGTACACCTGCCTGACCCACGCCTGTCAATGCACCATGCTGTTATCAAGCTAAACGAGGATGGCCTGCCGGTAGTGCAGGCATTAAACGGCGAATTGGAACTGGATGGTGCATTGGTGCCGGGAGCTATCCTGAGCTATGGCACAAGAGTCATGGTTGGGCCATACGAATTAAAAGTGGAACCTGCACCACCGGACGTGAATCTGGCCATATCCTTAGTACTGGCACACCGTCTACCGGATGATTTTCAGGATTTAAAATCCCGCACACACCAGCCACTGGCAGGGGCATCGAAATTCAAACGCCGTCTATCCATGTTTTTAGCCGCAGCAATTGCCTTGATTTTCCTGGTGTTACCTTTGCTGCAGAACATTGTGCCGCAGATACATGGCGCAATGGCGGATTTACCATTCGGCTTTGACCGAGTATGGAGTCCGGGACGCATATCAACTTCACATATGCACTTTGGCTCGCAATGTTTTAATTGTCATAAACAACCATTACAAAAAGTTTCTGATAAAGCCTGCATGAGCTGTCACCGTGATACTGGGCCGCATATAACTAACCCAAAACTTCAAAAGAGTGCATTTAATGCAGCACACCGCTCTGTTGGCACCACACGCTGTGCCGAGTGCCATGAAGAACATAAAGCACCACATGCTTTAGCAAAGCAGGATAACGGCATGTGCGTTAGGTGCCATGGCAATATTAAAGCCATTAACTCAAAAACCACGCTTTCCAACGTGCATGATTTTGACAGCGATCACCCCGAATTCAAGCTAACGTTTAAAACCGGTCCGAATTCATATGATATACAACGTATTCCACAGTCGGATAAAGCGCGCCTGGTTGAGAAGTCCGGACTAAAATTCCCGCATTACCAACACACGGGCAAGGTACAAGGGCCAAACGGCATATGGGATGTGCGCGAGCTTGCCTGTACAAACTGTCACATGCCTGAAGGCAAAGAGATGCGTTTTAAACCGCTTTCTTTCAAAAACAACTGTGTCAGCTGCCATGCCAAGGAGCTTGAACTTGGCTCTAAAGAGTCAAGATTAATCGTACCGCATGGTAATGAACAAAACGTTTTCAATATGCTGAAACTGTATGCCCCTAAACAGTTTTCAAGTTATCTGAATAACTTGAAAAATAACGGCTGCGCATATTGTCATGAAATTAAAGAAAGCAAACAAGGTGATGCAATACCATGGCGAGTAACCCCACTACAAATAAACAAGGATTGGTTCAGCAAAGCACAATTTAATCATGGTGCGCATCGCACCCAACAGTGTGCAAGCTGCCATAAGGTAGAGGAATCAGAATCCAGCGCAGATGTGGCTATCCCGGATCGCAAGTCCTGCTTGCAATGCCATTCCGGCAACAAAACCAAGCATAAACGCATTGCGAGCAATTGCATGTCTTGCCACAATTTCCACCATGCACATGATGCTGATGTAATGAACCCAAGTGCCAAGCTCGATGACAATGATGTTGATGTCCTGTTAGCAATGCCCAAAGAATCAAACCAATAACCAAGTCATACCTACCATGAGTGAAAAAAAAGTAGATGTACTATTAGTCGGTAGTGGCGTGATGAGCGCCACACTGGCTACCTTATTATCGGAATTGAATCCAGCATTTAACATTATGATGGTCGAGCGCCTGCCCGATGCGGCGGCAGAAAGCACTGATGCCTGGAATAATGCAGGCACTGGCCACGCCGGCTACTGCGAATTGAACTACACCCCAATAGACGCAGCTGGCAAGGTTGACATTAACCGTGCCCTGGCAATCAACGCCTCATTTGAAGTATCACTGCAATTCTGGTCACACTTGGTAGAAAAACAAACATTACCTGCACCGCAAAATTTTATTAACGCCGTTCCGCATTTAAGTTTTGTCTGGGGTGATGCCAATGTGGAATTCCTACGCAAACGCCATAGCTTGCTGAAAGCGCATCACTTATTCCAGGACATGGAATATAGCGAGGATATCGCGACCCTGAAACAGTGGATGCCACTGATTATGCAGCAGCGCGACACTACGCAGAAAGTTGCAGCTACCCGTGTAGGTTATGGCAGCGATATTAACTTCGGTACGCTTACACGTAGCATGATTGCTTCCCTTCAAGCAAAAAATAACTTCAGTTTGCATCTTGATACCGAAGTGATAACGCTGAAACGTTCACATGATGGGCACTGGCAGGCTGGCTTAAAGAACAATAAAAGCAATACCATATCAACAATTAATGCTAACTTTGTATTTCTAGGCGCTGGCGGCGGCGCTCTAAAACTGCTACAAAAATCAGCCGTTCCCGAGAGCAAAGGCTACGCCGGCTTTCCTGTTAGCGGACAGTGGCTAGTATGTGACAATCCTGAAATTATCCGGCAACACCATAGCAAGGTTTATGGTAAAGCCGAACTGGGCGCGCCGCCTATGTCTGTACCGCATCTAGATACTCGCATCATCAATGGCAAGCCGGCACTGCTGTTTGGTCCCTACGCAGGCTTTACTACCAAATTTCTGAAACAAGGTTCGCATCTGGATTTATTCAAATCTATTCAGGCTGACAATCTCAAACCATTGCTTGGTGTAGCGATACACAATTTTGACCTGACACGTTACCTGATTGCTGAAGCATTGCAATCACACGCATCGCGCATGGACAGCCTGCGCAAATTTTATCCGCCAGCCATTGATAGTGACTGGCACCTGCAAGACGCTGGTAAGCGTGTGCAGATTATTAAAAAATGCGACACCAAAGGTGGCAGGCTGGAGTTTGGCACAGAGATCGTCAGTACCGCTGATGGCAGCATTGCAGCTCTGCTTGGAGCATCCCCGGGAGCTTCTGTATCGGTACAGGCAATGATTAATGTCATTGAATGTTGTTTTAAAACGCAACTGGCGAATGATTCCTGGCAGCAGAAATTAAAAACGCTGGTGCCAAGTTATGGAAAGTCTTTAATTGACGATGCACACTTGCTGAAACAAGTACGCGAGCGCACATTAAAAACGCTGAACCTCAGCAACTAAACGGCAACTAAAAAACAGTAATAAAAAAGCAGCCAACTAATAATTAGTCGAGCTGCTTTTTTATTACCTGAATATTATTGTCTATGTTTACATACATTACAACAGCGCACGCTGACGGCGCACTTCATATAAACAAATACCACTGGCGACACTGACGTTCAAACTCTCAACTGAGCCATACATAGGAATCGTAATCAGCGCATCGCAAGTTTCTGCCGTTAAGCGACGTATGCCATCGCCTTCAGCGCCTAATACAATGGCAATCGGTCCATCCAGCTTAGTATTGTGCAGTGTGCTTGGTGCATCCATGGTTGTACCCACCACAAAAACCCCCGCTTCTTTTAATTCACGTATGGTTCTTGCCAGATTGGTCACGGCAATAAACGGCACTGTTTCAGCCGCCCCGCAGGCAACTTTACGCACAGTGGCATTCAGTCCAACCGCACGGTCTTTAGGTGCAATTACCGCATGTACGCCCATCGCATCAGCCACGCGCAAACATGCACCCAGATTGTGCGGGTCTTCAACACCATCCAGAATCAGGAAAAAAGGCGGTTCGGTAAGGTCAGATTCCAGAATGTCATGAATATCCTTGTAAGGGATAGGCGTATCCACCACGCGTGCAATAACGCCCTGATGACGGCCATTCATACCGGCCATGCCATCCAATCGCGAACGCTCTACCTGCATAGTACGCACACCGGCTGATTCAGCCATATTGAGCAGGTCTTTCATCCGTGCATCTACACGATCACGGTCAATTAAAATCTCCTGTACACTCGCGCTATGTTGGCGTAAACGGCTCAATACGGCATGAAAGCCAAACAGGATACGTGCATCACTCATTTTTTTACCTTACGTTTAGTGGTTTTCTTGGCCACTTTTTTAGATTTAACCGGTTTACTTTCAAATTCAGCTCTATTTGCAGAACCTGATTTGGTCGGTTTTGTTGAAGCCGCGACCACAGGGCCTTTTGCTGATCTGCCCGCTGGTTTTCTTCCAAACGCGGCACCGGATTTACTGCCTTCAAATTTAGGCGTGGATTTTACCGCAGTTTGACTTTTAACGCTCGTTTTAACTGGTGCTGAATTTATACCAGATTCAACTTTAGATTTAGACTCTAATTCATTGTTTTTATTTACCAAAGTAAAATCTATTTTTGTGGTCTCCAGATCAACGCGTACTAACTTAACGCTTAATCTGTCACCCAAGCGATAGCGTACACCAGTACGTTCGCCAGCCATTTCATGGCGTGCCTTATCGTAGTGGAAATAATCATTACCCAGCTCTGTTACATGCAACAAACCTTCAACGTACACGCCATCCAGAGCTACAAATAAGCCGAAGCTGGTAACGCCGGCCACCGTACCTTCAAATTCCTCGCCGATTCTATCCTGCATATAGAAACATTTGAGCCAGTTCGTTACATCACGCGTGGCGTCATCGGCACGGCGCTCCGTCATTGAGCAATGCTCACCTAATTCGTTCCAATCTCCAGCTTTGTATTTGTCGCCATTTAATACCGCTTTGATAGCCCGATGTATCAACAAGTCAGGATAACGGCGTATAGGTGACGTAAAATGCGCGTACGCCTCATATGCAAGGCCAAAGTGGCCTACGTTATCCGGGCTGTAAACAGCCTGTTGCATGGAACGTAGCAACACTGTCTGTAGCAGCTGCGCATCCGGGCGATCTTTTATACGGTCCAGCAGTTTGCAGTAATCTTTGGCCTGTGGCGAATCACCGCCACCCACGCCAAAACCGAATTCAGCCATGAACGTGCGCAAAAGCTCCAGTTTCTCTGGCGTTGGGCCTTCATGAATACGATATAAAGCCGGATGCTCGTGTTTTTTCAAAAACTCAGATGCACAAACGTTAGCGGCCAGCATGCATTCTTCAATCAGCCGATGTGCTTCATTACGCAAGCTTGGTTCAATGCGCTCAATCTTACCGTTCTCATTGAATATCATGATTGTTTCTGATGACTCGAACTCAATCGCGCCACGTTTTTCACGCTGTTTTAGCAGTAACTGATAAACACTGTACAAGTTCTGCAAATGTGGATTGAGCCACGCATATTCGTGCGCCAGTTCACCCTGCGGGTTTTGCAGAATGTCATAAACCTGGGTGTAAGTCATACGCGCCTTGGAGCGCATGACTGATGGGTAAAACTTGTACTGCTTAACAATACCGGCACCGTCAACCTGCATATCGCAAATCATGCACAGGCGTTCAACGTCAGGGTTCAGCGAACACAGGCCATTAGATAAAGCCTCTGGTAACATCGGTATAACCCGACGCGGGAAATATACCGAATTACCGCGGTCGTATGCCCCCTTATCCAGCGCGTCGTTTGGTTTCACGTAAAAACTCACGTCGGCGATTGCCACCACCAAGCGCCAGCCCTTGCCCTGCGGTTCTGCAAATACAGCATCATCAAAATCACGTGCAGTTTCACCATCAATCGTAATCAGGGGCATTTCACGGCAATCAATACGCCCTTTGAAATCAGCCTCTTGCACTAATTTAGGATATGACTCGGCAATTCTTACCGCCTCAGCACTGAATTCGTGTGGAAGGTTATGTTTGCGCAAGGCGATTTCAATTTCCATGCCGCTATCAGCATAATTACCTAAAATCTCGGTAATCTTGCCCATAGGCTGCGCATGCGACGATGGCTGTTCAGTCAACTCCACCATCACTACCTGGCCGGATTTAGCACCCATATCCAGGTGATATGGAATCAGAATGTCCTTATTAACCCGCTTGTCTTCTGCGGCAACGATAGTCACGCCACTGGATTGGATCACACGCCCTACCAGCTGCTGAGTACGTCGCTCCAGCACCTCGACGATCTTACCTTCTGGACGCCCTCTTCTATCCAGGCCGCTCATCCGCACCATAGCGCGATCACCGTGCATTACCTGCGACATTTCCTTGGGACTCAGAAACAAATCTTCGCCATTGGCTTTGGTTTTATCATCAGGGATAAGGAAACCAAAACCATCAGGATGCCCTTGCACTACACCGGCAATCAAATCCAGCTTGTCAGTGATACACAGAGCACCTTTTCTGTTCTGCATAATCTGACCTTCACGCTCCATCGCATTAAGGCGCCGATTAAAAACTTCGCGCTCCTGGTCGCTGATATCCAGCAGTAGGTAAAGCTGCTCTACACTCAGGGGAACACCTTGCTCTGCCATGGTGGTTAATATCAATTCACGACTTGGAAGAGGCGTTTCGTAGCGGCTTGCTTCACGCGCCGCATGTGGATCATTAATTCTTTTGCTTTTATTTTTGTGTTTTGTCATTGACAAAGTCTGCCTTTAATATAAAATTCAACGCCTTTGCTGCAGTATGAATTATACGCAAACAAAATGCCCAGATGGCGGAATTGGTAGACGCGCTAGTTTCAGGTACTAGTATCGAAAGATGTGGAGGTTCGAGTCCTCTTTTGGGCACCAATAAACAAGTAACCATGCGGATTTAAGAGCATTTCCCGTTATTTTCCCACTATTTGCTAATTTGCCTTGCAGCAAACCACCAACCAACCGCGCTAGTTGCTAAGAATATCTGAGCATCAAGCAACCTGTAAAATGTAGATTTTAAAAAATCAGGATTACCCGTCATAGTATCAGGAACTTTAATCCATAGCCATGCCGTCATGACCATAATTGATAGGCTGAATATCAAGGTAAGGAACGGTCTAATAAAACCTCTCGCAGCATCTACTGCGATCATCCAGCCTGACGTTTTGGCATCTGAATAAGTTGCTTTGTCTGCATCGTAAGAACTAGCCAGTGCATTGTAGCTTGCAACATCAATATCACGCGAAGCATTAAGCTCTGCGAGTGTGACAGCGTTCTTGGCCTCTAGCTCTATCAGTGCAGCTTGCTTATCTGCCATTGCAAGCTCATGCTTGTTAGATTCTTGCAACAATAACAGACTGGCCTCTGCTTTTTTGCGCTCCTGGTAAGCTTCTAATCCATGCTTAAAAAGTGCGCCTACCACACCAAGTACGCCACCAGTTGAACCACCTAAAAGTAAATCAAACATTTTTAACCTCCAATTTTATTGTTTGCTTATTGCCTAGTCTTTCAAAATCTGCCACCGCCCTACGGCTATCTAATACCGCGCGCTGACCTCTGATTGTTCCAACCTTATACCCAAGCAATGGGCACCCTAAGCTATGGGTAATGTACTTCGGTGTTGTTCCTGCCAAGTTCCCACCGTGAATGCGAATGCCTGCACGATCTGGCACGCCTACAATCTCATAGGTATATTTTTTAAGGCGTGGTGATTTTGTCCAGCGCACTGTATATACACCCTCAGGTATGCAACTCTTACCTTGCGCGTTATCAAACCATGGCAATTCAAGCGTAAACCACGATTTACCAAGCATGGATAGATTGCCGAGCGTGCCTTGCTCGTTGCTATCTACGCGAGTGATAAGTGTGGCTTCAATCATTTAGCGATCAGCCTTACCGTCTAGCTTCGATTCTATTTTGTCTAGCTTTGCGAATAGCGCAGATCCTAGCTTGTCCATGTCATCACGCTTCACATATGTACCAGCCACCAATACCTCGATATGCTGAACCTTATCGGCAAGCATTGAATCAGCCTTACGAAGTTCATCAATAGATGATTTAAGATTATTCAAAATCCACCCCCCTAGGCCACCAGCTAAGCCTATTGCCACGTTAATGATTGTTTGCGCTTCCACGTAATACCCCCTTTTATTTTTGTTTTCTTAAACCTAATAACCTACCTGCAAGCATCAATCTATCAATGCCTTTGTGAGACTTAAACCCGATATTCACTGAGTTGTAATAGCCAAACCATAGCGGAATATCAGCTTTGTATTGCCATGCTAATTTACTATCTTTAGGCAGCCCAAAGAATTTGCGATTAAACGTGTACATCGAGTTACGGTTAATCCACATAATCCGACAATACCAGCGGTAAACTATGTGCGTGTCATAGTATTGCTGCGTCTTTGTACTGGTTTCGTCATACCATCCATACCAATATTCATCTGTGCAGTTATCATCGGTATCAAACCAAGTCAGCCACCAAACTAAGCGGTCACGATCAAGTTTTGCGCGCTGCTTTCCTAAACGTTTAACGGTATCTAGCACAGGATCTCGCTTGATGAATAAACAAACGACAGGCGATAAGATACGCCCGAGCACACCCACCACAAAAGAGAACGGTAAAAGCGCTAACCAGTAGAGGTATTTCATAACGACCCTGCCAGAATGAATAACCCGTCAATCTCACTGTCTGTCATGTTTAGCAATGGGATAAGTGATAGCACAAGCGCACTATCACGGCGTACTTCTTGTGCGTATTCCCATTCAATGCGCGCAGCGTCACCTTCTACACCCGGCATACTGGCAATTGTTGTATTGATTGTTGATAACACGCCAGCCTGAAGCAAGGCCAAGCGAGCTGATCGCATAGAGACTGATTGCGGAACTGCTACCGGATCAGCCACATATACCGGAACCTTAGGCGGCGTTAGGTCTGCAAAATCAGCCACGGTGAAGCCGTACTTCTCAATAGTTGTGGTATCTGTTATTAATACCCATTGCTGTGCAGTATCGTTTTTCTCAAGGCGATAGATAGAGCCTTTTAGCACATTGATAAAAGCATCATGCTCAGGCGTTCCAGCAATGGCGTCTAAGTCTGATCGCGTGTTAATTAAGCGCATAGTGGCTCTCCAAATGGTTAAGTAAATTATGTGAATCAGCCCAACTTGCGTGGCCTTTCCATGAAGCGATAAATCGGGTTAATCGGTCTTGCTCGTTGTGAGCGGAGTAATTTGCAATCTTGCGTTTAGCGCGAGTGACGGATGATTTTCTGAGTAGTTTGTGTGTAGGCCATATGCGATAGCCTAAAAAGTTAATGCCTTTGTTTACTGGCGATACTTGCCACTTGCTGATCGTGAGTTTCAGTACGCTTGCGCTAAACTCAGTAAGTGCGGTCTTTGTTTCTTTCAGCAGGCCAGCGTCTTTAGAAACCACGACAATATCATCCATGTATCTAGCCCATGCACGGTGGCCTAAGTTAAAGTGCAAGAACCTATCCGCAGCGTTACCGTATAGGTTTGCAAATATCTGACTGGTTAAGCTGCCAATAGGCAAGCCAAAGCCAGTAGCAGGCACCATTGAGCGGATAAGATTCATTGTTCTATCGCACACGATTTTATTTTCAATCATGGCGTGCAGTACGCTTAGGTCGATAGACGGAAAGAACTTGGCATAATCTGTTTTTAAAAAGTGAGTAGCCTCTGTCTTGCGTAGTTGGCTTTGTACAAAGCACACGCCTGCATGCGTACCTAGTCCAGTACGGCAAGCAAAGGTATTAGGCATCAGTGCATTATCAAATATGTCACCTACCACATTCACTAGCGCATGCTGCACTAAGCGGTCTTTAAAATCTAAGGCTGAGATAAGCCTAGCCTTAGGCTCATATACAATAAATTGACGATACTCGCCTTGCTGCCATGCACCTGCGAGAATAGCCTCACGAATGCGTAGCAAGTTCACTTCGTCATACTCTCTAAAATCCAAGTAGCCGAATGACTTTGTTTTATTTAAGGCGGTTTTTCGGTACGCTTCGCGCAGGTTTTCTATACTGGCGATGCGCTCGATTAAGTTGTTATAGCGTTTACCCATGATATGCCAGCCGCGCCTTTCTCCCAATAGGGATACTCGGCGGTGTGCTGAACCTCTTAGTGTATTCGCCGAAGCAGGACAACATGGCTGACCACATTATTTTACTAGGCCTGCTTGCCACCCCGTAGATGTGGCAAAGCGTATTACTAACCTCTTTTATTACATCGTCACAGACGCCGCGCGCACCGATGTTCACGTTCGAGTTCGTCGGCGAGTTGTTCCAGTTCGAAGCGCGAGAACCGGAGTTCGCAGCCTCATTCCAGTTGCCCCCGAGAAGCACGGCGTTATTGCCCATGTTGCCCTTTCCGCTTCACTCGTTTAATCCAACCACCTACCATGGCACCCACCTCCGCAAGCAAAGTTAAAGCTACTTGGTACTGGTGAATGGTCATGCCCCGGAGTTTGTTTCCTGAGATAAAGCGAAACCAAAACCGCAGATTAGCTAACCCTGCATCTGCGGCATAAACTTTTGAGATTTGATTAGACTTACCTGCTTGGTCAAAAAGCTCTACCTGCCCTAGTAATGCGCGAATGAACATATCACGCGCAACACCGTGTTTACGCGCCATATTCTGCGCGATAGGGTAGCAATAGTTAATGACAGTCTCGTACTTTTGCACGATAGCCATTTGTTCGTAGCTCACTTCTTGGTCAACAACTAAGTCCATATCTCACTTTCTATTAGATTAATGTCGGGGCTTTCGCCCCTCCTATACAAGGGTCAGGTGGTCACAGACGCCGCGCGCACCGACGGACACGTACGAGAGCGCCGGCGAGTTGCCCCAGTACGAAGCGCGAGAACCGGAGTCCGCAGCCCCACCCCAGTAGCCCCCGAGAAGCACGGCGTTCTCCATTTGGTAAGTGCTACCACGCCCTTGCGTGTTAGCAACATAAGACGCAGCCGCCGCGCCACCCCCAAACTCATCACCCCAAATCCACATACAACCAGTGGCTTGAATAACACCAAACTTACTGGTAAATAGATTCCATGCACTCGTTGCACCTGTGCCTGATACGCCAGTAGTTGGCACGTCAGTACCGCCGCTAGAAGTGGCTTCAGTCGTACCATAAGCCAGTGCTGAAAACTCTGAATAAGTCGGGCTGCGTTTACCTACATGCTTCAATGCCTCGTTGAGATTCCACCAGTTACCATCGGCATAAGTTAATGTGCCATTGCCACCGTATAGCGTTGAACGTTTAGGCGGCGCTGAACCATCTGCAATAGATACGTTGTATTTGCTTGAGCCGTTGGTTAAATAATCCACACCAAGTAAGTAAATATCAGCCCAAAAGCTATCAGCAATTAAAGCCATACCGCGTGGGTCTGAGCAGGCAGGTCTAAACTTTAAATCCCAAATTGAGTATTCGTTAATGGCAGGGGTAGTATTGCCCCCTGCTTGTGCCGCAGCATTGCCACCGGGCGCATAGTGAAAGCCACCTATCTGACGGCTATTGCTAATGGTGTAACCACTAGGCGCAGTGAAGCTTGCATCCGCTCTCACTGTGCCATCCGTACATACATAGATTGCATAGTCAGTACCAGCGGTTAAGGTTGGCATAACAATGGCTGTTTGCGCTGCAAAAACCTGTAAGGTATCAGCCACCTCAATTTTTGCACCTGCTTTAATCGAGATAGTGCCAGCACCAGTTTTAATGAATGCGACTGTTTTAATGTCGGCTTTTTTGAATGCGCTTAAAGGATCAATATCAATCCGTAATACTTCATTTGCGCTAGGGTTCTGTTTTGTGAAAGTAGCCCCGTAACCAGCCTGAAGTGCAGTTTCAAGAGGCGTAGCTACGGTGTCGGTTGCGGATACTTTTACGGCACCAACAGAAGCTTGAGCATCAATAGCACTTTGCGCTGCGTTAGCCTCTGAAACATCTGCTGCATTTGCGCTGGCTAAGGCCGCCGCTGCACTGTCATTTGATGCAGTAACATTTGAATCAGTTAATACTTTGTTTGCTAGTGCCGCAATAGCAGAGTTAGCAGAGTTTGTTGCACTTCCAGATGCAGCTATTGCTGATGCATTAGCCTCACTTGCCTTTGTAGTTGCTGTTGACGCTGCCGTTTCTGCATTGTTTTCTGATGTAAGTGCGGCGGCGGCACTAGCAGCTGAATCAATTGCATATGCTGCTGCTGATCCATCCCCTGAAATTGACATCCATAGATTTGAATCAAAAACGCTTGATGAGGTATGTGCTGAAACACATAAATAGGCAAACCCTGTATTTGTTACGCAGTCTCCGACTGAATAGGATGTAGCTGCATTCCATATTCCTCTAGGATTTCCACCAGCAGAAATTAAGGCTCTCGTCTGTTCTGATAGCGCATAAGGCTCAATAATGAAGTCTTTTGGCTTTCCATCATCTCTCTGCAATAACTTAAGATTAGTATTAATTGCATTGATTGAAGATGATGCGTTAGCTAACTCTGTGTCTATTGCCACAGTTCTAACTGTTGACCGCCCTGCTACTGAATTAGTCTCTTCTGTTGCAAAACTTACTGCTGGTGTGTAATTAGGTGCTTGTGACATACGGTAACTCCTGTTGTTTACCGTATGCTAGTAGATGAGCTAAAAACCCATGCGATTAATATTTGCTTTGAATAACCTCGGCTTTATCCAGTATCTCTTGCAGCTCATCATCGTCATCACTAGTTAATGCATAATCCAAAATGAATTTTGCACATCGCGTAGTAACTGCAATACTTTAATGTCAGTAATATCTTCTTTAGTGAAGCCAATTTCTTTTAAAAATTTTCTCATAACATCTGTAACACGTCTGATAACATCATTCTGCATATTAAGCTCTGCCATAACTGCAATAATCTCTTTTGAACGTCGATAATCAGGTAGGAACGGCTGAGTTTTATCTACTTTATTTGCAATATTAATAATTGTTTTATTTCCGGATTTTTCTGCATTAATAATGCTATTACTAAGGTTATCAATAAAATATGAGCTAAGAGTATTTTCTACCCCATAATGACCTACCAGCTCATGTCTCACTACCTCTAATGCGCGATTTACATCTAGTAGATTATTCGCAATTAATGCCACGTGGTTTGTATTAGAATCGAAAAAACCTTCAACGCTATTAGAGCCTTCGCTATTAGCCTGATCTTGAATGTACTTTGGCGTATCATCAATAGATTGGTAAACATCTACCTGTTGGTTGTAGATGTTGCTTGAGATTGCTTCTTTTACCTGATAAATATTCAATTTAACCGCAATCAGTTAAATCAGGGCGCACTAAGCGTGCGCCCATACTTTTAATTAGTTACGCGCTTTTGCTTGTAATAACCCAATCTATCATGCAGCCGCTTAGCTGTAGCAATTGAGAAATCAATTAATACATCATCGCTCAACATAAAGCCATTTGGCTCATTAATAGCCTTTAGCAAATCTGGAATTGTCATAACGGATGCATCATGCGGCACAAGTTGAACTAGCTGCTCGTTATTGTGGTTGTAGCTTACTAGAAATCTTTGATGTTTAAGGTCTGGAATTGGGTTAATTTTAATTACTGGTGCGCGTGTAGATGTACCATGTAAAAATTGGATAACCTCATCAAACTTGCTTGCTTTAAGTTGCTGGTATTTAGCCACCCCAAAATGATTATAGATAGATCTCCATACCGCATGATGCGTATATTTTGATGCAATAACTTTAGTGTTTACCGCTTCTTTTATCTGTTGTTGCTGTTGTGGTGTAATTAGATCACTAGCAATTGCTTTAGGTGTTACTAAAGAATCATAAGCTCTAATCACTTGTAGCATGAATTTAGGACTTATCCACATGGCGTAGGCGTAAACTATTTCTTTGCAGCCGTAAGAACCTCGGTACTTACCTCCATTTATAGTTTTTAATGCACTCTGCATATCTGTAGAGTGGTTTATTTCATCTACCAATGATTGAGTTTGCTCTAATCGAGTAAATAATGCTGGCTGAAATTTCTTTTCACCTCCAGCCGCTTTATGTAAATCATTGAGTGAGTAAAGACCGTCTGTTTGACGAATTGAAGTTGATGCTATTTGTAATGTCATGCTAGTATTCATAATACAATTCCTTCATATGGATTGGTTTGTGTTCCACCGCCTCGGTAGCTGATACTATCGGGGCGATTTATTTTATATTTCATGATTTACTTCTCATACCATTTTCAATCATGCGAAGTAAAAAACTATTAATGCTCATTCGTTCTTTATTCGCTTGCTCAGTCACCCACTCTTTAATCTCCTTTGGCATTCTTAATCCAAACTGCTTAATATCTCTCATAATTTTTCACCTTAATATTACCGTGAAGCTACGGTGTAGCTAGTATCACGGTGTAAGTATATATTGTCAACCTTTTTTTAGTTACACTGTGAAACTATGAGTAGAGACATATCGCCATTTGGATTAAGAATGCAGCCTGACCTAAAAAAAATGGTTGAGGACTCCGCTAAAAATAATGGGCGCAGCATTAATGCCGAGATAATTTCAAGGCTTCAAGCGTCATTTGTAAATGATCAATTTGTAAAGAGTGATGATTTTTTAAAAGCCATTGCAGAAATAAAGCAACTGGTCAAAGGAAAGTAGGAGTGAAAAATATTTTTATTATTTTGGCAATCCTTTTAACATCCTGCTCTTCATATAGTAAAACTCAAGCGCTTTCAGATTGCTCATTTTCAGAGGTAAAAACTTCAAACATAAATTTCATAGAAGATGCATCGGAAAGAAGAGAGAGTTATATTTACAGTTGCATGAATAGCAAGGGGTATAAATTAACTATAGTAGATGGTTGCATTTCCTACCCTTCTTCTGAGTTTTGCTGGGATTACTCTTGGCGAGTTTTTTTATAAATATATATGAAGTATCTATTACTAACCGCACTTCTATTATCATTCTGCGCCCAAGCTGAACAGCACCGCAACCAGAAAGCAAAAATATCATTTAAGCATCATAATCCATGCCCTTCTACTGGGCTAAACAAAGGATCATGTCCTAACTACATCATAGACCATATAAAACCTATTGCTTGTGGTGGCGCTGATAGTCCTGAGAATATGCAATGGCAGACTAAAGCAGAGGCAAAGGCTAAAGACAAATGGGAACGGAATGAATGTAAATAGCAACTCAATGCCTCCAAGGGTGGTTAATTGCAATCCTAACGGACTCGGTGGCGTTCGCTGTCAGTAACTAAATAGTGAAAATCCAAATGGACTTTATAGACAATATTTATTTACATTACTTTTTGTATGCAGTATTTTGTGTTGTTGTTTTCATAGTTGTCATCGTTCGTATTGATGTTAATCGGCGATGGGGAATTAGAAAACCTAGGTATCACTACAATTGCCTTACCTGTCGTTTGCCTGATCGTTACGGCGGCAATGACACTCTAGAGTAATTTATTTTCTTAGTTTTTTTATGGCATTTACTTTAATTATGATTTTAAAATGACACACATTGATTTTATGATTTACAAGTTTTTAGCGGTCGTCGGCATATTCTTTATCGTTAACTTTATCTATACCCTAATCACTGGAAAAACCATTGAGGAGTCTAGGCGAGATAAGGAAAATTAAACCCACTTAATTTCTAGATGAAATAACCGGAGCAGCTTTGTAAGTGGTTAGGTTTAGACCTTCTAGTAAGTCTTTAACCAATACAGACTGAGGCGCTTTAATTGCACCTTGCATCATTCCCGCCGCAGTTTCTGGATTCATTAAGGATAATCCCAACTTCTCAGCCAATTGTTCATTTGCGCGTTTATATCCAAAGTCAGCAACCTTAGCCGCTATATTTCCAACGGCACTAACAGGCGCAAACCCACGCAATGCAGATGGTATTCCAGCCTGATCTAGCATATTGGTGTAAGCTAGATTTTGAACTGTATTTGAACCAACGCCACGGCCTGCTGTATCTGCAAAATCTTTCTGCATTAAACTTGATTTGATTGATTCAACCATACGCAGCTGTTCAGGGGTAAGCGTATTGCCAAGCGTTGCATTATCTCTCCCAGTCACCCTTTGAACCGTTTTGTCACTAACTGCACGACTAGTTGCTGATGGTGTCATGTTGCCTCTAAAGTCTTTTGACTTAGCTGCAATTTCTTCTAGTACATCAGCTTGATTAATCGGCTGAGATAGCGCTGCATACTGCTTGTTAGCTTCCAAATACTCAGGGATTTGCTGTCCAATCTGATCTATATATTCACGCTTAGTGCCTTGAATCGCTCGAAGCTCATTACCGCCTATACCTGTCATAGGTGAAGCATTAGAAAGATCGTCTAGTGCCATTTTTAAATATTGCGCACCACGCCCATTCAGGTTGTTAATGTCAAAGCTCTCACCAGCCTCATTTGCTAATTGATTCGCACGCGACAATGCGTTTTGCATAGATGGGCGCTGTAACAATGATTCAAGCTCCGGTGTCATGCTGACTTGGCTAGAGCTAGATTTATTATAAAGCTGATTAGTTGCCTGATCGCGAGCTTGAATAGCCGCCGCGCGGTCTGGAATGATGTCACCAAGTGCAGATGTGCGAGCATTGCTATTAGCTGCCTGCCTAAGCGCCATTTCATTAGTTGCAATGGGATTGCTGGCAATTGATGCCCTTTGTAGTGCTGCAATGCCTGCGTTATCGGCTGACTCTGCGGCAGTAGGTAACACACCAGGTACTAACTGCTGTGTATTTTGTAGATTGCGAATAGCATCATCAGCATACCCGCCTGCGGCTGTATTTAAAGCACGTCCAATAATGGCGTTTTGACCGCCTTCATAAAATGGCTCAATAAATGACTTAGCAGCAGATGGTATTTTTGCTAAAGCACCACTAGCTGCACTCGCCACTTTTAATGCTGGCGGTAGTGCTCCACCAACTACTACACCAACACCTGCATCATTAGGGTTGATGAGCCCGGCAGTGGCACCCCCAGAAATTGCACCACCAGCAACTCTAGTAGCCATACCTGCACCACCTGCTTTCATCCCACCTGACGCTATAGCTTCCGCTAACGGAATAAGTTTTGATGTATTTGCAGCTGTACCAAGTGCTTTTACGCCTTGACCGATTACTCCACCAATAGGCAATGTTGCGGCAATATTTGCACCAACTCTCCCTACGTTGAAAGCCGTTGAGTCTGAATTTTCTTTATTAAAACCTTCAAGTGATGCGGTGCGATCATCGTTCCATTGTTTAATCGCGGATGGATTACTATTGCTAGAGACTGCATTCTTTATGCCCTCACCACCATTAACAGCAGAATTTATAATGGTGTCACCTATATCTGCAAATCCACTAGCAACACCTTTTGCGGTATTTCCTAATGTATTTACAACACCATCAAGCATGCCGCCTTGTTTTGGCTCATCCCATTTAACCAACGAATGATCAATATTATTTATTTTTGTTGCGTTTGTTGCAGGTGATTTATCCCACTTAACATTCGCTAAATTAATGCCTGACATTTCACCGGCCTGAGCACTTGGAATTGTTGCATTGAATACAGCTTCAGTAGCACCTTTAGCATGCTGTTTAATGCCACGAGAAACGCGCTTAATATAATCTCTAGTTTCTTGAGGCATTGCACCTAAGCCATTACGCTTAACATTACCTATGCCCCAGTTATATGCAGCCACCGCGCCACGAAGGCTGCCTGTTTGGTCTAGCATTTCTCGCATCATGCGCCCAGCGCCATCGATTGACTGAATGGGGTCTAATGGATCAATACCATACTGTTTCGCCGTTTCAGGCATGAACTGCATTAAGCCTTGAGCGCCCTTAGGTGATACAGCATTAGGGTTTCCTCCTGATTCTGCTTGCATTTGCCCATAAAGCAACCCTTTGGGAAGTTTGTATTTTGCTTCCGCATCAGATAGATGTTGTCTGTAATCCATGATTACTCCGCAAACTCTGTTGAGCCATCGTTATATTGCACAACCTTGCGGCCTTGATATATGCCAGTTCTTACAATGCTTCTTGCAGATGAATTGTTTTTACTACCATTTTGAACGGACGTATTAGGCGAATCAAACTCAGAGTAATCTAGAGGAGGTGCGTTGTAATTCTTACGTAAATTGCCTAGTTTTGCCTTGCGGATTTTTACAGCTCTCTCATTGATACTTTGAATCTCACCCAATCTCTTTTCTACAACTTTAGGATCATTAATGTTTGAAAGAAGCTCATTCCATGCGCGTTGTGCATCGCCATCAGTTTGAACGCCTTTATTGAGCAATAGTGATGAGTTTCTAGCTTTTTCAAGTGTGGCCTGCAATGTCGCGAAATTCTGACTTGATTCATCACTCATGCCCATATAGTTTTTTGCACCAGCTAAGTAATTCTTAAACGTACCTAGTTCTAATGCACCAGTTTTAATTTGTGACTGAATAGCCGCCAAGTCTGCATTAGTTCCTGACACCGTTCCGATTGTTTCCAGCTCCTCTTGCTGCATTTTTAATGCAGGTGTTGGTAGTGGCTTTGTACTGTAAGCCCTGCCATTAGGATCAAGTGTCGCATCCGTTCCATTCGCTTTATTTTGTTCATTAACTGTTTTAGCGCCAATCAATTTAGTATTTGATCTATTTAAATCAATTGCACTATTGCGCTGACCTGCCAAAGCATCATTTGCACGAATTACACTATCGCCTTGTTGGCTTGTCGTATATTCTCCAGTTGCATTATCTCCAACCCCATTTGCTGAAAAGTCATAAAGTTTATCTTTGTTTCCTAAAATAATGGATTCGGTTAACTGTTTTTTTGCTTCAGGAGTAAGTCCAGCATTAGCTAATGAATTTATTCTATTATTTTGTGAAATATCCAATACATTCCCTTTAATCGCAGCTTGCCTGCTCGCATAATCTTCTATGCTTTGCGGAGAGCGTCCGCTAACAAAATCATTTTCATAGTCTTGACCAGCGCTTTTTGATAGGTGTGTGAAATCTTTATCACCTAAAGCAATCATTTGTTTAAATTTTGAATGCTTCCTCTGTAATTCTGGAAATTGGCTTACATATTCTGGAGCAGGCATATATGAGCCGGGTGCCATTGCTGGCCCTTGTTGCTCTCTTGGTTTGTATTCACCTTTTAGGTAAGCATTGAAATCATTGGATACATTATCGCCATTGATACCGTTCTGCATACCAGCAACTAAACTTTTAGCAAGGCCACCATCGCTGCGAGCCTCAGTTTCTTGTCGAGTTTGCTCTGCTTCAGCCATGCTTTTATCGGCAGAGGCTTTGTAAGAATTAATGCGATAACCTTCTTCCATGCCTTTTTGTTTAGCAGACCCATCAAATGCGCCAGCAAGCATCTTGCCTAATGACATTCCAAGATTAGTGTTGTTTTGCATATTATTTACCAGCCGCATTTAGTATTACTGGTTTATTTAATATATTTCCAACGGAGCCTGACAAACCAGTAAGCAACCCACCTGCCAATGATCCATTATTCCTAACGCCGCTCAAGTCGGTTCTAGCTGCATTATTAGTGCGCTGCATGCTTCCATTAATCAAACCAACATCACTAGCAAGCTGACCACCTTTAAGAGATTCATCGCCATACATAAGACCAGTGGCATTATTTCTCGCCATAAGCCTTGCACGTTTTAAAATATCATCTGTTGCATTAGCCGTTGCTGAAGCTTTGCCTCTAACGTAATCATTAGAAAGATTTCCTTCTGCGCCTTGATTAACTTCACCCTCTTTACCGCCATTTGCACTAAGAAGAGCATCAGAAAGACTTGATTCATTCTTAATCGCAGCTTGCTCATAGCGCTGATCGCGCGTTGCAGGGTCGAAAGTATCTGCTGCAAACTTATTGATCGTGTCAGCTTTTTTTGTGTTTAAGCGTGAAGTTTCCTCTGCTGCCTGATTGATAATGCTTTGTTGCTTACTTGCCGCATCCTCGGCTGCATTCATCTGCATGAGCGTGCCTGCCCCACTCATTGCGGCACTGATTAATCCTATTGTGGTTGGTTCACACATAATTTTCCCCTATGCAACACCCATTGTGCCGTTATTACCTTTTGTAGCAAGATTGCCGTATTTTTTTACTTGTAGATTCGCATCGGTGCTGACCGGAGTATTCAAGCCTTGGTTATATTGCGCCTTCTCTTGATTGCTTCTTAGCACATCAAAGAACCCTGATAGGGTTGCGTTATTGGCCTCATCTTGAGCTTGTCTTGAGTTGTTTGCCATGCCTTGATAGGCTTGCGCCATTGCATCGCCATCACTTAACCCTGCATGAATGCTATTAATCAAATTAACGCGTGTTTTCTCATCATTACTACGCGCATTATTTGATTTTTCCAATCCTAGATTTGATGCTTTTAATATGCCTTGTTGATGCGTATCTAGCACATCTTTATTAGCATCAATATCACGACTTCCTCCACTTAGGCCTGAGCGTGCCAACATGAAATTAAGTTCACGTTCAGTAATTGCACGTTCTTTATTTAAGTCTGTTAATGCGGTATTAGTCGCATCTGTACCTATTTTTGAATAAAGGCTTTCTCTTGCTTGAGCTGCACCTTTTAGCTTATCCGCTTTTGCTTGAGCTGCTGCTACGGCTGCGTTATATGCTGAATCATTAAATACTGATTTGGTTTGTGGCTGCTGATTCATAGAGCCCATACCCATACCGCCAAATGCGTTAAACCCACCCATTCCATAATAACCATTGTTATTATTTTGAATAGGCACTTTAGTAACAAACGCATTTCTATCTACAGGATCAGGCGTGGCTTCTGCCATTCCAAAAACTTGATTAAGCTTATTGATTGCAGCAGCAATGCGTGAATCTTCAGCCGCTTTACGCGCAGCTGCACCACCATCACCGCCACCGCCACCTTTATGTAAAGTTCTTGGGCGTTTTGTATCTCCGCTAGGAACAGTAAATTCAATAGGTTCAAATTGTTTCATTTATCAATATCCTTTAATAGCAGCTCACCAACATATTTGTAACCAAGCGCCTTATACAATCTTGTAACAGATGGATCACCAGTTCCAATTCCCGGTCTAATTTGTGTTGCACCCATTGCTATACACCATTCCTCAAACCGTTTAATCATTCTCATCGCCATCATTCCACTGCGATGTTTAGGCTCAATATATAGGGTTAAATCAAAACCCATGCGTTCCGTTGTGTACCAAGCCACTTGAACATCGCCCATCATCACACCGATAACTTCATCATTTTTCTCTGCAACAACAAGAAATCCATTGCTCATCATTAGCCTACAAGTCGCAGCTACGCGCTCTGGTGAATAGGTCACATGCTTATAAGTGCTTTCATCATGCAGTCTCTTACCCATTTCAACTAACTTTGGAATATCCTCTTCAACTGCATTGCGAATCATATTAAATTCTCTTTACACTTATTACTTTGCAATATAGTATGTAATACATGAGCAAAATAATTGATATGGTTGGTAAAAAATATGGGCGGCTTACTGTTATCTCTAAAGCTGAATCTGCTAAATATGGACAAACTCAGCATTTGTGCCGATGCGACTGTGGAACTGAAAGGATTTTTCAATCTGCAAATATACGCAATGGTGTTAGCCTTTCTTGTGGGTGCTTGAGAAAAGAAATTACAGCTAGTAGAAACAAAGAGTTTAAGCATACTCATGGCATGTGTAAGAGCTATGAATATAAAATATGGGGTGGAATGATTACTAGGTGCGCTCTTGACCACCCTAGAAATTCTTCTCATTTTGGCAGGGGTATTAAAGTATGCAAAAGATGGCTTAAGTTTGAAAACTTTATCTCTGATATGGGGTTGCGCCCAAGCAGATTGCACAGCATTGATAGAATTAACAATGATGGTAACTATGAACCTTCTAATTGCAGATGGGCGACAAAGACCGATCAAATTAGAAATAGAACAAACACTCAATACATTGAGCATGAAGGTGAAAAAAGAACGATTCAAGAATGGGCTGATATAACAGGAATTAACTATCAAACCTTGTATCGTCGTTTTCGTAATGGATGGAGTAGTCATAAGGCTCTAAATCGCGGCTAAATTATCGAAATAATACGTAAGCTGATGTAGCTCAAAATCCTGATCGTCATAATTGCGCAATACTGGCGCTAAGCTTGTAACTAACAATTCAACTGGATATAAATAACCCGGGCGAGTGTCACCTGTAATTGTTACCGCAGGATTAGTCACAAGCGCTGTATCTCTTGGGTCAAATCTATGAGAAATTTCGCATGATCCTGTTACTACTGAATCCATCGCATAAATATGCTTAAGTACACCAGGTGCTTTAAAGTCTAGGTAAGCAAGCTCAATATCGACTGAATAATTTGTACCGTCATCTGTTTTAACGGATCTGTCTAACTTATAAACATTGTCACCTGATCGCATATATAACTCAGCATTGAGCTCATCCATATAATCAATGCTGTATGGGAATTCGTACAAGCTCCATGCAGATACGCCTGATGTTCGGCTGAATGTATAAACCATTGCCTTATTGCCTGAATAAAGCCAGTATTGACCGCCACCTCTGTAATATTGAGATTTGGCATTGGCTAATACAATAAAATCACCATATAACAAATCTCTATCTATTGGCGAGCCAACATCTGCATCAATAAGATTAGTTGTTACATCTTGCCTTGTGATAGTTCTTACACCAGCAGGACTTAAGAAGAATACATCGCCACTCATATTTGAATGTGAGTAAGGCAAAATTGAGCCAACATCAACCGCTTGCAAGAATGAATGCTTTGCTGGGTCAACATCAACCTGCCAGACTTGAGAGCTATCTGCAAAAAACACGACTAGGCGGTTTGTATAAAATCCTAAAGCGGTGGCCTGATTAGCCCCTGACTGCTGCAATCCAACTGGCAAGAATCCAGCATCATTTGCAGTTGTCCAATCTCTAGGCGCATTGGTCTTGCAGAATCTAACGGTGTCGCCATTAGTTCCAATAGCCCATATTTTGCTTGATATTTTTATAACCTGTTTAGTATGTGGGCAGTTTGCATCTGTAATATGTGTTGCACCAGGTGCAGCGCCATCAAGATAATGGTGCTTAATCTCACCTGTTGTATATTCAATCGCTGAATACATGAACCCGTTAAACACATCTCCGTAATGTACCTTTGATATTGCTAATGCTGGAGTTGTTGGGCTTCGTGTATTGTGTGACTGAAATAATGCGTTTGCATGAGTAATAGTTCCAGTGCCACCATAGAATGTATTTAGTTTTCCATTACCTGCAAATAGGCCTGTTGTTCCTGCCTCAAGCGTTGCTATTTTTGTTAATCCGGGACGCTTTCTAATAGTGCGGCCTTCTGTAGTATAGGCGTTCTTTAATACCCTTAATCGGTTAGCGTCTGATGTACTTGCACCCTTTCTTAGGTCAAGACCAAAATCAAACCTATCAAACGATATGGTCTTTGCCATGCTACACGTCCTGATCCGATGTTACAGAATCATACGGACTTCTAACTCTACCCTTGCCCCATACAGAGCGTGATCTGTGTTTTGATTTAAGCTTGTTAAGCAGCGCATCTAATTGGCTTGCATAAGTTTGAGCGTCAGGCTGCCTATAATGAGCCTTAGCATTTGAAAGCGCATGTAGATAGATAATCTGACTTGGCAGGCTAGTTCTATCACTATTCACACTTAGTGGGCTGAGTGTTTTTATGTACTCAAAGCGCAGCGTGTACTCATTGCTTGTTGGAACCGGAAATAATTCTATCTGGTCTCTGCGTTCATAAAATGCAGGAACTCCACCAGCTGAGCCGCCTCTGACGGTTGCATCAATACCCTCTTTTAAAGGAATATACTGGCCTCCCCATACAACAAATATGCCAGTAATTCTCTCTATATTGCAATCAGTAGGGTAATCATAATACTGCTGATCTGCGCCAGTAGTTCTTTCATATACTGACTTAAGTTCAGCCCAATCAAATTGCTCATATAACTGGTCTTGCGCTGAGCGAATCATAGAATCAATCAATGATGAATTCACGATGCCAGACTGTCCAGCCATGCCGAAGCCTAGCCGGATTTGAATGTCTGAGCGAATCTCGCCTAACGTCTTTTTAAGCGGTAAAGACATACTAGCCTTTAGCTTCTGCAATTGCAGCTTGTAGCTTTGCAATACCCCAAGTTTTCTTGGCCTCGATACCAAGGCTTAAAGCTTCTTCAAGTAAAGCGGCTTTTTCATCTGAGCTGCCAACGGCTTCAAATGATTCTTCAAAATCTTTTAATGTACCAAGCGCTTGACGCACTGGATCAGATACTTCTTGATTACCTTTGTAATATTGCTGCAAACGAGCATACTCATCTTCTGTTTCAAAGGTTGCTTCTTTTAAAGGTGGCTCTGCATCAGTTTCACGAATATCATCACCATGCAAAACCTTGAGAATCTCAATTTCATGAGGCAATACGGTGACAGGTGTTTTCTCATTCTCTGAGCGGCAAACAAGAACAACTTGATAAGGAATTGTAACTTTCATTATTTTTACTCCAAAAAATGGTGAGAGGTTTCCCCCTCACCTATCTAACTACTAAGCAATAGATAGAACAGCGTTACTATTGCGCTTGCCAATGCCAAGACCAAATTTAGAGGTCATAGCAAAGTGATACGTATATTGGTCAATAGGACGACCTGGGTAACGCATTTTCATGAAGTCATCTTTAGCACGGCGTAATTCAACACCACCAGCACCAAGGTTTAACATGTAGCAACGTTTAGCCCATGGGATTGTTGGCGCAGACAAACCGAAGTTAGTATCGAAATCAGGAATGTAAGTTAATGGAATGCCATCGAACTTGATTGTGTCCGTTGCCATATCAATATTTAACTTAGAGCCTGAGCCGTATGTGATTTGAGTTTGGTTAGAAGCCAAAATCGCATTACGCAAAGCATCGTAGAAATCAGCACCCACAAAGATATGTGTGAAGCGACCTTTAACACGTTGAATATTGCGTTTTGCAGTTTCTAAAGCTCCCAACAATACAGCTTGCGTAGTGCCCAAACCAGTTGATGCATGGTTGCGCCAGTAAGCATTGGCAGCAACAGAAACATCAATGCCACCAATCGTGCCTACTGTTGGTGTAGTTGATACCAAAGCATCAATACCCGGACGCGCATCAGTTGCTTGAGTGCCATCTAACCATAATGCTGAATGATGGAAATCTTTAGCGCCTTCTTCCAATGCCATGAAGTTTGATTCAAGCATGTTAGTTAATTGAACAACTTCACCTTTGGTTGCAGTTGAGCGACCAACATCATCATTGATTGCAATACCAGCGCGGAATAACTCATCCTCATTCAGCACAAAACCATCATGGAAATTAGACCAGTTAAACTTAGCCTGTTCATTAGGTGAGCGTGAGTTATAAGTAACCTTGCTGTTGCCTGACCAATATTGACCGTTAGCATCGTTGCCTTTGTAAACGTTCAATGTAAAACCATCAACGCCACCAATTAAATCTTTAGCCTTTGGTAACAAAGCATCAAGCAATGGACGTTCAACGTTAATCTGGTCAATAGGTTTGTTTTTGCCATAATGGGTAATGGCGACCTTGCCAATCTTGGCAATCTCGGTAGCATTTAAAGCCATAATAATTCTCCTAAGTGTTTAATAAAATTTCTATTTCAACGGTTAGGCGAATCCCATTACAGCCTGAATGCAGTTGATGAATCTGCTTACAATCATTTGCAACAGGGTTAATCATCAAACCCCATCGCCTGCAATACAGCTTCCTGCGTATTTGTAGGAGCTGGCTTGCCAGACATATGACCATTACCTCTTAAAGGCTGCGTGGTTGATGCCTGTCTTACATTTGTAGCTAAGGCTTTTTTCAGTGCCTTATATTGAATATCAATCGTTGATGCCCATAAATGAGGTGGATATGTTCTTCCTATCTCAGTCATAAGCGGTTGTAAATGTGGCAATACCGCCTGATAATCAGGATCAGTGCTTTGCCAATTACTTTGCAAACTGGTGACTTCACTCACAGCAGAATCTATTGATTGCTGTCTTTGCGCTTCTGTTTGTACTGCCTGATTACGCGCTTGAGCATCACGTCCGGCTCTTTCTTGAACAGATCGCGCTCTTGCTACCTCAATGGCAGTATCTTCATCTAACTCTAAATCACTTACTTTTTGCTTTAGTTCTGGGTAAGCATCCAATGCACTAGCGCTTACTTGAATGCGTTTTCCATGCATTAACTCAAACTGTTTTATTTGAGCTTCTAATACGCCCTTGAACTGTTCAGCGTTACCTGAATAAAGTAAATTACGGTATGCAGCGAACTCAACCAGATCGTTTGCTGCATTTTCATCATTAAAGCCAAGCTGTTTCAGTGATTCAAATGAGCCTTTAAAACGCTCATTCTCTTGAGCCAATGCATCAGCCCTAGTTTTTTCAGCCTTATAACCTTCGGTAATCTTTTGGAATCGCTCATTAGTTGCAGGATTTTTACTCTCTAATGGCTTTAGGTCGTCATCAGTAATGCCTGGTTGCTTTTCATCTTTAGCCTCCGGCGCAGCCTCTTCTTTCTTTACAGGCTCTTCTTTTGATGAGTCATTGCCTTCTTCATTGGCACTGTCATCAGTTGCATATTCTTCAGACGCTCCATTATCTGAACTTATCTCATCCCATACCTCATCACCTAACGATGGCGGCTCTTCTATGTCGGATGTGTCAGTAGTAGATTGATCTGTTGCAGTTTCATCAACTGCGCCTCCTCCATCATCAACAGCAAACAGAGTAAGAAAATTGATTAAAGCAAATATCCAGCTAAATTTCATTTGGTCGGCACCTTAGTTATCACGTGCTGACAATCTACTATGCTGAATAAAAATCCATGCGATACGCGAACTACATCATTTGAAACATGAGCATAAGAATTGATTCATCTTCTTCATCCTGTAAGCGCTTAGCCTCTAACTCTGCCGCTTCTTTTTCCTTGCGTTCTTGCTCTTGTTTTTCTTTGAGTTTTTTATTATCGCTATCAGCCTTGCTCTTTTCTGAAATATCTGTGAGTAGCTTGCTTGTTCTTAGGTGAGCATTCTCAATTGCACTAACAAACTCATTTGAATATGGCGTATGTTTATATGTAATGCCATTAGCTGTTTTTACAGATTTCTTTTTCTTTGATTTTGGTAACTCTGCTAATGAATCATCTACATACTGCGTTGATTCAATGCTTCTTTTAATTAGGTTAAAACTTTTTTTTACAAAAGAGTGAGATACTTTTGCGCTTGTTTTTATATCTTCAGGCGGTGCTTCCGCACTGCTGTCAAAGAACCCAAAAAAGAAAAACGGAATCATTGCTCGGCGACTATTTCATAATCCGCATTGGCAGTTGTGTTCTCTTCAAAGTCAACCGTGATAGTCACACCTTCACTATTCACAAAGCTATGGCAATGCACAATCTTATTGACAGAACCATCAATCTCAAAAACTTCATTTGTCGCTAATCTTTTAATCTGCATCTTAATACCCCTTAATCAAAACATAGCCAGAAACAACGGTCACGCCTACGGTTGAAACTCGCGCACGTAAGAAGCCACAGCGGATATTGTTCACAGATAACTTCACGGTTGAGCTTGCAACACCTGTCAATGGTGCGCCTAATGCATACCAGTTGATATTATCGTCTGAACCTTCAAGCTGTAATGCTGGTGGCGTTGATGCTGTGCCTAAGTTAATCACCAAATCGGCATTGTTCGTGCCTTGTATGTTTAAGGCTGTAGTGGTTGCATTAAGCGTTGTGAGTGATACGGCTCTATCAAATAACTGGCAATACTGGTCTGTTGTACATTGACGTTGCAAACGGTTGATGGCGCGAGTAAACGATGGTGTTGTCCCTGCTACTGTCTGCACATAACGAACTCTATTGCCACGCAGTCTCAATGGTGGTGAGCGATAAATACCAGTTGCGGTAATACGTGGGAACTGAAACACATCAAACCAATTAGTGCCTGAATCGTCTGACTCCTGCACCATGACATCAAGCGTTGGTGTTGTGCCTGAAACTACCGTTACTGGAATGACTACGCTATAAGATAAACCAGCAGTTGGTGTAAGTGCTGCCGTTGTTGTGGTTGTTGTCAATTCCGCACTGGCTACGTCTGCAACTGTTGTAGGTAATGCCAATGTTGCTGCGCCTACTGTTGCGGTCACCGTACCTGATACTGGCTGTGTGCCTGTGACCTGAATCGCTGGCACTGGCTCTGTTGCATACGTGCCTTGTTTGATGCTATATGCTGCTGTGCCAGAAGTGTGTGCTGTTGCACGAACTCTAAACCATTTATAGGCGTTGACTGATACTTCCCACCCATAAATTGGCGTGGCTGCCAATACACCTGTAGCGGTTTCAACCGTATTGGCATTGGTTCTCACGACTTGCACACCGTACCAGTTACCGTCTATGCCGTTGGTTGAGTTATTGCTATATTCAAACGTGGCGTTATGACCAACCAATGAAGTTGCCACCATTGAAATAGTGACGTTACTTGAACGGTCAACATTTAAAAATACTGTTTGAGCGTTGGCAGTAATGTTGCCCTGTGCGTCAGTATATGAGGCTGGTTGCGTTGAAACTTTTAAACGCCCTGCTTCATCCAATTTTAATGCGGTATAGTCGCCATCGTTCGCAGTTGGTACATCGCTGTCCGAACGTAGTCCAAGCATAAATATACCCATGTCACCTGATGTGTGTGGTGAATCTTCTAGGTAGGATGATGTGGTCTCAATTGCTGAGCCAATATAAACAGGTAATGGGTTTAATTCATCTACTACACCAGCACCGACTGACAGAGGCAATCCAGTTGCTGGGGCTGCAATAGGCATTGGATTCGCGCTTGATACATATCCACCATCCGCACCAAGGCCACCAAGCATGAACTTAAACACTGGAACCTTCTCGCCAGTGATTTCATCCATTTTAAATAAGACTTCAACATTGCCAAAGCCGGTGCCTGATGCTGACATTATTCTTCTACCTCTATACTTTCCATAATCCAAGTTCCATCAGCCTGTTTAACGGCTTTGGCGGTCTTTCTTTTGGTTTCAGGCTGTTTAACTTCTTCTGGTTTGTTTGTAACCACTTCAACTAATTGCGCTACCCGCATTGCAATCTGAGCATTGCTTTGAACAACCTGGCTAATTGCATCCGTGTTCACTTGAATTTCTTGCGCCTCTGCATTTGACACCTGCTCTTTGCTTGCAACGTCGCGCTCTTTTAAGTCAATTTCACGATGTTTAACATCCAACTCGCGCAACTTAACATCTTTATCTTGCTTGGCAGATTGATTCTCTTGCACTAATGCTTCGTTCTCTTGTTTAAGTTGTTGCAACTGCGCTTGCATTTCCTGCATAGCCTGCTCAACTTCTGGCGGTATTTGTGGTTGTTGTTGCTGTTGGTCATCAACATCGTTGCCTTCTTCATCGCGCAAACCTAGCAATGATTTAGCATCAAGCTTCTCATCAAAGCGTTTTAGCGTTTCATCTAGCAAGTTGATTGTGACTTCTGACAACTCAGAATTGCCTTGTTGCTTGGCAAGCGTTAATGTTTCAATCGCCTTCTGAATCTCAGGCATGATTTGAATCCACTGGTCACGCTCACGCATCTTGTTAGGTTTAGATGTTGATCCAGCCCGTATGCCAATGTTGACCATTGAAAACAATGTTTTCTTATCTAGCTCAGGCCATATAGCATCTTCACCAAAGCGTTGCTTGATAACTTCAGGCTGTACGTTCTGCAATAGTAATTGCGCCGAATAAATAGCAATATCAGTCAGCCAATCTTCAATTACATCTAGCGCCTCACCTGTGCGGCCTTGTTGACCTGCTGCTGAAATCTCAGCCTCAGTCGCAGTTTTAGCCACACGAATAGCGCCACTAGCAGCATCTTGCGTATTACCTACCTTTTCCATATCAAACAGCACATCAGATGTGTCATACATCTGTGGGTTGTATGGAATCTCAGGCAACCCTACAAGTTGGTTTTGGAATGAAGCTGGATCATCAGCAGAAACACCAATCACATCTGTATTGATATTGCGACCATTGATTTTAGTAATTTCATCATCCGTAATTCCGGCTGACTTATTCACTAGCCTTACTGGGATGTTTTTACGGCGATGTTCTTTCGCATTGGTTCTGCGTGTATTGTATTCGTCTTGCAGTTCAATTAACTGCTCAACCATTGATCGTGGGTATTTCTTACCATCAACACGGCGTAACTGTAGGCCAAAGAATGGATACCACTGCTCACCTAGTGATTCTGGTTGATAAGGCGGTCTAATGTACTGCTTTGCACCTTCGCATAGCGTGTAAACGGTTAGGTCTTTTAAGCTCCACACCTCGAAAACAACAATAATCTTGTCATCTTCATCAACGTCTTTTTTATCGTAGGATTCGTCAACATTGGTTTCATCAGTCTGCACATAAGACTTTGAACCTTTTGGCGGTGATTTACCAAACTGAGCCTTGAATGCGCCTACTGTCATCTTAATGCGGTGTGCAATCTCTGTAGATTGAATGAACTCATCAATATCACGGCATGATGCATCCATGACAATCACATCTTCTGGTTGCAAGAAGTCTGCGACCAATCCCTCAGATACTACAATTTCAATCTGTGATTCTAATGCTGTTAGCTGCTGCTGAAGCTCAAACATCTTAGCTTCATATAAATCACACTCTCCACCCTCTTGCTTGGTTTCTTCAATCAGAAGCTTGATGCGTTCTACATTGTCCTGAGTATCATTGATGCGATTACGGATGATAGGATCATCTTTCTTCTCACGCTGATAAACTACTTTCAGGTAGCCAATTGTTGATGTAAGAGCACTACGAACCGCAGTCTTGCCACGTTTCTTTAGCTTTGCATCTTTAACGAGAAATACATTGAGTGAGTTTTCCAATGTCTTAGAAAACTTATTGAGCAGAGGATATTGCTCAGTATTGATACGATCATCAATCTCAACGGTAATCTCTGGCGCTTTGGCATAAATAGCAGGCTGGATGGTTTCAAGCATCGAACCAACAAGGTTTACGCGAACTAAGCCATCGTCACCATCATCATTCACATCACCATCAGCATAATTGCGTGCTTTTTTCCAGCCTTCAGCACGTGTCTTTAATGCGCTATCAAATGATTTAATGCGATCAAGCAATCGCTTGCAATGCTTCTGCTCACGCTCATCAACAGGGCTTGCGCCCTGTTTCTCGTCATCAAAACTATCTAACATTTAGTTGATGTCAGATAAGATAGAAGCTTGCAAGTTACCTGATGTAAATGCAGTCATATTCAAGCGGATAAACTGTTTAAGCGTAACCATATGAATCACGCCGCCACCAACTGCTGTAATAGCTGATGCGCCTGTAGCTGTAGCCCAAGTCGTACCATCTTCTGATGTTTGAATAACTGCTGAACCAACGAATGAGCCTGCTGGTGAAGCATATTGAACTGGCACAATCATGCCAGGTAGAAAGCCTGCTTCTGTGGTGCTAATTGTTGCGCCTGCAACTACTGATGCAAGAACCGCTGTTTGTTTAATTTTCATTTCATAATCTCCTAAAATACGTTTTAATAACGAGTGATAAGAGATTAGCTTATGAATAATTTATCCATGCGATTGATAGTTAACTGCGATATTTAGACTTTTCTTTTTTCTCAGTAGAGTTTTTATATACCCACTCAATAGTTCCAGCTTGAACTGGTTTAGCTCGCTTCTTGCCTATGCGCTGATATGGCCTACTCATACAAGCATAACGCCAGTCATCCGCAGCATGATCTTCCATTTCACTATCTAAATCCTCTGGCTTGTTCTCATCATGCTGCAATAGTGGAATTGTACGGATTGAATCTAAGCAAGTATCAAACACATAGATCATTGGCTCATCATCCTCACCAACAAACCGCTGCCTCATCTGATCCCATCCATTGATGCGTGAATTGTCCGCAGCTCTGAATCTAACACCCTTTTTAATCAATCTCTCAGCAATGCTTGCGCCGCCATCAACTTTCCAGCACGCAGGGTCAGCAACACCATAAGCAATATCATCACCTTTCTCACGCTTAGATATACCTTCAGCTACTTCTTCAGCCGTGAGTTTTAATCCAATATTGGCAGACTTTGCACCATACCATTCACGGTAGCGCACAATTGCATTCTTAGGGATATGCAATCCTCCATCGCTAACCGCCCACCATCCAACACTAAATGGCTTAGCTGAACCCCAGTCGAATGACCTAAAGCGCGTCCAATCTTTAGGTATTGCAAATGGCTTAATCACGTGGTTCTTATTCCAACAATCAAAGAATGCGCCTGCAACCACATTCCAATCACCATCAAGCCAAGCTCTAACTAACTCTGCTGAACCGGATGATTTAAGCAGTGAAACATACTGCTTATTGTCTTTTAGGTATTTATTATCTGAAATCTTAGAAGGAATGAACATGCGAGTAAGGCCATTCTCATCTTCCAATGGGTGATAAGGTGGCATTGCATCAATGAATCTAGCCTTAACCCAAATATGACCTTTACCGCCCGGATTGCCAGAAGCTCTAATTCTCCCGTGAATACCAACAGAGTTACGCAAACAGGCTTTTAGTTTGTTGTAACCGTAATCGGTAGCATGATTTGTTAGCTCATCGAACCCGATCCATGTGTATTGATGGCCTTGATAGTTATCTGCATCTTTATTATTTTCGATATAGCGCATCTTAAGCGTTGCACCAGATGGAAAGTACCAGCAATTTGCAAAAGGATAATCTCCGCTCTTCGTAGATTTATAAACTGCACCATAGCTTGGGTATATTTCCATAGCGCGCATTTGTAGTTCTTCAAGCTCTGGATATGTCTTACGAAAGATAATGCCTCGCCAGTTTGCACCTATGCTTACATCCTGAAGATAGTCACCAAGTAGAAAGTCTGATTTACCACCACCTCGAGCACCACCAAAGAATAGCTCATCAACAAATGTTGCAGTAATCGCGCTACTTTGTGTGCCCGGCTGTGGCGACCAAGCCATGTGCTTTCATCCAATCTTCTTTTGATAATTTAGGGGCTATGTCAACCTCTATTAGTCCTTCATGTTTAACGCTCTGCTTTTCAACTACAAATCCCAGTAACTTTGCTTTTGCCATTGTTGCAGCGGTTGCAGCGCTTGATTGAACTGTTTCAGCGGTTAACGCAGCCTGTCTGTTTTCATCAAGCTCATTAAGTATGTCGTCAAGTGTAGTTTCAGCGCGTTTTTGTGCTTTTAATTGATAGTCTTTTATGGCTTGAGCTATGTCAGGTTTTGTCAGGTTTTCTTGACCAATTGATTTTGCTGTCTTTTCACTATAACCAGCACGAATCGCGGCCTGAGTTGCATTCAAGTCTATTAAATACTCGTCAACAAATCTTTGCTGCTTACCTTTAAGCATCTGCATGCTCCTGATTCGATGTATCAACAACCATATGAATACCCATCACCTTCATAATCTGCACCTTCTTAAACAGATGCACCTTGTTGTGCCCATCAATCCTAACCCTTGAGCACTTAACTAACCCTTTGTTGTACATGTCAACCAATATGGCCTCGCATGTCCTGATAGGTAAATCTGCTCGGTAAGCAATAGCGGCTAATGGCTGCCAAGTGTGTAAAAGTTCTGTTTCAACCTTCTCGTAATTGGTCAAACTCATTGCGTAAGCTCCAAGATAGTTGCACTCTGTGATTTGTTGTAACCGCGCTTAATAGTGATTGGCTCAAATAACTTATCATCAACGCCCAATGCGCGCGCAACGCCATCAATGTTTGGTTTTATTGCAGCAAGTAGGTTATCAAGGTCACGATGGCGCTTATCGTTTTGAATAAAAGTCACCATCATGGCGATTGGCTTTGGTAAAAACTTCTTACCGACTGATGCTTGCCTGGTTAATACAAAACTTGAATTAATAGCGGTTTGTTTTCTTACTTTTGTCGAAGTCCAATGCTTACCATTTTTTCGGTTAGGCATTAACGCCATATCTGGGTAAGGTAACTCTATAATCATTTCAGCAGCCCTTTGTTCATTAGTTTTAACTGCGTTTCAATAACACCTTCGTAGTGCATAAGCTTTAATCCTTCGCGTCTGTATGGTGTTTTAACTCTGCCATCTAATGCATCGTGACAAGATGAGCAGCAGTAAGCGCCGTGAATATCACTCACTTTCTTTCCTACCCCATGACCGAAGCGAACTCCGCTGATATGCGCAAAAATGGTTGTTTCTGTATTTCCATTGCATACACCAGGTATGCGAACTGCGCATGCTTCTCCACGTGCCGATTTGGTAATAGCACTCATAGAAATCCAATCACCTTGCTCATTACCTCATCCAACTCATCACGCCCTGCGTAAGTAATTAAAACCTTCTGCAAAATCACATCAGCTACCGCGCTATACACACGTTCAAATTCTTCATCATCCATACTTGCAAATCTGATTGATTTGGCTTCAAGCTTCATGTTTCCATCAAGGTCAAAGGTTTGATCGTAATAACCGGCCTGAACTAAAACATCTTTGCGAAAGCGCGTGAAGTTCTTGGCTACTGGCTGGCCTTTGTATGATTTATTGATGCGATCAGGCTCCCATGCATCGAATGCAAAGTTAAGCAATGCAAAGAACTTGCGGTGAAACTTGCCGTTACGTGGGAAGATTGCCTCAAAATCGACTATCTCACCGACTTCAAGATTATTAATGCGCTTCCAAAACTTGCGCCATGCTTTGTTATCAGTTTCAGATACACCACCAAGCACGCTGAATAGGTACTGATAAAGAGCCTCTTTATGAGTTTCTGTAAGTTCTACGTCAACGCGCTTGGTGATAGTGAAATCAGACATTTTTAGCTATTTAATTGTTCTAAGGCTTCTGCATCGCTAAATGTTTTGGTGGCTTCAATATCAGGCATATCACCTTTATTAGCTGATGCTCCGTTTAAATTCTGTTTTAGCAGATACCCCTCAAGCGCCCAAATTTTCTGACGCGCATTGTCATAAGCGATGTTCTTACCAATTTCAGCATCAAAGTTTTCAGCACTTACGCAGGCGCTTTCACCTACAACCATAGTTCCGTTTGTTAACTGCATGGCACATACGGTTAGAGTTGTTCCTTCTGGCTGCCAGAACTTCGCGCCATAAATCACTGAATCAATATGGCTAGGTGTTAGGCGCGGTGCATTTAAACCTTTTTCTTTAATTTCTTTTTCGAGTTGTTTTTCATTCATTTTTCAATTCCTCAGTTAATTGTTTATGTTTCATTACTGCTTCTTTTTGCGTGTTGCAGACTGCTTTAAATTTACCGCCTTCAAATAAACCAAACTTCAAATTTCCAAGTTCTTTTTTTCCATTTTTAGTCATTGTCCAGTTGCCGTTTTTTGCATGGTATTGATCTACTTCAACCCAAGCCACTAAGCAGCCTTTTTCTGGTCTAGCTTCGCGTCAATCTTTGCAATCAGTGCAAACTTATCCATCCCCTGCGTTCCGATCTTCAACTCTTTCGCCTTTGCCATAATCCCTGCATCCGTCTTTCTCCATGCGTTAGCAGTTGCAGCTTCTTTGAAATTTCCTTGAGTGACGTTATCGGCGGCTGCTTGCTTTCGCATACCCTCAACCATTCCAAGCACATAGGAAAACTTCTTGATTTTTGCGGTTTGAGCTGCGTGGACAAACTCCTCAAGCGTAGCTCCAGCAGTAAGCATTGCCTGAAGCTTGGGGTGGCTTGGGTTTATGTCCAGGTAGTTAAGATTTTTAAGTTCCATACACACACTGGCGGCAAGAGTTGGCTCTACACTGGTTAATGTTTCTATACTGTGTGTTAGTTCATTGGGTTTATATGGCTCTGGCTCTGGTGAGCTTTCGAGTTGGGTTTCACTTTGGTTATTATTTGAAAACCCACTGGGTTTTTCTTGGGTTTTGTTTTCTGTCTTTTTAGGCCTACCGCCTTTACTTCCATTTAACCTAGCAGATACCATTGCAGGTTGAGCTTCGGTTATTTCTTTCTCAGCCCTTTTCTGCTCATAACCTCTATCAGTTAGCTTGAAGTATTGATTTAGTATGCTGATAACAGCCTTTCGCTCATCTTTGCTCATTGCCCTAGATATGCGGCAACATGCATCAATATCTACTGGTAGTGCTGATTCTGTTGCGTAATAGTGATCTAACAATCTGTCATATGCACCAAATTCAGCAAGAGATAAGTGGCCTGTATCGCGCTGTATATCTCCTACATAGCGCTTATAGAAATTCATACTAAACCCCACTGACTAGCCATTGCATCAGCTACGCCTTGGAATGTTTTGCTACGCTCTTTCCATCTGTTAATGCTTGGTGGCAAATAATGCAATCTCATTCTTTCACTTTCTGGCAATGCCATTGTTTCTGATTTAACATCATTAGTTGCAGCCAGTAACGGCAATCCCTTAAGCCATAAGCAAGTTGCTTTTGTTTCTTTATGTCCAAACATATATGGCTGAATAATTTGATCTGGCTTACGGTATAAGCTGCTCATAATGCAAACAGGATTTTCTATAGCGATCATTGGAATATCTGACTTAGCTAACATCATGAAAAAACTGATTGCCGATTGCTGACGCCCATCTATACGCTTTTGTTTGAAGTGTGCTGCACCAGATACACTTAGGTGCGTGCATGGTGGATGAGCAATCATTAAATCCCAGCAACCATTAATTACATCTCGAATGTCGCCTTGATAATGCTGTCCTGGTGAATCTGTAGGAAGTAAATCGCAACTCATCGCGTCATGCCCCCCCCTAGTGAAAGCATCGCGTACAACACCAGAGTATTCGCAGGCAACTAAAACTCGCATTATTAATTTGTTGAAAACAAATCACTCTGAGAGAGTGGTAGCTGTAAAACGATTGCCGTTATTCCGGTAATAGAGCATTTGCGCTTAATTGGCAATTCAACCAACTCGCCATTTTTTACTAACTCATTAACACGCCCAGCCACACTAGAAGTTTCAATCGAAAGATATTTTGCAATCTCGCGCCTAGTAAATCCGTGCTGTGGATTTTCATTCATAAACGCCATAATCTTGCACGTTTGCGCACCAAACTTACTTTGCAGAGAGTGGTAAACATCAATACTGCTTTGCCTTACTTCTGTTCTCATGATTTACCCTCGTCCAGCACTGTAGGATGGTCATTAATGGCACGGTTAATTAAAGTAGCTTCATCAATCTTGTGATCAACAAAACTTGAAAGGATGCGATTAACTATGTCAGTACGCGATACCATCTTTCCAGATGATTTAGTTTCAGAAATTGCAACTGAATCAACAACAGCCAATACATACTTTGGTGAATTAACTCTAAGCTCTGCAACTTCATCACCTAATCTATTGGTTCGAGAGAATGAAATTTTCTCAGTCATACAAGTGCCTTTCGATTGCAAGGTTATGTTAAGGAATATTTCTTTGTTATCCAGTTTCACTTTTGGAGGAATTCCTCGAGTTATCCAGTTATGTACTTTCTGTGCGCCACCTTTTCCCAAGTCATAATTCAATAACTTGGCAACTTTTGTCGCACCGCCTAGACTTAAAATTAACTCGCCATCATTCATGCAGCATCAACCAATTCAGGCCAGATCAAATGCCAATCATCAGGGCGCAAATCTTTACGAGTTACTTTTCCTTGCGTTGCTTTTTCAATGGTTACGCACTTCTCTGGTGATATTGGTCGATGTCCAGAAATCCACTGATTTACCATGCCAAGTGATACGCCGATTAATTCAGCAAAAGATGACTGTGAAATGTTCTTAACTTTTAAGTATGTATCTATATTCATAGATATTAATATAGCAAAGCTATACACAAATGTAAAGCCATGCTATATATATTTTTTAATAGCATCGCTATATGGCTAAAAGCGCAAAAAAATTAGTAAAAAGAGAAGTAATGGACTTAGAGGGGAAATCTTTAGCCAAAAGATTCGAATCTGTAAAAAGTAGAGCCGCGTTTGCAAAAATGCATGGACTTAACCCTACTATGATTCAGCAGCACTTAACTTCAGAAAGACCAATATCATTAGAGTACGCAAAAAAATATGCAGAAGGATTTGGCTGCAAGCTAATTAATATTAGTGAGCGCCTACATGATGAAATTCAAAAGGCCAATGAATATATAGATAACGATACGGACGATGATTATTTGTTAATCAATATGATGGACTTGAAGCTTTCTGCTGGCGGAGGGAATATAGTTACATCGCACGATGTAAAAAAACAAATTTCATTTCGCTCTGAGTTTTTTAAGCAAGTTGGATGTAAGCCTGAAAATGCAATTGGCTTTCCAGTGCAAGGCGATTCAATGAATGATGTTCATATTATTGATGGGTCGATAGTTGTATTAAATAGAGCGAAACGAGAACCAGTAAAGAATAAGTATTTTGCAATCTGGATTGACGATAAATATCTAATCAAAGAATTAGTACAAAGAAATGGTGTGTGGTATGCAATATCACATAATAAGGAACACAATGAAAAATACCCTGATATTTATATAGATCATGAGTTTTCTGGAATTATAGGGCAAGCATTTTGGTGCGGATTTAAATTGTAAGAATTTAACGTGCTTATTCTATTTTCATCATTGGCTTTGGTTTTGATTTTTTATATCCCAACCTACCCAATCATTGATTGGGCAATATCTAAATTTAGCATTTTAAAGAAAAATAGATTAATAATTTTTATAATCGTCTCCATTTTTTATTACTGCATAGGATTTTTAGTATTAACCTGGGAAGATTCAAAAGAGAAAAAATGGGTAAAGTCAACTTATTCACAAGAGGAATATGAAGATATTGCACCAGAACAATGTTGGGATAGGCAAGGTCAGTATGAATGCTAAGTGGTTAATATTTTATTTAACAATAATTCCAACTTCAGCAATAGCTTGGGATGGATATGATTCGGATTCAGGGTCTCAGATTGAAATACAGAAGAGAAATCTAGTAAGGCAAGGAAAAGATATAGATTTTTATGATTATGAAGAAGGCGAATATGGAAGCGGAAGAGTTATATCTATAACGAAAAATGGTAGGGGCGCTCGCGTTGAAATTGAAGATGATGAAACTGGTGAAGAAAGAACTTTTTATATGGAATAAAAATCAGCATCGCTAGAGCTGTTAATCTAGCAAACTAAGGGGTAAATTATGAAATATGTACTAATGGTATTAGCTCTAGCATTTTCACTCACGGCATTTGCTCATTCTGGCGGTACAGATTCTAACGGATGTCATCACGATAGAAAAACTGGCGGCTATCACTGCCACTAAATAAATAAAACCTTCTAACCTGCTTCGGCAGGTTTTTTTTCGCCCAATGAAAAAATATATAGCAAAGCTATTGCTTTTAACATATAGCTTTGCTATATTTATCACATCAACAAACGGATGGAGAAAATCATGAACATCATGCAATTTGGTTTAGCTAGTCAGCAATTAATCGTAAATTCAAACAAGATTGCAGCATTGCCAACAGATAAAACTGTTGCTGATATTCAATCACGTGGCCTTAGATTAGTTCATAAGCCAAGTAATTTAATTTCTCTTAGAGCTGAGCAAGAAATGCGCCGTATGCAAATGTGCTCAAGCCCAGAAGCAGCCTAATCATGTTATTTGGATCGTATGAATGGCACCTGCATCATAACCTTGAGCTTTCTAAGCGTAACGCACAAGTGTCAATGTTTAATTTTAGAACAACAAAGATTGATTTTTATCTTAATCATGCAATTCAACACACTTGCAAATCACTCAAATTAAAAAAACAGATTAAGGCATTGATGCAATGAAGCTAAGTGACGTATGGCCTACATTGTTTTTAATTATCAGTGTAGTTATTGGAGCAATTCTTGATGACATTTCAAGGGTGATATTTTGAAAAAGATAAAAAACATTACTAACGATTATTTATGGTTAAGACGAATGAAATATTCAATTTATAGAAGCGTCAAGTTGGCATTAAAACTTAATTTAGGAGAATGAAATGAGTACAGCAGTTATGACATTAGCAAATAATTTGGCTGCAAAGTTAGGGATGGGTGAAGTAGGCCAAGAACTAATAAGCACATTAAAAGCAACTGCATTTAAGGGCGATGCAACTGATGCGCAGTTTACAGCGCTTATGATTGTTGCAAATCAATATGGGTTAAATCCTTGGACTAGAGAGATATATGCATTCCCAGATAAACAGAATGGAATTGTTCCAGTTGTTGGTGTTGATGGATGGTCAAGGATTATTAACGATCATCCACAATTTGATGGCCTTGAATTTACACAAGATGAAGAATCATGCACTTGCATAATTTATCGCAAAGATAGAAACCACCCTATTAAGACAACGGAATACCTAAGTGAGTGTTTGCGCCCTGCTTTCACAAGCAAATCAGGCTATGAAGTTAAAAGCCCATGGCAATCTCACCCAAAGCGTATGTTGAGGCATAAGGCGCTAATCCAGTGCGCACGTTTAGCCTTTGGTTACACTGGTATTTATGATGAAGATGAGGCTGGAAGAATTACAGAGAAAGACATTACACCGCAGCCTGATAGCACTACTAAAACAGAACCACCACCGAATGTTCTTGATGACGCGACATTTAAAACAATCGCTGATAAATACCGTGAATCAGTAGCACAGGGTAAGAAAACGATTGAAGGCTTTATCTCATGGGTAGAAGGCAAAGGAGCTTTGATGACAGGTGCACAAAAATCAGAGGTTGCTTCATGGGCAGTGCCGGTAATTATTGAAGGCGAAGCGGTAACAGTTGATGACTTTGCAAGCGCTTACGAACAAGCGGAAAGCGAGAGTAAATAATGGAACGTACATTAATGAATTTGCAACAAGGATCTGAAGCTTGGCATTCATTTAGAGCTACTCATTTTGGCGCAAGTGAAGCAAGTGCCATGCTTGGAACGTCACCATACAAAACACGAACACAACTTTTGAATGAAAAGAAAACTGGATTAGTGCCAGAGGTCGATACTTTCACACAAAAGATTTTCGATAAAGGTCATGCAGTAGAGGCGTTAGCAAGACCGATTGTTGAAAAGATGATTGGCGAAGAGCTATCTGCCGTTACCTATGCTTTTGGAAAGCTATCTGCATCATGTGACGGACTTAGTTATATGGGAGATATTGCTTGGGAAAACAAACAATTTAATGCAACACATTATGAGCAAGTTAAAAATGGCGAATTGCCAGAAATTCACTGGGCGCAATGTCAACAGGTTTTATATTGCACTGGCGCTGAGAAGCTGTTTTTCACTATATCAGATGGTACAGAAGAGCGTACTGCTGGCGTTTGGGTTTATCCAAATGAATTGCAGCAAAAAGAAATTATTGCAGCATGGGCGCAATTTGAAGTTGATCTAGCTAACCATGTTGTAACAGAAGTAAAAGAAGCTCCAAAAGCACAGGCGATCATGGCGCTACCTAGCCTAGCAATTCAGATTAAAGGCGAGGTGACGCTATCTAACCTGGCTGAATTTAAAACGGCTGCTACAGCATTTATTGAAAGCATCAATACTGAATTAGTCACCGATGATGACTTTGCTAATGCAGAAGCTACGGCTAAATTTTGTAAAGATGCAGAAGAAAACATCGAGCTTACTAAAAAATCAGCCATTGCACAGACAGCCAGCATTGATGAGCTCATGCGCACAATGGACTACTTAAAAGAGCAGTTGAGAGACAAGCGCTTGCTGATCGAGAAGTTAGTTAAATCAGAGAAAGAGAATCGCAAGCTAGAAATTATCAATAAAGCTAAAGATGCATATCAAAAGCACTTGGAAGATTTGCGCGAAGGTACTCATCCACTATTTATACCAAATACAAGCCCTGATTTTTCAGGTGCAATCAAAAGTAAGAAAACGCTTACCAGCATGCAAAGTGCTGTTAATGATCTTCTTGCTAAGTCAAAGCAGGAAGCAAGCGCAATAGACATGGAAATTCGCTCCAAACAAGTATGGATGAAATCAAATGCAGAAGGATATGAGTTCTTATTTATTGATCTGCAAATAATCATATTCAAGCCAATTGATGATTTCAAGCTGCTTGTTCAATCAAGAATTGATAACCATAAAAAACTTGAAGCAGGGCGTGAAGCTAAGATCATTGCAGAAGCTAATGCTGCTGTACTTGAGAAAGTACGGTTAGCTGACTTAGCGAAAGAGCAGACAGATGCAAAACAAGAGACATTAGGCGCATTAGATATGTCTAGTGGGGTCGGCAGACTTTGTGCAGGAGTTGGTCACATTGATTCTTTTGTTATAGGAAGCCAAACCTCAGTAAATATCCAGCACTTTCAAGGCGTAGAGCCTGGCGTTTATGATTTGGTTAAGGCTGTAGCAAAGTCTTTTGGTGCTGATGAAATGCTTGCGCATAAGTGGCTTCTTGAAGCAGATTTCACTAAATATCAGCAGGCAGCCTAATCATGAAAACCCTATCCGATGCAGTTTTAATAAACCTAACACCCAATACTTATTATAGGGCGCGTGACATTGCGGATCAGATGAAAATCAACCCTTCGGCAGTATCGGCAAGTTTACGTGAACTGTCTCGGGGGGGGGGGGGTAATTGAACGCATTAAAGACAATACAAGAGTTCTATATTTAACCAAGCAAAAAGCACTTTTTTAACTAGGGAAACAATCATGAAATCATCAGTAAAGGAAATTGAAACAATCATCGGAACCGCAATGGGTAGTGGATTTTACGCTGGACGCATTATGGTCGGTGAGCAGGCCTACGCAATTGTAGTTGCGCCTAAAGATGAAGGTGAGCACGAAGATACCGAATGGATTGCAGACTACAAAGATGTACCTAACTCCAAATCATACTTTGATGGCTTGGCTAACACTAACGCAATGGCAGAAGCCGGTAGTGAACTTGCGCAATGGGCACGAGCTTTAACTATCGGTGGAAATGATGACTGGTATCTGCCAAGCCAAGATGAATTAGAAATAATCTATCGCAACCTTAAGCCAACAACGCGTCAGAACTCATGCTATGCACGTTCAGGCATAAATTTATCAGCCATTGAACCAACCAGGCCATATACGCCTGAATTTCCAGTGCAAACACAAGCTGAACTATTCAAAGAAGGTGGCTCAGAAGCATTTGAAACTGAATATTACTGGTCATCCACACAGCACGCGTCCGTCGCTGGTTATGCATGGACTCAGGACTTCCTCAATGGCAATCAGAGCTACTGGGACAAGTACGACGACATTCGGGCGCGAGCTGTCCGCAGATTGCCCATTTAGTCATTTATCAATTTGTTTTTAACAACGGGAGTAAGACATGAAGCAAATCACATTAGAAGTGCTTGAAACCAAGCATAAGGAATTTGGCGAAATGATTGCCAAGTTCAAAGCAGAAATTAAAACGGCATTCTTTTTGCCAGAATCGCACATTGAGTTATCTCATGGTGAGCATTACGCAGGTGTGATTCTTGGCAAAGAAGGTGAATCAAGTTACCACCTGATTTTATTACCAGAAGATAAAGAGCCGGGTAAATGGAAAGAGGCTATGGATTGGGCTAAATCAATCGGTGGCGAGTTACCTACACGCCGTGAGCAATCATTATTGTTTGCAAACCTGAAAGAACAGCTTCAAGAGGCTTGGTATTGGTCTGGTGTGCAGCACGCGTCCGACGCTGATTCTGCATGGGGTCAGACCTTCGACAATGGCTATCAGTACTACTGGAACGAGTACTACTACCGTCGGGCGCGAGCTGTCCGCAGATTAGTAATTGAATAATTTAGTTTTTTAATCTTTTAAGAAATCGACATGGCTATCCATACAGACTTACCGATTTACAAGGCAGCTTACGAGTTGTTAGACAAAAGCACAGACCTCGCCAAAAATATGCCTAGAGATTTTAAGGTGTCAATTGGCGGGGTAATCCGTGACGAATGTATAGCAATTACGGTGCTGGTTTTTCGTGCGAATGTTGCTCAAGATAAATCGAAACACCTTGTGTCATTGATAGAACGCCTACAAGTCGCAGAATTGATGTTGCGCCTATCAAGAGATAAACGCCTGATTTCAATAAAACAGTATGCAGAGGCAATTTTATTGACAGGAAATATCGGTAAACAAGCTAATGGATGGCGCAAAGCAACTTTGTCGCCTGTTTCATGATGGTTAAGGCCACTATGACTGAGCGTAATTTTAATCTGGTTTTGCCGCTAGCTCAAAAGGCTACCGCTATGCGCACAATAGATACCACTGATAGTAGTCAGGTTCGGTCTAGCGCAGTTTCTGAAATGATCGGTGCAAACCTTCGCTTTGGTGACGTAGATAGCAAGACAACTAACAGCACGCGTCCAACGCTGATTATGCATGGAATCAGAACTTCAACAATGGCAATCAGAACAACTGGAACAAGAACAACAACAATCGGGCGCGAGCTGTCCGCAGACGAAAACAATCACAACAATGTCGATTTCTCTTTTACAGAGTTGGTGCAAGCATACTTTGATTGCAGAAAAAATAAGCGGAACACTAAAAGCGCATTAGCGTTTGAACAAGACTTGGAGCGAAACTTAAACGTGCTCTATGATGAATTATTAAGCGGAATATATCAGCCAGGCACTTCAATTTGCTTTGTCATTACTAGACCAAAAGCGCGTGAAGTATGGGCGGCTGATTTTCGTGATCGCATTATTCATCACCTGTTTTACAACAAGATTTCACCACGCTTTTATGCATCATTCATTGTCGATAGTTGTGCATGCATACCCGGGCGCGGAACACTTTACGCAGCTAAACGACTTGAATCTAAAGTGCGCAGCATTACGCAAAATTGGAGTATGCCAGCGTTTTATTTGAAGTGCGACTTGGCAAACTTCTTTGTTAGTATTGATAAAGATGTGTTGTTTCAGCAGATCATGAAAAAAGTCAGTGAACCATTCTGGCTTGAACTGGCTAAAACAATCTTGTATCACGATCCGCGTGCCAATTATGAGTTTAGAGGAAAGTCACAATCAATTGAATTGGTGCCGCCTCATAAACGTTTAACGAATCAGCCTAGCAATTTAGGTTTGCCGATTGGCAACCTGTCATCACAGTTCTTTGCAAACATCTATTTGAATGAGCTAGACCAGTACGTTAAGCATCAAATAGGCGCAAAGCACTATATACGCTACGTAGATGACTTCTTGTTATTGCATGAAAGCCCACAGTGGCTAAACGCTGCTTTAGAAAATATAAATGCATTCTTGCCAGCTAAATTAAATGCAAATCTTAATCCTACTAAAACAATATTGCAGCCGATTGATCGCGGCGTTGATTTTGTAGGCCAAGTGATTATGCCTTGGCATCGTGTTGCTCGTAAGCGTGCGGTTAATGAAGCTATTCGTCGCATCAACATTACGCCAGATAGTGAATTGCTTGAAGTCGCCAACAGCTATTTTGGCTTACTTGGTCAGGCGTCTAAAAGTCAGAAATCACGCGCCAAACTTGCTAATGTATTGCGCTGGCGTGGGCATACCATCAACAAAGCTTTATCTAAAACATATAGGAAGGCAGTATGAAATCAACTCAATTAAAGCCAAAGTTTTCACGAATGATTGCCATGCAACGCGACTTTGAAGAGATTGAGAAGTTCTTTAGGTCATTAAAGCGCGATGATTTAACTGAAACAAAGAATGATGATGGAAAGTGGCTCATTACTCAAAATAACCTTGAAGGCACAACATACGATGCTTTAAGTTCAATCGAAGATTGGTGCAACTTCTTCAAAGCATTAGCTGATATGTATATGCCTAAAGAGCTTTGTTTATACAACGATAAGCCGATTAGAAAGCTAATCAGTAAGCTTAGATTAGACCAGCCCGTAACGATGGATTTAGTTAATGAAGCTGAGTTGATTTTAAAGCCGCAGCGTTATTTATTTATGAGCGTTCCATCGCATGTATTTAATGCAACAAGAGCTAAGATATTCGAAGAACAAGAGAGAAATGTTGCAGCGTAATGGAACTGATACCAGCAAAAGAAGTGTCAAAAATACTAGGATTAAAACCTAGATATGTAGCTGAAAAGCTTGTGCATAAGGCCAATTTTCCTACTGCATACAGAATACTAGGCGGTAGTAGAAAATGGAATAAAGCAGAGATATTAGAGTGGCTTGAAACTCAGAAGGAGGCGGCATGAGTAATATGGAGGTTCATTTTACAAGCAATACTGATTTATGGAGCACTCCACAAGCAACATTCGATAAGTATCATGCAATTCATAAATTTGAATTAGATGTTTGCGCCACAAATGAAAATAGAAAATGTGAAAAATTTTTTACACCAGAGCAAGATGGATTAAAACAGTCTTGGGGGGGCTTGTTGGATGAACCCACCATATGGGCGTGAAATTGGTATATGGATGAAGAAAGCATATGAAAGTAGCTTACTAGGCGCAAAAGTAGTGTGTTTAGTTCCTGCGAGAACAGATACAAGATGGTGGCATGAATACGCGATGAAAGGTGAAATTGAGTTTATCAAAGGCCGTCTAAAATTTGGCGATGCTAAAAATAGCGCACCATTTCCTAGTGCAGTAGTTGTCTTTAATCCAGCATAGGCGCAATATCGCTTGCATTTGGGTTGTAATAAATCATGAGCGACTTATGGTTGCGATGCCCCATTATTTTAGCAAGCGTAATGTTATCAACTTTCTTAGCCATCCATGTGCAGGCATTATGCCTAGTATCATGAAATACAAAGCCGGATAACTTTGCAGATTTTCTAGCTGATCTAAATAAAAAGTCACGCTGTGAATCGGTAATGGTGAAACACTTACCTTTAGTCTCAAGCTGCTTGAATAGTTCTACAGCTTTAAGCGTTAATGGCACATCGCGCTCGTCACCGTTTTTTGTTTTAGTCAGGTGAACCTTACGCCCTACAAAATCTACTTGTGACCATTCAAGTGAAACAATCTCACCTGAGCGCATACCTGTCTGCTCAGCAATAAACATACATAACGCTACTTGCTGGTCATCTGTGACGCATTTAATTGAACTTTCATAGCCTAACGTATCAGCCATGATATTAAACTCTTCTTGCGTTATCAGTCGCTTTCTATGAGGGTTATCCGGTGGCCTCTTAACATCGCTTAATGGGTTTTTATCAATCCACTGCCATTCTTTACGAGCAATCTCAAATACTGCGTTGAGCAATACCATTTCTCGCCTGATCGTAGAGCCTTGCAACTTTGAGCTATCACGCCACTTAGCTATGTCATTTGGTGTAATAGAAGCGATAGGCTTATTGGCTATTTCCATGTCGCGCTTGAACTTCTTTAGGCGTATTTCTTCCCACCGATTATTGCAAGATTTAATATATTCTTCTAATGCTTCGCTAAATAGATGTTTTTCTGGCTCAAACTTTCCAGCCTCCATAGCATAAGCCCATTCAACCGCCCTAGCCTTGAGTTTGAATGTTTTATATTTGCGCTTCTTAACACCGTTTACACTGATGTAAACTTGAGCTTCCCAGCTATTGCACACCTTGCGAAAGCTTGCCATTTTCCCGTGAATCTTCCCGTGAATGTTTTGGCAATTATAAGTATAAAGGTGTATTTGTGTGTTATTTTAATTTGGTAATTTGATAAGTGGTTGATGTATATAGGTGTATTAAATGCGCTTTATGTGCATGCTATACTCGCATTATCTTTTGGGCACCATCAAATTGAGTTTCATCAAGTAATTCAAACAGTTAAAAATCCCGTTTAAAATAATTGCTATTCTATTTGGCTGGCATTCCTGAAAGCCAGACCCATTGTACTACGAAAAAGCATCTGGAAAGGTTATAGCTAACTGTGTTGAAGCCATTATAGGTTGTTAAACCTAAGGGCTACAAGTTAGTTTGATAATCGTTGGATTTGTATTTTTCAGGCAGGTTTTTGATATCAAACTATTGAATAACCTAGTGATTTACAAGTAACGCGATAGCCTGCGCACGCTTACCTACATTCAACTTTTGATAGACTCTTTTAAGATGGCTTTTGACGGTATTTTGGGTGATGTTTAATATCACACCTATCTCCTGATT
>Ga0208756_100085_pt1 | contig 59596 bp, 58 predicted proteins | sample LakWasMe73_LOW10_2_FD_183901 | JGI IMG/M metagenome (GOLD analysis project Ga0208756, IMG submission 183901) | Freshwater sediment methanotrophic microbial communities from Lake Washington under simulated oxygen tension - Sediment Metagenome... | ecosystem: Environmental > Aquatic > Freshwater >... | reverse complement strand
AAAAGCTTAATTAAGCTTGATATTGAAGTTATAGAAACCTTAAGGAATTACTATGCGTCACGGTAATAGCAATCGTAAATTAAATCGTACTAGCAGCCATCGTGCAGCGATGTTCCGTAACATGACTGCGTCATTGTTACGTCATGAAATCATTAAAACTACTTTGCCTAAAGCAAAAGAGTTGCGTAAATTCGCAGAGCCTTTAATTACTTTAGGTAAAACTGCAACTTTAGCAAATCGTCGCTTAGCTTTCGATCGTTTACGTGATCGTGATATCGTCGGTAAATTGTTCGGTGAACTTGGTCCTCGTTACAATACACGTAATGGTGGTTATTTGCGCATTTTGAAATGCGGCTTCCGTAATGGTGATAATGCACCTATGGCATTGGTTGAATTAGTTGATCGTCCAGATACAGCTGCAGAAGCTGTAGTGGCTGAATAAGCGATTCGCTAAGTTATAAAATCAAAAAAGCCAGCTATCAGCTGGCTTTTTTGATTTTTACAAGCTAATTATGCGTAAGTGTTGTTTAAGCTTTGATGAGCTTTAATATATCATTTGCCGAGAAAGGCCAATTCAGCTCTGCCTGATTATTGATGCACTTAATCACTGGAATTCTAATGCCGTATTTATCGGTTAGGAGATCATCGTTGCTAATTTCAATAGCTTGCCAGTAAACTTTATGCTGATCTTTTAAGCCAGTAAGCAGTGCTTCTGCCTGTTCGCATAAATGACAGTGTGAGGTTGTATAAAGAATTAATTGTGTCATAGCTAAAAAAGTTCCGATTTCTAGTTTTATTTCATTATTATTTGGCATAAGTAGAAGTAAATTTGTACCAAATACTTCTATTTTTTATCAAAAATAAATCATAATGACGTACTAGTATATATAAATTCAAACAGCATAATTGCGGGTCATTATGGCAGATATTCAAGATTCCAAAGATAGTTTAAGTGAAAGCCTGCAACAGGTTATTGCCTTGCTTGATAAGCATCGATTGGTGGAGAATTTGGTGCATAACCAGGATATGCCAAATCATGATCTAGTCGAATCATTAGTACATAAGCAGAATCTGCAAGAGTTACAGAAGAAATTAGATGCGCTGCACCCTGCGGATGTGGCCTATATACTTGAAGCCTTACCACTTGAACAACGTTTGGATGTATGGGAGCTGGTTAAAGCCGAGCGCGATGGCGAGATTCTGCTAGAAGTATCTGATGCAGTGCGTCAAACACTTATCGCCGATATGGATTCCGATGAGTTGTTGGCAGCGGCTGAACAGTTGGATACCGACGAACTTGCGGACTTGGCACCTGATCTTCCAAAAGATGTATTTCAGGATTTGCTGGATAGTCTAGATGCACAAAATCGTGCCCGGCTGCAATCAGCCTTGTCTTATTCTGATGATGCAGTTGGTTCTATCATGGACTTTGATATTGTCACCATACGCGAAGATATTTCGCTTGAGGTTGCATTACGTTACATGCGTCGTCTAGGCAGTTTGCCTGACCATACAGACAAACTATTTGTTGTGGATCGGCATGATATTTTACGTGGCGTATTGCCACTTAAACGGCTGGTCGTGAGTGACCTTGATGCCAATGTTGCAGACGTGATGTCAGCAGATGCTGTAGTTTTTCATCCGGAAGACATTGCCGATGATGCAGCAAAGGCTTTTGAGCGTTATGACTTGGTTACAGCGCCGGTTGTTGACCAGAATAATAAGCTTGTTGGCCGTGTTACGGTTGATGCGGTAATGGATTTAATCCGCGAAGAAGCTGAAAGCGACATGCTTTCTATGGCGGGTCTACGTGAAGAAGAAGATTTCTTCGCCTCGGTTTGGAAGTCAGTGCAAAACCGTTGGGCTTGGTTAGCCATTAATCTGGTTACAGCCTTGGTTGCCTCTCGTGTGATTGGCTTATTTGAGGGCTCTATTGAGAAAATTGTAGCGCTTGCTGCACTGATGCCTATTGTGGCAGGAATTGGCGGCAACTCCGGCAATCAAACCACGACAATGATTGTGCGTGGCTTGGCTTTGGGGCAGGTGTCTGCACATAATATGCAATCCTTGATTACCAAAGAGTTGGGTGTGTCTTTACTAAACGGACTGCTCTGGGGTGGAGTGTTGGGTGGAATTGCTTATGCACTTTACGGTAGTTACCCATTGGGTTTGGTAATGATGGCCGCAATGACGCTAAATCTACTGTTGGCGGCACTGATGGGCGTGATGATTCCGTTGGTGATGAATAAGATTGGTCGAGATCCGGCGGTTGGTTCCAGCGTGTTGATTACCGCTATGACAGACAGTGGCGGCTTCTTTATATTCTTGGGCTTGGCTACAATATTTTTACTTTAAAGTTTGCAAAATTATCTGAGTCATTGCTGATTGGTTAGCGAAAAATATGAATCAAGACAATATTCACTACCTCTGGCAGGAAATTCTTGCTGATATCTCTACTATGGCGGGCTTGTGGCAGTGGATTGTACTATTTGCTGCATGTATCCTTGCCTGGGCAATTAACGGCGCTTTACGCGCCTATGTGATGCGGTATGCTCCCGAGCGCTGGAAAATTGGTATCGGTGGCGTTAATCGTGTTTTATTTCCACTCTCTACGCTGATATTTGTATCAATTGGTAAGCTGATATTAGCTTACTGGCAGCATACCAGTCTGCTGCTATTGGCTAGTAAGCTGTTGTTGATAATGGCTGTGGTCCGATTGATAGTTTACGCTGTGCGTTACATTATTGAGCCTGGTGGCATGCTCAAGGCATTGGAAAACACTATTGCCGGCTTGATCTGGATTGTGATGGCGTTGCATTTTAGCGGCATATTGCCAGGCATATTAAATGCACTTGAGGATATAAAATTTAACATTGGTAAAAATCAGGTCAATTTATTGTTGGCACTGCAAGGACTGCTAACAATTGTAGTCACTATTTTTATTGCACTATGGTTTAGTCGTGTCATTGAAAACAAAGTGATGCGCGTAGAAAACATCAATATGAATTTACGCGTAGTGCTGGCTAAACTGCTACGGGTATTCCTGTTATTTATTGCGGTTCTTGTTGCCCTATCGGCTGTTGGTCTGGATATCACTATGCTTTCCGTATTTGGCGGTGCGCTGGGCGTGGGTTTGGGCTTTGGTCTACAGCGTATCGCCAGCAATTATGTGAGTGGCTTTATCATCCTTTTGGATAAATCCATGCAAATTGGTGATGTGGTTACGGTCGATGCCCATTACGGTGTGGTGAGTGATCTGCGAACACGTTACTTGGTGCTGCGCAAGCTGGATGGGACACAAGTGATTATTCCCAATGAAACATTGATTATTAACCCGGTTATTAATCACTCCTTTACCGACCATAAGGCTAGGGTCCAAATGCCAATTCAGGTCAGTTACGATAGTCCTTTGGAAACTGCGATGCAATTAATGCAAGAGATTGCAAAAGCTCATCCTAGAGTGCTTGTAGAGCCGGTGCCGACTGTGCACATTAAGGGGTTTGGTGAAAGCGGAATAGACTTAATGCTGAATATCTGGATTCCAGACCCTGAAGAGGGCTCATCTGCGCTGCAATCCGAAATTTATCTGCAAATCTGGCAAGCGTTTAAAGTTAACAATATATCAATTCCATTTCCGCAGCGCGAAGTGCGCATATTAAATATGCAGACTCAGAGTTAGTTGCTTAGCTAATGACTTGATTAGATGGTTTGATTGGATAATTGCTTGAAAAGCGCAGACAATAAAAAAGCCCACTAATAAGCGGGCTTTTTTGTTATTGAAATTAATTATTTCAATTTTGTTTCTTTGTACAGTACATGTTTACGTGCAACTGGATCAAATTTTTTGATCTCGAATTTGCCTGGCATAGTACGTTTGTTTTTAGTAGTGGTATAGAAATGACCTGTACCAGCACTTGATTCCAGTTTGATTTTTTCGCGCATAATAATCTACCTTATTAGATTTTTTGACCAGCAGCGCGCATTTCTGCAAGCACTGAGTCAATACCGTTTTTGTCAATGGTGCGCAAAGCGGCATTAGTAATACGCATGCTTACCCAGCGGTTTTCGCTTTCAACCCAAAATTTGCGGTTTTGCAAATTAGGTAAAAAACGACGTTTTGTTTTGTTTTGTGCGTGAGAAACATTGTTACCCACCATCGGCTTTTTGCCTGTTACCTGACATACACGTGCCATGGTTATCTCCAAGAACTCTATTTTTGAGAAAGAGCGTGATTATAGACTATAAAGTTTGATTTGTTCAAGCTAAATATGTGATTATTAATACACATTGCTTATTAATGTTTGCCAGTACTGCCAAAACCGCCTTCACCACGTTCAGAAGTATCAAAATCATCTACTACGTGAAATTCAGCCTGCATTACCGGAACGATGACTAACTGGGCTATCCGCTCCATTGGATTAAGCTCAAACGCTGTATTGCCACGGTTCCAGCACGATACCATTAGTTGGCCTTGGTAATCAGAGTCAATAAGACCGACAAGATTACCCAGTACGATGCCATGCTTATGTCCCAAGCCCGAACGTGGCAGTATTAGAGCTGCATAGTAAGTGTTGTCTATATGGATTGCCATGCCGGTTGGAACGAGCGTGGTTTCTCCAGGCTGTAATGTAATTGGGCCATCAATGCATGCCCGTAAATCTAAACCTGCCGAGCCAGGCGTAGCATAGGTGGGGAATTGAGCGCGAATGCGGTCGTCCAGAATTTTTAAATCAATAAGGATAGACATGATGATTTTATTTTTAGGGGTTAAGCAATACTATATTAAACACTAAATATGAATAATAAAAAAGCCAGCAGTTAGGTCTTGCTGGCTTTTAGGGGTGGTATTGTACTCGGTGGCTTTTTAATTAGAATTTATAGCTTGCATTAAGGCCAAGAGTCCAATTTCTAGGTGCGCCAGGGTCAAATGCTGAGCTGGTATTAACTCGTACAGAACTGATGTAAGTTTTGTCAGTTAAGTTATCAATTCTTGCAAACTCATTAAGTTTCCAATTTCCCAGATTCTGTGTGAATCCACCTCTGAGATTGAAGATAGTGTAGTTGTCCGCTTTGATGGTGTTGACGTCATTGGTATATACGTCACTGAAGTAAATTCCTTCCACCGCTGTCGAGAAACCAGTTGCTGTGTTTTTCCAGGCTAATTCGGTGTAGGTGTTTGACGTGTACGCTCCCGGGATTTTATTGCCGGAGTTTACAGTCAGTGCCGCTGTGCAAGCACCTGTGCAGAATTTGTCTTTGAACTCTGCATTCATCAGAGTGTAGGCTGCATAAAAGTTGAAATTATGTGGTAATGCGCTATCTAATGATAATTCAAGGCCATGTCTTTCGGTGTCACCTGCATTTTTGAATGATGCAGTTGTACCTTGACCTTGATCTACAACAATTTCCTTTTCTGTATCGACTTTAAATAGAGCGACATTTACACGTGTGTTGTCGCCAATAAAAGCTTTTGCACCAATTTCATAGTTCTTACTTTTGCTTGGCTGTAGTCTAAGGTTCGGGCCAGCACCAGTAGTTGGGTTTGAATAGGTCATTTCAATGAAGGTTGGTGTTTCAAAGCCTTTCCCATAATTGGCATATAAATTAATGGTTGGGGTTAGCTTGAATGTTGCGCCCAGTACTGGACTAGTGTTTGAATACTCAAGTGCACCGCTACTATCAGGATCCGCTACAGTCACCGGCATTTTGTCGTCAACTTTGAACTTGATTTTGGTGTGGCGCAGACCTGCAACTAACAACCAGCGATCAGTGGGTTCAAGGGTTGCTTGAACATATTGGTCAAAGTTATGTACGGTTTGAGTTTCATTCCTATTTAAAGTGGGTTGTTTTACACCATTCACAGTAGGAAATTGGGTTCGATCATCTTGCATGTTGTCATAACTTAAGCCAGCGACCAGTGAAAATGGTTTGCCAGCCAGATTGTCTTTGTAAGTCCACTTTGCATCCAGCCCGCCAAACTCACGATCGATAGCTGATAGTCTGCCACCGCTTGCTCCGCCTCCGATTGCAAGGTAGCCATCAGCAGTTCGTGTGCCGTAATAGCCCATAATGCTAACGCTTTGTTGTTCAGAAATTGCATGATCAATGACTAATCCGGCCTGAGTCTGTTTTTTGTTTGCCCGTGCATCAGTTGATATGGATTTTGCCCCTGCTTGCCGTGGGTTAGTCTTATATTCAGCTAAGGTAAGGGCGAGAGGGTCTTTTGTGTTGTCTTGATCTAGGGAGGTCGCAACTAAAGTTATTTTTGTTGCATTACTTGCTTGGTAAGAAAGCTTGGTGTGCAGCATGTTGCGGGTAGCTTCACTGTGATCGCGGTAGCCATCTGTAGAAAAATTAGAGCCATTAACAATGTAGTTTAAATCGCCATCTTGACCTTCTAAAGTCAAAGATTCCCGGCGTGTATTGTAACTACCAAATAACACTCCTGCTGACACGGTTGGCTCTTTTGCACCGTTTCTAGTAAAGATTTGAACTACGCCTCCAGAAGAGTTCCCGTATAACGCTGAGAATGGTCCGCGCATAAATTCAATTCGTTTCGCAGTATCCAGATTAAATGTACCAGTCTGACCTTGACCATCAGGCATGGATAGAGGAATGCCGTCAGCATAAAGCCGTACGCCGCGAACGCCAAACGCTGAACGAGCTCCAAAGCCACGTGTCGAAACAGCCAAGTCCTGGGACAAATTAAACTTGTTGGCTACAACCACACCAGGAATTCTGGCAGCTGTTTCAGATAAGTTAACTTGCTGCCTGCTGCCGCTGATAGTTTCAGCATCAACAACATCAATCGAAACCGGTAAGTCAAAACTGTTTTGCTCGGTGCGTGTCGCCGTAACTACAACAGGGGCAGTTACAATTTTTGCCGCAGAAGTCTCTTCCGCCAGAATCTGGTGGCTTGTGCCGAGTGCGCTCAACACGGCAAGCGATATTATTTTTCTTTTGTAAGTATTCGGGTGTGACATAAACTAACCTTAAGATAGTGATTGATTTGAAAATTTTATAAGCTTGATTTTAAGTGATTAGCCATAATTGACTATCAGTATTTCCATGAATTTAATAAGGATATAACGTGAAAATAATGCAAAGCGTATTGGCTATGTCATTTGCATAATGGAGCTAGATTAAGAGTGTTATTGCTACAGCTGCTGAGTTTTAAGCATATCAGCAATATGCTTTAGCAGCATTTCTGCAACCAGGTTTTTAGATGCTCTTGGTAGGGGGTGTCCGCCTTTGTCATCAAGCAGAGTGACGCTATTTTCATCCTTCCCCATACTGTCGTGCATTAGATTGGCGACGATTAAAGGCAGTTTTTTCGATTTACGTTTGGATTCAGCGTATTCGAGCAGGTTTTCTGTTTCTGCTGCAAACCCTACGCAGAATGGTGGCTTGGGTAAGCTGGAAACTTCAGCCAATATGTCCTTGTTCGGCTTAAGTTCCAATGTAAGTGATGATTTACTTTTCTTGATTTTTTGTGTTTGACTTACGGCTGGGCTGTAGTCTGCTACGGCGGCAACGCTGATAAAAATATCCTGTCTGGCGATGTTCTGCATGACGCTTTGATACATGTCATTTGCACTTGTTGCCGATATAAATTTTGCGCCCATCGGTGGTTTAAGTGCGGTTGCGCCACTTACCAGTGTTACCTCGGCGCCCATTGCAAACGCAGCCTGCGCAATAGCGTAGCCCATTTTACCTGAACTTAAATTGGTAATCGCCCGCACTGGATCTATCATCTCCAGCGTAGCACCTGCTGTGATGAGTAATTTTTTGCCTTTGAATATTTTTGGCTGAAAATGTGCTTGAATGAGGTTGAGCAGGTCTTCGGCTTCCAGCATACGGCCCAGGCCGATTTCACCGCAGGCTTGTTCACCGCTATCCGGCCCTAATATGCCGATGTTGTCAGCATTTAGTTGTGCAATATTGCGTTGCGTTGCCGGGTTCTCCCACATCTGTTTGTTCATGGCTGGTGCAACCAGAAGTGGGCAATCACGTGCCAGACAGAGTGTTGAGAGTAAGTCGTCAGCACGGCCATGGGCGAGTTTTGCAATAAAATCGGCGCTGGCGGGAGCAATGACAATCGCATCTGCACTGCGGCTTAGTTCAATATGCGGCATACCATTGGCAATTGATGCATCCCACATGTCTTTGAATACCGGCTTGCCGGAGAGCGCCTGCATGGTGACTGGTGTAATAAACTGGCATGCGGCTTCGGTCATGACAACCTGCACATCAATATCGGCTTTGACAAGCAGCCGCACAAGTTCAGCTGCTTTATAAGCAGCAATGCCGCCGGTAACGCCGAGTACGATGGATTTGTTTTTTTGCATATTAACTGCGATTTGTGTAATGCTTGCATTTTAACTCAGATTCTAAATTACGAAACATTTGTGCATAATCAATGGTTTCGCTTGGCATGAGTATGTACTTACTACACTGAATTGTTGGAAAGGGCTGGGATGGCGATTACCGATTGGCCTGCGAATGAAAGGCCGCGAGAGAAACTGATAGAGCAGGGGGCGGCAGCCTTGTCCGATGCGGAATTGCTGGCTATCTTTTTACGTGTAGGGGTTGTGGGTAAAAGTGCGGTTGATCTGGCGCGTGATTTATTGAATCAGTTTGGCAGCCTGAATGGGATTTTTGCTGCCACAGAAAGTGAGCTGAGTCAGGTACACGGTATTGGCAGTAGTAAATATGTGCAGTTGCAGGCCATTTTTGAAATGAGCCGCCGCGCTTTGAATGAGCAATTGAAGCAGAGAGATGTGTTTCAGTCCCCGCAGCAGGTGCGTGATTATTTAGTGTTGAGGCTGGGCGGGCTTTCCAGAGAAGTGTTTATGGTGTTGTTTTTAGATGCGCAGAACAGGCTTAATGCCACTGAGGAAATGTTTAGTGGTACGCTTACACAAACCAGCGTATACCCGCGTGAAGTGGTGAAGCGCGCCATGCATCATAATGCAGCCAGCGTTATCTTTGCACATAATCATCCATCCGGGGTTGCACAGCAAAGCAGTGCCGATGAGTTATTAACCCAGCAATTAAAACAGGCCTTGAATTTGGTGGATGTGCGCGTACTGGATCATTTTATCGTTGCTGGCAATCAAACTTTATCTTTTGCCGAACGTGGTTTGCTGTAAGTGAGAATTTAAATAGTGAATGGAAAGTATGCATGATCATTGATAGTGCACATTGGTTAAATCTAGCGGTGGCTTTGGGTATAGGTTTATTGATTGGCTCCGAAAGAGAGCGGAGAAAAGCCGATACCGGAGAACGTAGAAAAGAGAATTTCGGCACCAGTTCAGTGGCCGGCGTGCGCACTTTTACTATTGCATCATTGCTGGGCGCGGTAAGTACGGCAATTGACCCTTGGTTATTGATGGTATCTATTGTATGCGTGACTATTTTTGTAGCCGCCGCTACCTTTGTCAGTAAAGACGATAACCCCAGCTTGACCACTGAAGTCAGTTTGATTTTTACGGTGATTTTAGGTGGCTTGGCAATGAGCTCGGCCGGTTTGGCTGCCGGCCTGGCGGTAGCTGTAGCCATATTGCTTGCTGCCAAAGAGCCCATTCATTGGTTTGTGCGCGGTGCCATTACTAAAGATGAAATGAATGATTTTTTCATTCTTGCCGCCGCAACACTGATTGTTTTGCCCGTTGTTCCTAATGAATTGGTTGGGCCATTTGATGCAATTAATCCGCGCAATTTGTGGTTAATTGTAATATTAGTGATGTTTATTGGCGCTCTTAGCCACCTTGCGTTGCGGTTGCTGGGTAATAAAGCAGGATTACCTGTGGTAGGTTTTGTGTCCGGTTTCATTTCCAGTATTGCCACTATTGGTGCCATGGGCAGCCGTGCACGTAAAACACCCGACCTAATGGGCTCATCTGTCGCTGGGGCAACGCTGTCTTGTTTATCGACTGTTTTGCAATTGAGTCTTCTGCTGGCGGCTATTCATCCACCGACTTTGTATGCGCTTGCACCTCCTTTGGTATTCGGCGGAGTATCCATCGCCATTTATGGATTGGTTGTGACGCTGAATTCATTCCACCACAATGGCATTGAAATGGGTAACCTGGGGCGCTCTTTCAGTGTTAAAACGGCAATGATACTGGCCGCTATTATTGCATTGGCACTGCTGGCTTCAGCAGCTCTTAAAATATGGTTTGGACAAGCCGGTTTGGTCGTCGCTTCTGGTGTAGCTGGTCTTGCAGATGCCCATGCCGCTACAATTTCTGTAGCATCGCTGGCTTTGGCTGGCAAGCTGGCTTCAGTAGATGCAGTCATTCCGATACTGGTTGCATTTACAGTCAATGCCGGGTCCAAGGTGATTGCTGCTATCATTACTGGCGGCCGTGAGTTCGCGCGCCAAGTGACTGTTGGTATAGTCATTCAGGTTTCAGCAATCTGGATTGCGTGGTGGCTGTTTTAGTGCCTCGCGTTATATTTCATTAATTTTTACTTTGAATAAATCTTTACTTTAATTAATCGCTATGAATAAAAACCTGAAAATAATTCTATGGATTGCTGTTGCATTAATAGGCGCATACGCGCTGGCTGGCATAGCCCTTAACCGCGGCGAGAGTATCAATGCGCTGTGGATTATCACTGCGGCAGTCTGCGTTTACGCTATCGGTTATCGTTTTTATTCAGCGTGGATTGCAGCCAAAGTTCTGGTGATAGATCAAACCAGAGCAACCCCTGCTGAGCGTATGGATAACGGGCGTGACTTTATTCCTACCAATAAATGGATTGTGTTTGGTCACCACTTCGCTGCCATTGCCGGCCCTGGGCCGCTAATTGGGCCAACGCTGGCGGCGCAGTTCGGCTATTTACCAGGCACGCTGTGGATATTGATAGGCGCTGTGCTGGGCGGTGCGGTGCAGGATATGGTTACCCTGTTTTTCTCTATGCGGCGCAATGGGCGAAGTCTGGGGCAAATGGCACGTGATGAGATTGGTACAGTCGGCGGAACTGCAGCGCTTGTTGGCACCTTCATGATTATGATCATTCTGATTGCGGTACTGGGCCTGGTGGTGGTGAATGCAATGAAACATAGCCCATGGGCTGCTTCTACTGTCGCCGCAACGATTCCTATCGCTATGTTTGTTGGTGTTTATATGCGCAATATTCGCCCGGGCCGCGTGCTTGAAGCGTCTATTATCGGCGTTGTGCTGCTGTTGCTGTCGGTATGGGGCGGTGGCTGGATTAACCAGCACGAAACTTTGCGTAATCTGTTTGACCATGAAGGTTTGCCATTGGCTTATGCCATTATTGTGTATGGCTTTGCCGCGGCCGTGCTGCCGGTTTGGCTGCTATTGGCGCCACGTGATTACTTATCCACGTTTATGAAGTTAGGCACTATTTTATTACTGGCAATTGCCATCGTGATTTTGCGTCCAGAGATCCATATGCCGGCAGTGACCCAGTTCATTGACGGCACCGGACCGATCTTTGGTGGCAAGCTGTTCCCATTCGTGTTCATTACCATTGCCTGCGGTGCCATTTCCGGTTTTCATGCGCTGATTGCATCCGGTACTACGCCAAAATTACTGATGAATGAACGCGATATCCGCATGATAGGCTACGGTGGCATGTTGCTGGAAAGTTTTGTGGCAATTATGGCCATGATTGCCGCTACCGTGCTGGAGCCGGGTGTTTTCTTTGCCATCAACAGCCCTGCCGGAGTCGTCGGCAAGGAGGCGATTGATGCAGTCGCTAAAATTAATAGCTGGGGTTTTGCAGTCACCGTGGAACAGATGCAGCAACTGGCTAACGATATGGGTGAAAGTACCCTGTTTGCCCGCACCGGCGGCGCTCCTAGTCTGGCGGTAGGGATGGCCAGCATATTCGGCAGTGCATTCGGTAAACATTTGCTTGCGCTCTGGTATCACTTCGCCATTATGTTTGAGGCGATTTTTATTCTGACTACTCTCGACGCAGGTACACGCGTCGGGCGCTTTATGTTGCAGGACATGCTCGGTAATTTTAATAAAAAACTGGGAGAGACTTCCTATATGCCGTCCGTCATCCTGACCAGTAGCATTGTAGTCGCAGGTTGGGGTTATTTCTTGTATATCGGTGTGATTGACCCTAATGGCGGCGTGAATATTTTATGGCCATTATTCGGGATTGCGAACCAAATGCTCGCTGCGATTGCCTTATGTGTAGCGACAGGTATTTTAGTGAAATCCGGTAAGTTGAAATATGCGTGGGTTACAGGTTTGCCATTGTTGTGGCTGGTTATAGTTACCAGCAGCGCCGCCTATGAAAAAATCTTTAGTACGGATATTCGTGTTGGCTTTCTTGCGGCAGCGGATGATATGGCAGCCAAGTTATATAGTGGCGTATTACCGCCAGAAAAGGCAGCTGTGGCGCCGCAGCTGATATTTAATCAACATCTGGATGCGTACTTGACGTTATTTTTTGTAGTGGTGTTGTGGGTGGTGATTATTGATATGTTGCGCTTGTGTACGCGCTACCTTGTAGGCAAACCAGTGCGCAAATTGTCCGAAGTTCCGCATGAGCCGAGCAGGCTGGTAGAAGGTTGGGTCAGGGATTAATGCTGAAGAAATTAAAACATTTGTGGCATATCATTCGTCGGTTGACGGGTGATGATGCGTATGAGCAGTATCTCAAGCACCATACCGAGTTTCATCAGGCCACGGTTGATGCGCCGCCACCCTTGTCGCGCCAGGAATTTTTTAAGTTATGGCAGGACAATAAGTGGAAAGGCATTAAACGTTGCTGCTGAAACCGGTACTGAATGACGCTGAGGTGTCGCGAGTCATTGAGATGGCGTGGGAAGACCGTACCACGTTTGAAGCCATAGCCATTCAGTTCGGTTTGGATCAGGATGGAGTTATTAAATTAATGCGCGCCAATTTGAAGCTCAGTTCCTTCAAGCTTTGGCGCGAGCGCACACACGGGCAAGCTACCAAGCATGCTAAATTAAGAAGTTCTGCTGTAACACGGCATAAAGCCAATCACCGCGTTAAACAGTTCTAAGCTTCAAACAGTTTTAATCGTGCGAATTATCGCGTACCTATCCTTTTACTACAGATAAACATCATCACTACGCCGATCACTATCATCGGCAAACTTAGCCATTGACCCATGCTGAAGCCCATTGACAGCAGCCCCAGATAATCATCAGGCTCGCGTGTGAATTCAGCTAAAAATCTGAAGCTGCCATAGCCGATCAGGAATAAGGCTGAAATCGTGCCAGTTGCCCGAGGTTTTGATGCATAAACCCAGAGGATAATAAACAGTAGTACACCTTCCAGAGAAAATTCATACAGTTGCGATGGGTGGCGCAGCAGATTGTCTACACGCGGAAATACCATGCCGTAATCGGAGTTGGTGACCCTACCCCATAGTTCACCATTGATAAAATTGCCCATACGGCCGGCACCCAAACCAATCGGCACTAGTGGTGCGACAAAATCCATGATTTTGAGCCAGCTGATTTGATATTTCCTGCTGAATAGCCACATTGCTGTCAGTACGCCCAAAAAGCCGCCATGAAAGCTCATGCCGCCTTGCCAGACTGCCAGAATATCTTTCGGATGTTCAATAAAGTAATCAAGCTGGTAGAACAGAACGTAACCCAGGCGGCCACCGATAATCACGCCCAGTGCACCAAAGAATAGCGCGTCATCCAGCATAGGCACTGTCCAGCGATGCCAGCTGCGGTGGTTGATTTGCCATTTTCCCAAGGCCAGAAATGCCAGAAAACCAGTCAGGTACATCAAACCGTACCAGTGGATGCCAAAGGAGCCTAAATGGATAGCAATAGGGTCAAACTGTGGGTGAACAAACATGGGAGATTAACTTCTGTTGAGTAGGCTGTGATTTTACCTAATATTTCTGTAAAGATTAAATTTAGATATATTTATGGCTTAATTAAAAATCATGCACAGCATTCCGCTCCAATTCAACCAGGTGTGGCAGCAGTTCTGAGTTTCTCTGGATATGAAAAATGAAGCGCGGCACGTCGTGCTGAGTCGTTTGCGCCATGAACGGTTCACCCCAAAAGCTCAATAATGCTTCGGCATCACCGTTAATCTGGTTGTCTGCGAGGATGAAAGAAACAGTCTTGCTTAAATTGCGCCAACGAGGCTCTCTGACTTTAGCGCTGCCTGCGCAAGCGGCGATTTTGGGTTGTATTTTTTGTTCCCAGAGTTCTTTTTGGCTTTCATCAAGCACAAACTGAATCGAGGACACCAGTGAGTTTTCTATGGCCGGACGTAATAATGCATCAAAAAGCGCTTGAGGGATATACATGGATAAGCAGACGTTATACCAGATTGTGTCGCCGCTCATGTGCTGTATAAATTGTTCGTTTCTTGACCGTAAATGACGTGGGCCAATCAGAGTCACGTCAGGAACTTTCAGTGCGGATTGAATATCAAGCACTGCGTGCGCTGTATGATCTACTTGTTCCGCCGTTAGCTCGTTGTTTCTGGTGTGGCGCATGAAATTGGTAAATAACAGTGCCATGAGTGCAAGTACAATGGGCAGTATCACATGTTCATCTACTACATGTAGAAAGTGCAGAATGATAGCTATCATTGCAGCCAGAATCCCGGCTACAGCATCCCATTCAACACGGAGAAGCTTTTTTATTTTCATATCAGACCTAACGTTTAGAGTTAAGGGTGCATCGGCTCGAATTGTTCGCTATAAGCGTTAAAAATGCAAGGTAGCACACAATTTCATATTTCTTTGGCTAGTTAGCGCTAGCTGGTCTAAAATTACACTTTTATTTAATCTTCAAATAATTACGGATTTTTATCATGCCTGTTTACCGTTCACGCACTACTACTCATGGTCGCAATATGGCGGGTGCACGCGCTTTGTGGCGTGCCACCGGGATGAAAGATGGCGACTTCAGCAAACCTATCATTGCGGTTGCCAACTCATTTACGCAATTTGTGCCTGGCCATGTTCATTTGAAAGACATGGGGCAATTGGTTGCGCGCGAGATTGAAAAAGCGGGTGGCGTGGCAAAAGAGTTCAACACCATTGCCGTCGATGACGGTATTGCCATGGGGCATAGCGGTATGCTGTACAGCTTGCCTAGCCGTGACTTGATCGCTGATAGCGTGGAATACATGGTTAATGCACACTGTGCAGATGCATTGGTTTGTATTTCCAACTGCGATAAGATCACTCCGGGCATGCTGATGGCGGCTTTGCGCTTGAATATTCCGGTAGTGTTTGTTTCCGGCGGCCCGATGGAAGCGGGTAAGGTAAATTGGGAAGGCAACACACACAAGCTGGACCTGGTTGATGCAATGGTTGCCGCTGCTGACGATAAGGTAAGTGATGCTGAAACCGATGCGATTGAGCGTTCAGCTTGCCCTACCTGTGGATCATGCTCAGGTATGTTCACTGCAAACTCCATGAACTGTTTGACCGAGGCACTAGGCTTAAGCCTGCCTGGTAATGGATCTACGTTGGCTACACATGGCGCACGTAAAGAGTTGTTTTTGAAAGCCGGTCGCTTGATAGTTGAGCTGGCTAAACGTCACTATGAGCAGGATGATTACACAGTGCTGCCGCGCAGCATTGCCAATATGAAGGCGTTTGAAAATGCAATGAGCCTGGATGTGGCAATGGGTGGCTCAACCAATACCGTATTGCATTTGCTGGCGGCTGCACATGAAGCAGGCCTGGATTTTACTATGAGTGATATTGACCAGATTTCACGCAAGGTGCCATGCGTAAGTAAAGTAGCACCGGCAACCGCCAAATATCACATGGAAGATGTACATCGCGCCGGCGGCGTGATGGCGATTCTGGGTGAGTTGGATCGTGCCGGTGTCATTCATCGTGACACGCCTACAGTACATGCGCCAACACTGGGTGATGCGTTGGATAAATGGGACATCATGGTTACTCGGGACGAGGATGTGAAGAAGTTTTACCGTGCTGCACCTGGCGGTATTGCTACTACTATTGCGTTTAGTCAGAGCATGCTTTATCCAACACTGGATGATGACAGAAGCGAAGGCTGCATTCGTGATAAAGCGCATGCTTACTCACAGGATGGCGGTTTGGCAGTGCTTTATGGCAATATTGCCCAGGATGGCTGTATTGTAAAAACAGCAGGTGTAGATGACAGCATTCTGAAATTCACCGGCCGTGCGCGTATTTTTGAAAGTCAGGATGCTGCAGTGGAAGCAATTCTGGCAGATAAGATTGTTGCTGGTGACGTGGTGGTAATTCGCTACGAAGGTCCGCGAGGCGGGCCTGGTATGCAAGAGATGCTGTACCCGACTTCCTATTTGAAATCTAAAGGTCTGGGCAAGGAATGTGCCCTGTTAACCGATGGCCGTTTTTCAGGCGGTACTTCCGGTTTAAGTATTGGTCACGCTTCGCCTGAGGCAGCTGAAGGCGGTGCTATTGGATTGGTGGAGGAAAACGATACGATTGAAATCGATATTCCTAACCGTATTATCCATTTGGCGATCAGTGATGAGGAGTTATCACACCGTCGCATAAAAATGGAAGACAAAGGTAAAAACGCCTGGAAGCCGCTTAATCGTGAGCGTGTGGTTTCGCCAGCCTTGCGTGCCTATGCTGCAATGAGCACCAGTGCGGCGCGTGGTGCCGTGCGGGATGTTTCTCAAATCGAAAAATAATAAATTCAAGTAATCATTGGCCGTCTGCTGACGGCCAATAGAATCAAGGCAAGTTTAGAGTAAATTCATATGACCAAAACCAGTGCAGTAAAAAAAATCAATCCGGTAGCTGAAGCTGAAAACCATCATCTACGTTTTATTCGCGATGAAAGTGGTCTGGACTATATTGAAATCGATAATGATTTCGCCACCGCAAAAATTGCTTTGCAAGGTGCGCATGTAATGGCATGGCAACCTAAATCACAGCAACATCCGGTGTTATGGTTGTCAAGCAATGCGCGCTACGTTCAAGGCCGCTCCATCCGCGGCGGTATTCCTGTCTGCTGGCCATGGTTTGGTGCGCATCCAACGGATAGTACCTTATGTCCACATGGTTTTGCGCGGGTGATGCCATGGCAGTTAGTTGATGCTGAAACGCTTAATAGCGGTGCAACACGTTTAGTACTGCAAATGCTGGAGCCAGCCGAATCAAAAAGACAGCTTTCCTACCCTCATTTGCTTACCATTACGATCACAATAGGTGATACCTTGCGAGTGGATCTTGCTACCACCAATAAAGCGGATCATCCGTTTATGGTGGGTGAGGCATTGCACACCTATTTCCAGGTGAGTGATGTAGCCTCAATTCACATTCAAGGCCTTGATGACACGCTTTATGCAGATAAAGTATTTAATTACGAACGCAGGGTAGAACGTAGCGATGTACGTTTTGATGGCGAATTCGACCGTGTGTATTTGAATACTACCGCCGATTGCGTGATTCATGATGCTAATCTCAATAGAGAAATACGCATTTCAAAATCTGGCAGCGAGTCGACCGTGATCTGGAATCCATGGGCAGAAAAAGCTCAGCAAATGGTTGATATGGGTGCTCCTGATGAGTGGCGCCAGATGATTTGCGTAGAAACTGCTAATGCATTGGAAAACACTGTGGTGATTAGTCCAGGTAGAACGCATACCATGTCCGTAGAGTACCGCGTAGAGAATCTGTGACTTTACTTTGGGGCGCTATTGAGCCGAATTTAAGAAAATTTTGAATGTTGTCAACGCATGCTTATGTTAGGCCGTTGATTACTCACAAAGTATTGCAGATTTTCCGAGTTTGCTTGATCAAATTAGTTTTATTGATATGGTGATTATTTGATTTTGCTCACTTGTTTAAATTTAAATTATGGGTATCATAATATCGTTGTACACCTTAAAAACTATTATTATTAGGCGTTAATTCAAGGAGATAGCATGAAAGCTTTATTAGTAACAATCGCTGCTGCCGGTTCTATGTTTGTTGCAGCACAAGCAAATGCAGTAGATGCTGCTGCAGCTCAAGCATTAGCACAAAAAAGCGGCTGTTTGGCTTGCCACAGTGTCGATAAAAAAGTACTAGGCCCATCTTACAAAGATGTTGCTGCTAAATACAAAGGCGACAAAACAGCTGAAGCGAGACTGGTTGAAAAAGTTAAAAAAGGCGGTAGCGGTGTTTGGGGTCCTATGCCTATGCCGGCAAACAGCCCACAAGTTAAAGACGCTGACATCAAGACTGTTGTTCAATGGGTATTGTCACTGTAATCTAACCGCTATAATCCAAGTAGCAAATCCAGTTTAGATATAGTTTTAGATATAGTAAAAAGCCGACTCTAAGTCGGCTTTTTTATTATTAACTAACCATTGTGATGTTTTTGACTCAAATGGTATTTATGTAACTTACTGTGGCGAATAGAGTAGGCAAAATAAAACACAATGCCTGCCAACACCCATAAGATGAATCTATGCCAGGTACTTGCCGGCAGGAAAGTCATCAGCGCACCACATGAAATGATACCTAAAACCGGAATCAGCGGATTCCATGGGTTTTTAAATGGGCGATGCAGTTCTGGCTGACGAATGCGCAGTACGATAACGCCGACGCATACCATGACAAAACTGGCTAAAGTGCCAATATTCACCGTTTCGGCAAGCTCTCCTAATGGTATAAATCCTGCAACCAAGGATACGACAAAGCCGCACATTAGAATAATGCGTGTTGGAGTCTTGCGGTCCGGATTCACAATGGAGAAGATCGGTGAAATCAGGCCGTCACGGCTCATGGCAAACAGGATGCGTGTCAGGCCATACAGCAATACCAGCAATACGGTAATCAACCCGGCAAGTACACCGGTTGCAACCAGTGTGGATGACCAGGTATGGCCGATTCTGGCTAGTGCAAATGCTACAGGTGATGATACGTTAAGCTCGCTGTAAGGCACAATCCCAGTCAACAGCCCCGATACGACAATATATACCAGAGTGCAGAAAATCAGCGAAGCCAGTAAGCCTATCGGTAAATCGCGTTGCGGATTTTTGGCTTCTTCGGCAGCGGTTGAAACTGCATCAAAACCAAAATAGGCAAAGAAGACTAATGATGCACCAGCTAGTACGCCAATATTTTTGCCATTCTCCAGCGTGCTGAACCAGCCGAACGGCATGAATGGCTGCCAGTTATCGGTATTGACATGCATAGAGGCCAAGGCAATAAAAATAGCGATGGTCGATAGCTTAATAATCACAATGATGTTGTTGAAACGAGCACTTTCCTTAACGCCGATGCTTAATAAAATAGTCAGTATCCAGATAATCAGAAACGCCGGCAGGTTGATGATGCCACCCACGACTGGTGCCTTGGTAAGTACTTGCGGTAAATGGATATTAAAATTACTTAAAGTGTTGATGAAATATCCCGACCAGCCATTGGCTACGGCGGCTGCACCGACGCCATATTCCAGCAGCAGGATCCAGCCCATTACCCATGCAATAAACTCGCCAAAAGCAACGTAGCTATAGCCATAAGCGCTGCCGGAACCGCCAACGGAAGCAGCAAGTTCAGCATAGGCCAGAGCTGCAAACCCGGAGGCAACGCCGGCAATAATGAAAGACAGCACCACAGCTGGGCCGGATTGAGTCGCTGCGGCTATGCCGGTGAGTACAAAAATACCGGTACCAATTGCACAGCCTATTCCTAGCAGTGCCAGGTCAAATGCGGAGAGGCATTTTTTAAGTCCGCTATCCACGTTGCCGGTGATGGTTTTTGTGCGCATGAGCTGCTTGAGCATGAATGATGTCCCTTGGGGCTGCTTCTTAAAGTCTTGATAACTTAAAGTCGTGATAATTAAATAAATGTTACAAGTTGTTAATAATCGTAAACATTAAGGGGAGTGTGGTCAATCAATACTTAGCAGTAAGCGCTATCACTAACTGTTGAAGAGGGCCATAAGCACTGCAACCATGTATGCATGATCAACTACACCAGCACTTTCGCGGATGCTGTGCATGGCCCACATTGGTGAGCCAACATCTACACTGGCAATGCCAAGACCGGAGGCAATGATTGGTCCGATGGTGCTGCCGCAGCCCAGGTCGGTGCGGTGCGCATACTGTTGGTAAGGCACTCCGGCGCGTTCGCAGAGTGTGATGAAATGTGCGGCCGTGTCGGCGTTGGTAGAGTAACGCTGGTTGGCATTTGTTTTAATCACCGGGCCTTGATTTACCAGTACATGATGGCAAGGCTCGTAGGCACCGGGATGGTTGGGGTGATAAGCATGTGCCATATCGGCACTGATGAAAAAGCTTTTTGCCAATGCGCGTAGCTTGTCTTCTTGATTGAGTCCGCAGCTCAGAGAAATACGGTTGATGATATCAGCCAAGAAGCTGCCGCTGGCGCCGGTTGCACTTTCACTGCCTACTTCTTCATGGTCGAATAGCGCACATACGCCGGTTGCATCCTGATCTTTGTCAGCTAGCAGCGCGGTGATTGCGGCATGGCACGACGCCAGATTGTCCAGTTGGCTATTGGCAATAAATTCCTGATTTGCGCCCCAAAATTTGCCCTTTTGTGTATCAAATACATTTAACTCAAAGGTCAAAATGTCCGCTACATCAACATTCAGGGACTGCGCGAGATAAGTTAAAAACTGTTTGTCAGCGGCAATGCCGTCTTCACTCTCGGTAAACAGCAGTGGCAACTCGGTCTGTTTATTCAGTACCAGGCCTTTGTCATTGACTTCACGATTCATGTGAATTGCCAGATTTGGCAGGCGCATCAATGCATCATCAAATTTCAGTAATCTTGTGTCATGGCCATTGGCAGTGCGTACAGTAACGCGGCCGGCAATGCTTAAGTCACGGTCGGTGAATGTTGCCAGGATAGGCCCGCCATAAACTTCTACACCAATCCGCACCAGGCCATCGCTGCCGAATGCGGCCTGCGGTTTTAGGCGTAGGCCGGGGGAGTCTGTATGGGCACCCACGATACGGAAGCCGCTGTCGGTGAGTGTTTGCCTGCCAATAGTGAAGGCGATAATGGATGCACCACCGCGTACTACATAATAGTTGTTGCCGGCAGCGAGCTGCCAGCTCTGAGACTCTTCCAGCCGGTTAAAGCCTTGTGCAAGCAGCCGTTGTTCTACACTGCTGACTGCGTGCCAAGGGCTGGGGCTGGTATCAATGAAATCCAGCAGGTCTTGTGCAAGTGCACGGGCTTGGTCTGAGATTTTCATGCTATCCAACGCTCCACAGGATTTTTATGGGTTAAGCGATAACCAGTCTTTTTCAATCAGGAAGTCGGTATAAAGCTTGGCTTCAGGGCTGCCGGCTTCCGGCTTCCAGTCATAGCGCCATTTTACGATTGGCGGCATGGAGAGTAGAATGGATTCAGTGCGGCCATTAGATTGCAGGCCAAAAATGGTGCCGCGGTCATACACCAGATTGAACTCTACATAGCGGCCACGTCGGTAAGCCTGAAAATCGCGTTCACGCTCGCCGTAAGGTGTGTCTTTGCGGCGCTGCACGATAGGCAGGTAGGCCTGCAGGAAGGCATCACCGACGGCCTTGTGGAAGGCAAAACATTTTTCAAAGCCGAGTTCATTGAAGTCATCGTAGAAAACGCCGCCAATGCCGCGTGGTTCTTTGCGGTGCTTGAGGTAGAAATATTCGTCACACTCTTTTTTGAATCTGGGATAGAAGTCGGGCCCAAATGTATCCAGCGCGGTTTTATTGGTGCGATGGAAATGAATCGCATCTTCTTCAAAACCATAATAGGGTGTCAGGTCCATACCGCCGCCAAACCACCAGATGTCTTTATCTTCGGGAGTAGGCGCTTTTGCGATAAAAAAACGCACGTTCATGTGTACCGTAGGAATATAGGGATTGCGCGGATGAAATACGAGAGAGACTCCCATCGCCTCCCATTGACGGCCTGCTGCCTCAGGGTGAGCCACGCTGGCTGCAGGCGGTAATTTAGTGCCTAATACATGGGAGAAGCCGATGCCGGCACGTTCAAAAACGTTGCCTTCTTCCAGCATGCAGGAGTTACCGCCGCCACCTTCCGGGCGCTGCCAGCTATCCTGCAGGAAATTTTTGCCATCGACCAGTTCAATTGCTTCAACAATCTTGGCCTGGAGTGATTGCAGATAATTTAAAACGGCTTGTGTATCCATGTGAAGTTTTTAAACCAGCCTGGAGCCAGTTATCCCTTTATCGCTCGATAGCCAATATCTTTACGGTACTGTGCACCATCAAATTTGATGTCATCCAGAATTTTGTACGCCTGCTGCTGTGCGAACTTCACAGTTTCACCCAATGCTGTCACGCATAGCACACGACCGCCGCTGGTCAGTACCTTGCCGTCTTTTAAGGTGGTGCCTGCATGAAACACGTGAGCATCAGTCAGTTTTTTAGGCAGGCCAGTAATCTCATCGCCTAATCTTGGCGTGTCAGGATAATTGGCTGAAGCCATGACTACACCGAGTGCTGTGCGTCGATCCCATTCAGCTTCTGCCTGATCCAGAGTGCCGTTAATGGCGTGGTCAGCCAAGGCAACAAGGTCGCTCTTCAAGCGCAGCATGATAGGCTGCGTTTCAGGGTCGCCCATGCGGCAATTGAACTCCAGCGTTTTAACATCGCCATTGGGGGTAATCATCAAGCCAGCGTATAAAAAGCCGGTGTAAGGGATGCCATCTTTTGCCATACCTTCAACCGTGGGTTGGATGATTTCACGCATGACTTTGGCATGAATTTCCGGTGTCACAACCGGTGCCGGCGAGTAAGCGCCCATGCCGCCGGTATTAGGTCCCAGGTCATTATCCTGCAGGCGTTTATGGTCCTGGCTGGTGGCCAGTGGCAAGATATTTTTGCCGTCTACCATCACAATGAAACTGGCTTCTTCACCGGTCAGGAACTCTTCAATCACCACACGTGCACCGGCGCTGCCTAGTTTATTGTCTGCCAGCATGGCGTTGATAGCTGCGTGTGCTTCATCTTCATTCATCGCAACCACTACGCCTTTGCCTGCTGCCAGGCCATCGGCCTTGATCACGATAGGCGCGCCTTGCTGCGTTACATAGTCATGCGCAAGTTTTGCATCGGTGAATGTAGCGTAGGCCGCGGTAGGGATGTTGTGGCGAACCATGAAGGCTTTGGCGAAGTCTTTTGAAGACTCAAGCTGCGCTGCGGCTTTGGTCGGGCCAAATATTTTCAGGCCAGCTACACGAAAGGCATCTACGACACCTTGGGAGAGCGGCGCTTCTGGGCCTACGATAGTGAGGTAGATGTCGCTGTCATCCTGCACAAATTTGACCAGGTCAGGTACCGATGAAATTGGTACGTTCATTAAGTCAGGGTCAAGCGCAGTGCCTGCATTGCCCGGCGCTACATAGACGCGGCTTACTTTTTCGTTCTGCGCTGCTTTCCAGGCGAGGGCGTGTTCACGTCCACCGCCTCCAATAACCAATACTTTCATGGCAGGTTCCTTAATTAGTGTCTGAAATGACGAATGCCAGTCAGCACCATCACCAAACCATGTTCATCGGCTGCTGCAATCACTTCTTCATCGCGCATGCTGCCACCCGGATGAATCACGCATGCAGCACCTGCTTCTGCCAGCACGTCGATACCGTCACGGAACGGAAAGAACGCATCGGAGGCTACTACTGAATTTTTCAGAGACAGGCCTGCGTTCTGTGCCTTGATGGCGGCAATGCGGGTGCTGTCTACGCGGCTCATTTGACCTGCGCCTACGCCCAGGGTCATGCTGTTGCCGCAGAATACGATTGCGTTGGATTTAACATATTTAGCCACGCGCCATGCAAACAGCATGTCTTCCAGCTGCTGTGGAGTTGGCTGTTTTTTGGTGACCACTTTCAGGTCGGCCACGCTGATTTCATGGTTGTCCGCAGTCTGGATCAGGATACCTGAGCCTACGCGTTTGATGTCCTGCGCATTGCGGCCTTGTTGCCAAGGCGTATTGCCACCTTGCGGCAATGCGATTTTCAGTACACGCACATTGGCTTTAGCGCTGAAAATCGCTAAAGCATCTTCTGTGTAGTCCGGCGCAATCAATACTTCTACAAACTGTTTGCTAATGGCTTCAGCTGCTGCCTTATCAACTGTAGTATTGAAAGCGATAATACCGCCGAAGGCTGAAGTTGGGTCGGTTTGAAATGCCTTGCCGTAAGCTTCAAGTGCATCTTTGCCCATGGCTACGCCGCATGGGTTGGCGTGTTTTACGATTACGCAGGCAGTTGAATTAAAGCTCTTTACCGCTTCCCAGGCTGCGTCAGAATCAGCAATGTTGTTGTAGCTGAGTTCTTTACCTTGCAATTGCTGTGCGGTGACCAGTGAGCCGGGTGCCGGATCAAGGTCGCGGTAGAACGCTGCGCTCTGGTGCGGGTTTTCGCCGTAGCGTAAATCCTGCAGTTTTACAAAGCGGCTATTAACCTGTGCCGGGTATGGGTTGCGGGTGCCGTCATTGTTGAAGCTTGACAGGTAGTCGCTGATTGCGCCGTCGTAGTTGCTGATACGGTTGAAAGCTGCAACGGAAAGTGCGAATTTAGTTGCCTGTGACGTTGCACCGCCGGTGCTTTGCATCTCGCGCAGCACTTCAGCGTATTGGTTGGCGTCAGTCAGTACGGCAACGTCTTTCCAGTTCTTGGCGGCAGAGCGCACCATCGCCGGGCCGCCGATGTCGATATTCTCGATTGCATCTTCCAGTGTGCAGTTTGGGTTGGCAACAGTGGCCTCGAACGGGTAAAGGTTAACCACTACCATATCGATATTCGGAATACTCTGCGCTTGCATGGCTGCAACGTGTTCCGGCAGATCACGACGGCCTAAAATGCCACCGTGCACTTTAGGGTGCAGCGTTTTTACGCGGCCATCCAGCATTTCAGGGAAGCCGGTATAGTCGCTCACTTCAATCACCGGAATGTTGTTGTCGCGAAATAATTTAGCAGTGCCGCCGGTGGATAAAATTTCAACGCCAAGCGCATTTAGGCTTTTAGCAAATTCGATGATGCCGGTTTTGTCAGAAACGCTGATGAGCGCACGTTTAATAGTTGCCATTTGAGAACTCTTAAAGAAAGGTTGATTATTCGAGGTTGTACTGCTGAAGTTTTTTGCGCAGGGTGTTGCGGTTGATGTCCAGAATCGCTGCGGCTTTGCTCTGGTTGCCGCCGACCTTGTTCATGATGTATTGCAGCAAGGGTTTTTCCACGCAGCCCAGCACCATGTCGTACACGGCATGAGGTGGCTCACCATCCAGATGAGTGAAGTAATCGTCCAGAGACTCTTTGACTGCTTGGCTTAATTTACATTCTGCTGACATGATCTACTTCAGGCTGCTAGTGCTTCGGACGCATTTGATTCTGCGCCATCTGCATCGTTATCGATATATACCAAGCGATCGTTTTTCGCTTTTAATTCGGCAAAAAAGTCGTTAATCGCCTGTAGCTGCAACTCGATGGTTTGCAGGGTGTTCATGGTGTGGCGGAACTGTGCTGAACCAGCCAGACCTTTGGTGTACCAGGAGATATGCTTGCGTGCCATGCGCATGCCGGTCAGGTCGCCATAAAAATCATACAGGTCATGCAGATGTTCCAGCATCACTGTGTGGATCTCATCTACGGTAGGTGCCAGCAGATGTTCACCGGTTTTCAGGTAATGATCGATTTCGCGGAAAATCCACGGACGGCCTTGCGCTGCGCGCCCGATCATCACAGCATCGGCACCGGTGTAATCCAGCACGTATTTGGCTTTTTCCGGCGTGGTGATATCGCCGTTGGCTATGAGCGGAATGTTGATGGCTTGCTTAACGGCGGCAATGGTGTCGTACTCAGCCTCGCCCATGTAGGCGCAGGCACGAGTGCGGCCATGCATGGCCAGTGCCTGAATGCCGATGTCTTCGGCCATTTTGGCAATGGTGATTGCGTTGCGGTTTTGCTTGTCCCAGCCGGTGCGGATCTTTAAAGTGACAGGCACATCTACCGCACTCACTACTGCTTTGAGGATTTGCGAGACCAGCGGCTCGTCTTTAAGCAGTGCGGAACCTGCCATCACATTGCAGATTTTTTTGGCCGGACAGCCCATGTTGATATCAATAATTTGCGCGCCGTTGTCTACGTTATGCTTGGCGGCTTCCGCCATCATTTTCGGGTCAGCACCGGCAATCTGTACCGAGATCGGGTTTACTTCGCCTTCGTGATTGGCGCGGCGTTTGGTTTTTTCGCTGCCGTAGAGCAGTGAGTTGGAAGTCACCATCTCTGATACAGCCAAGCCGGCGCCCATCTTTTTGCAAAGCTGACGGAAAGGCCTGTCAGTCACGCCCGCCATGGGTGCGACGACCAGATTGTTTTTCAAGATGTGATTGCCGATTTGCACTAGCTGATTTTCTTTAATGCGAAAGCTGCCTATTTTATACGCAATTGATGTTTGAGAAAACCAAAAAATCACTTATGGGGCCTCTGCAAATTGATTCAATAATGGAATTTTCAAAAATTTTTCTTAATTTCGTCATTCCAGCGCAGGCTGGAATCCAGTCAGATTTCAATGCAAGCGGTTGTAGTTAATAGCTTTATTATTGAACATTGCCTAGATTACAGCTTGCGCTGGAATGACGGACTTGGGAGTGTTTCATGATTATTGCTAAAAAAATTGAATTTATAGAAGCACCTATATATTTAGGCATACAATTCGCAATGACTTATTTATCAAACTATTGAACATGCAGAAACCTTCCACGCGCCACATTGCTTTTGCCAGCTTCATTGGCACTGCCATCGAGTTTTATGATTTTTACATTTATGCCATGGCGGCAGCCTTAGTTATCGGCCAGGTGTTCTTTCCCTCCAGCGATCCGGCTACACAGTCACTGAAAGCATTTTTAACGTTTGGCATCGCTTTTATTGCCAGACCTGTAGGCGCGATTGTTTTTGGACATTTTGGCGATAAGGTGGGGCGCAAGGCTACGCTGGCAGCTTCTTTGCTATTGATGGGTATTTCAACCCTGCTGATCGGTTTGTTGCCGGGCTACGACACATGGGGGATTTGGGCGCCTGTAGCCCTGTGCGTACTGCGCTTTGGTCAAGGTTTGGGCTTGGGCGGCGAGTGGGGCGGTGCGGCGCTGCTGGCGACCGAACATGCGCCTGAAGGCAAGCGTGCCTGGTTTGGCATGTTTCCGCAGCTGGGGCCATCGGTCGGTTTCCTGCTGGCAACATTGAGTTATCTGGCTTTGTCATTGTGGCTGACTGATGCGCAATTCAAGGCCTGGGGCTGGCGCCTGCCTTTTATTGCCAGCGCCTTGCTGGTGGGGGTCGGTTTGTACGTACGCTTCAAGCTGGCCGAGACCCCGGCTTTTGCGGCAGCATTGGCCGAAAATAAAACGCATGAAATGCCGATCAAGCCCTTGCTGAAAACCCATTTCCGCGCCGTACTGCTGGGCGCATTGGCGATGGTGGTGTGCTATAACCTGTTTTATACCGCGACCGTATTCTGCCTGAGCTATGGCACAAGCAAGCTAGGTATTTCGCGCGTGGATTTTCTGGGCATGCTGTGTGTGGCGATTGTATTCATGACCATCGCCACGCCTATTTCTGCAAAGCTCAGCGACCATTGGGGGCGCAGACCAGTTTTGCTGGCAAGCGGGGCATTGGCAGTGCTGGCAGGCTTCGCATTGAGTCCATTGCTGGCAAGCGGTTCAGTGGTGCAGGTGACTTTGTTTTTATCCTTGGCATTGTTTCTGATGGGGGCAACCTTTGCGCCGATGGGCGCGTACTTGCCTGAGCAGTTTCCGGTTGCAGTGCGCTATACCGGTGCCGGGTTAGCTTATCAGCTGGGCGGTATTTTAGGGGCGTCATTGGCCCCTTATATTTCACAACTGCTAGTGGCGGCGGGCGGTCTGGCGTGGGTGGGTGCTTACGTCTCTATCGCGGCTGCCGTGAGTTTTAGCGCGGTATTATTGCTGGGGGAGAGCCGGGGCCGTTAATTGCTCCAGCCTGGTCAGCCACGCGATAGCGTACTCGCGCGGGTTTTCTGATTTTTCGTCACCGCACATTTCTGCGCTGGGTTGCAGCCCCGCACAGAATGCCGGCCTTTCCGGCCTGCCAAAAATCATGCATCGATTGTTATCATCAAGCTGAATGCAGCGCACTCCCGCAGGTTTGCCTTGGGGCATGCCGGGGATGGGGCTGTTGATGGAAGGCGCGATGCAGCAGGCACCGCAAAAATCTCTACACTTCATGATTTGCATTTGCTGGATGATTTGCATTTACTGACATTAAAGCTCAGCCCAAGGGAAATTCAGCGCTGATACCGATTGTTTGATTTCGGCCAGTGCGGTTCCTGTCAGCGCTGAAGGGCCTTTCACCCCTACTTCCGTGGTGCGGCGATTATCCAGTTTTGGCAAGCTGAACAGCTTAAGCTCAGGGTATTTTTTTACGATCTGGTTCATCATGTCAATGAGTTGGCTCTCGCCCGCATCCATCACCAGAATCGAGGCTTCTGCGTAATCCTGCTGATGGAATAGATGCCGGTAGTGCGTATCCAGTACCCATTCCACCATGGGGTGTGCCATTTGCGGAAAGCCCGGTACAAAGTAGTGCTGGTTGATTGAAAAACCAGCCACGCGATTAACCGGGTTGGGAATCAATTCTGCGCCTAATGGAAAATCCGCCATCAATACCCGTTTCGGGTAAGCGCTCTCGCCATACTGCGCTTCAATTTCAGCCACAGCTCCAGGATGCCGTGCAATGGGCAAGCCGGCAGCCTCTGCCGCACATTGGCGCGTGTAGTCATCCGGCGTGGCGCCGATGCCGCCGAAGCTGAACACAATATCGCCGCGCTGCATGCTGGCCTTAAGCAGGCTTGTGATCTGTTCGGGAATGTCGCCCAGGTAATGAGCCCATGCCAGCTGTAAGCCTCGAGACTTTAACGCCTGAATGACGAAGTTCAGGTGTGCATCCTGCCGTTTTCCGGAGAGAATTTCATCGCCGATGATGTAAATGCCGATTTGCTGCATTGGGTTTAGTTACCTGATTTTTTGCAATTGAATTAACAGTTCAGGAACATCTGTCTGAATGATGCTCCACAGTGTGTCGTTGTCGATACCAAGGTAGCCGTGAATCAGCTGGTTGCGTGTAGCAATGATCATGCGCCATGAAATGGCTGAATATTGATCACGTATTGGCTGCGGGATGTGTGTGGCTGCTTCACCAATCAGTTCGAGATTGCGAATGGTAGCGTCATAGGTAATACCGCTATTTTCAAATCGCTGTTGGTCAAATCCATTGGTATAGCTGATCACATTTTCGGCAAATTTAATCATGTCAGTGACATAAAAGCGCCACTCTCTTGGATTCGCTTCAGACATTGATTGCCTCGCGCTCAATGTATGGTCGTAACTCCTGACGCAGTGCTTTTTCAGTGACTAAATCCACGTGGCAACCAAAGAGGTCTTCAAGATAAAACTGCACGCCAAAATAGCGGGTTGACGTGGCGGGGCCGTCAAAACTCACTAAAATATCAATGTCGCTGGTTTCCGTTGCAGTATCGCGTGCGGTTGAGCCAAATAAAGCTAAACGGTTCACGCCAAAGCGCTGGCTAAGTAGCAATTTACTTTCTTTAAGCGATTGAATGGCTTGTTGTTTTTTCATGAGGGTAGTTTAGCAAAGAATGAGCTAAAACGCTTAATTGCATATTAGCTCTAATTTGAGTGCAGGAATTCATTTAGAATGCTTTCGAACTCGACTTGATTAAAGGATTGAATTTTTGCAAAGGGAATCCCCAACTCTTTAGATATTTCCTCTGCTCTTGTAAGTTCCAAAACTTGGAACTCATTAATAATATTAGTCGACATCGACTTACCGTCTCTTTTCATTGTCCGAGCTTGAATCAATTCTGGCATGTCATGCACCGCAATTATGGCGCTGATTGATAAATCAGAAAATACTTTTGTAGGTAAGGCTGTAAGTATGTTCTCATCGTTTATTAATACACAGTGACCATCTAACAACAAGTTCTCACCAGATGCACGAATCTTAGAAACCGCAGCGATTAAAAGCTCTTGATTGCCAGCAATATCTTTGACTGCTTTAGTATCTTTAGATAATGCATCTATCTTTGCTTCAGAAATGAGCTGGCTAGCAGTTTTATGGTTAGCGCTATATTTTTTTGTGAAGCTTTCACACATTGAGCTTTTCCCTACGCCATGAACACCAACGATAAATACATTTCCCCAGTTTTTTTCATGATTTTTCATTAGACACCCCTTTATTTTATTAAGATCATTTTTATTTATATATGTGAAAGACTGCGGTGCATGAAAGTTTTTAAACAACGATTGCGGGTTGATTTCTGGGTTGAAGGGTCTTATTGAAGAGAATTCAATTGCATAGCCCAGTCTTTTTCCCTCAAAATATTTATACAAGGCTCTGCGAGAGAGTCCTCCACCTATAGATTTTGCAAGACTCCAAAGACTCGTAGGATTGCCTCTATGTGTTTGTTTTACTTGTGCAATTGCCACAAATTTTTTTACCGGAACAGTAGAATAAATAACAACAGTAGAAACCGGTTTAGTAGCCCATACTCTTCTAAATTCTAATTTCTTTTCACCGGATAAAATTTTGTTCGCATGTTCGGGGTGCAACGAAATTATTACTGCATTAGATTCCTGCATGTTTTAAAACTCTTTCAAATGCTTGGTCGTTGATAGACTGGATGCTCTGGATTCTACCTTTGACTATATTGTTATCTAATAGCCATTTATAGTGAACAGGTGATTCAAAGTGACGTATAAGTCTAAATAGCATTACTCGGGTATCTTTTTTTGCTTTATCTTCAATATCTTTCATTGAATATACTGTTCTTCGGCTCACCAGTTGGGCAATTGCGTCCGGGTCTTTGAGTGTTTGATAATATTCAACAATACCGATGCTCGTTATTGATTGCTCATCTTCTGAGCGGTAAAACAAAACTATATCGCCAACTAAAATAGACTTGGTCTGAGCATGGCACAAATAGGCTAGCTTGATGGCATTACCAGCGCTGTTATTTGTTTGAAACAAGGCCATTTGCTTGTCAAATTTGGATTGATAGTCAGGAAACAATACTCGGTGGAATCCCGGCTGAATTGGTATTAAGTATTTACTAATATCTATGTCTTGTTTGAAGTGAGGAAAATATGATTTTAAATAATCAAATGGCTGAATGTCATCAAGAAGCGGAGGATTTACAGGGTGTTTTTTTACATATACTACATCCCTACCAGTCGAGCCAGGATGATTGCCTACGGCCATAAAGCCAAAATCTTCGAGTAAATCAAAAAGAAAACTATGCTGCTCAAGCTCACCATGTATGAATATATTCTCGTGACGATTTGCTGTTGCGTAACGAAAAGCCGCCTTTAAAAAGAGCTCGCCTATTTTCTTACCTCGCATGGTTTCGCCCACTTTGAATGTACTCAGCTTTAAGGCGGAGCCTGGCAATACCATCCCATCTTCAGTAATCGTCTCATTCGTCTGGATGTCGTAGATGCATATTGCTCCTAGTTCGTTGGCATTTCTAACCACCCAAGCCTTTACTCCATCACGAGCTTTGGCTTTAAACCAGACGTCAAACGAGGCATATCCTTTTCGCAAACTATCAAAAAATGTACCTTCTAAGAGTGGAGTTAAGTTGTGAAGGCTGACTTCTTCAATATTTGGTAGTTGTATTGATACATTTTCATGTAATCGGCGAAGCCAATCATCAGCAGTCTGAATATAATAGACCTTGTCACTTAAACCCCTCTCTTTAGCTTTTTTGTGGACGCCGCGATCTTCGGTAACTAATGCATGCACCGCATCACAGTAGAGCGCATATAAGATTTCATTATCTGCTTTGTCGTTTGGATTGGTTTGGGCCTCATTCCAAGGGCAGGGTAGGTTTTGATCTAATCGGGAGTACTGCCGTAGGCGCTCAAGAGTTTGTTGTTTTCTTAACGGGTCTTTATCACGGTTAATGTCATCTTCTGTCGCTGGATGGTAAAGGAGTTGATGGCCGTTTTCATGAGATAGCCTCACAAAATTTGCTAGGCTGTTTTTTAGTGGGAGCTGCGACTGTTCTAGCGGAATTAGAATGTTTGTATCAAGCAGAAAGCGCATTTAATGCGCTCCTTCCCAATTGCTCCCCACACCCACTTCGGCCAACAGTGGCACATCCAGACTCGCCACATGCTGCATGAGCTGTGGCAGTTTTTGTTTTACCAGTTCGAGCTCATTCTCTGGCACTTCCAGCACCAGTTCATCGTGCACCTGCATGATTAGTTTGGTTTGCAGTTTTTCCGATAAAAGCCATTGGTGCACGGCAATCATGGCGAGCTTGATCAGGTCAGCCGCGGTGCCTTGCATTGGGGCGTTGATGGCGGCACGTTCGGCTCCGGCTCTTCTCATGCCGTTCGGGCTGTTAATTTCGGGCACCCATAATCTGCGGCCGAAGTAGGTTTCAACGTAGCCTTTTTGTTTGGCGATTTCGCGGGTGCTGTTCATATATTCACGCACGCCGGGGTAGCGTGCAAAATAGCGTTCGATGTAGCTTTGCGCGGCGCTGCGTTCAATGTTGAGGTTCTGCGCGAGGCCAAATGCGCTCATGCCGTAGATTAGGCCGAAGTTGATGACCTTGGCATACCGGCGCTGTTCGCTGTCTACCTGTTCGCGCTCTATGCCAAAAATCTCGGCTGCCGTGGCGCGGTGAATATCCTCGTTGTTGGCAAATGCATCCAGCATGCCTTTATCCTGTGACAGGTGCGCCATGATGCGCAGCTCGATTTGCGAGTAGTCGGCAGAAACAATGACGCTGCCGGGTGGCGCGATGAATGCTTCACGGATGCGGCGGCCTTCTGCCGAACGCACCGGGATGTTCTGCAGGTTGGGGTCCGAGCTGGCGAGGCGGCCGGTAATCGCCACTGCCTGGTTGTAGCTGGTGTGCACACGCCCAGTGGCAGGGTTGATCATGCGCGGCAGCTTGTCGGTGTAGGTGGATTTAAGCTTGGCTAAACCGCGATACTCTAATAAAACTTTAGGCAGCGGGTAATCCAGAGCTAGTTCCTGCAATACATCTTCGTCGGTGGAAGGCGTGCCGCTGGGCGTTTTCTTGAGCGGTTTGATGCCGAGCTTGCCGAATAAAATTTCCTGTAGCTGTTTGGGTGAACTCAGGTTGAACGGCTGCCCGGCCAGCTCGTAGGCCTGGTTTTCAAGTGCCACCAGTTTCATGCCGATTTCGTTACTTTGCAGGTTGAGCATGTTGGCATCGATCAGCACGCCATTGCGTTCTATCGTGAATAAAATATCTGAAACCGGCATTTCAATTTGGCTGTAGATGTAATTCAGCTTTTCGTCCGCTGCAATCTGCGGGTACATCGCCTCATGCAGCTGCAATGTAATGTCTGCATCTTCTGCGGCGTATTCGGCAGCCACTTCTACCGTTACCTGGTTAAAGCCTACCTGTTTGGCACCCTTGCCGGCAACTTCTTCAAAGCTGATAGTCTTGATGCCGAGGTGACGCTCGCTCAAGGCGTCCATGCCATGCGATTTATGTGATTCGAACACGTAGGATTGCAGCAGCGTGTCGTGCGCGATGCCGTTCAGGGCAATGCCATGGTTTGCCAGTACGTGCTGGTCATATTTCAGGTTCTGGCCGATTTTCTTGATAGCGGCATTTTCTAAAACAGGTTTTACCTTGGCCAGTGTCTCGGCAAAATCAAGCTGCTGCGGCGCATCAAAGTAATCATGTTTCAGCGGCAAATAGGCGGCGCTGCCGGGTGTGATGCTGAATGACATGCCTACAAGTTTGGCCTGCATCGGATCCAGTGACGTGGTTTCGGTGTCAAAACAAACCAAATCTGCCGCGGTGAGTTTTGCGAGCCAGTTATTCAGCTGCGTATGGCTTAAAATCGTTTCGTAATTGCGTGAGTTGTTGGCAACGTAGGCGTTGATGGCAGGTTCATCGCCGCCGAACATGTCAGCGGTTCTCGGCTGGCTGGTTGCGTTTGATGCTGTGGCTGTGGTTGGCCTGCCATCCGGCATGTTTTCCAGCTCACGTTTCCAGGATTTAAAGTCAAAATGATCGAATAACTCTGCGAGCTTGGCTTTATCCGGCAGATGCGGCGCCAGGTCGGCCAGGTTTTCCCTGATGCCGACATCGCAGCGTATGGTGATCAGCTCACGTGCAGTAGGCAGCCAGGGCAGCGCCTTGCGCAGGTTTTCGCCCACTACGCCGGTGATTTTTTCGGCATTGGCAACGATGTTGTCCAGAGAGCCATATTCCTTGAGCCATTTTACGGCAGTTTTCGGACCGACTTTTTCTACGCCGGGTACGTTATCAGAGGTGTCGCCGATCAGTATCAGGTAATCCACGATCAGGCTCGGCGGGATGCCGAATTTTTCTTCCACGCCGGCAATGTCGAGCTTTTCGTCACCTTTCCTGAAAGCGTTAGGCATGGTGTTGACGATGCTGATGTGTTCGTTCACCAGCTGCGAAATATCTTTATCTCCTGTGGAAATAATCACGCGCATGCCTTCGCGTTCTGCTTGCCTTGCTAGCGCGCCAATCACGTCATCCGCCTCTACGCCTTCTTCAACGATGAGTGGCCAGCCCATGGCCTTGATGGCTTCAAATAGCGGTGCAACCTGGCTGCGCAGGTCATCCGGCATGGAGGCGCGGTTGGCCTTGTATTCAGGGTAAATGTCATCGCGGAAAGTTTTGCCTTTGGCGTCAAACACGCAGGCGCTGTAATCGGCCGGGTAGTCCTTATGCAAACGGCGCAGCATGTTGAGCACGCCCTGAATCGCGCCGGTAGGCTCGTTCAGGTGGTTGCGTAAATCAGGCATGGCGTGGAAGGCGCGGTAAAGATAGGATGAACCATCCACTAATAGCAAAGTTTTCATGTGAAAATCCAAATTTCAAGGGCGTGTGCAGCTAGACCGGCATCCCAGCGTAGCCTGCTTTGAGCAAATAGTTGCAATTTGTTGTTGCCAACCGGTTTTTAATTGCTAACATGATAAAACATATAGGCGAAATAGATGGAAATTTTGGCCAAAATTGTTTTTGTAAAAAATCTTTACGAAGGTTATGAATGATGACTGTTGTTAAAAAACTTCCTGAATTCAGTACATCTGAAGCTAATGACACTCAGCAGGGCGGTCATGCTTCCTGGCAGGCTTTTGAAATCATGGCCGAGTTTGTAAGCGCGACTGAGCGTTTGAAATCTATCACCCCGGCAGTGTCTATCTTTGGCGGTGCGCGTATTCAACCAGGCACCCCTTACTATGAGCTGACTGAAAAGATTGCACGTATGCTGTCGGATGCTGGATTCAGCGTCATCTCAGGCGGCGGCCCGGGTATTATGGAGGCAGCCAATAAAGGTGCCTTTGCCGGTTATTCACCAAGTATCGGCCTGAACATTGAGCTGCCGCATGAACAACACAGTAACCCGTATCAGGATATCAGCCAGAACTTTAAGCACTTTTTTATGCGTAAGGTGATGTTTGTGAAAAATGCCAGCGCTTACGTGGTGCTGCCTGGCGGTTTTGGTACGCTGGATGAACTGATGGAATGCATTACGCTGGTGCAGACCGGCAAAACATTGAAAATGCCGATTATTCTGGTGTGTGAACCATTCTGGCGCGGTCTGGTTGATTGGATTAAAACTACGCTGATCAATGAAGCCATGATTTCACCAGATGACCTGGATTTGATTCAAATTATTGATGAGCCGGAAATGATTGTAGCTGCAATCTTTAAACATTATGAAACCCGCGGCTTCAAGCTGTCGCCAGAAGAAGAACGCATTCAGCTTTATTTATAAAGAAAAGCCTTATATTGCGTTATATTTGATAGAATATTTGATAATAAAGTCACACTTAAGGGTAGGTGTTCCGCGTATGTTTAAAAGTCATAAAATCACAGGCATGTTGTTACTGGGGCTGACGCTTGTTTCACTGTCAGCACTTGGCAAAGAGCAACCTAAAGACTTGCAGCCGCTGGAAGAAATTCCCCCACCTACTATTACTAATGAGGGTGATCCTGACGAGCCTGAAGTGACGATTGTTAAAAAAGACAATGGTGAAACGGTTGAAGAATACCGTATCAACGGTCAGCTCTATATGATGAAAGTTACTCCATCACACGGCGTACCATATTATTTACACAAAGAAGACCAGGATGGTGGCTGGACCAACACAGGCCCGAATCCACCTTTGGCTATTCCCAAGTGGACGATTTTCCGGTTTTAATCACCATGTGTTAAATTGCCGGCGGAATTTAAAGAGGGTGGTTGCCCTCTTTAATTATTTAAAATTCAGCCAGCGCCCATTCTAAAATTCTCATTTAAAAATTTCATTTATGTCTGTTTTTACCTCAGTTAGTATCCAAGAATTACAAGCCTGGCTTCAAGATTATGCAATCGGAGAAGTCGTTGAGCTGAAAGGTATCTCTGCAGGTATTACTAATACTAATTATTTCGTTACCACTACCAAAAATAAATACGTGCTCACCCTGTTTGAGCAGAACTCAATGCATGAGCTGCCGTATTTTATTGATTTGATGAGCTATCTATCAACGCATGATGTGCCTTGTCCGCAGCCTATCGCCAATCAGGCCGGTGAAAGCCTGCATATGCTGAATGGCAAGCCTGCTGTGCTGATTAGCCGTCTGAACGGGCAGGATGTCACGGCGCCCAATACCCGCCATTGTGCAGAAGTTGGCCGCGTGTTGGCAAAAATGCACATTGCCGGACAAATGTTTAGCACGCAACCGGCGCATCGCAATCCACGCGATGCTGAATGGCGCGCCAATACCGCACAAAAAGTAATGGCACACTTACCGTCAGCTGACCAGCAACTGTTAAAAGAAGCTTTGGCATTTCAGGCTGCGCTCGATACCGAGCAATTGCCAAAGGGTGTCATCCATGCCGATTTGTTCCGTGATAATGTGTTGTTTGACGGCGACAAGATTGGTGGGTTGATCGATTTTTATTATGCCTGCCACGATGTGCTTGCATACGACCTGGCAATTGCCGTGAATGACTGGTGCGTGCATGCAGATGGCACTCTGGATAACGCAAGATTACAAGCGATGTTGAGCGCTTATCAGGCTGTGCGTCCGCTTACAGAAGCGGAGCGTGACGCATGGAACAGTATGTTGCGTATCGCTGCGTTACGATTCTGGCTGTCACGTTTGTATGACAAAATTTACCCGCAGGATGGCGAGTTAACTCACGCAAAAGATCCTGACCATTTTAAAAATATACTGAAACTGCGTATTGAGCAGCGCTAGTAGCGGCAGGCAACCCAAGTTGATAGTGAAAGATTAAATATCATGGTCGAAAACTTACAAAACCAACCTCTACCTAACGGGTCTTTATCTATCAGGCAAGTGCCAGCCGGTAATGCATGGGCCTGGATTGTAAATGGCTTTTATTTATTTAAAGCAAACCCGGCAATGTGGATTATTCTGCTGGTTATTTACCTGGCGATCATGATTCCTGTTTCAATGCTGCCGGTGATTGGCTCGGTGGTGAGTACTTTATTGGCACCGGTATTTGCAGCGGGCATGATGTGGGGTTGTCAGGCACTGGTGCGCAATCAGGATCTGGAAATCAACCATTTGTTCGAAGGTTTTAAACACAATACCTCACAGCTTATCGCAATAGGTGGCGTTTACATGGCGAGCCTGCTGTTTATCGCAGTGATTGTGGTGCTGATCATGGATAAAGACACAGTGGAGCTGCTGGTTAAAGGTAAGGATTTAACGCCCGAACAAGCTGACGGCGTGTTGATGCCAATTCTGATTGCTATGTTGCTGGTCATGCCTGTGCTGATGGCGTACTGGTTTGCACCGGTATTGGCTGGTTTGCATAATTTAACTGCGTTAGATGCAATGAAATTAAGCTTTGCTGCTTGTTTGAAAAATATGCTGCCATTTCTGCTGTATGGCCTGATTTTTATGGTGTTGCTGATTCTTGCGATTATTCCTGTTGGGCTTGGCTTGGTCATCGTGGTGCCCATGATGATGACCAGTTTGTACAGCAGTTATGTTGATGTATTCAGCATTGAGCAACCCCAAAGTCAGGCTGGCTTAACAAGCTGATTGATGGGCTGCTAAGCGGGTGCCGGTTTAGATTGGCGCTGGTTTAGATGGGTGCTGGTTTAGATGGGTGCTGGTTTAGATGGGTGTAAGTTTGGCAAATTCCAGCGCCAGCCATTTGAGGCCTTCACGGCCAAAATTCACCTGAACGCGCATGTCGTTGGCGTTGCCTTCGTAGCTCACAATAACGCCGTTACCAAATTTGTTATGCGCTACCTGCTGGCCAATTTTCCAGGGCATGGCGTTTTTCTGCTCGCTGCTCTGTTTGCCCATCATTGCCGGTAGTTCACTGTAATCGCGGTTGCTGCCGGATTTTGCTACTGGCTTGCTGTTCAAATGTTTAAGCAGCTCGTCGGGTATCTCATCCAGAAAGCGTGAGGGGATGCCGTAGCGTACCTGTCCATGCAACATGCGGCTTTGTGCATGGCTAAGATACAGGCGCTGTCTGGCGCGGGTCACTGCCACGTACATGAGGCGGCGTTCTTCTTCCAGACCGTTGGCCTCATAAGCGCTTTGCTCATGCGGGAACAGGCCTTCTTCCAAACCGCTGATGAATACGGCCTTGAATTCCAGCCCTTTGGAGGCGTGCACCGTCATCAGTTGTAGCGCTTCACGGCCAACGTCAGCCTGATGTTCGCCGGCCTCAAGGCTGGCATGGCTCAGGAATTGTGTCAGTAAATCCTGCTCGGTCTCGCCATCCACATTGTTATGGTTGCCAAAATCTTGATTGGTAAAGGCTACGGCGGCCGTCACCAGCTCTTCCAGGTTGGCGATGCGGTCTTCGCCTTCTTTTTCATTTTGGTAGTGCGCTTTCAGGCCAGATAGCGTGGTGGCAAGTTCTGTCAGTTCTGCCAGCGTAATGCCGTAAGCTTCATCCACCATCTGGCGGATCAGGGCGACAAAACCATCAAGCCCTTTGGCGCCGAGCTTACCGTTGCCAACCTTGTTGATGGCGGCTTGCCACAGGCTGCAATTTTCGGCACGTGCCGCTTCCTGCAATTGTTCCAGACCGCGTGCGCCGATGCCACGCGCCGGAAAGTTGACTACGCGTAGCAGTGCGGTATCATCGTTAGCGTTTGCAATCAGGCGCATGTAGGCCAAGGCGTGCTTAATCTCGGCACGTTCAAAAAAGCGCAGGCCGCCATAAACCCGATACGGCAGGTTGGCCGAGAATAAGGCATGTTCCAGCACGCGGGATTGGGCATTGGAGCGGTAGAGCAGGGCAATGTCACCCAGCGCCATGCCTTCTGCATGCAGCATTTTGATTTCGTCGACGATAAACTGCGCCTCATCGTTGTCGTTGTAAGCTTGGTATACCCTTACCGGCTCGCCGGCACCGGCTGATGTCCACAGGTTCTTACCCAGACGGTTTTTATTGTGCGAGATGATTGCATTGGCAGCATTCAGGATATTGCTGTGTGAACGGTAGTTTTCTTCCAGCTTGACGATGTGTTCAATATGAAAGTCGGTTTCAAAGTCGCGCATGTTGCCGACACGGGCGCCGCGGAAGCCGTAAATGGACTGGTCGTCATCGCCCACTGCAAACATGCAGTTGTCTTTACCGGCCAGCAGTTTCAGCCACAGGTATTGCAGGCGGTTGGTATCCTGAAATTCATCTACCAGAATATACCGAAAACGGTTCTGGTAATGCTGACGAATGTTGGCGTCACGTTCCAGCAGTTCGTAGCAGCGCAGTAATAGTTCGGCAAAGTCAGCTACGCCGTCGCGCTGGCATTGCTTGTCATATTCCTCAAAAATCTCACGCAGTTTTTGTGTGTGCGGATCATAGGCATCCACAGCGTGCGCGCGCAGGCCTTCATCCTTGCAGCCATTGATGAAATTCTGCACCTGTTTGGGCGGAAATTTTTCATCATCCACATTCAGCAGTTTCATTAAACGTTTAATGACGGATAGCTGGTCTGCAATGTCCAGAATCTGGAAGCTTGCCGGTAACCCCGCTTCGCGGTGATGCGCTCGCAGTAAGCGGTTGCACAAGCCATGGAAAGTGCCAACCCACATGCCACGCGTGTTGATAGGCAGTGATGCGGTAATGCGGGTGAGCATTTCCTTGGCGGCTTTATTGGTAAAAGTGACTGCCAGTAAGCCGGTAGGTGAAACTTGCCCGGTTTGGATCAGCCAGGCGATGCGGGCTGTTAGTACACGGGTTTTGCCGCTGCCGGCCCCAGCCAGAATCAAAGCAGATTGCTGTGGCAGAGTGACGGCTTCCAGCTGTTTATTGTTGAGTCCTGCGAGTAGCGGATCTTGTGTTTGAGGTGTCTGAGTTTGGGGCGCTTGGCTATTCATAGCTGGTATTCTAGCATGAGTCGTTACAGCTCATTTTGAGCTTTGGCCTATATTGAGTATAACGGTGTTATGGAGACTTATCCGGTAAAGCTGAGATGAGATTTATTTCACCATTTATGAATTAATAAATTCACAACTAATTAATGTGTAATAAATTGTAAATTTTAAGAACTAATTCTGAATTTGGCTGGTCGGACATTTCAGGTAATGTGAGTTACCGTTCCGCTTCTTTCCTCCCTGAGCGGAAGCCTTAGACGATGAGGCGTTTCGACCCCGATTTAATCCCCTTAATCGGGGTCTTTTTTTGCCTGTATATCGGTGAGGCCTGAAACTGTGTGTAAGTATAAACGCAATTTAAAATAAATGTAAACAATTTGTAATTATTTGTAAGTCTTCTTTAAATATTAGCTTAACTGCTTGAAGTAATTAGATTTAGGTGTAGTTTGACAGCTATGAAATATGTTCGATTACCTACATTATTTATTTCGCATGGCGGTGGCCCATGGCCATATCTTGAAGACATGCGTCAGCGATTTGCCGTGACTGCCAGTGCTCTGGAAAAATTACCGTCAACGCTGCCTGTGAAGCCTAAAGCTATTCTAGTGATTACCGGCCATTGGCAAGAACCTGAATTTACAGTCTCCACCGCAGCACGGCCACCTATGGAATACGATTATTACGGTTTTCCTGAACATACTTATCATGTGCAGTACCCAGCGTCAGGCAGTCCCAAGTTAGCCAGTAGGGTGTGTGAGTTGTTAAGTGCTGCTGATATTAAATGCGCTAAAGATCCAAATCGCGGTTTTGATCATGGCGTATTTGTGCCGATGCTACTGATGTATCCGCAGGCTGATATACCTATTGTGTTGCTATCAATGAAGTCTACCTATGATCCCTTGGAACATATCAAATTAGGTGAAACGCTCGCGCCACTGCGCGATGAAGGCGTGTTGATTGTCGGCAGCGGGCTGACTTATCACAATATGCGCGGTTTTGGTCGCAGTGAATCTTACCAGCCTTCAGTAGAGTTTGAGCAGTATCTAAATAATGCAATTTCTGACCCTGACCCGCAACGGCGCAATCAGGCCTTGGTTAATTGGGAGCAGGCCCCTTTTGCCAGGTTGGTACACCCGCGTGAAGACCACTTGATCCCACTCATGGTGGCAGCCGGTGCGGCCGGTGATAGTATAGGGCAGCGGATATTTACCGATACTGTTTTCGAAGTGCTGATGGCTTCATACCGGTTTGGCTAACTTTATAAGAAGTTGTCTACCGCTTCTATAAATGCCTGTGGCTGTTCTGCGTGTACCCAGTGACCTGTGGGTAAACTGGCAAATTGTGCGTTTATAAAATTGGTTTTGATTTTTTTAATGTCTGCATCCTGCACATAATCACTATGTTCGCCACGGATAAACAGGCAAGGTTTTTCATAATGTGCATTTTCACATACGGCTTGTTGCAGGTGAGGGTAATTGGTTTTGAGTGCGCCTAGATTGACGCGCCACGCTAAGCTGCTGTCGGACTTAATTAAATTCATGAGCAAAAATTGGCGCACCTCATTTTGAGGGATGCGCTTGCTTAATATTTTGTCCACCTCATGGCGGCTTTGCAATGTGCTGAGGTCAATGTCCATCATCGCATCAATCAAATAAGTGTGTGCATCCGTATAAGCGCGTGTGGCCATGTCTACCACAATTAGTTTTTCGACCCGGTCCGGATGGTGCGCAGCAAACTGCATCGCCACTTTTCCACCCAGCGAATGCCCCAGTAGATGAATGCGTTCCAAGCCGAGTGCGTCGCACAATTCAAGCAGGTCGTCTGCCATATTGGCATAGCTTTGTGATGCACTATGGGGTGATCTGCCATGGTTGCGTAAATCCACACTGATCACCTGATAATGCTGTGAATGGAGGTGCTGCGAAAAATGTTTGGCAACCGTGCCCCAGTTATCGGCAGAGCCAAATAAACCGTGAAGCAGAATGAGTGGCTGACCTTGACCTTGTGTTTGGTAATGAAGTTGCATGGGGACGTAAACGATACAAATGGGATGTTGGTGCTGCAAGACAGGGGGCTTGCTTGCCCCCTGTAAGTACTAACCTTACTCGATGCCTAATAACTCAACTTCAAATATCAGGGTTGCATCCGGGCCAATCACCGGGCCACTGCCGTTCGCACCGTAGGCTAAATTCGATGGAATGGTTAACTCAAATTTACTGCCTACCTGCATTAACTGCAAACCTTCAATCCAGCCAGCAATAACACCTGTTACCGGGAAAACGATAGGCTCGCCACGGTCATAAGAACTGTCGAATACGGTTCCATCAATGAGTGTGCCTCTGTAATGCACTTTTACGCGATCACTCTTGGCTGGTTTTGCACCATCACCAGCTTTCAAAGATTTATATTGCAGGCCGCTATCTGTGGTGATAACACCTTCTTTTTTGCCGTTTTCAGCCAGATAAGCCGCACCTTCGGCCTGATTTTTTGCAGACTGCTCGGCATGTGCCGCCATTTGCTTTTCCTGGCTTTCTTTTTGCACTTGTTCAACTGTGCTGCGTTTTTCTGCATCAGTCAGGCGAGATGCATTGCCTGCCATCACATCATTCACTGCCAGTGCTACTGCATCTGCATCTAAAGCCAGCCCATCATTTTTAAGCTGATGTGCCATGTTTTCACCAACGATATAACTCAAGCGTTGGGTTAAAGTATCTAAAGTAATTGTCATTGTTTTCTTTCGTAGTTTGAGGGGGGATGCGGATAGCGTAAACCGTCATTATGGCGAGGAACGCTATTAATAAAACAGAACCCGCCGAAGCGGGTTTTGTTTGCAGTGCTAGTTAGTGCATTTCAGCAAGTTAAAGCGGTTAGTGCAAGGCGCGAATCCGCAGGCAGTACGTTTAGTACGACAAGGATAAGCAACGCAGCAATCACCGCTTTGACGACGCTGAAATTACATCATGCCGCCCATGCCACCCATACCGCCCATATCAGGCATTGCTGGTGCATCTTCTTTAGGCAGTTCAGCAACCATACAGTCTGTAGTCAGCATCAAGCCTGCTACTGAAGCTGCATTTTGCAGTGCTGAACGTGTTACTTTGGTTGGATCCAGCACGCCCATTTCAACCATGTCGCCATAGGTTTCATTGGCAGCGTTGTAACCGTAGTTGCCTTTGCCAGCTTCTACGTTGTTTACAACTACTGAAGGCTCAACACCTGCGTTTTGAACGATCTGGCGCAGTGGCTCTTCAATAGCGCGCAATACGATTTTCACGCCTGCGTCCTGGTCGTGGTTGTCGCCTTTTACTTTAGCGATTGCAGCGCGTGCACGGATCAATGCAACACCGCCACCAGCCACAATACCTTCTTCAACCGCTGCACGTGTTGCATGCAATGCATCTTCAACGCGGGCTTTTTTCTCTTTCATTTCGATTTCAGTGGTCGCGCCAACCTTGATCACTGCAACACCGCCAGCCAATTTGGCCACGCGTTCTTGCAATTTTTCACGGTCGTAGTCGCTGGTTGCTTCCTCGATCTGTGTTTTGATTTGAGTGATGCGACCTTTGATCGTGTCTTCAGCACCGTGGCCGTCGATAATGATAGTGTTTTCTTTACCCACTTCAATGCGTTTAGCCTGGCCTAATTGATCCAGTGTTACGCCTTCCAGTTTCAGGCCAACTTCTTCAGCAATCACGGTACCACCGGTCAGGATGGCGATGTCTTCCAGCATGGCTTTACGACGGTCACCGAAGCCTGGTGCTTTAACGGCAACAGTTTTCAGAATGCCGCGGATGTTGTTTACTACCAATGTTGCTAATGCTTCGCCATCAACGTCTTCAGCGATGATCAGCAATGGACGGCCAGCTTTAGCCACTTGTTCCAATGTTGGCAGCAAGTCACGGATGTTTGAGATTTTCTTGTCGTGCAGCAACACGAATGGATTGTCCATCAAAGCGATCTGACGCTCTTGGTTGTTGATGAAGTATGGTGACAGGTAGCCACGGTCAAACTGCATGCCTTCAACCACGTCCAACTCGTTGCTCAGGCCTGAACCGTCTTCAACAGTGATCACGCCTTCTTTACCCACTTTGTCCATCGCATCGGCAATGATCTGGCCGATAGAGTGGTCAGAGTTTGCAGAGATTGCGCCAACCTGTGCGATTTCCTTGCTGGTTGCACATGGTTTTGATTGTGCTTTTAAGTCAACGATTGCAGCTTCAACCGCTTTGTCGATACCGCGTTTCAAGTCCATCGGGTTCATGCCGGCGGCAACAGATTTCATGCCTTCACGGATGATTGCTTGAGCCAGCACTGTAGCAGTCGTTGTACCGTCACCGGCGATGTCAGAAGTTTTAGAAGCCACTTCTTTTACCATCTGTGCGCCCATGTTTTCGAATTTGTCTTTCAATTCGATTTCTTTAGCAACAGATACGCCATCCTTGGTGATGGTAGGTGCGCCGAATGAACGCTCCAATACTACGTTACGGCCTTTAGGGCCTAAAGTAACTTTAACTGCATTGGCGAGTACATTTACGCCGTTAACCATTTTGTGACGAACTTCGTCGCCAAATCTAACGTCTTTAGCTGCCATAATTTAATTCTCCTAATAAAATTTTTATATCTAAATGTTTGGTGTGGCGAGGTAGATGCGATACAAGGCGTGAGAAACGTATTAAGCGAAGACAGTACAATAGTACGGCGAGCTTAAACGGCTTCGAGCAACGCAGTAGCGCGCTACCGTAGACCGCCAAATTATTCGACGATACCCATGATGTCATCTTCGCGCATCACCAGCACCTCTTCACCGTCTATCTTCACGGTTTGGCCTGCATATTTGCCGAACAACACTTTGTCGCCAACTTTAACGTCCAATGCGATAGCTTTGCCGCTGTCGTCTTTTTTACCGTTACCAACAGCGATAACAACACCTTGGTCAGGTTTTTCAGTAGCAGAATCTGGAATTACAATGCCAGATGCAGTTGTACGTTCTTCTTCTGAGCGTTTAACAACTACGCGGTCGTGTAATGGACGAATTTTCATTAGATTTCTCCTTGAGTTATGCTTAAAATTGGTATTAACTTGTGGTGCGTGATTTTAGCACTCACACACTTCGATTGCTAATATTGTGATCAACTTTGTTTTTTCAAGAGCCATCTATGAGAAAAATTACAGGAATTTTGTTTTGACCGACCAGACAGCACCTGAAGCACCAAAACCGGAAGCTACAATACAGCAGATTAATATCGCTTATAACGCCGACCAAGATAGACTCTTGCTGCGCGTAGGCTTAAGTGACGATACCGAGTTGCTGTTATGGCTGACTTACCGCATCACCAGGCAGCTATGGCAGCTGCTGAATGGTGAAACGCACTTGCCTACCGCCGATTCTATTCAGGCAGATGTCTTGCCGATCCAGGCTGTGGAGCAGTTTAAACAAGAAGCGCAAGCAGCAGAGACGCTGAAAAAAATGGATTTCGACACCAAGTACCAGCCACGCAAATCTTTGCGAAATGACGGTGCGTTGCTTGCAGTTAAACTGGAGCTGTCAGGTGGCAATATCAAGCATCTGGAGATTGTATGTTTGGAAGGCGTATCGGTAGGCATTAATCTGCCACCGGCGCTAGTTTTGGCAGTATGTAATTTGCTGCAGATTTCGGCAACAAAAGCCGGCTGGAGTCTTGGGGCAAAAGCCGCACCACAGCCGTTAATCAATACTGATGAAGCCTCTGGTGAATTTGCTGATAAAAACAAGGTAGTGCACTAATGGAATATATCAAGCTTGGCAACTCTGAATTAACTGTTTCCAAAGTCTGCCTGGGTACCATGACCTATGGCGACCAGAATACAGAAGCTGAAGCACATGAACAGCTGGATTACGCGCTTGCGCAAGGCGTTAATTTTATTGATACCGCAGAAATGTACCCGGTGCCACCCAAGGCCGAGACTTATACTCGTACCGAGATTATCGTAGGTAACTGGCTTAAAAAACAGCCGCGTGACCAAATCATTCTGGGTGGAAAGGTGGCGGGGCCAAGACGCGGCATGGATTGGATACGTGGCGGGCCGCCTGCAATAGACCGAGCCAACATTCGTGCTGCAATAGAAAATTCGCTCAAGCGCTTGCAGACAGATTATATAGATGTGTACCAATTGCACTGGCCGGAGCGCAATGTGCCGATGTTTGGCCAGTATCAGTTTGACCCGACACAGGAACAGGGTGCTGATGGCAAACAAAGGCAGTGGGTGAGTATTCACAATCAGCTGGAAGTACTGGCGGAGCTGGTGCAAGAGGGCAAAGTACGTGCTATTGGCTTATCCAACGAACAGCCATGGGGTTTGATGGAATTTTTGCGCATAGCCAACGAGTATGATTTGCCGCGCGTAGCTACAGTTCAGAATTGCTACAACCTGATCAATCGCGGCATGGAGTTCGGCATGGCGGAAGTGCTATACCGCGAAAATGTGAGCCTGCTGGCTTACTCACCGCTGGCGTTCGGGCATTTAACCGGCAAATATGTAGATGATCCGCAAGCCAAAGGCCGCGTAACCATGTTTCTGGGATATGCGCAGCGCTATAAAAAACCGGGGGTTTTTCCGGCGTGTGCCGCTTATGCCAAGCTGGCGCGGGCGCATGGTTTAACGCCTGCACAGTTGGCATTGAGTTTTGTTTACCATCGCTGGTTTGTGACCAGCACCATTATTGGTGCTACCACCATGGCACAGCTTAAGGAAAATATCGAAGCCTGGCAGGTGAAGCTTGCGCCGGACGTGCTGGCAGAAATTGAGCATTTGCATTTGACGATGATGAACCCAGCGCCTTGATGTTAAGTGCGTTATCAATTTCTTTTTGAAAAAGTGGCGCCAATTACAATGCTGGTTATGCCGATTGCCAAGCCTGACAGTATGATTGTTGCCATGTGCTGGCGCACAAAAGGAATCTCGCCAAAAAAGTAACCGACCAACATCAGCGTTACTATCCACACCGAGGTGCCGGTATTAGCGGCGATCATGTATTTATTGAAAGGCATTTTGCTAACCCCTGCCAGAAATGGCGCAAAGGTGCGCACTACAGCGATAAATGGTGAAATAAATAATGTTGTTTGTCCGTGTTTTTTATAAAAATTTCGCGTGCGATTCAATGCTGTTCTGTTTATCCAGCGATATTGATGCGACTCGATGTTTTTATCAATAATCGCACCGATTTTGTAACTGATTAGATTGCCAAGGAACGAGGCAAAAATAAGCGTTCCCATCATGAGCGGTAAATTTAAGTGGCCGAGTTTGCAAAACGACCCGGTAATGAAAATCAGTGGGTCGCCGGGTAAAAAGAATAGCGGTAGAAAACCAATCTCGCATAACACTGTGCTGAATAGAATCAGGTAGATTAAATTGCCATGTGCAGCGATCATGCTGCCAAGCTGGGTGTCCAGATTGGTAAAAAAATGCAGAAATTCCATGCGGTAAGCCCCATTTTATTATTTAGTTATCCTGCTCCGGAGTAGTGTTTTACCCCTGACAGAAAACATTATTTTAATTATGGTTAATATTACTGTATGAATCGCCAAACAGCCATATAAATATGGCTACGGGCGTTTAATGTGGAAATGTACCGGTTGCGGCTGGGGGATTTGCAGCACCGGTTTGCGGATCTTGCCCATGACGTGCATTTCGCAGGGTTTGCAGTCGAATTTGAGTGTGAACCTGTCATTGCCGCTGATGAGTGTCATGGGTTCTGCGGTGACCGTTCCTTGCACCCCAATCACGCCCTTGGCTTCTTTCGGGCACAGGCCGTGACTAAATCTTAAACAGTGCTTGGTGATCATGAGCGGCACCTCATCCAGCTCCTGATTAGCTTCATACGCAGCTGCAATCAGTTTTACGCCATGCTTCTGGTAGAACGTGCGTGCTTTCTTGTTGTACACATTGGCAAGATAGCTCAGTGTGTCTTCCGGATAGCTTGCTGGCGGTTCTGCTGCAGCCCTGCGCGCAGGCCGTTCGTATCCTAGCGCGCGTATCTCTGATAGCTGATCGATAGCTTCGCGGCGCAGATTGTTAATGAGTGAAGCCGGAATAAACCATGGCTGGCTCAATTGCAATGTAATGTCGTTGGTTATGTAGTCAGTACCGCCCAGTTTGTTCAGGTTTTCGCGCAGGCTGCTTTCCGCTTTTTCTACATTCTGGGCTGCTTGTTTTTCGGTTTCGCATGTGGCGGTTGCGCTGAAACCATTTTCATCTGTCACGCTGAGGGCAAAGCCATTCGGCGTTTCGTAAAAGTGCATTTCAACAGGGATTTTGCGCTGGGCAGAGTCTTTCTCCAGCAGGCGCATGAAGGCATGGTCGCGGTTCCTGAACACGGTCATGCCACGGCGCATGTCTGCCGGCATTTCGTTAGGGTACAGGCGCTTGCCCTGCACAGTGTTCACGCGCAGGCCCACCAGCTCCTTGTGCACGTCAAAAAAGCATACGCCGTCACCGTTGTGCAGCTCGATATTGGTTTCCACTTCAAAGTAGTCATTGCCGACTTTGCTGACCTTACCCAGTTCTTCACCGGCAAATTTTGGCGTATCAAAAGCACCGATATCTGCTTGGCGCCCATTGGCAAAGTAGTCAGTCGCGCTGCGGTTAAAGGTTTTTTCCGGCTGCGGTGTGAAAGTGTAAGTGCTGTGGCCGGACGAAGATTTAGCATACTCCGGCATGTCATTCAGAATTTCATCCAATAGCTGGCGATAGTGCGCGGTGGCATTTTTGACGTAAGACAGGTCTTTATAACGGCCTTCAATCTTGAATGAACTGACACCGGCTTGAATCAAAGCGCGCAGGTTGGCGCTCTGGTCATTGTCTTTCATTGACAGGAAATGCTTGTCCTTGCCGATGATACGGCCTTTCTGGTCTTCCAGCGTGAACGGCAGGCGGCATTCCTGAGAGCATTCGCCGCGGTTGGCGCTGCGTCCGGTGTGGGCATGGCTGATGTAGCATTGACCGCTGAACGCTACACAGAGTGCGCCATGGATGAAATATTCCAGATTACAGCTGGTGGCATCGGCGATTTTTTTAACGGTATTCAGATCCAGCTCACGTGCCAGTACCAGCTGTGAAAATCCGACCTGGTCTAAAAACACGGCTTTTTCAACGGTACGGATGTCGGTTTGCGTACTGGCATGTAGCTGGATTGGCGGCAGGTCCAGTTCCAGCAGACCCATGTCCTGCACAATCAGTGCATCGGTGCCAATGTCGTAAAGCTGCTGCACCAGTTCGCGCACGCCTTCCAGTTCGTTGTCATGAAAAATCGTGTTCAGCGCGACAAACACTTCCGCATGATAGCGATGCGCGTGTTTCACCAGGCGCTCAATGTCTGCCACGGTATTCGGTGCCTTGGCGCGTGCGCCAAAGGCCGGGCCGCCAATATAGACCGCATCTGCGCCGTGATTGATAGCTTCGATGCCGAAATCGGCATTTTTGGCAGGGGCGAGCAGTTCAAGGTGGCGGCGAGTTTTTTGCATGGAGGTATAGCATGGAAATATCGTGAGCCTGAATTTTAGACTAAACAAAGGCTTATGACGATATTTCATTTAAGTTCAGCAATTAAGGAAACATGGAATTAAGTTGGCGAGCGAGATAAAGTGCAAGGCGCACGGAACGCAGAAGCCGAGATAGTATGTTGTATACAGCGAGGTTGCGAGTACCGCGCAACGCAGCAATTTGCTCGCACAGGTACTTAATTCCGTGTTTCCTTAAAAACATCGTACAATTTAGCAATGAGCAATCAAGACCTCTTAAGCCGTAGCCTGCATTCCGTCTGGCATCCATGCACGCAGATGAAGCAGCATGAAACTTATCCGTTAATTCCGATCCGTCGCGGTGATGGCGTGTGGCTTTATGATGCCGATGGCAAGCAATACCTCGATGCGGTGAGTTCGTGGTGGGTCAATTTGTTCGGGCACAATAATCCTCGCATCAAGGATGCGATCAAGCAACAGCTGGACACGCTGGAGCATGTGATGCTGGCAGGGTTCACGCATGAGCCGGTAGTGGCATTGTCAGAAAAACTGGCACAGCTCACGGGCTTGGGGCATGCGTTCTATGGCTCAGATGGTGCCAGCGCGACCGAGATTGCGCTCAAAATGAGCTTTCATTACTGGCACAATACCGGCAAAACCGGCAAAACCCGATTCATCAGCCTGCAGAACAGCTACCACGGCGAGACCATGGGGTCGCTAGGCGTGACCGATGTGGCGATTTTTAAAGATACTTATGCGCCCTTGCTGATACAGTCGGCGCAGGTGGCCAGTCCGGATTTCAGGCTGGCGGAGACGGGTGAAAGCGCGGAGGATTTTGCTCTGCGCTGTGCCGCGCAACTGGAGCAGTATTTGGCGCAGCACCACAATGAACTCGCGGCATTTATCATTGAACCACTGGTGCAGTGCGCTGCTGGCATGGGCATGTATCACCCGGCTTATTTAACTAAAGTGCGCGAGATTTGCAGCAAGTATGAAGTGCATCTGATAGCCGATGAGATTGCAGTGGGCTTTGGCCGCACCGGCACCATGTTTGCCTGTGAGCAGGGCAATATCAGGCCGGATTTTATCTGTCTGTCCAAAGGCATTACCGGCGGTTACCTGCCGTTGTCAGCCGTACTGACGACCGATGAAATCTATCAGGCGTTTTATCACGATGCGACCGTGAAAGGCTTTTTGCATAGCCATAGCTACACCGGTAACCCGCTGGCGTGCAGTGCCGCCCTGGCAACCCTGGCAATATTTGAGGCAGATAATGTAATAGAAAAAAACAGGCAAAAATCAGCGTACATTGTCGATAAGATGCGAGTGCTTACTGACTTGCCTGTTCAGTATCTGCGCTATCAGGGCATGATATTCGCTTTTGATGTGGTGACGCAGAATACGCAGTTCTCCAAGCAGAGCTATCAGGCCGGTATTGCGCAGGAGCTGCTGTTGCGCCCAATTGGTAACACCGTGTATTTCATGCCGCCTTATACCATCAGTGAGGCTGAGATTGATTTCATGATCAGTGCTACCCATGCCGCGGTGAAGGCATCGCTATGATGTTGCGTTTTGTCAGTTGCTCGCTGATGCTGCTGGCTAGTTTTTGCGCGCAGGCAGAGCTGCCGCCTACTGTTGCGGATGCCTTGAAAAAAGCCGGTGTGCCGCAGCAGAATGTCGCGATCTATGTGCAGGCGGTTGAGGATAAAGCGCCTATTCTCAGCCACAACGCAGAACAGGCCATGAATCCGGCATCGGTCATGAAAGTGGTGACGACCAATGCAGCGCTGGATCTGCTCACACCAGCCTATCGCTGGAAGACTGAAATTTACCGCGACGGTAAATTGGCGAATTGGGTTTTGCAGGGCAATCTCATCATCAAGGGTTATGGCGACCCTAGTTTCAAGGCGCAGGATTTCTGGCGTCTCATGATCAGCCTGCGTCAGGCGGGTGTCAAAAAAATCAACGGCGATCTGATTATCGACAAAAGTTACTTTGCGGCCAGTGCCAATCAAGCCAGTTTTGATAATGAGAAATGGCGTGCCTACAATGCCCAGCCCAGCGCATTTCTGGTGAATGGCCGCAATACCAGCTTTAAATTCACGGCTGGCGATGACGCGGTAAATATCACACAGGAGTTTGAGCTGCCTGAAGTGACAATTGTGAACAAGATGAAGCGGGTGCAGGGTGCTTGCGGTGAATGGCGCAGCCGCATGGCTTACGACGTGCAGCCGGGAGATGACAAGGTTGTAGTGAAGTTCAGCGGCAGTTATGCCACGGAATGTGGTGAACGCTTTCTTGAGCTGAGTTTGTTTGAGGATGAGAAATACGCATTCTTTACCTTTAAGAAGTTATGGCGCGAGCTGGGCGGTGAATTCAACGGGGCGTTAAAACTGCAGGAAACGCCAGCCGGCGCAGTGAAAGTACTGGAGCAATTATCCGAGCCATTGGGCAGCATTGTGCGTGACATCAACAAGTGGAGCAACAATGTGATGGCGCGGCAGTTATTATTGACGATGGGCGCTGAAAAAGCCGGAGCGCCTGCCACAGAGGTTAAAGGCATAGCTGCGATTCAATCCTGGCTGGTGGCCAATGGGCTTAAGTTCAATGAGTTGGTGATTGAAAACGGTTCAGGTCTGTCACGCATTGAGCAGATCAGTGCTGAGCATCTTGGGCAATTGCTGGTGCATGCCTATCGCAGCCCGGTAATGCCGGAGATGATGGCATCGCTACCCATATTGTCGCTTGATGGCACTATCAAGCAGCGCCTGAAAGACAGCCAGTCTAATGGTCGTGCTCATCTTAAAACCGGTTCGCTCAACGGTGTCAGCGCTATCGCTGGCTACGTGCTGGATGCCAGCGGTCATCGCCATGTGCTGGTGATGCTGGTGAATCATGCCAACGCTGCTGCCAGTAAAGGCGGGCAGGATGCCTTGATCGAATGGGTGCATCAGCAGCCTTAGGTTTGACAATTACGCTTTTGGCGTTGGTTTTAAAGTATCATTACGGCATTACTTTTAAATGCCACATTTAGGGTTAAATATGAAATTATTGAATACATTATTGGCTGGTATTTGCCTGATAGGTTTAAGTGCATGCCAGGCTGAATCAAACAGTGCGAATGCAGATAAAGCAACAGCAAAGGAAACGGTAAAAATGGCTGAAAACATTACAGAATTACAGAAGATTGACACGCAAGTGGGTACTGGCCGCGAGGCGGAACCAGGCTTTAATGTGACTGTGCATTACACAGGCTGGCTGTATGATCCGGCAGCCAAAGACGGCAAGGGTAAAAAGTTTGACAGCAGTCTTGATCGCAATCAGCCATTCAATTTCTTTTTGGGCGGCGGACAGGTTATTCAAGGTTGGGATGAAGGTTTTGCCGGTATGAAAGTTGGCGGTAAACGTACCTTGATTATTCCATCAGAAATGGGCTACGGTGCTCGTGGCGCGGGTGGTGCGATTCCACCAAATGCTAACCTGATTTTTGATGTTGAGCTGTTAAACGTTAAGTAAAAATGTAATTCTTGTCATCATACGGCGTTGCTTGCAGAAAATAATGCCTTACATACAACACGTATGCTGCGGCCTTATTTTTTGCTCGCGTCTTGTCTGATATATCGCATCAAACTTGTAGCTTTAGCTATTTAGTTTGATGGTGATGCCCTTAACGGGTAAAGAATTACATTTTTAGGAGAGTTTTATGCACGTTAGAGTGAAATGGATAGACGGCGTTAGCTTTGTCGGCGAGTCTGAAACCGGTCACGCGGTGGTGATGGATGGCGCGCCTGAAAATGGTGGCCGCAATATCGGCATGCGCCCTATGGAGATGCTGCTGATTGGTATGGGTGGCTGTACATCGTTTGATGTGGTGGCAATTTTGAAAAAAGCGCGCCAGCCCATTGTGGATTGCGTAGCCGAGATTGATGCGGTGCGTGCTGATGAGATTCCAAAAGTGTTCACCAAGATTCATGTGCATTTTGTGGTGACGGGTGACAACCTGAACTCGGCCCAGGTGGAGCGTGCGGTTAAATTGTCTGCTGAGAAATACTGTTCAGCTTCAATCATGCTGAGTAAGAGCGTGGAAATTACCCACGATTTTGAAATTAAACCACTGACTTTTGAAGCTTAATTTTTGAAGTTTTATTCTTGAAGTTTAAACCTATTTACGTGTCAGTTTAAATCAGCATTAGTTCTGCTGGCTAAACTGACACCTTTCCAATTTTTAGGTCTAAATCAGGCCTTGGACTCAAATACCTTTACCGATAGCGGCTGCTCGTCTTCCAGAATATTCAATAAACGATCCACGTTGGGATGTTTTCCGGGGCAGTTTTCTGCATCCTCTGTATGCTCGGAATAAAGACTCAAGCCTTCAACTGCGGCATCCATGGAAATTTCACCATACATGCGTGCCAGATGATAATAAACTTTGATTGAGCCTTGGCTGCCAGGCTTGTTTTCAATAACGCCTGCGGAACTGCCATCCTGCTTGTAAAGCTCGATACGCTCTACATGGGAGGCATCGTCGAGTGTTTGTAGAACATCGCTAAATTTTTGCATTCGATTAAGTACCTCAATTAGTTATATGGACGCAAGTAGATGCGTGTACAGCATAAATTTTAAAAACGATATGTAGTAATTGTCATTATTTTAGACATCTGCTTCATGCAGAATTTAACTGGTGCCGGCAATTGCGCGGCACCCAGTAGTTTTGCATCATTGGCATGTTTGGCTTCATCTACGCGCATTTGTTCAACGATTTTGCGAGACTTTTCATCAGCTTCAGGTAATTGCGTGAGGTGGCTGGTCAAGTGCGCCCCTACCTGCTTTTCAGTTTCTTCCAGAAAACCTAAGCTCCATTTGTCACCTAGTGCGCCGGCAACAGCACCGATGGCAAACGAGCCAGCATAAAATAGCGGGTTGAGTACACTGGTGCGGCCGCCAAGGTCATGAATACGTGTTTCACACCATGCCAGATGCTCGGTTTCCTCGCGCGCTGCCTGCTGCATGGTTTTGCTGGTTGCCGCGTCTCGTGCAGTAAGTGCCTGACCGCTGTATAAGGCCTGGGCGCATACCTCACCGGTGTGATTGATGCGCATCAGCGCGCGGGCATGTTGTTTTTCTGCTTCAGTTAAATTGGCTTCAGCCACGCTCTCGTCCGGGTGCGCACGCTGACTGTGCGGTTTAGCGAGCAAGGTGCGTAAGCTGGTATCAAACTCACTGATAAATTTGTCTAAAGTGGTGTATCGCATATTAATATTCTACGCCTAAATGTTGCTGTGCCTTAACATTGTTGGGCTTTAATATTATTAGGTCTTAACATTGTTAGGCCTTGAAATTTTCAGGCCAGCCCATTTGTCTGGCAATAATTTGTATCGGATGTATTACTTCAACATAGCTATGCTGCGCACGTAAATCTTGCGCAATATGCAGCCCGTAGCCGATATTGGATGTAGCAAGTATGGCAACATCATTGTCGAGTATGGCATCCAGTTTATCATGCAGCAGTTTTTCGGCCATTTCTGGCTGGATGACAGCATAGGCACCTGCACCGCCGCAACATTGGCTATTACCTGGTAATGCCTGAACATCCACATCAGGGATTTTTTTCAGCAAACCGTAAACTGCCTGCTGGCTTTTAAGTACATTGCGCAATGTACAGGGGCCTTGTACGTAAATGCGTTGCTGTAGTGAGCTTAATTTACTACACCGGTTTTTCTGTAAGTTGGACAGTGCGGCAGACACAGGCCACAGGCTACGCAACGGTCGGCTTCAACAATCAGTTCTTTTACAGATAAAGTCATCACTGAATTATAAACGTTTTCAATTGGCTGATTTGCTAAAATTGCCATGAACGGTTTATCGTGAGACATAAAAAAACCGCCTCGGAAATGAGGCGGCTTAATCGTAGGTTAATAGCAGTTAATTGGTTTTGGCTGCTTCAACTTTGGCTGCCGGTTCAGACTTAACCGGTAAGCCTTTCAGCAAGTTCATGGCTTGTACAAATTGAATATCATCTTTGCTGGCTGGCTCGATTGGCGCAGGTGGCTCGGCAAATTTTTTCTCGTTCAATTTTTCTTTAGCTGCTTCTTTAGCCGCATTGGTTGTTGATTTGGCTTGTTCTGCTTGCTTTTGGTCTTTTTGTTTATCATCTTTAGGATTTGATAAGTGACGAGATAAATCAGCTTCGTGAATATTGCCTGATTGGTCGGTACCATCTTCAACAATATAATCCGGCACTATGCCTTTAGCCTGAATTGAACGGCCTTTAGGTGTGAAGTAACGTGCTGTGGTGAGTTTAATTGCTGCACCGTTATTCATCGGCATAATGGTTTGCACAGAACCTTTACCAAAGCTTTGTGTGCCAACTACTGCGGCACGCTTATGGTCTTGCAATGCGCCAGCTACAATTTCTGAGGCTGAAGCAGAGCCGCTGTTGATTAACACGGCCATCGGTACGGTTTTGATATCCTCTGGCAAATCACGGATGTAATCGCTGGCAAGGCCGCCGCGCGCATAGTTTTCTGGCACGGCTGTCAGTTGCATTTTTGAATCCGGTGCACGGCCTTCGGTATACACCACCAATTCACCTTTCGGCAAGAAAGCTGCTGAAACACCTACTGCACCGTTCAGCAAGCCGCCCGGATCGTTACGCAAGTCCAGAATAAAGCCTTTGAACGGGCCTTTATTTTCGGCATGCAAGGTTTTAATGGCTTTTGCCAGATCTTCGCCGGTACGTTCCTGGAATTGGGTAATTCTTACGTAGGCATAACCTGGTTCAGGCATTTTGTATTTCACGCTTTTATTTTTGATAATGGCGCGGGAGAGTGTAAATACTAGTGGTTTAGTCTCGTTCTTACGTACTACCGTCAATACGATTTGGGTATCCGGTTTGCCACGCATGCGTTTTACCGCATCGTTTAATGTCATGCCTTTTACCGGAGTTTCATCCAGCTTAACAATCAGGTCGCCACTTTTCAAACCGGCTACATATGCAGGGGAATCTTCAATCGGCGACACCACTTTTACTAAACCATCCTCCATGCCGACTTCAATGCCTAACCCGCCGAACTCTCCTTGTGTTGAAGACTGCATATCCTTGAATGCATCTGCATCCAGATAAGTCGAGTGTGGATCTAGGCCGGTCAGCATGCCGCTGATCGCTTCTGAAATCAGTTTTTTGTCTTCAACGTTTTCAACGTAATCGCTTTTGATTTTGCCGAACACTTCGGCAAAGGCGCGCAGGTCATCCAGCGGTAGCTGTGGCCGCGTCATTTTTTCTGCCACGGCAGAATAGGTGAGGCTCAGCATCAGGCCTAATACTAGGCCGGAGCCGACAAGACCTACTTTTGTGAAACGGTGATGTTTATTTTGTACTTGCATGTATTATTGTTCCCAACAAATGAAACTGCGTTCAGTATGTAAGTTAGCAGGTTAAACATTTGCCTGATGTTGGCTTAATGTTTAATAAATTTTAAGAGCTTTAAATATATGATTAGTTTCAGGCTAGATTGAATATATTATTAATCATGCATATTAAACTATATCAGTCAGGACGTACAAATTGAGTAAAAATATCGTTGAAATTACTTATTGCACACAATGCCGCTGGTTGCTGCGAGCAGCCTGGCTGGCACAAGAGCTGCTCACCACATTCGAGCAGGATTTATACAGTGTCGCACTCAGGCCTGGTACTGGCGGCATCTTCGAGATCAGCCTCAATGGGCAGCTGATTTTTTCGCGTAAAGAAGCCGGGCGTTTCCCTGAGGCTAAAGAGGTCAAGCAGCTGATACGTGACTGCATAGACCCGGAACGCGATTTGGGGCACAGCGACAAGGTGCGTGATGATTAAAGTGAACGACTGACAAAACTTAACTTTCATATCAAAGTCTTACGTATCAAAGTCTTAGGTTTTTAAAGTTATATGTTTCACAATCCTAACTTCATGAAAGCAGTGGTCGATTAAAAAAGCGTAGTTTTACATATTTGCAAAAAGGAGAGCCAGTATGTCAAAAGATAATAACCCTGTGGTAAATGCATTGAATACTATACTGGAGCTGGAGTTGGCAGGTGTTGTAAGGTACACACATTATTCGCTGATGGTATTTGGCTACAACCGCATCCCCATTGTTTCATGGCTGCGCGGGCAGGCAACGGAGTCACTTGATCACGCCAACAAAGCGGGCGAGATTATTACGCATTTAGGCGGTCATCCATCATTATCCATTGGCCCCTTGCTGGAAACGCATAATCATGACATTGGCGATATTCTGCGTGAGTCACTTGCCCATGAAACCACCGCATTGAATGCCTACAAGGCACTGCTGAAACTGGTGGAGGGAAATTCAGTGATGCTGGAAGAATACGCCCGGGAAATGATTTATCAGGAAGAACTGCACTTGGGCGAGGTGGATAAAATGCTGCGCAAGCCAGGTGATGTGGCGAAGTTTCACGCTTGATTTCGAATCAATTAAGCTTTTTATAAACCCCGCCGAGTGCGGGGGTTATTTTTAAAAACGTCCCGTTTAGATGATTGCTGGTAATCCTTCCTCAAGGTTAACCCTTTTCAGCGTTGTTAAACGTACATTATTACAAGCCTATGAGCAGCACGCCTGATTTAAGAAAGGACTATTAGAAATTCATGAGCAATGAAGTGACTCTGCAAGAAGTTCGTGATGAGTTGGCAAGGTTCCCTCAAGTGATGATGATGCCAGGAGACCCCAGGATTAGTGATTCAGCAACCACTATTACCTTTGATGACTTGCAAAGAGCTCAAGGTGAATTTCCTAAATTGATGGATTTTCTTGAACTGGCGCGTAAAGATGCTAATGCCTATTCCAGCCTTGATTCAGAAATCTCGCAAGTTGATTATGTGGAAATCACAAATCAACATAACCGGCCTATTGCATCGCTAATTAGCAATAGCAGCGGCAAGCGGGAATTGCTAATAAGAACAGATATGCTGCTGGGGATGACTGAAGAAATGGCCTTGGCGATGCTGACGCATGAATATAAACATGTGCATGACCATGCTAGTGGATTGTTAAGCTCGCTTACTGATCAGCAGCACCAGAGTCGTGAATATGCAGCCGATCGCGCTGTTAAAGAGCCGTTGGCGGTCACCATTGCGCTGTTAGGGCTGATGACGTCAGAAGAGTTTTCGTCGCATTATTATCAAATTTCAACTGATTATAAATACCCTCCGTTACGAAATCGTATTATGGCTTCGCTTGAGAGTGCGTATGGCAATATGGATTTTAGAGATTCCGGATATGTCGAGGCAGATGGTTATTTTTATCCTAAAAGACAAGATTTTTTGCCTGTGCTGGAAGATGGTAGAAAAGTTCTGAATTGGGATGCCGAATTACAGCCGAAAATTCGTGTCTTGGTCAATGAGGATATGCAGTACATAGACAATATTGTTGGTGTGAAAGCTGACCCGATTCAATCAAACGACATAAAAGCGTTTTTGAATTTTGTGCAGCCAAGAATAAAAAATTTTCAAGAAACACATCATTTCGATTTGGAAGCGCCTACTAATGAATATCTTGCCAGGCAGTTTGAATTGGCCTTGGAAATACCTGTGCGTAGAGAGGGGGTGATGCACATGCACGAGAAAATGCCATCGGCATTCAAGGCATTTGATGAAGCTGTGCAACAGGCCAATCACTTTGTTACACCATTTGCTCAGGATGCAATCATCAACAATACACG